>Ga0182030_10005225_pt1 | contig 27583 bp, 20 predicted proteins | sample 812S3MmetaG_FD_121299 | JGI IMG/M metagenome (GOLD analysis project Ga0182030, IMG submission 121299) | Permafrost microbial communities from Stordalen Mire, Sweden - 812S3M metaG (Illumina Assembly) | ecosystem: Environmental > Terrestrial > Soil > Wetlands > Permafrost | place: Sweden... | reverse complement strand
CTGACTTCCTGATAGTCTTCGGCGAGGCGGCGGCGCATGTAGGCGATCAGGGTCTGGTAGATCGTCCAGCCCTTCGGGTGCCAGAACACCGTGCCCGGCCCCTCCTCCTGGAAATGGAACAGGTCCATCTCGCGCGCGAGCTTGCGGTGGTCGCGCTTCTCGGCTTCCTCGAGCTGCTTGAGATAGGCGTCGAGCTCTTCGCGCCTGGCGAAGGCTGAGCCGTAGATGCGCGACAGCATCGGCTTGGTCGAGTCGCCGCGCCAATAGGCGCCGGCGACCTTCATCAGCTTGAACGCGTCGCCGACCTTACCGGTCGAGGTCATGTGCGGGCCGCGGCAGAGGTCGGACCATTCGCCCTGATTGTAGAGCTTGATCTCCTGGTCGGCGGGAATGGCGTCGATCAGCTCGACCTTGAACGCCTCGCCCTTCTTCTCGAAGAAGCTCTTGGCCGCGTCGCGGCTCATCGCCGACTTCACGAACGGACGATCACGCGCAACGATCTCGCGCATGCGCTTTTCGATCGCCGGGAAATCCTCGGGGGCGAACGGGACCGGGCGGAAGAAGTCGTAATAGAAGCCGTTCTCGATCACCGGGCCGATCGTCACCTGCGTATCCGGCCACAACGACTGCACCGCCTCGGCGAGCACGTGCGCCGCGTCGTGGCGGATGAGCTTGAGCGCGCGCGGGTCGTCGCGGCTGATGAACTCGATCTTGGCGTCGGCGTCGATCGTGTCGGCGAGATCGGTCAGGACGCCGTCGCGCGCCATCGCGACGCTGCGCTTGGCCAGAGACGGAGAGATCGATTTGGCGATGTCGAGGCCGGAAAGGCCGGGTTCGAACGTGCGGCTCGCGCCGTCGGGAAACGTAACCTGGACCATAATCGCTCCTATGGCTCACTCGCCGATACCAATCGGCGTAAGCGAATGGGGAGCGTATAGAGGCGCGGCGGGCGGAGAGCAATGCGGCCGATCGGCAGCGGGCGGGGCCGGGCGGCGTTCGTGCAAGTCCGTCGCGCGCGGAAGCGATTTCAACGGCTTGGGCGCCAATTTCGGTCCCTTTTGGGGGATGGCGGCGAGAGGAGGTCCCGACCATATGCACATTTCATTTATGTTTTATATGACGCTTTGCGAAAGACGCCATAGCCGACTCGCAACACACGGCGCGCGCGCCGATCGCTTGCGCCTTGGGCCTGTCAGGAGGTCGACGGCGGGTCGCGTCGACCGACCGGCGCCGCGGCCTTAGCTCCACTCCCGCCCTCCTGCTGGGAGCGAACGATGCTGCGACGCGCCCGGCAGACCGCAATGATCGCCCTGGCGCGCGCCGAGGGGGTGACGCGGGGCGGATTCAGGGCTCGCGCGTCGGGGCGGCGCTGGCGCGGCGCTACATCGCCGGGGCGACGCCCGAGGCGGCCCTGACGCGCGCCGCCTGCCTCAACGACGAGGTCAAGGAGATCGCCGAGCCGGGGCCGATGCGGCTCCATCTTTGCGATAGCGCGCTCGAGCGCGCTCGAGCGCGCTCGGCTCGCCTTCGCGCGCCTCGAGGCGTTCGCGCCGCTCAACGGGCTCGTCGACGACAGCCCGCCGAAGCCGGCCCTCCCCGACGCCGCCGAGGCGGCGCGCCTACACGAAGAGGTGACGCAGAACCTCGCCGCGGCGCGCAAGCTCGTCGCCGAGTGCGGCTACCACCGGCGCGACGAAGAGCTGGCCGAGCTGGAGGACGTCGCCGCCGGCCGCCGCCGCTTCGCCGATCTGCCGCCGCGGGTTTGAGGCGGTCGTCGTGGCCGCGGGCGGCGGCGGCGCGTCGAAGCCGTCGCCCGATCCGGTCTTCAGAGCAGGATGCGGTCAGGCGAAATCGTCATCGCGAGCGGCAGCGAAGCGATCCAGGCCAAGCCGCCGCCGCAATCCCCAAGTCTGGACTGCTTCGACATCGCTCGCAATGACGGCCGAAAAGGTTCAACTCGAACGCATCGTCTCTATTGCGTCGGACAGTCCGGCACGCCGCCGTCGTAGCGATAATTGTAGCTGACGGCGCCGTTCTCGCAGGGACCCGGATGGAACTCCGCCGTCGCGCCGCCATTGGCGAAGCTGGCGAAGCGGGTGACGACCCCCGCCGATGTTCCCGACGTCCATTTGAGGCAGAGGTTGATCGTCTTCTCGCCGCCGCTGCAGGCGTTCTTGAACTGCAGCACGTGCCAGCCGCCGTTCGGGCATTCGTTGGGCGTCACGTCGGTCCAGCAATTCGGATCGGCCAGCGCCGGGCCCGCCGCCGCGATCAGCAACGCGCTCGCCGCCGCAAGCCGCAGTCGCGCTGTTGCAAGAGGTCGCTGATCACCCATGCCCCCTCCTCGCTTCCATGCTCGGCGCCCGCATCCTGAGCGCGTGGCGCCCTCTCATTGGTAGCGTCGAAATCCGCATCGGCCAAGCGGCGCGTCGGGACGGCGTTGGCGCAGGAGGAAACCGATGACGATCTTGCAATGTCATTCCCGCGAAAGCGGGAATCCAGACTTGGCGGCCGTTGCACCCTTTGCCCCTGGATTCCCGCGTTCGCGGGAATGACAGCAGCGGCAGCGGCGTCTGCTCGCCCGCCGCCTCAAGTGTCGGCGTCGCCGATGAACGTGGCGAACCGGCCGCGCAGCCATTCCCCGACGCCCTTGACGCCGACGGCGGCGGAAGCGGCATCGATTCCGCGGGCGAGCGCGAGCGGGCCTGAGAGCCAGCCGCTGGCGTTGCGTTCGTCGAGCCAGTCGACCATCCCGCCCGGAAACGCGAAGACGGTCAGCGCCAGCACGGCGTAGAGGACGCGCAGCCACGCCCACGGGCTGGTCGAGGAAGGCGGCTTGACGCGCGGCGCGGCCATCGGCGGGTCCCCCCCTAGAACTGGAAGTAGATGAACGGCGCCGCGGTCGACGGCGCCATTACGATGATCGCATAGAGCAGAACGAAGCCGAACGCGGCGGAAGCGAGCGCGCCGCGGTTGTCGAGCACGACGCCGATCGCGGCGCGCGCGCGCGAGGGCGCGATCTGGGTCAGCGCGCCGCAGGCGATCAGCGGCAGCACCACCATCGGCATGGTCGAGGCGGCGCCGTTGTCCGTCCACACGCCGCCTAGAAATTGGCCGACCGCATCGAGCGACGGCGCGCGGAAGAACAGCCAGGTGAGACAGACGAAGTTGAACGTCAACGCCCAGTCGACGACCCGCACGATTCTGCCCTCGCCCCAGCGCGCGAAGGCGGCGCTGCGCCGCCAGGCGTGGTCGAGAACCAACGCGACGCCGTGCATCGCGCCCCAGATCAGGAAGGTCCAATTGGCGCCGTGCCACAGCCCGCCGAGCACCATCGTCAGCATCAGGTTGCGCGTCGTCGCCAGCGCGCCGTGGCGGTTGCCGCCGAGCGGAATGTAGAGATAGTCGCGCAGCCACCTTGACAGCGTCATGTGCCAGCGGCGCCAGAAGTCGCCGATGCCGAGAGCGCGATAGGGCTGGTTGAAGTTCTGCGGAAAGCGATAGCCGAGCAGCGCCGCCACGCCGATGGCGATGTCGGTGTAGGCGGAGAAATCGGCGTAAATCTGGATCGCGTAGGCGTAGACCGCCATGATCAGATCGAAGCGCGAAAACTGCGACGGATCGGTGAAGACCGGATCGACGAAGCGCACCGCCAGGTAGTTGGCGATCACCATCTTCTTGAACAGGCCGCCAAGGATCAGCAGCATGTTCTCGCCGAAGGAGAAATCGCCGGCGCGGCGCGGCGAAGCGAGCTGCGGCAGGAATTCGTGGGCGCGCACGATCGGCCCCGCCACCAGATGCGGGAAGAAGCTGACGTAGAGCAGGATGTCGAGCGGCGAGCGCGAAGCGGGGATCCGGCCGCGGTAGACGTCGACGACATAGGAAATGGCGTGGAAAGTGAGAAACGAGATCGCCACCGGCAGCGTGACATTGACGAAGCCGAGCGGCAGATCGAAGCCGAGCATGTGGGCGAGGTTCAGCGCCTGGGCGATGAAGAAGTCGAGGTATTTGAAATAGGCGAGGATGGCGAGGTCGAGCGCGACGCCGGCGCCGAGCGCGAGGCGGCGAAAGGGCCGCTGCGCCGACGCGTCGACATAGAGGCCGACGACATAGGAGATCGCCCCGCTCGCCAACAGGAGAAACAGGAAGCGCCAGTTCCACGAAGCGTAGAACGCGAGGCTCAGCGCGAGGAGGACGTATTTCTTGACGGTGTTGTAGGGGTTGAGACCCCAAACCAATATGAACGAGAACGCGAAGAACAGACCAAAATCAATTGTTGGAAACAACATGGGCGCTGGTCTGCCGGCCTTCGATCAGGGGGATGAGAAAATCCGCAAATCGGTCGGCGCTCTGCTTATAACCTTCTGTCGTCATATGCACGTAATCGTGGGCCATCAGCGGCGGGTCGGCCGCGGCCCACACTTGCGCGCCGCATGGGCTCGGCATCGCCGACGACCAGTCCCAGAAATCGGCTTCGAGCCGCATCGCCAGGCGGCGCTGCGCTTCGCGCACCTGGGCGAGCTTGGGCGGCGTCGGCAGATGGCAGGCGGCGCCGTCGGCGCCCGCCGACGTCGCGCAGCCGGGCGCGCCGGGCTTGCAGGCGCCGCCCGCGCGCGCGCCGTCTGGCGGGCCGACGATGACGATGCGCGCCTGCGGCCTGAGCGACTTCAGTCGCTTGACGATCTGCTCGTACTGCGCGGCATAGGCGCCGACGTCGAGCGCATCGTTGAAGCCCTCGTTGGTGCCGAAGGCGAGGACGATGACGTCGGGCGCGATGCGCTTGAGGTCGTCGGCGAGATTGTCGTCGGCGAGCTTCTGCAGCAGTTGCACCGTCGCGCCGGGGAAGCCGAGGCTGACGTAGGAAACGCCGTCGCCTTCGCGATTGACCTCGACGCCGGTGACGGTCACCGGCGCGTCGGTCAGCGAGCGCACCGCGATGTCGTGGAAACCGTGCGCGCCGCGATCGGCGGCGTTGACGTCGAGCGTCGCGCGCTGATCGGCGGCGCCGTCGAGGCTGATGTCGCCGCTCGGCTCGCCGTCGACCAGAACCTCGGCGCGGCCGCCGCCCGGCTGCTTGAGGAACGCGACCTGAACGCTGTCGTAGGCGAGGCCGCCCTTCGCCTTGAGGCTGAGCGACGCGCCGGCGCGATGGGCGACCGCGTTGAAGCCGGAGAGGTAGAAGCGGCGGGTCTCGTCCGATTTCTGCAGCGCCTCGTAGCTCCAGCCGTCGGACGCGTCGCTGTCGAACAGGGCCGAGCGTACGCCGGGGTGAGGCTTGCCCGGAACGAGATAGTCCATGCCGCCGGCGCCGAAGGTCTGCTGCAGCCGCTCGCGCACCCGGCCGGTGAAGAAATCGGCGGCGGTGTGGCTGTCGCCGAGCTGCAGCACAGTCAGCCGGCGCGCGGCGAAGAAGTCGGGCTCGAGCTCGCCGTAAGCGGTGAGTTCGGGGCTTGGCCGCTCCGCCGCCGGCAGCGCCGCCTCGAGCGCGGACAGCGCGCCGACGTTTCGGGCGCGTCCGAGCGGAGCGAGACCGGCGTTCGGCAGCGTCGGCTTGGCCATCATCGCCACCCGCAGCAGCTTGTCGCCGGAGCTGGGCGGCCCGGCGGCGCGCGCGGTCGTCTTCGGCGGCCCGCTGCGGCCTGGGTTTCGCCAGACGTCGAAGCGCGGATCGGCGCCGGCGAGCGCGACGAGTCGCTGGGCGGCGGGCAGTCGCAGTCGGCTCGCCGATTGCAGCGACTGCTCAGCGGCGCTGACGTTCGTGGGCGCGCTCACGTCGATCTTCGCGGTGAGGGTCGCCCCCACCGCGCCGATCAGCAGGGCCGAGGCCCAGGCGAGCAGCGCAACCGAACTTCGCAAGCCCTATTTCGCTCCCATCTGTTCGCACTCGGCGGCGACGTCGCGGCCGCGTTGCTTCAGGCTGTCCATGATCGCCGGAAAGAAGGCGTCCATGACCATGTCGTAGCCGGCCGTGGTGAAGTGCACCCCGTCGGGCGCGCGCACCTGCACCAGGGTCTGCTTGGCGTTGGGCAGGAACGGTTTGTAGACGTCGGGCGGCGGCTGCGAGGTCCACGGCGCCACATAGACGGCGCTCGGTGAGGCGACATGGGCCACCGCGTCCGCAAACAGCTTGTTCTTGGCGGCGGCGTCGGCGTTGGCGGCGGCGTCGAGCATGACCGGCAGCCCCATCACCAGGACCGACGAACCGTGCGACAGGGCGCTGTGGACCACATCCTCGACGATTCCCTCGTAGCGGCCGTCGTAATCCGGGCCGCCAAATTCGGTCCGCTTCTTGTCGACGTCGACGATCGACTGGCGATCGTTGACGCCGAACGAGCCAACAAAAAGGTCAGCCCCCGGATCCGTGGCGATCGCCCCCACCTCGTCGACCCAGTTATACTGATCGAGTCGGGTCAACCCGGTGCCGTTCTTCGCTCGGCGGATCAGCCTCACCTTATCCGCCAAACATTTGTCTTTTCCGAGGCGGCGAAACATCGCGCCCCACAGACCGTCGGCCATCGAATCGCCGACGAAGGCGATGTGCAGCGTCGCCGGGCCTTCGGCCGACGCCACGGCCGGCGCCCCGATCGCGGCGACGGCGGCGAACGCGACCAACACGACGCAACGCGTCGAAACCGAGAACCCGGACTTCAACATCCTTCACGCGCCTTCGGCTAGCGATTGCTCAAGTCCGCGCGGCCGCGGCAGGCGTCGCCAATGGGGCGACGTGCTTCTTTTTCTTATGTTTTTTCCCGCTTGACCCCTTCTTGCCGCTCGCAACGACCGGCTTGTGGTCGCTTGCGGCGACTTCGACGATCGGTATCCCCGCAACGGACGCCGCCTTCTGCCACAACAGCCTGTAGCCCGCCATAGTAAAGTGGACGCCGTCACCGGCGTGCAGCCCCGGGGCGCAGAACTCGGGGGTCTGGGCTGAGACGTAAGCCACTGAAGTGCCAGCCAAAGTCGCCGCGATGACCTTGTCGAGCCGCTCGGAATGGACCTCCCAGGCGGTGCGCACGCACGGCGGACCGAGCCAGGTGAGCTTGATGCCCTGCTCCCGCGCGGCGGCGACAATCTGCGCGATGCGCGGCTGCTGCTCGTCGAGGCCGGCGACCGCGTCGTTGGTGCCCAGGCTCATGACGACGTTCGCGCCGCGCGGCATATCCCGGATTTGTTCAAAGATTTTGGGGGTGTAGATCGCGACGTTAAAGCGATTTGCGGGCGACGGAATGTCCGAGGCGAGGTGCAGGCCCTCGCCGATGCTGTCGCCGATGATACGAACCTCTTCGGCCCGCGCCGCCGCCGGCGCGACGCCGGCCAACAGCAGCAAAAGAGCGATGCGGCGCAAACACATAGGGTCACCAAGCAGAAGCGCGTCGCGACGACGAAACCACGCTATGGTTAACCCCCTGTGAACGCCAGCCGTCGACGCGGCCCGAGCGGCGCTTTCCCCGGCTTTCAGTCGCAGCGGCGGCGCCAGCGGCCGTAGCGCCACGGCGTCAGCCATGACGCGCGGCGGGGCGGCGTTGGCGGCGGCGGATCGTAACCCGACCCGCCCCAGGGATGGCAGCGGCAGATCCGCGCCGTCGCCATCCAGCCGCCCGCCCACAGGCCATGCCGCCGGATCGCTTCGTCGGCATAGGCCGAGCAGGTCGGCAGGTAACGGCAACGGCTGCCCAGCAGGGCCGAAAAGCTCAATTGGTAGAAGCGGATCAGCAGGTGGGCGGCCTGCCGCGGCGCCTGCCCCAAGGCCGTCATCGATCGGTCCCGGCGGCCGCTTCGGTCCGCCGCCGCAGCGCGTCGATCTTGCCCAGCGCCTCGGCCACCGCGTCGAACGTCAGCAGGGTCGCGGCGTGGCGCGACGGCAGGTCGCGCACTGGCTCGAGCACGGCGAATTCCGCCCATTCGCCCGCCGGCGGCGGTCCGTTTTCCTTGAGCATGCGCCGGACCGTCTCGCGCAGCGCGATCAGCGCCTCGGGCGCGGCGCCGACGATATGGCGCGCCATCAGCGAAGACGCGGCCTGGCCCAAGGCGCAGGCGCGCACGTCATGGGCGAAGTCGGCGACCCGGCCGTCGCTGAGGCGCAGATCGATCGTGACCTTCGAGCCGCAGATGGGCGAACGCACGGACGCGCTGGCGTCGGGCGCGGCGAGCCGGCCGAGGCGCGGAATGTCGGCGGCGAGCTCGAGGATGCGCGCCGTATAGATCGCATCGAAATCGTCGTTAGCCATGACGCTCAGGCGAGGCGGCTTTTCACGCCGCCGGAGGTAACTATATAGGAGGCTCGACCGACCAAAGCGAGCGCCAGAGGTGGCCGCCCGGCCGCCGAATTGCTAGAAGAGCCCCATGGACGACATTGTCACCCGCGACCAGCGCCGCACTGAGGCCACCCGCGACGAGCGCGGCGCCGAAGCGCCCGCTCGCCCCACGCGCGAGGAAGCCGAGGCGGCGGTCCGCACCCTGATCGCCTGGGCCGGCGACAATCCCGATCGCGAGGGGCTGCTCGACACCCCGCGCCGGGTGGTCAAGGCCTATGAGGAACTGTTCGCCGGCTACCGTCAGGACCCCAGCGAGCACTTGTCGCGCGTGTTCGACGACGTCGACGGCTACAAGGACCTGATCCTCATCCGCGACATTCCCTTCATCTCGCATTGCGAGCACCACATCGCGCCGTTCATCGGCAAGGCTCACATCGCCTATTACCCGCGCCTCGGCGTCGTCGGCCTGTCGAAGCTGGCGCGCATCGTCGACACGTTCGCGCGCCGGCTGCAAACCCAGGAAGCGCTGTCGTCCCAGATCGTCAACGCGATCGACGGCGCGCTCAACACCCGCGGCGTCGCGGTGATGATCGAGGCCGAGCACACCTGCATGTCGATGCGCGGCGTGAAGAAGGATGGCGTCTCGACCGTGACGACGCAGTTCACCGGCGTCTTCCGCTCGCAGCCGAACGAACAGACCCGCTTCCTCACGCTGCTGCGCGGCGCGCATTGATCATGCCCGGCGCGGCGGCAAACGATCTGGAGGAAGGCGCCGCCTTCACCCCGCGCTTCTCGGCTGACGGGCTGGTGACCTGCGTCGCGGTCGAGGCCGACAGCGGCGAAGTGTTGATGCTCGCCCACATGAACGCCGAGGCGATCGAGAAAACGCTGGCGACCGGCGTGATGCACTATTGGTCGCGCTCGCGCCAAAGGCTGTGGCGCAAGGGCGACACGTCCGGCCAGGTCCAGACCGTGGTCGAGCTCAGGGTCGACTGCGACCAGGACGCGCTGCTCGCCCGGGTCAAGGTCGGCGGCGACGGCGGGGCCTGCCACACCGGCCGTCGATCGTGTTTCTATCGCCGCGTCGAAGCCGCGGCCGACGGCGCGCGGTTGGCGCCGGTCGAAGGCGTGTAGTCCCTCTTCGCAGCCGAGCGCGGCAGACCCGCTCGCGAAGCGGGAGCGCGACGCAAGCGACGGGGGTCGTGGATGGCGGCCGGCGCTCCTTGTTGCATCGGGAGCGCGGCCGACCGGCGAGGCTTGAGCCATGGCGGACGATCTTCTCCGCAAGACCGAAATCGAGACCGCGGCGGGCGGCCGCGGGCGCGCCGGGCCGCGGATCGGCCTCGCGCTCGGCGCCGGCGCGGCGCGCGGCTGGGCGCATATCGGCGCGCTGCACGAACTCAAGGCGATGGGCCTGGTTCCCGATGTCGTGGTCGGATCGTCGATCGGGGCCCTGGTCGGCGGTTGCTTCGCCGCCGGCCGGCTCGACGAGCTCGAGTCTTTCGCCCGCTCGCTCAACAAGCGGCGCGTGTTCGGCCTGCTCGACTTCTCCTTCAGCGGCGCCGGCCTGATCGGCGGCGATCGGCTGCGCGTCAAATTGCAGGAATCGATCGGCGCGATGCGGATCGAAGACCTGCCGATGCGCTTCGCCGGCGTCGCGACCGAACTGGACACCGGGCACGAGGTGTGGCTGCGCCGGGGCTCGCTGGTCGACGCGATACGCGCCTCCTACGCCCTGCCCGGCGTGTTCGAGCCGGTCAGGCTCGGCCGGCGCTGGCTGATCGACGGCGCGGTCGTCAATCCGGTGCCGGTCAGCGTCGCGCGCGCGCTCGGGGCCGAACGCGTCGTCGCGCTCAGCATCACAGTCGACGGCACCGGCCGCGGCGCGACCCGACACGACGGGATCGAGGCCGACCTGGCTGAAGACGAAGCGCCGCCGGCCGCCCGCCGCGGCGCGGGGCTGCTGCGCCGCGGTCGATCGGGCGCGAGCGCGCCGGGGCTCGCCTCGGTGATGGCCAACGCGTTCAACATCACCCAGGACCGGCTGATGCGCTCGCGTCTCGCCGGCGACCCGCCCGACGTGCTGATCAATCTCAAGGTCGGCCGGATCGGCGTGTTCGAGTTCGACCGCGCCGAAGAGCTGATCGCGCTCGGGCGCGAGGCGGTGCGGCGCGCGCGCGACGACATCGCCGAATGCTTCGATCTCGCGCCCGCCGCCGAGGGCTGACCCAGCCCGACGCTCAGGCGGCGCCGATGTAGTCGCGCAGCGCCCGACGTTCGCTGTCGATCGTGTTGACGTGGCGTTTGACGACGTCGCCGATCGAAACGATGCCGACCAGCCGCCCGTTCTCGACCACCGGCAGATGGCGGAAGCGGCCTTCGGTCATCAGTTCCATCACCCGGTCGATCGAGGCGCTTTCGTCGACGGTCGTCACTTTCGCCGTCATGTAACGCGACACCGGTTCTTCCAGGACGCTCGACGGACCCGTGCCGATCGCGCGCACGATATCGCGTTCCGAGACGATGCCGAGCACGGCCTGGGCCGCGTCGGAGACGATGACGGCGCCGACGCCCCGGGACGCGAGCTGCGCTGCAACTTCCTTAACGGTGCGGTGCGGTTGAGTCGTGAGGACATCTCTGCCCTTGTCCGCGAGAATTCGCGCGACGGTCATGCGTTTCTCCCTGCGAAGGCGGTCGCTTGGCGGACCGGCCTGCGGGAGAGGATGCGCTCGCCTGGGCGCCCGATCAAGCGCAATTCTCTCAAATGCCCCGGGCGGAGCGATCAGCGCAGGCCCGCGTCGACGAGAAGACAATGCTTGGTGATCATCCGGCTGTCGTCGGCGGCGAGGAACAGCGCTGCGCTGGCGACCGCTTCCGGAGCGATCGCTTGCGGCAGACATTGGCGCGCGACCATCGCCGCGACATCGGCGTCGGTGGTGAACCACAACCGCCGCTGCCGCTCGGTCATCACCGCCCCGGGCGCTATGCAATTGACGCGAATGTTGTCGCCGCCGAGTTCGTGCGCCAGGCTGTTGGTGAGGCCGACGACCGCCGCCTTGGCGGCCGCATAGACGGTCAAGCGCGGCGAACCGATCATCCATACGGTGGAAGAGAAATTGACGATCGAGCCGCCGCCGATTTCGCGCATCGACTGAGCGGCGATTTGCGCGGCGAAGAACTGGTGCTTGAGGTTGACCGCCATCGTAAAGTCCCAGTCGGCCTCGGTGACGTCGGCGAAGGCGCGTCGCGTATCGTTGGCGGCGTTGTTGACCAGGACGCCGATCGGTCCGAGCCGCTGGCGCGTCTCGACCATCGCCGATTCGAGCGCGGCGAGGTTGGTCAGGTCGCATTCGATGAACAACGGCTTCTGCGGACCGACGGCGCGCTCGACCACCTTGAGCGATTCGTCCTTGGCGATGTCGACGAAGGCGACGTTCGACCCTTGCGCAACGAAGGCCTCGACCATCGCCGCGCCGATCCCCGATCCGCCGCCGGTGATGAAGACGACGCGGTCGTGCAAGCTGGGATAGCGGGCGTGCGACAAGCGACTGGGCTCCTTGGCGGAAAACGGCGGAGGCGGAGCGTAGCAGCGCCGGGCGCAGCGCGGCAATCGCCGCGCTGTGGTCAAAATCCAACGTTTTGCCCCCGCCCCCTCGGACCTTCGCCGCCGCCACCGGCGCTCGTCGCCGACATTGACGAGGAGCGGCTGTCGGAAACGCCGATTAGCACTCTCTTGTAACGAGTGCCAACGATAGCCATCTAGGCCAAGCGTCAGACTCGCGCCGAGAGCCGGGGCATTTGCCCTGAGCCGGCGTCGTCCGCTGACCAGAAACGGACCCCATGAAATTTCGTCCGCTGCACGACCGCGTCGTGATCCGTCGCATTGAGGGCGAGGACAAGACGAAAGGCGGCATCCTGATTCCCGACACCGTCAAAGAGAAGCCGCAAGAGGGCGAAATCGTCGCCGTCGGCCCCGGCGCGCGCGATGAAAGCGGCAAGCTCATCGCGCTCGAAGTCAAAGCCGGCGACCGCGTGCTGTTCGGCAAATGGTCGGGTTCCGAGGTCAAGATCGACGGCGAAGACCTTCTGATCATGAAAGAATCCGACATCCTAGGGGTGATCGAGAGCGCGACTGCAGCCAAGAAGGCCGCCTGAACGACGCTGCCCACCCCTCAAACACAGGAACGAAAACCATGTCCGCCAAAGACGTAAGATTCTCCACCGACGCTCGCGAGCGCATGCTGCACGGCGTCGAAATCCTCAATAACGCCGTCAAGGTGACGCTCGGCCCCAAGGGGCGCAACGTCATTCTCGATCGGTCCTACGGCGCGCCGCACATCACCAAGGACGGCGTCGCCGTGGCGAAGGAGATCGAGCTCGCCGACAAATTCGAGAACATGGGCGCGCAAATGGTGCGCGAGGTCGCCTCGAAGACCAATGATCTCGCCGGCGACGGCACGACGACGGCGACAGTCCTGGCCGCATCGATCATGCGCGAAGGCCTCAAGCTCGTCGCCGCCGGCATGAACCCGATGGACCTGAAGCGCGGCGTCGACATTGCCGTGACGGCGGTGGTGAAAGACATCGAGCGCCGCGCCAAGAAGGTGCAGTCCTCGGAGGAGATCGCCCAAGTCGGCACAATCGCCGCCAATGGCGACAAGTCGATCGGCGAAATGATCGCCAAGGCGATGAAGAAGGTCGGCGCCGAGGGCGTCATCACGATCGAGGAAGCCAAGACCGCCGAAACCGAACTCGACATCGTCGAGGGCATGCAGTTCGATCGCGGCTATCTCTCGCCTTACTTCGTCACCAACGCCGAGAAGATGATCGTCGAGCTGGAGGATCCCTACATCCTCATCCACGAAAAGAAGCTCTCCTCGCTGCAGGCGATGCTGCCGCTGCTCGAAGCAGTCGTCCAGGCGGGCAAGCCGCTGCTGATCATCGCCGAAGACATCGACGGCGAGGCGCTGGCGACGCTGGTCGTCAACAAGCTGCGCGGCGGCCTCAAGGTCGCCGCCGTCAAGGCCCCCGGCTTCGGCGATCGCCGCAAGGCGATGCTCGAAGACATCGCGACGCTCAGCGCCGGCGACGTGATCGCCGAGGATCTCGGCGTCAAGCTCGAAAAGGTCACGCTCGACATGCTCGGGCGGGCCAAGCGGGTGCGGATCGAGAAGGAAAACACCACGATCATCGACGGCGCCGGCAAGAAAGCCGACATCGAGGCGCGCGTCGCTCAGATCAAGTCGCAGATCGAGGAGACGACCTCGGATTACGACAAGGAGAAGCTTCAGGAGCGTTTGGCGAAGTTGGCGGGCGGCGTCGCGATCATCCGCGTCGGCGGCTCCACCGAAGTCGAGGTCAAGGAGAAGAAGGATCGCGTCGACGATGCGGTCAACGCCACCAAGGCCGCGGTCGCGGAAGGCGTCGTTCCCGGCGGCGGCGTCGCGTTGCTGCGAGCCAAGGCTTCGGTCGGCAAGCTCAGCGACGAAAACGCCGACATCCAGTCGGGCATCGACATCGTCCTCAAGGCGCTCGAAGCGCCGATCCGTCAGATCGTCGAGAATTCGGGCGGCGAAGGCTCGATCGTGGTCGGAAAGATCCTCGGCGAGAAATCGCAGACCTACGGCTTCGACGCCCAGACCGAGCAATTTGTCGACATGCTCGCCGCCGGCATTCTCGATCCCGCCAAGGTGGTGCGGATCGCGCTCCAAGACGCGGCTTCGATCGCCGGCCTGATGATCACGACCGAGGCCATGGTCGCCGAAAGACCGAAGAAGGACGCGCCGGCGATGCCCGAAGGCGGCATGGGCGGCATGGACTATTGATCGCCTGACTCGCTGAGGATGAAAATCACTTGCGACGCGCCAGGCCGGCGCGCCGCAAGTCCGCGTTGGGGAGGACTCGATCCTCCCGTCATCGCTCGCCGAGCTTCGCTCTCTTCGTCGCAACAATCGGCTTTGACGCCGACCGTCGGGCGCGCGCGCAGCGGTCGGGAGACGCTCTTTGCCGGGTTCACTCCTGGCGTCGCGGGGGGTCTGTTCCGTTCGCCGACGCTTTTGCGAAATCCGCTCATGCGGGCTCACTGCGCTTTCACCGCGCGGCGGAAAGGTCAAATTGAGATTTCTCTCCAGCCGCGCCTTCGAAAGCGTGACGCGGTCGCCGCCCTGGGACAACCGGGAGCCCATCCGCGAGGAGTTGTTCAGCGCCGAACGCCTCGAGGAGCATGCGCGAAGTCTCGCGCTGGCGCAGATCGTCTCGTCCAAGACGACCAAGGGTCAGCCGCTGGCGCGGCGGCTCGCCGACAACGGCGCCGTTCTGCTCGAGGCTTACCGCGCGATCGTCAAGGCGATCAACGAGGGACGCGCCATAACGCCGGCGGCGGAATGGCTCATCGACAATTATCATCTCGTCGAGAAGCAGATCCGCGAGCTTCGCTCGGACCTGCCGCCCGGCTACTACCGCCAGCTTCCCAAGCTCGCCTCGGGCCCCTTCGCCGGCTATCCCCGCGTCTTCGGCGTGACCTGGGCCTTCGTCGCCCATACCGACAGCCGCTTCGACGCCGAAATGCTGGTCCGCTACGTCAGGGCCTATCAGGAGGTGCAGCCGCTCACCATTGGCGAACTCTGGGCGGTGTCGATCACGCTGCGGATTGTGCTGGTCGAGAATCTTGGACGCCTCGGGCGGCAGATCACGCAGAGCCGCGCCGCGCGCACCGTGGCGGACGGGCTCGCCGACCGCTTGCTCGGGACCGGGGGACAACCCGCCGAGTCCGTCGCCGTCGTCCTTTTCGCCCACGAGCGCGCGCCGCTTGCCGACGCTTTGGCGGTGCAGCTCGTGCATCGGCTGCGTGACCAGGACCCGAAGATCACGCCGGCGCTGACGTGGCTCGACCAGCGTCTGGCGATCCAAGACACGACGGCGGAAACGGTGGTGCGCGACGTGCATCGCCGGCAAGGCGCCTCGAACGTCACCGTGCGCAACATCATCACCAGCTTGCGCCTGATTTCCGACGTCGACTGGCAGCAATTGTTCGAACGGCTCAGCCTCGTCGACGTTGTTTTCGCCGCCGACGGCCCGTTCGAGACGATGGATCCTCCGACGCGCACGCTTTACCGAAGCGCGGTCGAGGAACTGGCGCGCGGCTCGAACCGCACGGAGCTGGATATCGCCGGCGCCGCGGCGCTCGCGGCCAGTCGCGAGCGGCGTGCGGAGCCGACGGCCGAGCAAGCGCGGCGCGGCGATCCAGGCTACCACTTGCTTGCGGGAGGCCGCCGCGCCTTTGAAATCGCCCTTTCCTATCGCCCGCCGATGCGAAACTGGCTGGCGCGGGTCAACCGATCGCTTGGACTTGGCGGCTACGTGACGGCGATCGCCGTCGTCGCCGCGATCCTTCTTGCGGCGCCGCTGCTGAGCCTCGCCGCGGCCGGAGCCGGCTTGGCCGTTCTCGGCCTGCTTGGCTTCCTGGGCGCAATTCCCGCCATCGACGCCGCCGTCGCGCTGGTCAATCGCGGGGTCAACCTCGGCTTCGCGGCGACGATTCTGCCGGCGCTCGAGCTGCGCGACGGCGTTCCCTCGCATTTGCGCACGCTCGTCGCGGTGCCGACCCTGTTGACAAGCGTGGAAGCTGTGGAAGAGCAAATCCGACGGCTGGAGATTCACCACCTCGCCAGCCCGGAAGGCGATCTGCATTTTGCCCTGGTTTCCGACTGGACGGACTCGGAAACCGAGCACGCCGAAGGCGACGCGGCGCTCGTCGCCGCGGCGGCGGAAGGCGTCGCGCGTCTCAATCTGCGCCATGGTCCGGCGCCGGGCGGCCCGCGCTTTCTGCTCCTGCATCGCCGTCGCGTCTGGAACGAAGGCGAAGCGCGGTGGATCGGCTGGGAGCGCAAGCGCGGCAAGCTGCACGAACTGAACCGGCTGCTGCGCGCCGCGACCGACACCACCTTCATCGACGTCGGCGCCGGGCCGCCTGTCGCGCCCGCCGATATCCGCTACGTCGTGACGCTCGACGCGGACACGCGGTTGCCGCGCGACACGGTGCGCCGCCTTATAGGCAAGATGGCGCACCCGCTGAATCGCCCGCGCTTCGACGCAGCCGCCGGCAGGGTGGTGGAAGGCTACGCGGTGTTGCAGCCGCGCGTCACGCCTTCGCTGCCGATCGGCCAGGAAGGCTCGCAGTTCCAGCGCATCTTCTCCAGCCTGAGCGGAATCGATCCCTACGCCTCGGCTGTCTCGGACGTCTATCAGGATCTGTTCGGCGAAGGCTCCTATGCGGGCAAAGGCATCTACGACGTCGACGCCTTCGAAGCTGCGCTCGCCGGCCGGGCGCCGGATTCGACGCTTCTCAGCCACGATCTGTTCGAAGGCGTGTTCGCGCGCGCCGGACTCGCCTCCGATGTCGAGGTCGTAGAGGAATTCCCAGCCCGCTACGACGTCGGCGCCGTTCGCCATCACCGTTGGGCGCGCGGCGACTGGCAATTGCTGCCCTGGATCTGCGGTCGCGCGACGAGCGCCATCCCTGCGGTCGGCCGGTGGAAGATGCTCGACAATCTGCGTCGAACCCTTTCAGCGCCCGCCGCGGCGCTCGCGCTGCTCGCGGGCTGGGCCTTGCCGTTTCACGCGGCGCTGATCTGGACCCTTTTCGTCGTCCTGACGATCGTGCTGCCGACGCTAATTCCGGTCATTGCCGCCATTCCGCCGCGACGCCCGGGCGTGACGATCTCGAGCCATGTGCGCGCGCTCGGCGGCGATCTCCGTCTTGCCTTGACGCTCTCGACGCTGACCGTCGCGTTCCTGGCGGATCAGGCGTGGCTGATGGCCGATGCGATCGGCCGCACGCTCTGGCGCTTGGGCGTCACCCGGCGCCATCTGCTTGAATGGGTTCCGGCGGCGCAGGCGACGCTCGGACCGCGCCTCGACCTCATGGGCTTGACGCGCCGAATGGCGGCGGCGGTCGTCATTGGCGCCGTCGCGGCGATTGTCGCTCTGGCGTTCGGCCACGGATCGTGGCCTGTCGCGCTTCCGTTCGCCGCGCTGTGGGTCGCCTCGCCGGCGGTCGCGCGCCGCATCAGCTTGCCTCGTGGAGCGACCGCTCAATTGCCGATGTCCGGCGCCGACGCCGAGGCGCTCCGACGAACCGCGCGCCGCACTTGGCGGTTCTTCGAGACGTTCGTCACGCCGGCCGACAACATGCTGCCGCCCGACAACTTTCAGGACAATCCGACGCCGGCGATCGCGCATCGGACATCGCCGACCAACCTCGGCCTCTATCTCCTTTCCGTCGTCAGCGCGCGCGATTTCGGCTGGACCGGAACCGATCGGGCGATCGATCGGCTCGAGGCGACGCTGGCGACGATGGGCGGGCTGCAACGTTTCCGCGGACATTTCTACAATTGGTACGACACCCGCGATCTGCGCCCGCTCGACCCGAGATACGTGTCCACCGTCGACAGCGGCAATCTGGCCGGGCACCTGATCGCGCTGGCGAACGCGTGCCGGGAATGGAAGGTCCGTCCGCTTGCGGCCGAGCGGCGTCTCGACGGCGTCGCCGACGCGCTCGAAATCACCCGCGCGGAATCGGCGCGCCTGCGCGACGGCGGCCAGACCCAGACTGTGACCCTCAGCCAATTCGACGACGCGGTCGCGGCCGTGGCGCTCGCCGTGCGCCAGGCGCGGCTTTCGGACGACGATCTTGCCGCGCGACTCGCGGGTCTTCACGCCGACGCCGAGATCATGGTCGACATCGCCGGAGCGCTGGCGATCGAACGCGGCGACGGCAGCGGCGCCGATATGCTGTTCTGGGCGCAAGCGACTCTGAAAGCGATCGACGCCCACAGCCACGATCTCGCGCAGTTCGCGCACGCGTCTCGCTCTGCGGCGGCGCGGCTTTCGAAGCTGGAGGACACGGCGCGGTCGATGGCGCTGGCGATGGACTTCGGCTTCCTGTTCAACCGCCGTCGCCAACTGCTGTCGATCGGATTTCTCGCGCCGGAAGGCGCGCTCGATACGAATTGCTACGACCTGCTGGCGTCCGAGGCGCGGCTCGCCAGCTTTTTCGCCATCGCCAAAGGCGACATCGCCGCCAAGCACTGGTTCCGGCTCGGCCGCGCCGCGACGCCGGTCGCCCATGGCGCGGCGCTGATTTCGTGGTCGGGATCGATGTTCGAGTATCTGATGCCCTCGCTCGTCATGCGAGCGCCGACGGGAAGCTTGCTCGAGCAGACCAACCGTCTCATCGTGCGCCGGCAGATCGCCTACGCCGCCAAACTCGGCCTGCCTTGGGGCATATCCGAATCCGCCTACAACGCCCGCGACCTGGAGTTCACCTACCAATACTCGAACTTCGGCGTTCCCGGTCTCGGGCTGAAGCGGGGCCTCGGCGAGAACAGGGTCATCGCGCCCTACGCCACCGCGCTGGCGGCGATGGTCGATCCGCGCGCTGCGGCGGCCAATTTGGCGCGTTTGGCTGAGGTCGGCGCGTTAGGTCGCTACGGCTTTTACGACGCGCTGGATTACACGCCGGCGCGCGTGCCGGAGGGCGAAAGCGTCGCCATCGTGCGCGCCTTCATGGCGCATCATCAGGGCATGACGATCGTCGCCGTCGCCGACGCTCTGTTCAAGGGCGTGATGCGGCGGCGCTTCCATGCCGAGCCGATCGTCAAAGCCAGCGAACTGTTGCTGCAGGAGCGCATGCCGCGCGACGTCGCCGCCACGCGCCCGTGGGCGGCTGAAGTGAAGTCGGCCGCCAGCGCGCGCGACGTCGAGCCTTCCGGCGGACGGCGATTCCTCTCCGCGGATCAGGCGACGCCCGCCACGCATCTTCTCTCCAACGGTCGCTACGCCACCATGCTGACGTCGGCGGGCTCGGGTTACAGCCGCTGGGGCGATTTGGCGCTGACGCGCTGGCGCGAAGATGCGACCTGCGACGACTTCGGCTCCTTCCTCTTCATCAAGGACGTGCGCAGCGGCGTGGCGTGGTCGGCGGGCTTCCAACCGAGCGGCGTCGAGCCGGACGCCTATGCCGTGGCCTTCAACGAGGACCGCGTCGAGGTGACGCGCCGCGACGGCTCGCTGACGACGACGTTGGACGTACTTGTATCCGGCGAGGACGACGCCGAAGTTCGCCGCGTCTCGATCACGAATTCCGGCGTCGGCGCCCGCGAGATCGAAATCACGTCGTACGCCGAGATCGTTCTCGCGCCTCAGAGCGCCGACATCGCGCATCCAGCCTTCTCGAAACTGTTCGTTGAAACTGAGTATCGGGCCGACATCGGCGCGATCGTGGCGACCCGGCGAAGACGGGCGCCGACCGACGCGGAAATCTGGGCCGCGCATCTGAGCGTCGTCGACGGCGAAGCGGTAGGCGCGCCCGAATTCGAGACCGACCGAGCGCGATTCCTCGGTCGCGGCCGCGGCGTTCGCACACCTATCGCCGTGACGGACAGCCGTCCGCTGTCGAATTCGTCCGGCGCCGTCCTCGACCCCATCTTCTCGATCCGCCGCCGCATCCGCGTTGCGCCAGGCGCAACCGTTCGCGTGGCCTTTTGGACCATCGCCGCCTCCAGCCGCGCCGCGCTGCTCGACGGCGTCGACAAGCATCGCGACGCCACCGCGTTTGCGCGCGCTTCGATGCTGGCGTGGACGCAGGCTCAGGTGCAACTCCACCATCTCGGCGTGACGGCGGGCGAGGCGGGGCTGTTTCAGCGGCTTGCCGGACACGTGATCTATGCGGCGTCGGCCTTGCGCCCATCCTCGGATGCGATCGTGCGGAGCGGCGGCGCGCAGTCCGGTCTGTGGCCACAGGGGATTTCCGGAGATTTGCCGATCGTGCTTTTGCGCATCGCCGATGTCGAGCATCTCGACGTCGTCCGTGAATTGCTGCAAGCGCACGAGTATTGGCGGATGAAACAGCTCGCCGTCGATCTCGTCATCCTGAACGAGCGCCGATCGTCCTATGTCCAGGAGCTTCAGATCGCCATCGAGACGCTGGTCAGAGCAAGCCAGTCGCGTCCGCAGCCCGGCGCGGAACGGCCGGCGGGCCGCATCTTCGTATTGCGCGCCGACCTGATCCCGGTCGAAACGCGGGCCCTTCTGACTTCCGTCGCGCGGGTCGTTCTGCCGGCGCAGCGCGGCGGGCTGTTCGAGCAGCTCGAGCATATCCTGGAGCCAGTCGAATCTCCGAGGGTCGCGCGGAAGCGCGTCGTCGCGCGGTTGGCGCCGCCGTTCCGGCCACACCCTCCCGACCTCGAATTCTTCAACGGGCTCGGCGGGTTCACGCGAGACGGGGCCGAGTACGTCACCATCCTCGGGCCGGGCCAATCGACCCCCGCGCCGTGGATCAACGTCATCGCCAACCCGACATTCGGCTTCCAGACGGGAACCGAGGGCGGCGGCTACACTTGGTCCGTCAACAGTCGCGAGAATCAGATCACGCAATGGTCGAACGACCCCGTCGGCGACCGAAGCGGCGAAGCCCTCTATTTGCGCGACGACGATGCCGGCGACGTGTGGGGTCCGACGGCGCTTCCCATCCGCGACGCGGCGGCGACATACACGGCCCGCCACGGCCGCGGCTATAGCCGGTTCGAGCATGTCGCGCACGAGATCGCCTCCGATCTCGCGCAATACGTGCCCGTCGACGATTCGATCAAGATTTCGCGCCTCGTGCTGACCAATCGGTCGAGCCGCCCGCGCCGGATCAGCGTGACCGCCTACGTCGAATGGGTTCTCGGCTCGTCGCGTTCGGCCTCGCTGCCGTTTGTGTGCACCGAACTCGACGGCGTCACCGGGGCGATCTTCGCCCGCAACCCCTGGAACATGGGCTTCGGATCGCGCGTCGCTTTCGCCGACTTGCGCGGCGCCCAGAGCGATTGGACCGGGGATCGACGCGAGTTCATCGGGCGCAACGGCGCGCTTGCCGATCCCGCCGCGCTCGCCGGCGCGGCGGCGCTGTCGAAGAAGGTCGGCGCCGGTCTCGATCCTTGCGCGGCGATGCGCACGAAGATCGAACTGCCGCCCTACGGCAGCGTCGAAGTCGTCTTCTTGCTTGGCGAGGCGGCGACCGCTGACGAGGCGCGCAGTCTGATTACGCGCTACCGCGCCGCCGATCTCGACGGCGTCGAAGCCGAGATCGCGCGCAAGTGGGACGACATTCTCGGCGCCGTCGTCGTCAAGACGCCGGATCGCTCGATGGACGTCATGCTCAACGGCTGGCTGATCTACCAGACGCTGAGTTGCCGCATCTGGGCGCGCTCCGCCTTCTATCAGGCGAGCGGCGCCTATGGATTTCGCGATCAATTGCAGGACGGTGCGGCGCTGGCCGCCGCGCTGCCGTCGCTGACGCGCGAGCACTTGCTGCGCGCCGCTGGGCGCCAGTTCGTCGAAGGCGATGTCCAACATTGGTGGCTGGCGCATTCCGGACAGGGCGTGCGCACCCGCATCTCCGACGATCGCCCGTGGCTGGCCTTTGCCGTGGCCCATTACGTCGACGCCACGGCGGACGTCGCCGTCCTCGACGAGACGATCCCGTTCCTCGAAGGCCAGGCGCTGGAGCCCGGCGAGGTCGACAGCTTCTTTGCGCCCGTCGTCTCGGAACGGACCGCGACCTTGTTCGAGCATTGCGCGCTCGCTCTCGACGCGAGCCTCGCGCTCGGCGGCCACGGGCTTCCGCTGATAGGAACCGGCGACTGGAACGACGGCATGAACCGCGTCGGCGAAAAGGGCGCCGGCGAAAGCATTTGGCTCGGTTGGTTCCTGCACGCAACCCTGACCGCTTTCATTCCGCTCGCTCAGACACGCCGGGAGACGAAACGGGTCGCGAAATGGACGGCGCACGCCGCGGGATTGCGGGCCTCGCTCGAGCGCGAGGCGTGGGACGGCGATTGGTATCGGCGGGCCTATTTCGACGACGGCGAGCCGCTGGGCTCGGCGGCGAGCGAGGAATGTCGGATCGATGCGATCGCCCAATCCTGGGCCGTGCTCTCGGGCGCCGCGGCGCCGGAACGGGCGGCGCGAGCGATGGCCGCGGTCGAACGCGAGCTGATCCGGCGCGACGACGGCCTGGCGCTGCTGTTCGCGCCGCCGTTCGACAAGTCGGCGCTGGATCCCGGCTACGTCAAGGCGTATCCGCCCGGCGTGCGCGAGAACGGCGGCCAGTACACCCATGCCGCCGCGTGGTCGGCGATGGCCTTCGCCGCGCTCGGCGATGGCGACACGGCGGTCGCGCTGTTCTCGCTGCTCAACCCCATCAACCACGCGCGCACCCGCACCGACGTGCTGCGCTACAAGGTGGAGCCCTACGTGGTCGCGGCCGACGTCTACGCGACGGCGCCCCATGTCGGGCGCGGCGGCTGGACCTGGTACACGGGCTCGGCCGGCTGGATGCAACGCGCGGGAGTCGAGAGCATTCTCGGACTGCGCCTTCGCGGCGCCTTCCTACATCTCGACCCCTGCATACCGAAAGCGTGGCCGAAGTTCGAGATCAGCGTTCGGCGGCAATCGGCGCGCTACGAAATCGTCGTCGACAACCCCGCCGGCGTCAGCCGAGGCGTCCGCTTCGCCGAGATCGACGGGAATGAAATCACCGAGCGGCCGTTGCGACTGCGCCTGGCCGACGACGGCGCCGTCCACCGCGTTCGCGTCACCTTGGGCTGAGACGCGCCGCCGCCGCGCGCCAGCCGCTGGCGCCTTGCTTCGACTTGATGTGGCGTCAGGGCAACGCGCCGGCGCCGTATACTCAGCGCCGCGGTCGATCCGCCGCGGCGCTCCGCCGACGGGGCCGAAAGATCTCCGGTCAGGTCGAACGTTGAGTTAAACTCATGGGGCGCCTAATATTTCCTGATATCGACACTATCTTTGACATACGCGGTCGACCGCGCGCCGGCCACAGGGAAAGCCTTGCGGCGGCAAAGCGCATCTTTCGTCCCGGGTTCGCGCCGAGGCGCCGGGTGGACGATGTCTGCTCCATTGGCGCGAGGAATTGCCGATGATTCCGCTCACGGTTCGTCATCGCACGACCTACCGGTATCATCGGGCGGTGAGCCTGGGGCCACATCGATTGATGCTGCGCCCGCGCGAAAGCCGTGACCTGCGGTTGATCTCGAGCGCGGTGACCGTTGCGCCGGCGGCGCAGGTCACGTGGGCGCACGACGTCTTCGGCAATTCCGTCGCAACCGCCATGTTTCAAGACGCAACCGACTGCCTGGTCATCGACAGCGTCGTGGAACTCGAACTCTACAGCTCCGCGTGGCCGGTTTTCGACATCGCGGCCTCGGCGATCGTCTATCCGTTTCGCTATTCGGACGACGAATGGACGGACCTCGGCGCGCTGACCATCCAGCAATATTCGGACCCGGCCGGACGGTTGGCGAAATGGGCGCGGGGGTTCGTCGGCGGCGATCGAACCGATACGCTCGCGCTGCTCAAGGACCTTAGCCTCGGCGTCTCCGCATGGATCCGTTACCAGAGCCGCGACGACGAAGGCACGCAGTCGCCGCGAGAAACGCTGGATCGCGGCTGGGGCTCTTGCCGGGATTTCGCCGAACTGTTCGTCGAAGCGGCGCGATGCCTCGGTTTCGGCGCCAGGATCGTCTCGGGCTACCTCTTCAATCCCGATCGCAGTCTGACAGGATCCGCCGACGCCGGATCGACCCACGCCTGGGGCGAAGTCTTCGTCTCCGGCGCTGGTTGGATCAGCTTCGATCCGACCAACCGTAGCGTCGGCGGCTCCAACCTCATCCCCGTCGCCGTCGCCCGCAATGTCCGCCAAGCCATGCCGGTCGCCGGCAGCTACGTCGGAAACAGCGACGCGTTCGCGGGGATGGCGGTGGAAGTCCTGGTGACCTCAAATGCCGCTCCGCCCGGGAATCGCGCCCTCGAAGCGAGGTCGAGCGTCGGCGGGGCGCCTAAGGATGCGGATCGTTTCCGAGCCTGACGGGACGCGCCAACGCGTTCGCCCTCGACGAGAAGCATAGCTGATGAAATGACCCATTCCGCGCTCACCCCTCTTCTCGGCCGCGAGTTCGACGATTTCCTATTCGCGTCGATCGGCGAGGACCGAAATGGAACGACGCTGAGCGTCCTTTCGGCGCTGGCTCGATTCGACGTCGACCCGTGGCAAGAGACCGCGAGCTTGGCGCGCATGCCCAAGGAAAGGGCGACGGAGCGGCTGGCTGCGCTGATCGCCGCCACGCCGATGGACTCGGCGACAGGTCTATCCGCGGCGACAATAGCCGCTCGCTTGATCGCGCTCTTGCCGCGATCTCCGAGCTACAAGGTTTCCGCTCCTGCGGCGCTGTTCAAAGCCGCCGCTGTTGCGCCTTCCCGGCTCTTCATATCGCTGAGCGTTCTCGCGCTATTGCTTGCCGGCTATTTCATCTTCGTGGCCCATCCTTCATCCGGAAACGGCTCCAACCCGGCTATGACGACAAGCGAGACCTCGGCGCCGCGCTAGACGCGCCTTGCGCCCATGGCCGACCCGCGTAGCGGGGCCCAGGCGTCAGATTTTCACGGCTAGCGCCCGCGGCCGTCGAGCAGCGCCAGCAACGCTTTCAGCAGCGTCGCTGGTCGCGGCGGGCAGCCGGGCACGTGGAGATCGACCGGCACGACCTCGCCGATCCCGCCGACGATGGCGTAGCTGCCGGCGAAGGCGCCGCCGTCCTTGGCGCAGGCGCCGCAGGCGACCACCCATTTGGGCGCCGGCGTCGCGGCGTAGGTCCGCTCGAGCGCCTCGCGCATGTTGCGCGTCACCGGTCCCGTCACCAGCAGCACGTCGGCGTGACGCGGCGAAGCAACGAAGCGCAGGCCGAAGCGCTCGAGATCGTAGAAGGCGTTGCCGAGCGCGTGAATCTCGAGCTCGCAGCCGTTGCACGAGCCGGCGTCGACGTGACGAATCGACAGGCTGCGGCCGAGGGTCGCGGCGGCGGCGCGCTCGACCTCCTGCGCCAGCGCGGCGAGTTCGGGATCGTCGGGGCCCGGCGCCGCTTCGGTCAGCGGACCGTTCAGCAGCCCCTCGATCAGCGTTCGGCGCATCGTCTCCTCGCCTTCCTCAGAGGTCGCAACCTGAATAGGAACAGTTGAACGACTTGTTGCACAGCGGGAAGTCGGCGACGATGTTGCCCTCGATCGCCGCTTCGAGCAGCGGCCACTGGAACCACGACGGGTCGCGCAGATGGCAGCGCGCGATCCGTCCGTCGTCGTCAAGCCGCACGTGGACGAAGACGTCGCCGCGGAACCCTTCGACCAGCGCCCAGCCTTCGCCGGCTCGGCCGGCGGGCTCGCGCTCCGAGCGGATCGGGCCGACCGGCAGCCGATCGAGGATCTGGCCGATCAGGCGCAACGATTCCTCGACTTCGCGGATGCGCACCCACACCCGCGCGTTGACGTCGCCCTCTTTCCACACCGGCGTCTCGAAACGCAGCTCGTCGTAGGGCGAATAGGGATGGTCGCGGCGCGCGTCGAAGTCGCGGCCCGAGGCGCGGCCGATCACTCCGCCGCAACCGAAGCGCTGCGCCAGTCCGGGATCGAGCCTGCCGGCGCCCACGGTGCGGTCCTGCAGCGAGGCGGTGTTGTCGTAGAGCTCGACCAGGCGCGGAAACCGGTCGCGGATCGTCGTCGTCAGCTCGCGCAAGGCGGCGCGGCGATCGCGATCGAGATCGACGAGGACGCCGCCCGGCGCGACGCGATCCATCATCAGCCGATGGCCGAAAGCGGCGTCGGCGGCGCGCAGCGTCAGCTCGCGCAGCACGCCGGTATGGGCGTGCATCAGCGCGAACGAGGCGTCGTTGCAGATCGCGCCGATGTCGCCGAGGTGATTGGCGACCCGCTCGATCTCGGCCATCAGCGCCCTCAGCCAAGCCGCCCGCGGCGGCGCGACCATTCGAGTCGCCGCTTCGATCGCGCGGGCGAAGGCGATCTGGTAGGCGACCGTGCTGTCGCCGCTGACCCGGCCGGCGAGCTCGGCGCCGCGCGCGAGATCGGCGCCGGCCATCAAACGCTCGACGCCTTTGTGGACATAGCCGAGCCGCTCCTCCAGCCGCACGATCGTCTCGCCGCTGGCGTGAAAGCGGAAATGGCCCGGCTCGATGATCCCCGCATGCACGGGCCCGACCGGAATCTGATGCAGCCCGACGCCTTCGGCGCCGAGAAAGGCGTAGCGCTCCGGTTCGCCGCCGCCCGCCGGGGCGTTTGATCCGAGCGGATGGCGGAGCGGCCAGCGGCCATGGTCGAGCCAAGGCCGCGCGTCGGGCGCGCCTTTCGCCTTCAGCCCACTGAGGTCGGCGATCGCGCGCTCGAGGCGGATCGCCGGCGCATGCGCCGCGCCGACCGAGGGAAAAGCGCCGTCGACGGCGGCGTAGCGGAAGAGCTCGACTTCCGGCCGCGCCGCCGACAGCGCCATGCGCGCTTCCGTCCCGTCGGCCCACAAGGCGACGAGCCGCGCTTCGCCGGCCGCGAGCCGCCGAATCGCCTCGCCCCAAGTCTCGTCTTGCGTCGGTTTGGCCGTCGTCATGCGCGGGCTCCCCTAGCGCAACATCGCCGCGACGTGCTGGAACCAGGCGACCAGCGGCGGCGGCAGATAGAGACCGGCCACGAGAACCAGCCCGAGATGGGCCGCGATCGGCAGCGAGGACGCCGTCGAGCGCCTGTCGCCCGGGCTCGGCTCGCCGAACGCCATCCCCTGCAGGCGCAGGATCAACGCGCCGAAGGCGAGCAGCAGTCCCAAGACCAGCAGCAGCGCCAGCCAAGGCTGGCGCGCAAAGGTCGAGCTGACGACCAGGAACTCGCTGGTGAAAATGCCCAACGGCGGCAGCCCGGCGATGGCGAAAACGCCGACGACCAGGCTCCAGCCGAGCGCCGGATGGGAGACGGTCAGGCCTCGGATGTCGGCGATCTTCTGCGTTCCCTTGGCCTGCGCGATATGGCCGACGGTAAAGAAGATCGCCGACTTGGTCAGCGAGTGCATCGTCATGTGCAGCAGACCGGCGAAATTGGCGAGCGGCCCGCCCATGCCGAAAGCGAAGACGATGATCCCCATGTGCTCGATCGACGAGAACGCGAACAGGCGTTTGATGTCGCGCCGGCGATAGAGCATGAAGGCGGCGAAAATCAGCGAGACGATGCCCAGCGTCGCCATCAGCGGGCCAGGCGCGATCGCGCCGGCGTTGGCGTCGAGCAGCAGCTTGAACCGCAGCACCGCGTAGAGCGCGACGTTGAGCAACAGCCCCGAAAGGACCGCCGAGATCGGCGTCGGGCCTTCGGCGTGCGCGTCGGGCAGCCAGGCGTGCAGCGGCGCGAGTCCGACCTTGGTGCCGTAGCCGAGCATCAGGAAGACG
>Ga0182030_10005220_pt1 | contig 27618 bp, 20 predicted proteins | sample 812S3MmetaG_FD_121299 | JGI IMG/M metagenome (GOLD analysis project Ga0182030, IMG submission 121299) | Permafrost microbial communities from Stordalen Mire, Sweden - 812S3M metaG (Illumina Assembly) | ecosystem: Environmental > Terrestrial > Soil > Wetlands > Permafrost | place: Sweden... | reverse complement strand
GACAATCAATTGCGCGCCTTGAACCGGCTTGGCTTCTTCAATCCCGCGTTTGATGAATCGGCGATCGCCAGCTTCCAGCAGCTTGCCGCGATCACCAATCTCTCCGCGTCCCTGGAATTGCGCGCACGTTCCTATCTTGACGCCAACTGCTCGCAATGCCATCAACCGGGCGGCACCGGGCCGACCTTTGACGCACGTTTTACCACGCCGCTGGCCAGCCAAAACGTCATCAACGGCGGCTTGGATTCCGACGGTTTCGCCATGATCGTGCCGAAGGATATCTGGCGCTCCGAAATTCCGCCGCGCATGAACACCAATACTCCCGCCGTCCGCATGCCGCCGCTCGCTCGCAATGTCATTGACACCAACGCCGTCCAAGTGATGTTCGATTGGATCAACAGTCTGGACGGCACGCCCGCCGAAGCGCCGCCCAACATCGCTCCCTACGGTGGCAATTACTTCAACTCCGTTGCCGTCGTTCTGGCGGCCCCGGACACCAACGCCGTGATCTATTACACGCTCGACGGCACCGCGCCGACGACGAACTCGTTGCTGTATGCCGGTCCGTTCAATGTGAACGTCAACGCCACCGTCGCCGCAAGCGCGTTCCGGACAAATTGCAATAACAGCGTGACCGCAACCGCGTTGTTCTTTATCACGCCGGTGCAATTCACCGCCGCGAACTTCGCTACGAACGGCCAGTTCCAATTGGGCTTCCTGGGCGCCACCGGAAACAATTATGTGTTGCAAGCCAGCACGAACTTGGCGAATTGGACGGCGATCAGCACGAATACCGCGACGACGAACGCCTTCTACCTGTTCGATCCAAAAGCCACCAATTTCCCCCAGCGTTTCTATCGTGTGTTACAGCAATAAAAATCGCCGGAAGATTGTCCGAGCCTTCACGTTGATCGAGCTATTGGTGGTCATCGCCATCATCGCGATTCTCGCGGCGATGCTGCTGCCCGCGCTGGCCGCCGCAAAAAAAAGGGGGCAGCAGGCAGTCTGCCTTTCCAATCTCAAGCAAATCGGCCTCGCGTTTCAGATCTATCTGGGCGACCACGAAGATCATTTCCCCGACCGGCGCGATTTGAAGTCCAGCCTGCCCGGCGGTTATCATCCGTGGCCAAATGCCATTTGGCCGTCAGGCACATCCACACCCAACCCGTCCGACCCGCGCGCGGGCTGGGCGGCGACCAATTTTCTGGACGTGTGCCCGAACATGAACGTGTGGTCGTGCCCGGCTTCCGTGAATTCGGCCGTGGGCAACATCGTGCAATCTGTTCAGGCCACTTCCATGGACACCAACGGCCCGCTCTGCCGTTATTGGGCGTGGCGTTTTGACCGCAATGACGATCCGGTGGGGCAGGAAGATTTTTGGGGGAAATCGCAATCGGCGGCCGTGGCCGACCTGGTCGCCGCAAGCGCGACCGACGCAACGCTCGGCACCATCAACGGGGTGACGGATGTGGAACTCGCGGTTGATCCTTATTATCCAAAAACCATTCCCACCGTTCCCGCCGGTTTCAGCGGCCACACCATTCATGCAGGCGGACGCTGCCGGGTTTTCCTCGACAACCATGTGCAGTTCATCAAGGATGCGCGCACGCCGCTGCCTTAAGACCGGAACCATGCAGAAGACTCTTACATTTTGGCTCGCGCTCCTGTTTGTGGCCCTGGAATTCCCGGCTCGCGCGAACGACTTTTCCGCCACCAATTCTCCCGCCGCGCGGTCCCAAAGCACCGAACAAGTTCGCGCCGAATGTCTGGACGGCCGCCGGATGATCTGCGGAAAAATCCTGCGCGTGTTGCCGGACGGCCTCGTCGTCGCGAGCGGCTACACCGATTTGCTGCGACCGCCGCTGACGGATTCCTGGCTCGTGCCCGGCACGGTCACCGCCACGCGCACGCCAAACCTTGTTGAAAGCCGGGAACCCGGATCGGTTTGCGTCGGCACCGTTTTCCTGACCGACCTGCCAAAAGCGCGCGGCAAAAAACCGAAACCGTTCGACTATGTCATTCTGCTGGCGTATCCGGCCGGTGAAACCACATACACCTCCGTCGGCACGCTGCAAAAGAGCACCCGCCGTTTTACCGGCACGCTCGCGGCCGCGATCCGGTTCAAGATTGCCAAAACCCGGTGGACGGCGGTGCCGTTGCGAATGCCGCCCGAGGCGACTGGCGCCATCCCGAAGCTGCTTTCACAAACCGGCGCGTTTCTTGATGTCATCAATCTCACACCGGCGCGGTTTCTGGTGCCCTATGATTTGAATGTTCCCTTCTGGTCCGACGGCGCGGAAAAGACGCGCTGGGCATGCGTGCCGCCGGGCGAAGTCGTTTATTTTTCGCCGACCGGTGAATGGGTTTTCCCACCGGGCACAATCTTCGTGAAGCATTTCGAGATCGCCACCAACGAAACCAATCCCTCCACCAGACGCCGCCTCGAAACCCGGCTGCTCGTGTGCGATGACGCGGGCGGGGTCTATGGCGTCACTTACAAATGGCGCGCCGACAACAGTGATGCCGACCTGCTGGAAACCAACTTCTCCGAAGAGATCAGCATCAAGACCGCAACCGGGTGGCGCACGCAACCATGGTATTTTCCAAGCCGCGCCGATTGCCAGACTTGTCATATGCCGAATGCCGGATTCGTTCTGGGTGTGAAGACCCGGCAGTTGAACCGCGACTTCAAATACCCGGATGGCCACGAGGAAAACGAGCTTGTCGCCTGGGATAAGTTGGACCTGCTGGATACGGAAATTTCCCGCGCCGACGTCAAACAATTCCCAAGCCTCGCGCGCTCCGACGACCCGTCACGCAGTCTGGTGGACCGCGCGCGCTCGTATCTGGACGCAAACTGCGCGAATTGCCACCGGCCGGAAGGCACCGTGGCCGGTTTCGACGCCCGCTACGACACGCCCCTTGCCGAACAACATATTGTCGGCGGCCACGTGCTCATTGACCAGCGCATTGACGGCGCGCGCGTCGTTGCGCCAAACGACGTCTGGCGCTCGATTCTGCTGATGCGCGTGAACACGGCCGACGGTTACAAGATGCCGCCGCTGGCGCGCAACACGATTGACGCCGCCGGCGTGGAATTGTTGCGCACTTGGATCGAAAGCCTGCCCGGGCCGCATGTGTTGCCACCGCCGAAGATTTCGCCGCCCGGAGGAGATTTCTCCAAACCGGTTGCCGTGAGCCTGAAAAGCGAACCGGGCGCAAAGATTTATTACACGCTGGATGGAACCGTGCCGACCACGGATGATATGCTTTATCAGGCGCCTTTCACCCTGAAAAACCCGACGATTGTCCGCGCCAAGGCGTTCAAGGAAGGTTCCACCATGAGCATCACGGCAAAGGAATTCTTCCTGTTCAACCAGCGGTAACCGGTCTCACTTCGCCCCCGGCACCGCCACGACGCCCCACGGACTTCCGGGCGATTTCACGCGCGCGACTTCCTTTTCCATGGCCAGGTCCACAACCGATACGTCATCCGACGGGCCGTTGGCGGTGAACAGAAATTTTCCGTCCGGCGAAAACGTCATCCCCCATGGCCGTTTGCCCACCGGAATCACGTTCAGCAACTCATACGTGTTTGCGTCCAGCACCACGACGGTGCCGGCGCGGCCGGTGGTGGCATAGACCTTTTTGCCATTCGGCGAGACCTTCACCGTCATCGGCCGCGAACCTTTGGGCAGCGTGATGACTTTCACAACGCGCTGGCTCGCGATATCCACGACGTTCAGTTCGCCAACGGATTCCGACGGAATGAACGCACGCGAACCGTCCGGCAAAAAGGCCACGCTGCGCGGCCGCGGATGCACCGAAATGTGCGCAAAGACCTTGTAGGATTTTGCGTCAATCGCATAAACATCACCGGCAGTTTCGCAGGTGACAAAGAAGAATTTCTCGTCCGGACTCAGGCCCACCCCCTCCGGTTCGCGGCTGACGGGGATAAACGTGATGGCCTGGCCATTGGTGGCATTCAGGACGGTCGCCGCGCCGACGTCTTCATTGGCAATGTAAATGCGCGATCCATCGGCGTTCAGGGTGAAATTCTCCGGATCGGAGCCGGCGGCAATCTTGCGGAGCAATTTTTTCTGCGCCACATCCACCAAGCCAATGCCGTCGGCGCTTTTGTCGGCCTTGGCCTTTTCATCATCGGCGTCGGAATTTTTTTGAAGGATGGGATTGCCATGCGCATCCAGTTGCGGCGGCGGCTCAATCGGGGTGCCACTCAAGGCAACGTAAACGGTCTGGCCGTCCGGGCTGACTCGGATGCCGCGCGGTCGTTTGCCCACCGGGATATGGCTCACCACCCGATAATCAGCGCCACTGATGACCGTGAGGTCGCCGGATTTTTCGTTAGAGACAAACACCTGATAATCCTCCGCCGTCGCCCGACCGGCAAAAAGGAGCGACCCGCAAAACATGCACAGCGGTAAAATAGCCTTCATGCGCTCCATTCTAGCGGGCGGCGACAGACAATGCGATTCCAGACTAGCGCTGCATTCAAAAACAATGCGATCCACATCTGCTAAAGCCTTTGGCGCGATGTTCCGCTTTGATCTCCCCGAGCATGGCGGCCAAAATCCGAGTGTTGAAAAAGAGAGAGCACTTGGCTAAACAAACCGCTGGTGGAATTCATTTGGATCTCCGTTGATGATGGGTTGCGGATTCAATTTCACCCTCATCTCATCAAAGGTGATACGCCATTTCAATTCATCCCCACAATTGGCGGTCGAGGGAGCGATATTGGATTGCTTCACTGATGTGTTCAACGGTGGTTTTTTCAGAAGCCGCTAAATCGGCAATGGTCCGCGCCACTTTCAAAATGCGGTCATAAGCGCGGGCGCTCAAGTTGTATTCTGTCATCGCGTGCTTGAGCAGATCACTCGTCGATTCATCCAGTTCGCAAAATGATTTCAACTCGCGCGCGCCCATCCGCGCATTGCACGTCACCTTGGGTTTATGGGCGAATCTTGCGGTTTGTATTTTACGGGCCGTGACAACCCGTTCGCGAATTTGCTCGGAAGTTTCTCCGGTTTGCGCCGCAGACATCTCTCGGAATTTCACCTGCGGCACTTCGATGTGCAGATCAATCCGGTCGAGCAGCGGCCCGGAAATACGGCCGAGATAATTTTGAATTTCGCGCGGCGAATTTTTTGATTCGCCCGGCATTTTGCCGTCCGGCGTCGGATTCATTGCCGCGACCAGCATGAACTGCGACGGAAAAGTCATCGTGCCCGCCGCTCGCGAAATCGTCACGATGCCTTCTTCGAGCGGTTGGCGCATCGTCTCCAGCACGCTGCGCTTGAACTCCGGCAACTCGTCCAGAAACAAAACGCCATGGTGCGCCAGCGAGATTTCGCCCGGCGTCGGATTGATGTTGCCACCCAAAAGCCCGGCGTCGCTCGCCGTGTGGTGCGGTGCGCGGAACGGCCGCTGCGTCACCAGCGCCTGACCGGGTTTCAACAGGCCGACGATGCTGTGAATTTTCGTCGTCTCCAGCGCCTCGTTCAAAGTCAGCGGCGGCAGAATTGTCGCGAGCCGTTTCGCCAGCATGGATTTGCCCGTGCCCGGCGGCCCGATTAAAATCACATTGTGGCCACCGGCGGCAGCGATTTCCAACGCACGCTTCACGGATTCCTGGCCTTTGACTTCCGCGAAATCCGCGTCGTCATCCAGCGGCTGGTCAAACAGCTTCGCGATGTCCACCTTCAGCGGCGCAATTTTGATTTCGCCTTCGAGAAATTGCGCGGCTTCGCGGAGATTTTGCACCGGGATGACTTGCAGGCCGGCGATGACCGCTGCTTCCGCCGCGTTTTCCGCCGGCACAAGCAGGCCGGTTTTGCCGTCGGCCTTGGCGCGCAGGGCAATTGGCAAAACGCCTTTGCACGGACGCACCGCGCCGGTAAGGGCGAGTTCGCCGACGATGACAAAATGATCGAGCTGGTCGGTTTCGATCTGCTCGCTCGCGGCAAGCATTCCAATCGCAATCGGCAAATCAAAACTCGGCCCTTCCTTTTTCACGTTGGCGGGCGCGAGATTGATGGTGGTTTTACCCATCGGAAATTTGTAGCCGGAATTCGTGAGCGCGGTCGAGACGCGGTCGCGCGACTCTTTCACGGCGGCGTCCGGCAGACCGACGATGACGACGAGCGTGTCGCCGTAGCCGACGTTGACCTCAACTTCGACGGGATAAGCTTCAATTCCGTTGACGGCGGCGGAGCAGACGCGAGCGAGCATTAGGAATTCTTGCGCCAGCTTGCATTAAATGCAATCGGGATTTTTAGAGTGCAAGGCAGGTTCAATCCTGTATTCGCTCAAAGTCCCTCGCGCGAGTGTTTTGCAACGGGATGACTTTCAGGCTTCCGCCGCATTTTCGACCGGCACCAGCAGGGCCGGTTTCCTTTGTCGGCCCAGACTATCAAATCACATGGCATGAAGAAGCGAAGTCACCTCACTGCCTCCCCGACGGAACCAGAACACTTGATCGAGGTCGTTTCCATGAATGAACGGTCGCAGCACCCCCGAACATTTTTCCAGATCGTGCGAATATGTCCGTTGACACGCCCGAATCGTGCTTCATCAAAACATCCCTGTCCCACGGATTCTCTGTCCGCCAGATGGAAAATTTTTGCCGGAGTGAAAGATGGAACGAATACCATGGCGAAACCAGCGCCGTGTTTATAAGAGGGAAATCTGTGCCATAAACCAGCCGCTCGGCGAATTCAGGTTTCGTCAGGGCTTCCTTCAAACTGCCCGGCTTGTTGATTTGGGTCAGCGCGGAAATGTCCATGTAGAGATTTGGATACTCGCGCATCAGCCCCGCCAGCCGGTCGGGGCCACGTTCACCGTCATATTTTTCCGATGAGGCGATATGTGCCGCCACCACCGTCACACCGAGGTTCAATGGCAGCTTCAAATTTTCCGGGTCGCCAAAGTTTTCGGCGGCGCGTGAGAAGGATTTTTCCTTCCCGGTGTGTGATAGCAGCGGCAGGTTCAATTCCACCATTTTTTTGTAAAATGGAATCAGCTTCGGGTCGTCGGGATTTATTTCCATGATGGGCGGTATCCATTTTACTAGCACGGCCCCGTGCGCCTTCGCCCATTCCAGCCGCGCCAGTGCATCTCGCCGGTAGCGCTTCACCGAAGCGCCGAATAAGAGGTTGGTATGCCGTGCTGCCATTTCAGCAACGAATTCGTTGGGCACAAAAACTTACGTCCGGTTCGTGTCGAGGTTGCCATTCGCGTCCACCACACCATCGAGGGCGAGCAAAACCGCCTTGCTGACAAATATGCTATGGGCAAGCGAATCCGAAATGCGGTCACCCACCAGACCGTCGCCCTGTGCCAAGATGTCCTTCTGCGAAACCCCGAAGCTGTGCAGATATATTCTAAACCGCCAGTTGTGCCGGAGCCGGGGTGAAATAAAACAGCCGCTGCCGCCCGCGCCGAGTCCGGCGATGATGCAGATGATTCTAGGTGCAGTGTCATAAATAATCGGACTGATTTGTTGTCTTTGACGGGCCGAATTGTTCTGATACAATGTCAAACACTATGGTGACTCAGGCACAAATAGCCAAGAAACTCGGGGTATCCCGCCAGTTGGTTACATTCGCGCTTTCTGGTTATCCTCAAATTTCTCAGAAATCGCGCGAGCGCATCTTGACTACTGCTCGTGAAATGGGTTATAAGCCAAATCTTTATGCCCGTGCCTTGAAGAAAGGCCGTAGCGGGATTATTGGCCTGTGGATCCCAGATCAGATTTCAACTCATTACACACATGTCGCCCGTGAATTGAATCGGCTGGTGAAGACGGCGCGGTATGAATTGATCGTCAGCGAAGTCAGCATCGCCGAGGAGCAACAGATGTTGTCGCATGTTCCGATGGACGGAATTTTCGTAGTGGATGCTCCAGAGCAGGCGGAGATTTATCTGAAATCATCGGCCGCTTCAAAGGTTCCGATTATCAGCATGGGTGCCGACTGCTGTAATAACACGGATGCCGTCCAGGTGGATTTGTTCGCCGGTGTTTTGGAAGTCATGGAACACCTGATCCAATCGGGATTTCACCGCATCGCCCATGCCACGTTTTTCCGCGAGGATTCACAGCATATGGGTCGGCGGGCGGGTTATATCAAAGCCATGGGCAAGGCGAAATTGAAGCCGGAATTTATTTATTATCCGCTGACTGAACAACAGCGGCCCATTGCCCGCCAGCTCATTCAAGACTATATCAAGAGCAATGGCTGTCCGGACGCCATCTTCTGCCATTCCGACGACGTGGCGCTGGGAATTTATCGCGGTCTGTGCGACATGAAACTGCGAGTGCCTGAAGATGTAGTTTTGGTTGGGTGTGATGGGATTCAGGATACCGAATATCTGGAATGTCAGTTAACGACGCTGGTGCAACCGGTCGCAGCCATGTGTGCCACAGCTTGGCAGTTTCTGCTGCTGCGGATGGATAAAACCGCGACGAAACCTCAAATAGCGAAGTTAAAACCGAAGCTGGTAATCCGTGATTCATCTGACCGTGGGAGTCGGAGTTTAGCAGATTTGCAAAGTTAAGCGGCTTATTATTACCATTCTATATTTCTGGGAAAATACCGATTTAATCCTTATTTATCAGGTGATAAATAATTCTTGACACCGTGCAGCCTTGGACTTAATGTGGCGCAGATGAATGGCTGTCGTGTTAAAATTGTGTTGAAAAATCGTGAGAGGGTTTTTGGTCAGAAACCGGTTTCCAAGTTTGTTGGATGCTAATTATTCAATCCCTCGCTTTTCCCCATCATTACGTCGCAAAATTAAAACCATAAAATCATAAAACCATGAGACCCGGAAAACTTAACACCCTTGCAATCCTGCTGGCCACCATGTGTGTGGCCGGCATCAGCGCCCGCGCTGGCACATTCCAATCCATCACTATTGACGGCAACACCTCTGACTGGGCGGGTGTGCCCTTGGCATACACAGCGCCAGTGAGCTCGAGTAGTGCCATTCAATATGAAAACGTGTATGTCGCGAATGACGCCAACAATCTTTATATCCGGTTCACCCTCTATTCGGCCCGTCCAAATGCATTCGCCAATGGGTATGATAATCTCTTCATTGACACGGACAACAATGCCTCGACTGGTTTTTCCACGGGTGGCATCGGTTCAGAGATGCTCGTCCAATGGGGCGGTGGCTATCAGGAAGCGAGTGGCGTTTTTAACGCGGGAGCAATTAATAATTTGGGCTGGTCTATCGCCGGGTCACCGGACAGTTTAGGTTTCGAATTGGCAATCTCAAGGAATGCCACTTATGCCTCTGACAACAGTCTGGTATTTGCCAATAATACAATTGCCATTTTGCTTGAAGGAGACACCACCGGTTACGCGCCCGTCGAGTTTGCACCATCTACCGGTGGCCTTGTTTACGCGTTTGCTACTGCTTCGGTTCCTGAACCCTCAACAGTTACGATGGCAGGGTTGGGTTTGTTGCTTTTTGCAGGCAGGTTTCGGCTTGCCCGGAAAAATTCCAAAGCGAACGGCTGAACAACGAATGACGTAAAGCATTATATCCAGCATGAATTAAATTACAAACCAAACACCAAACCAAACAGCATGAAAACCAACCAACTAAAAAAACTCCTATCAGGAATCGCCTTGGCTTGTGCCTGCGGATTGACCGCGCTTGCCCAGACGACTGTGCCGAGCACATTCAAACATATTACCGTTGACGGATCGTTCGGCGATTGGACGGGTGTGCCCTTGGCATACACCGCTGTCGCAGGGGCGACCAATGCAATCCAATATCAGAATGTTTATATCGCCAATGACCAGACCAATCTCTACATCCGGTTCACGCTTTATTCGCCCTGGCCTGCATTCGCAAATTCATATGATAACATATTCATTGATGCCGACAATAATCCAAGCACCGGTTTTGGGGTTGGAGGCATCGGTTCCTCTATGATCATTCAGTGGGGCGGTGGTTATCAGGAAAAAAATGGCGGTTTCAACGAGGGTGGAGTAAATAATTTGGGTTGGAACATCGCTGGCTCAGGGGACAGCTTGGATTATGAGCTTTCCATTTCCCTCGGCGCGACCTTTGCCACGGACAACACGCTCGTGTTCGCCAGCAACACCATTGCCATCTTGCTTGAAGGCGACAACACCTTCTATAACAACGTGGAATTTGCGCCACCCACTGGCGGCATGGTTTACACTTTCGCCACGGCTCCGACAGCACCTTCAGCCAGTGTGCCGTTGATAACGCTCACCAATTCCTCCTGGCAGGCCAACGCTGCCGGAACCGACCTAGGCACCAACTGGCTTGGCCAAGCTTACGATGATACGGTGGCCGGCTGGGTTTCCGGCAATGGTTTGCTTGGTTACACGCCTTCACCCTCCTCCTATCCGCCAATCAAGACCGCGCTGGCCAGCGCCCCCAACACCTATTATTTCCGCACGCACTTCCAATGGACTAACGACACCGCCAATGTCGCCTTCGTCGTTACCAATTATTTGAGTGATGGCGCGGTTTATTACCTGAATGGCAGTGAAGTCAGGCGGATTCGCATGCCCGCCGGTTCCGTTTCCTATGCCACAGCGGCGTCGGCCACCAATTCACCGGTCGGCCACCCTGACGTTTTCGGCATTGATAGTTCGAGTTTGGAACCTGCGGCAATTGGTGACAACATTCTTGAAGTCGAGACGCATCAGGCACCCGCCAGCAGTGCCGACATGGTGTTTGGCCTTTCGCTGACGGCCTCAACTCATTATTCCGTGCTAAACGCCAGCACTAATTTGCCAGCCGATCAAATCGTTCTGGCCGGACAATCTGCGACCCTTACTTCGGATGTCATTGGCAGTGGTCCATTGGCCTATCAATGGTTATTGAATGCCACCTCTATTCCCGGGGCCAATGGTTCAAGTTACTCGATTCCTTATGTGCTGACCAACAATGCTGGAACCTACTCGTTGCAGGTAAGCAATGATTTCTCTGGCGTAACCACCCGTGGCGCATTGCTGACCGTGAGCAACACCCCTGTCATCATTACAACGCAACCGGTTAGTCAAATTGCCCCGGAAGGCGGACCCGCCACCTTCAGTGTCGCCGTTTCTGGGACACCGCTGATTCAATATCAGTGGTTTTTTGACGGCAATCTTATTTCCGGTGAGACTAACAACACTCTTACTATCCCCGACTGTTATCCAACTAATGGTGGCGTTTATCAGGTCACGATCAGTAACCCGGCATCCACCACCAACAGCACGGCGGTCAATCTGTCGGTATTGGCGGACGTAATTCCGCCTAACCTCACGGCCATTGCAGCATCGGCGACCCAGATTGTCGTCACGTTTTCCGAACCGGTTGATACCGCGACGGCGGACACCGCCGCCAATTATTCCGTTAGCGGCGGCATCACGGTGTCGTCGGTGGTCCAAAACCCGGGCAATGCCGCGCAAGTGACGTTGACCACCGGGGTTGCCATGAGTTGGGGTCCGACTTATACGCTCTCAGTGAATGGCGTGAAGGACTTGTTCGGCAACGCGGCGCATGTCAGTGGCCAATTCACCCGCGACATTACGATTGACGGTTCGTTCGACGACTGGACTGGACTGACGCCGGTTTATACCACCAGCGCGCCCAGCGGACTCACCAACGCCGCTGATTTCAAAGCCATTTTCATGTATAACGACGCGAACAATTATTATTTCCGCGTCACCCTTTGGACGGATCTTGACCCAAGTAATGGTCACTTTCCCGCTTATGTAAATATGTTCTTCGACACGGATAACAACTCTAGCACTGGTTACTCGGTATATGGTTCCGAGTTGCTGATTCAAAGCGGATATGGTTATCAGGAAAAAAATGGCGGCTTTAACGAGGGCGGCATCATTGGTCTGAACTTTGTTAGCCTGCCTGCCGTCCCGGGAACCAACTTTGAATTTAGCATCTCCAAGGCGGCCACGTTTGCGTCAGACAGCACGCCTGTCTTTACGACGAATGTGGTCAACTTTTTCTTCCAAGGCATGAATCAGGCCTTTGCGGTTCAGAACACCGCGCCGACGAGCGGCGTGCTTTCTTATACTAACATCACCGCCACAACGGTGGCTCCATTGCCGCTGGGCAAGCTGTCCGTTGCCACCTTGCCTGGCAAACAAGCCGCCATCATCTGGAATCTTCCGGGAAACTTGCAGTCATCGCCGTCATTAAAAGGGGGATCATGGACCAACGTGCCGGCAGCCGCGAGTCCTTACATTATTCCGCTGTCTGGTGGAAATCAGTTCTTCCGGTTGAAGCAGTGATCAATTAATCAACGGGAGGCGCGGACAGTTTCCGCGCCTCCCTTCATCTGAAATCAAAGTGAAATCCGCCAAATAATCATGAAGCTAAAATGTTTTCACAACTTGTCAGCCCGCCGCGATAGCCGGAAAAGCGAAACAGACATGAAGGGTTTTACCCTGATTGAACTGCTGGTGGTCATCGCCATCATTGCCATTTTGGCGGCGATGCTGCTGCCGGCGCTCTCGTCGGCAAAGGCAAGGGCAAAAAACATCTCCTGCCTTAACAACCTGCGACAGACCGGCATTGCCAACGCGATGTATTTGGGGGATTATGGAAAATCTTTTACCTATGACACAAGCCGCCTCTGGATTGAGAATATTCTAGTTTATAATTCACATGCGAGCAATATTGTGGTTTGCCCAGTAGCCAGCAAGCCCACGACGCGAACCGATTATAGTCCCCAATATCTTTATGGTCGTGGTGATCAGGTATGGAAATGGACACCGGCTGCTCCAGGATATGTAGGGAGCTATGCTTTTAACGGCTGGCTTTACAGCAGCCAAAATCTTTTTCCAAGTGGTGGCGCTGCCGGAATTGGCCCTCAAGATCTGATGGGTGCTTCGCCTTCATGGCAATACATGAGCGAATCAAGCGTTGCAACACCAACCAGCGTGCCCGTATTGGCCGATTCCGTGGAGTGGGACAGTTTCCCCTTTGAATCACAAGGGCCGGCCAAGGATTTATACAACGGCTGTTGCGACGTGGGCAGGGACATGGCTAGATATACAGTTGCGCGGCATGGCACGCGCGCTCCCGGCAAATTGGCCATTACTTCTAGCGTCGGCATTCCCGGTTCGATCAACACCCTATTTTTTGAGGGGCATGCTTCTTCGACAAAGCTGCAAGATTTGTGGACGCTGAACTGGCATGCGGGCTGGACGCCGCCGGCAAACATATCCGGTCCTGTGGGTGTGGTTCTTCCATAAACTGACTTGTGGAGCCTGCCGGGTTTGATTTTTTGACCCGCGACATAAAATTATGACTCTCCATGAATTCAATAAGAAAACCAGCATGCCGCGAGAATGATGCTTAACAAATGAATATAATCATTCAGTTCCTTTTCTGCTCATTATTGATGTTAGGTTTTAATGGGAACGCGGATGAATTGCCGGCTTCGCTGACCCCGGCGGAATCGGCTTCGCCGAGAATCAACGGCCCAAGTGTTTTTGGAGCGCGTCCCGGTTCGGCATTCATTTACACAATACCCGCCACGGGCGACCGTCCAATGCGATTCCGCGCCGACGGCCTGCCGAAGGGATTGACGCTGGATACAAGCAGCGGTCAGATAACCGGCAGGCTTGATCAGGTGGAAATCTATCAGATTGTTTTTCATGCTGCCAACGACAAAGGAATCGCTGAAAAAGAATTTCACATAGTCGTCGGCGATAAAATTGCGCTGACCCCGCCTATGGGTTGGAACAGCTGGAATTGCTGGGCGGATTCGGTGGATCAGGAAAAAGTGCTATGCTCGGCCCGCGCCATGGTTTCTTCCGGTCTGATCAATCACGGCTGGACGTATATTAACATTGACGACACATGGCAGGGACAACGCGGCGGCCACTTCAATGCCATTCAATCCAATGAGAAATTTCCGGACATAAAATCGCTTTGCGATCAAATACACGGACTGGGTTTGAAGGCGGGCATTTACTCGACTCCCTGGATTACTTCCTACGCCGGTTACATGGGCGGCTCCAGCGACGATTCGGCTGGAGGGTGGTCAAAGGAATTTGCCGGCGGGAAATTCCAGCGCTTTGGAAAGTATTATTTTGCCAGGAACGACGCCAGTCAATGGGCGGATTGGGGATTTGACTATCTTAAATTCGATTGGTTTCCGAATGATGTTTCACACACAGCTGAAATGTCCAAGGCCTTGCGAAGAACCAAACGGGACATCGTGTTTAGCCTGTCCAACGCAGCCCCGTTTGATCATGCCGCCGATTGGGCGAAGTGGGCGAATTGCTGGCGCACGACCGGCGATATTTGGGACGGCTGGGACGCGAATCTCCAGCCGGGCTATGAATTCAACTATGGTGTTTCTGAAATCGCCTTTTCACAAGACCAGTGGGCACCGGATGCCGGCCCCGGCCATTGGAACGATCCGGACATGTTGGTGGTGGGCGATGTTGGTTGGGGAGCAAATTTGCATGTGTCCAAGTTGACCCCCGATGAACAGTATTCCCACATCAGCATGTGGTGCCTGCTTGCCGCTCCCTTGTTGATCGGCTGTGATTTGGAACATCTTGATCCTTTTACGTTCGGACTGCTAGGCAACGACGAGGTGCTGGCACTAGATCAGGACGCGCTGGGCAGACAAGCTGTTCGCGTTGCCACCATTGGGCCAGTGGACGTTTTTATGAAGTCGCTGGAAAATGGTTCCGTGGCGCTTGGATTTTTTAACCGCGCCGAAGAGTTGGAAAATGTGAACTTCAACAAACTTGTGAGTATCAGACTATCTGGAACATATCACGTTCGTGATTTATGGCGGCAAAAGAATCTTCCTGACGCGCGGGATGCGTTAAAATTATCTATTCAACCGCACGGAGTTGTTTTGTTGAAACTTACCCAAGTTAAATGAGCGTTTTCAAATCATATTCAAGTTGTGTGATTGGCCTGGGATTGTTTCTGGCGCAGGTTGCGCTGGCCGGCAACAATGGAGCCTCGGCGGCATTAAACACCACCCAGCCGTATTGCATTTACTATGGCAACTGGACCACGGCCCAGGTCAGTTACGCCCGCACCAATTATCATTTGGTGATTTTGCATCCCGCCAGCAACATCACGGCGAGTCAGATTGCCACCATCAGGAGCGGAAAAGATGGCGTTTTGGGCACTGCGGACGATGTGGTGGTTCTGGCCTATCTCTCCATCGGCGAGGATGACCAGATTGGAGTCCCGGTTATCGGCGACCGCATGGGACCGCGGGTGGATCCGCGAGCATCGGACAGCGATCCGCTTTCGAGCATCACCAACGCGCTGGGCCAGCCTTCCGCCGGGGGCACAAACTACGCGTCATATTATCTCAATGCCAAAAGCAACCAAACCGGCAAGCCTGATGAAAATTCAACCTGGGGAAGCTATTATGTCAATGCCGGCGCGCCGACGTGGTGGAACATGATCAAAAGCATGGCAAAAGCCACGAACGGCCAGTCCGGTTTGGATGAAATTCTGACCGCGAATTTCGGCAATGCCCTCAATTGCGACGGTCTCTTCCTTGATACCGTGGACACTGCCGCCCCAAACACATGGGGAACACCCTATGAATGGACGGCGCCCGGAATGCAGACGCTCATCCAGCGCATCCACACCAACTATCCCGGCAAACTGCTCATGGCCAACCGCGGGCTGTTCTTTTACGATCCCAACCTGAAGACATATCCTTACAGCATCCGGCCCTTCGTGGACATGGTCATGTTTGAAAGTTACTACAGCGACTCGTCCACCAACATCGTCACGCCTTCGTTCCCCGACAATAAATACAACTTCGCGCCCAAGATAAACGCCGAGGCGGGACGACCGGACGGCTTCAATGTTTTTGTGGTGGATTATGATCATACGCCGCCGCAACCGGCGGCGACTGTAAACCAGGATTATGTGGAATCCATGGGCATTCAAGGCTGGCCTTTGTATCGGACCAATCCCTACTTGGACGAGGCGTTGAACACAAATTCGGCCGCCTGGCTGGTCACTAATGCGGACACCCAGCCGCCAGACTGGGACAACACAGCACAAGGTCCCACGCTGGAGGCACCCCGCGTGGGCGTGCGGGAAGTGGTGGCCGGCAGTGGAAGTGCGACCGTGTCTTGGGATGTCGCCTGTGATCAGACCGGGCCAGTTCGCTACAATATCTATTATTCAATTGGAGGAACGGTCAACTTTGCGACGGCCGCCAAACTTTCTCATGTTGTGCCGGTAACTCCCGTCAACTATGGGTATCCCACTGGAACCGGGCCGGGCATATATCCCTATTGCTACACCGTCGCCGGATTGCGAAATGGCACGACCTATTCTTTCGCCATCCGCGCCGAGGACAGTTGTTCTCCTGCGCATGAAGATACCAACGTAGTTTCTATCACGGTTGTTGCCGGAACAAATGTTTTAAGCACCTACAAGATAATCACTGTGGATGGTTTATTTGTGGATTGGGCGGGCGTGCCTTGGGCTTACCAGGGAACAGTGGATGGAAACCCGGTCAACTATATCCAGGTCCAGTTTGCCAACGACATCAATTATCTCTACGGTCACATTAAGCTGGCATCGCCCTACGCGCTGTTTTCGGATTATTACTCCCACGTTTTTTTTGACACGGATTTGAATCCCCAAACCGGATATCCGGTCGGGGGAGCTTTGTTCGGCTCGGAAATGATGATTGAGAGCGGCTATGGATATGATCAGCGGAATGGCAGTTTTAACGCGGGTTCCATTGCCAACCTGGGCTGGGCCGTCGCGCCGGCGGTCAGCGCCAATGAGTTTGAATTTAGGGTTTCGCTGTCGGCGCTGTATCCCGATAACAGCAACGTTTTTGGTGCGAACCCGATCCGGTTGTTGTTGCAGGACAATCGGGGGCCGGAAACCGCCGTGGACACCGGCATTGAGTATCAAATTGCTCCGCCGCAAATCGGGCCGCTTTTTATCACCCAGTCCAACAATGTCATTTACATTAATTGGACCGGGCCGGGCACGCTACAATACTCCCCCGCGCTGCCGGCGCCGGTTTGGACAAGTTTGCCGACGGCAACCAGCCCTTACAGTTTTCCAGCCGGGAACGGCCAACAATTTTTCCGGTTGTCTCAGTAAGCATGCGATGCCACAAAAAGCCCCCAAGAATTTGAGACGGTAAATTTATATAAAGATGAAGAACACACTTACGATCATCACGCTGGCGCTGCTTTCCAGCCTAGTTTGCCGCGCGCAAGACAGTGGAAAATTGGAGAACAATGTCATCGCCTGGCAGTGGAATTCGGCATCGGGCAAACTGACCTCCACGCTTCAGGACAAGGCCGATGGCATCGTGCTCAACCTCCAGAGCGAATGTTTTCAACTGATGTTGGGGGATGGACGAACCATTAAAGCCTCCGACCTCAAGTTGGCTGGCGTTCCCCGCACCAGCAAGCTACCGGCAGATCCAGCGTCACCCTCGGCGGCACGCCATTTTCCTGGCCGGCAGGTCACTTTGGAATTTTCCGACGAACGCGACCATATTATGGCCACCTGGCAGGCGGAATTGCGCGAGGGGGCCAACTATTTGCAGCAGAAACTCACCCTGCGCGCGAGCGGAGGCGACGTCTTGATCAAGGGAATCACCTTATTTGACCAGCCGGTGGCGGGTGCGAAAACCGTTGGCACCGTGGATGGTTCACCAGTGGTGGCGGGCACGTTTTTTTGCGGCTACGAACATCCGATGGCGCAGAACAGCGTTGCCGGAAACAATGAAGTGCAATGCCGCCTGACCCGCAACGCTGTGTTAAAGGACGGTGAAACGCTCGTGCAAAGTTTTGTGCTGGGCGTGGCGGCCCCGGGCCAGATGCGGCGCGGGTTTCTCGCCTACATTGAAAGCGCACGGGCGCATCCTTACCGGCCATTTCTGCATTACAACTCATGGTTTGATATTGCGTGGGACAAACAAAAGTTCAATGAAGCGCAAAGCCTGGACGCCATCCAGCAATTCGGCGTTCAACTGGTGCAGCAGCGCGGCGTGCAGATGGATTCTTATCTGTTTGACGACGGCTGGGATGACAACAAAACCCTCTGGAAATTTCACACCGGCTTTCCGAATGGCTTCACGCCCCTGAAGGCGGAGGCCGCAAAATATCATGCCGGCATTGGCGTGTGGGTTTCTCCGTTTGGCGGTTATGATGTCGCGAGAGAGCAACGCTTGCAATACGCCAGCCAGTTTGGCTACGAAACCAACGCCAGCGGCTTTTCCCTCGCCGGGCCGAAATATTATCAACGGTTTCACGACATCTGCCTGGAGATGGTTCAGAAATACGGCGTGAACCAGTTCAAGTTTGACGGGCTGGCCGCCGGGGCCAAGGCGAATGAAAGCGGACTCATGCGCGACGGCGATGCGATGCTGCGGCTCGTCGAGGATTTGCGCGCCGCCAAGCCGGACATTTACATCAACCTGACCACCGGCACCTGGCCGTCGCCGTTCTGGCTGCTGGGCGGGGATTCCACCTGGCGCGGCGGAGCGGATCACGATTTTTATGGGAAGGGTTCCGCGCGCCAGCGTTGGCTGACGTATCGCGACAAGGAAACTTACGACAATGTCGTGCTACGCGGGCCGCTGTATCCGCTCAATTCCCTTATGCTGCATGGAATCATCTATGCGACCAATGCCAGCCAGTTGAATGCGACGACCGACGTGGATTTCGCGGATGAAGTCCGCGAGTTTTTCGGCAACGGCACGCAGTTGCAGGAGATGTATATCACGCCCAAGCTGATGAACGCGCAAAACTGGGACGACCTGGCCGAAGCCGCCAAATGGTCGCGTGCCAATGCCGACGTGCTCGTGGACACGCACTGGATTGGTGGCGATCCGGGCAAAAATGAAGTTTATGGCTGGGCATCGTGGCGCCCCCGCAAAGGCATCATCGTCCTGCGCAATCCCGACAATCAGCCGGCGAATTTTACGGGGGATGCGGCCAAGTTGTTTGAACTGCCGGTCGGCGCGCCGGGAAAATTTGTCCTGCAGAGTCCGTGGAAGAAAGACCGTAATCTGCCGGCAACCACACTGGAAAGCGGCCAGCCCCACACGTTCCACTTGCAACCCTTTGAAGTCCTGGTGTTGGAATCAACAAGCACAAAATGAATTCCGCCGCGTATGATTTGGCTCAACCCGCTGCGATCGCTGTGCCTGCTCAAGCGATGGGCGGCCGCGTTGGCTCGATAGACGCTTTTCGCGGCTTTGTCATGCTCCTGATGTTGACCGAAGCCCTGGATATTTCTAACGTTGCAAAAAAATTGTCAGGAAGTGGGTTTTGGACGTTTTTGAATCACCAGTTGAATCATTCCTCATGGATTGGTTGCTCGCTGTTCGATTTGATCCAGCCGGGCTTTTCATTTCTCGTGGGGGTGGCTCTTCCCTATTCGCTGGCCCGGCGGATCACTGGCGGACAGCCACAATGGCACCGCACTTTGCATGCCTTCTGGCGCGCATTGCTGCTCATATTTTTGGGCGTATTTCTCCGGTCCGTCGGCCGGGCAGACACCTTTTGGACGTTCAAGGACACTCTTTCGCAAATCGGGCTGGGCTATGGCTTCCTGTATTTGCTCGCATTGCGTTCCGTGCGTGTTCAATGGGTGACAGTGGCGATCATCCTATTTTCATATTGGCTGTTGTTTGCGCTTTATCCGCTGCCGGGTCCGGGATTTGACTGGAGCCATGCCGGCACCAGCCCTGACCAGTTGCTGCCCGGTTTCGCCGGGCATTGGAGTTTGAACACCAACCCGGCCTGGGCGTTCGACGTCTGGTTCCTGAATCTATTTCCGCAGGCGCAACCATTCATGTATGCAGACGACGGTGGTTACTGCACGTTGAGCTTCATTCCGACACTGGGCACGATGATTCTTGGCTTGGTCACCGGCGGGATGTTGCGCAGTGAACGTCCACCACTGGGCAAAGTTCGCTGGTTGGCCTTAGTGGGAGTCATCGGTCTCGCCGCCGGCTGGCTGCTGGGTGCGCTCGGCATCTGCCCTGTGGTGAAACGCATCTGGACGCCGAGTTGGGTGCTGTTCAGTGGCGGTTGGTGCATGCTCATTCTGGCCGGGTTTTATCTGGTCATGGATATTTGGAACCGGCGTGCCTGGGCCTTTCCATTGAAAGTGGTGGGAATGAATTCAATCGCCGTCTATGTGCTATCCTGGGTGTGTGTTGACTTCATCACCAATGCGTTGCTGTGCCACTTGGGTAATCGTGTTTTTGAAGTCTTCGGCAGCACTTATAAACCATTGCTGTTGGGCACAGGTGTCCTGCTGGCGGAATGGCTGATTTTGTGGTGGATGTATCGGCGGAAAATATTTCTGCGGATTTAAATGAAATGACTAACAATCTAAAAAATCCCGTTATATCTGGCCAGACTGCTCCGCCAGCGGGCAAGAATGGCTACAACCGCTTCCTGCTGCTGGTCGCCGGCCTGGGCGGCCTGCTCTACGGCGTGGATGTCGGCATTATCGCTGGCGCGTTGCCGTATCTCGAGGCCACGTTCAAGGACGCCGCCACCGGCCAGACGCTCAACGCCGGCCAGCTTTCCTTCATCGTTGCCGCCGTGTTGCTCGGCAGCGTGATTTCGACGTTGTTCGCCGGCTTGCTGGCAGATTGGCTGGGCCGAAAAAAGCTGATGGTCGCCAGCGGAATTCTTTTCGTCGTCAGCATTCCCATGATTGCGCTGGCGCACGGCTACTGGCCTTTGGTTTTTGGACGCCTTCTCCAGGGCATTAGCGGTGGACTGATCGGCGTCGTTATTCCTTTGTATCTGGCGGAATGTCTCGGTGCCTCCAATCGCGGCAAAGGCACGGGAATTTTTCAATGGTTGCTCACACTCGGCATCGTGGCGGCAGCACTCATCGCGATGTATTTCAGCTATCAGGTGGACGCGGTCAAGGTGCTGCATGATCCGCAGAAATTTTTTGAATTTCAAGATCACGCCTGGCGCAGCATTTTCTGGGTGTCGCTGCCGCCGGGAATCCTGTTTGTCATCGGCAGTTTCCTAGTCGCCGAATCGCCGCGCTGGTTGTTCCGCCGTGGACGCAAGGATGCCGCACTGGCTGCTCTTTTGCGTTCGCGCAGTGACGAACAGGCGCAGATCGAACTGAAGGAAATGGAAGTGACCGTCGCTGCCGAAGCGGTAAAAGTTTCCTCGGCGGGCGAGAAAATCAAGGAATCGCTCCTGCGCCGAAAATATGCGATCCCATTTCTACTGGCCTGCGTCATTCTTGCCTGCAATCAGGCAACCGGTGTGAATTCCGTCATCGGCTACAACCCGACGATTCTGTTTCAGGCCGGCCTGTCCGACCTGCAGTCGCACTGGGGCTATGTGATTCTCACCACGATCAATTTCTTGTTCACCATTTTCGGCGTGATGCTGGTGGACAAAAAGGGCCGCAAGTTTCTGCTCTCGCTCGGCAGTGCCGGCATCATTGTTTCATTGATTTGCGCCGGCCTGCTTTTTCATAACGCCGAAAAATCGTGCGTGGATGTGAGGAATGCCATGCAGGTCATGGTCACGTCCGACCAGAAAATTTCGCTGTCGTTTGATGAAGCATCCGTTGCTCAATTGCTTGGCGTCGGAACCGGCGTTGTAGATTCCCAACAGCCGAGAAACCTTGTGGTCATCTATTCCTACGGTGATTTCCGCGCGGCCACCGCCGTCAAGCGCTCCAACGATACGGATAAAACACCTGTGCAAATTTCGCGCGCCGGCTGCCTGCCGCCGAACAAGGTTGCCGCCTTCTTCCAAAACCCGTTCGCGAATCTGGATGCGGCCCAAACGGCGCCGTTGAAAATTGATAACGCGTTGATCAGCATCGTGCCGTCCGAGCAGAACGGCTGGTTCGTGGCGCTTTGCACATTTTCATTCATGGCTTTCTTCGCGCTCGGACCGGGCGTCTGCGTCTGGCTGGCGTTGTCCGAATTGATGCCCACGCGCATTCGTTCCAACGGCATGAGCGTTGCGCTGCTCATCAACCAGGCCGTTTCGACGACCATCGCCGCCACCTTTCTGCCAACCGTCGGCAAATATGGTTACGGCACGTTGTTCTTTGTATTTGCCGGCTGCACGGTGGTTTATTTCATTACCGCCGCGTTTTTCCTGCCGGAGACGAAAGGCAAGACGCTCGAAGAAATCGAGGAACATTTTGAAACTTTCAATTAGCATGAACCTCAAACTTAACTTTGTTCCGCCGCTTGATCTTGGGTTTCAACCCGCTGTGCTCGTCAACCGCAACTACGTCGCCGCTGCGAGAAAAACCGGGCGGGCCGAACCGCTCGTCATCGGCCTTGAACGTGAAGGCGGATTGGTGTCGCGACATGCAACTTTTGTATTTCCTGATGCCGATGCCGCCACGCTCCAGTATGTCGAGCGCACGGTGAAATTTCTTTTGTGGGCACGCGGCGGCTGGAAAATATACATTGGAGGCCCGAAAGCCATCGGTGAATTCATCCGCAAAAACTACTCACCAAACGGTGCGCGGAAGTTCGACTGCGACTTGATGGGCGCGGCTTACGGAAAGAAATTTCAAGTCATCGTGACCACGCCGGAAAATGTTCCCGCCAGCAGCGAAATGGAAGTGGCGGCGGGCGGTCACCTCAAGGGCTGCCGCATCGGATTTGACCTGGGCGCGAGCGATTACAAGGTGTCCGCCGTGATGGATGGCAAAGCGGTTTTTACGGAAGAAACGCCGTGGCATCCGGTAATCCAGGCCAATCCCGAATATCATTACCATCATATTTCCGCTGCGCTGCATCGCGCAGCCGCGCATTTGCCACGCGTGGACGCCATTGGCGGCAGCTCCGCCGGCGTGGTGGTGAACAATGAAATTCGCGTGGCGTCGCTGCTGCGCGCCATTCCCAAAAAAGATTTTCCAAAAGCCGCCGGTATTTTTAAACGTATTCAAAACGAATGGAACGTGCCGGTGGTAGTGATGAACGACGGCGACGTGACGGCGTTGGCCGGCGCGCTGTCGCTTCGCAAAAAGGGGATGCTGGGCATCGCCATGGGTTCCAGCCAGGCCGTGGGTTTCATGGACAAGCAAGGTCGAATTCTTGGCTGGTTGAACGAGCTGGCGTTCGCGCCGGTGGATTACAATCCCGCCGCCGCCGCCGATGAATGGTCCGGCGACAAGGGTGTGGGCGCGCTGTATTTTTCACAGCAGGCGGTCAACAAACTATTGCCGGCCGCAAAAATTTCGCTGCCGCAAAAAATGGGCCTGCCGGATCGTCTCAAGGAAGTCCAGGCGCTGATGGCGAAAGGCGACCCGCGCGCGGCAAAAATTTACGAGACCATCGGCGTCTATCTGGGTTACACGCTGGCGCACTACGCGGATTTCTATGATTTCAATCACACGTTGATTCTGGGCCGCGTCACGACCGGCAAGGGCGGCGACATCGTGTTGGACAAAGCTTGTGGAGTTTTGAACCAGGAATTTCCGGCGGTGGCAAAGAAAATCACGCTCCATGTGCCGGATGAAAAATCGCGGCGCGTCGGCCAGGCGGTGGCGGCGGCGAGTTTGCCGGAAGCAAAAAATTAAATTTATGAAACTAAATCAATCCACAGCGCAAATTATTGTGCCGGATGGAAAACCAGTCGCGGACGCGCTCAAGCGTATAACACACTTGGGCATCGGTGCGCATCAGGACGATCTGGAGTTCATGGCGTTCCACGGCATCCTCGAATGCTTTGCAAACGAGACGAAATGGTTCGGCGGCGTTACCTGTACGAACGGCGCGGGCAGTTCGCGCGCCGGTGCGTATAAAAAATTCACCGACGCGCAGATGATGGCGGTTCGCCGCACGGAGCAAAACAACGCCGCCAGCATCGGGCAATACGGCGTGATGATCCAACTGGATTATCCGAGTAGCGCGATCAAAAGTCCATCCGACCCCTCGCTGAAAAATGATTTGAAGGAAATTCTCGCCGCGACGCGGCCGGAAGTGGTTTACACGCATAATCCGGCGGACAAGCACGACACGCATATTGGCGTGGCCATCGCAGCGTTGTCGGCGATGCGCGAGCTGACGCGCGACCAGCGTCCGATAAAGGTCATCGGCTGTGAAGTCTGGCGCAACCTCGACTGGCTGAATGATGCGGAAAAAATCCTGATGGATGTGAGCAGCCACGACAATCTCGCGGCGGCGCTTAACGGTGTGTTTGATTCGCAGATCGCCGGCGGCAAGCGCTACGACCTCGCCACGCTCGGACGGCGCGCGAGCAATGCGACGTTCTTCGAGTCGCACGCGACAGACGCGTCAAATCAGTTGATTTTCGGCATGGACTTGACGCCGGTGGTGGTGGACGAGACGAAGGACATTGTGGAGTTCGTCTGCGGCTTCATAGATCGCTTCAACGCCGATGTGAAGACGAAACTGGGCAAGCGCCTGGGAAAAATCTGATCATGGAAATCATCATTCAACCCACCGCCGAGGCCGCAACCAGCGTGGCGGCCCGGATCATTGCGCAGTTGTTGCGGCAGAAACCCAGCGCCGTCCTCGGGCTGGCCACGGGCAGCACGCCACTGCTGCTTTACCACGAATTGATCGCGCTGAAGATCGACTGGCGAAAGGTGACGACGTTCAATCTCGACGAATATGTGGGGCTGCCGCCGGAGCACGAGCAGTCTTATCATAGTTTCATGTGGGAAAATCTTTTCCGGCACGTCAACATTGCCACAAAGAACGTGCACATCCCGGATGGCATGAGCCGGAACATTCCGAAGTTTTGTAAACAATATGAAGCAAAAATCCGCTCGGCGGGCGGCATAGATTTGCAAGTGCTGGGCATTGGCACCGACGGTCACATTGGTTTCAACGAGCCCACTTCTTCGCTCTTCTCACGGACGCGCCTCAAAACGCTGACCCGGCAAACTCATCGGGACAACGCCCGCTTTTTTGGCAGCGCTGACAAGGTGCCGCACCACGTCATCACGATGGGACTGGGCACCATTCTGGAAGCCCGGGAGATCATTCTGCTTGCCTTCGGCGCGAAAAAAGCGCGGGCGATTGCGGCTACCATTGAAGGCCCGCTGGCGGCGATCAATCCAGCCTCGGTTTTACAACTGCATCCCAACATCAAAGTATGCCTCGACCAGCCGGCGGCGGGAAAATTGAAACGCACCGATTATTACCGCTGGGTATATGAGAACAAACCGGCCTGGCAGCAGTTTTACAATTATTAAACATGCAAAATGCAGAATCATCGGTCGCAGTCTTGCCCGGTCGGCCGGCTGAAATCCAGTGCGAGCCGCTGCCGGCGTTTGACCGCACCGATCGCGAAAGCGTGCGGCGCGCGTTCCAGTCCGCCGTGGCCTGTCCGTTGGAACAAGCTTGGCTGTCTGAAACTGAACTGGGATTTTCCCCGGGCGAGGTGCGCCTGGGTTGGCGCGGAGGATCACTGTTGGTCTTTGCCGAATTGATAGACATGGACATTTTCAACCGGGCGACGGAACTCAACCAGCCCCTATGGAAATTGGGAGACGTTTTTGAAATGTTTTTCAAGTCCGATGAGATGGAAAACTACGTTGAATTTCAGGTCGCACCGCAGAATCAACGGTTGCAGTTATCGCAACCACACGCCCGCACGGCTGAATGGTCCCACCGCCGCGAAGAATTCACGAACTGTTTGCTTTGGGGCGAGGTGTTTCATTCCCAAACTTGGGTGGAGGCCGAAACGAACCGGTGGCAGGTTTATGCCGAAATTCAAGCCCGGATGGTGTGCGGTTCAAATAATCCTATGGAGAACACCCAATGGCGTTTTTCCTTTGGCCGTTACGACTATACGCGGGGTGTCACGGAGCCAGTGATTTCATCCACGTCGCCCCACACCAAACCTGATTTTCACCGCCAACACGAATGGGGCGTGCTGACTTTTAACAACTCGTTAGTAATTGAGAACAGATGAAAAAAAGAACCTTGTTAGTTTTAGCCGCAGGCATGGGCAGCCGTTACGGCGGGCTCAAGCAGATGGATCCGGTCGGGCCAGGCGGGGAGACCATCATTGATTACTCGGTGCATGACGCTATTCGGGCAGGATTCGATCAACTGGTGTTTGTGATTCGCCGGGACATTGAAAAGGCGTTTCGCGAAACCATCGGCCGCCGCTTCGAGCAGCACATCGCCGTGAAATATGTCTTTCAGGAGCTGGACTGCCTGCCGCCGGGTGAAGTTGTGCCGCCCAATCGCCGGAAACCATGGGGAACAGGACACGCCATTTTGATGGCGGCCGATGCCATCCACGAACCGTTCGGAGTCATCAATGCCGATGATTTTTACGGCGCGCAATCGTTCCAACTGCTGGCCGCGCACTTACAGCCCGACAATCTCAACTACGCCATGGTGGGTTTTATCCTGCGCAACACGCTGTCCGAATTTGGCAGCGTCGCCCGGGGTGTTTGTCAATTGGCGGATGACCAATTGGACAGTGTCCGCGAGATTGTTGGCATTGAAAAACAGGCGGCGGCGGTCAGATACAAAAATGGAACCGGAGAGTTTCACGCGCTGACGGGTGATGAAATGGTTTCGATGAACATGTGGGGTTTCCATCCGGGCATCTTCGATCATTTGCGTCAGCAGTTCCTGGAGTTTTTGAAAGTGCATGGCGCAGATGAAAAGGCGGAGTTCTACATTCCAAGCGTCGTGAATACATTGATCCGCCTTGAGAAAAAAAGGGTGGATGTGTTGCCGACAGGTTCGGCCTGGTTCGGTGTCACTTATCGCGAAGACCGTCCATTTGTAGTCGAAGGCATCAACCAGCTCGTCCGCAATGGCGAATATCCCGAAAGGCTTTGGATATGAACTCAAAACATGACGTCCGTGATGTGGCGCGGCATTTTCAAATCTACGGCGAGTTCCGTGGTGCCGAGCCATACGGCAGCGGTCATATCAATGACACTTATTGCGCCATTTTTAATCAGGCCGGGACGATGACACGCTACATTTTACAGCGCATCAACCACAATATTTTTAAGAAGCCGGTTTCCTTGATGGAAAACATACAGCGTGTCACGACTCATCTGGCAGGAAAAATGTCCGGCGAGGCTGATTTCAGCCGGCGCGTGTTGACGTTGATCCCGGCGTGGAACGGGCTTTCTTATCATCACGATGACCAGGGAAATTATTGGCGGGCTTATTTTTTTATCGAGAAAGCCAAAACGTATGATGCCGTCGAATCTGCCGGTCAGGCGTTTGAAGCCGCCAAGGCCTATGGTCGCTTTCAAAAACTGCTCGCCGACCTGCCCGCGCCGCGATTGCACGACACCATCCCGGATTTTCATCATACCCCCAAGCGGTTTGCAGCGTTGGTCAAGGCTGTCGAAAATGACGCCTCCAACCGCGCCGCCATCGCGAAGGCCGAAATTGATTTTGCCCTGCAACGGGCAGCCATCGTGAATGGTTTGATCAATGCCAAGCTGCCGGAACGCGTCACGCACAACGACACCAAGTTCAACAACGTCATGCTGGACGACGGGACCGGGGAGGGCATTTGCGTGGTGGATCTGGACACCTTGATGCCCGGCCTCACGCTCTATGATTTTGGCGACATGGTGCGCACCACGACCAGT
>Ga0182030_10005218_pt1 | contig 27629 bp, 29 predicted proteins | sample 812S3MmetaG_FD_121299 | JGI IMG/M metagenome (GOLD analysis project Ga0182030, IMG submission 121299) | Permafrost microbial communities from Stordalen Mire, Sweden - 812S3M metaG (Illumina Assembly) | ecosystem: Environmental > Terrestrial > Soil > Wetlands > Permafrost | place: Sweden... | reverse complement strand
GGCAATAACGGGGGCCTGGATTCGAACTGCTAACAGGGGTGGAGTTTTAAGAAGTAAACCCTAAAAATAAAGAAAGACCGGTCATGGACACCGGTCTACCTCTGTTGGTGCTTGGTCTGGCTCCGGGGACTGGATTCGAACCAGCGACCTAGTGCTTAACAGGCACCCGCTCCACCGCTGAGCTACCCCGGATCATCTGATTTATTCTAGAGGTTTAAGGAAGAATTGTAAACTGCAACCGACAATAAGTAAATCAACTACTCAAAATTGTTTCTAAGTCAATCGTAGCTGTACAGATCCTAGTGTCTCCGGCACCATAATAAAGACGAATAATATCACCTTCAAGAACAGCACCACAACAGAATACCGCTTCAGGAAGTAAATTCTCTTCAGCGAGTCTATTGATATCGTGTTCAGACATGGTGCGAAGCGCTTGATAGCCTCCTGGAATTAGATCGGCGTAGCCTATGGTTTCATATCTCTCTTCTGGCTCTAATATTGGTTTCGTACATCGCCAAAGGACTTCCTGGGGATTATCGTGATTGAGTAAAGCGGCACCGAGACGATAGATGCGTTTTGCGCTAAAATTATCTATCCCGTGATAAAAAACCAACCAGCCCCTATCGGTGAGGATGGGTGCTGGCCCCATCTCAACATATGCAGCGTCAAAATAGTCTTTTCTGGCGCTAATGATAGGAATAGATATAGGTTGCCAATGAACAAGATTATCTGAAATAGCCGGCCAAATATGATTATCCCCAAAGAGCAAATAATAATGCCCATTTACGGCTTCGGGCATTATTGCGGCTGATTTTGACCAATCATCTGGCAAATTCTCCCGTTGTGGGTGCGCCAACTGAGGGAACATAAGATTATGTTTTTGCCAATTATGTAAGTCATAACTTGAGGCAATTGCAGCTCGCGCCGTGGTACCGTCAAAGGCAGTATAGGTTGTCCAATACTTACCGTCTAAATATACCATCCGTGGGTCCTCGCAGCCCCTCTCTTCCCAAGGGTTTTCAGGGACAATCACCGGTGATGGATAGATATTAAAATTTACACCATCACGGCTGGTTGCCAAAAAAATTCTAGAAATCCAGTCATCACCAACACCCCTAAACAGCATGTTATAAACGCCATCTCTTTTAATCACCGTACCGTTATATGCTTTTTGGGGAAACCATTTACCGTTTGGGTCGGCGGAAATTATAGGGTTATGAACATAACGCTTAAGCATAGTATAAGTGTATATGATTTATACTAATTTAATACTAGATTGTGGTTTTTCGATCTAACATATTCAGCGTTAACAATAAACAAATATTCGATTCTGCACCACTGTGATAGTGAACCCCCGTCTTATCAATGCCGTCAAAGCACTTTAGCGTAATTGGGTCAAACATTCTTTCGTGCTGTATGTTATTTCCCTCAAACCAACAAAACCATTTTTTTGCTAGGTCGTAATGCTTTTTTTGTCCAAAAAGCTCATATACCGCTAACCAGGCCCAGATCATATAGGCGGCATCAATTGGCTGCTGAGAATAGGCGGGTACCGTATGAGCGGCCCTGGATAGCCATCCGTCATTACCAATCGGGCCTAGTATACGATTATTCAGTTCACATTTCTTTTGGACAAACTCGCAAACCTTTAACCCGAACTGGCTAACCGTCTCGTTGTTACTCACCAACCCATAGCGCAGAAAGGCATAAGGCAGTATCCCATTTCCGTAGGTCATAACTGATTCTGGCCATAGCCAGTCTGAATTAGTTTTATTAAAAAAATCTAGAAGTTTATCAACTAACTCTTTTGCTAAAGCTTTATCGATATAAATAGCTCCTAGGAGGGCGTAAGCATAGCCTCGCATATGCTCAAATTTCATAATACAAGGCAAACAGCCATCGATTACCGCTTTAGCCTCTTTGGCATGAAAGCCTAACGAATAGGCATAACCCATGGCCCAAACTACCTGCCCGGTAGCATCATCAGATGCCGGATATTGGAAAAACCTATGCTTAGCAGTTGCAAAACCATAAAAGCCAGTGTTATGACAAGATCTTCGAAGGTATTCAAATAACACTTCAGCTTGTTCGGTTTTTTTAAGCGCTAAACATACCAGTAACCCCCGGGCTGCGTCATCAAGCGCATAGCCCTCATCAGTAAGGATATTTTGGCCGTCCGTATGCTGCCATATACCAAAATCATCTATCAGACTATCGAAGAACGGAGTGTCCATTACGGTTTTATGATGTAATCCTCAATTATTTTTAAATAAGATTTACCTACAACCGGCCAAGCCATTTTGCTTCCGTAAGCTTTAAGATTTTTCCTGGTTTTCTCCTGCAGGTCAGTATCGTCAATTAATCGATTTACGGTATAGGCAATACTAACCGGATCTTCAAAAGGTACTAAAAATCCCCGGCCTCTTCCAAGCAGCTCTTGAGCATAGCGGTATGGCGTAGAGATTGTCAGTCGATCAGTCCCGACGGCATATGCCAAGGTGCCCGACGCTGATTGTTCAGGATCGCGATGGGGTGTCAAATAGATGTCAGCCGCTGATATGTACTCCATTAGATCTTCAGTCTCAAGGTACTTATTAATAAATGTTATTGCTGATCGGACCTTCAATTTTTTAGCGGTTGACATTAAATCCTGGCGATAACTCTCACCATCAATTGCCAAGACCTGAGGGTGCGTTTGGCCGACTACTAGCAGCCGAGCGTTGGGGTGTTTATCAAGAATTTTTGGCAAAGCCTTAATTACTAAATCGATGCCTTTATTGGCACTGATTAAACCCGTAATTACCAAATAAAAATTCTTTACATCAAGATTCAAGTCTTTGAGAATATTCGGTCGGCTTTTTACAACTTTATTGGGTACGCCGTGAGGTATAACAACAATTTTACTCTCTGGAATCTGATAGTCCGCGCATAAAATCCGTTTAGAGTCTTGGCTCATAGTAACGACCATGGCAGATCGTTCGGCAATCCTTCGGGTTACCTGTTTACGAGCCGGATCAGGATAAGGCAATACGGTATGCAGTGTCGTAATTATTGGCGTAGAAAGATTATCCAACAAAGCAAAGATGTTATCACCGGTGGGGTCATTATGATGAACACCTTCGTGTACAAATTTAGTCCACTTGCCGCCGTATAATCCAAATTCATGTTGGAGCAACACAGCATCTAGTTTTATCTGGTTAAAAGCCGCAGCGGCTTGGCGATACGTGTTTATATTACCGGTTTTAAGAACTGATATGACAGACTTGCTGTATTTATATGATTCATTATCTTTTTCGGCGGCGGCTACCACTATCTCATTGCTTGGGAAATTGTAGCTAATCCCATTCATCAAGTCACGGCTAAAAGTCGCAATTCCGCATTTCTTTGGAAGGAAGGAACCGATAAAACCTAAACGTAGAACACTACGCATTTTGTTTATTAACTCTTTCGTGAGTAACTGGGCCAATTACCTCTAGAGTTTTGAAATAACCACCTAACCAATCCCATCAAACACTCTAAGTGATGACATTATAGCACTATCTGATGAATAAATAGATATAAATACAGCTTAGCAAAATTAATACCAGGCTTTTGCTGTTTATTAAAGTTATTCTACGGCTTATGGTCTTCTGAACTCAGCTTCTATCCGTCTTTTAGCATCCCGCGATTTTAAGGCTTGGCGTTTATCGTAAAGTTTTTTACCTTTGCCGATGGCTATTCGCAATTTAATATAACGTCCACCAGTTAAAATCTCTAAGGGGACAATCGTCCTTCCCTGTTGCTTGGCCTCTTTGAGATGCTCGATTTCCCTTCTTTTAGCTAGCAATTTACGGGTGCGAATCTGATCAGTTTCACTGATCGGGATACCGTTAGTGCCGGAAATCGTGGTGTTAATTAAGAACAGCTCGTCGTTTTTAATTGTCACATAAGCGCCGCGTAACTGGCCGTGCCCTAGCCTCAGGGCTTTAGTTTCGCCACCGGTAAGTTCAATACCCACTACCAAAGAATCGCCGAGTTCATAGTCAAATCGAGCCCGTCGGTTGGAGATTGTCTTAGGTTGGTTGGGCTTCTTCTTGGCCATAACCATATTATTGTAGTCTGATCACCGTTAGTTGACAAATATTATTACTTGTAGTATTAATATATTTAATGAGTAAAATACCTATTATAGAAACTGCGGGAACAGAGATCTTGAGTGTTGGCTCAAGGCTTATGAAGAAAGCTCCATTAGTTAAAGTTAACGATTTTACCGTTGGTAATAATACTATTCCAAAAGGCTGGTTTAGGTATGGTACTAGGGTTTCCGAAATGGGCCCATGGGTTGAATACCCTGGGGATAAAACTAGCACTAGACTACCAATACCGAGAAAATACCCAACAGTCGGCATTCTAGGTGTAGATATATCAGAATTTGAAGCCTTTGAGGCATCGTATAGCCATGTAGAACACCGAGAAGCACTTGGCATTGTACCTTTTCTTGGCGAATCAGCGATGATAGGATTGTTAGCTGAGGGTGAACATTTTAGTGAGTGTGAAAGATATCCCGACCAAAAGTTAATGGAGTTTGGTATCGGTTACGAAGCTTTTAAGGGCACATTTGGATTTTGGCTACCTGACGAAAGACGACTGGCTATACCTGAAGGAGTGCACGGGGTTGCCTATCTGCCAAAAGCAGATGCTCCGCCCATGATCACAAAAGCTTAAATCAATACTTTTGTGAAAATGCCTGTTTAGCAACGCTCCAAACAGAAGGGTCGTGTTCGATAGTTAAACGGTAATACCAATACTCCGCCCCCCAGAAATAGACGGTTCTAATGCCGGTCGCTTTGGCATAATTAAAACGGGCCGCTAGTCGTGAAGTGTTAAGTGACTTGTTTTGTTCGGCCAGGGATATCTGCGGAATGGTTTTACCATTAGGGGCCCAGGGTTCTGCCTGCATTTCATCAATCACCATATTTTTGTGGTTGACAATTTTTTGCACACCGGCTAAAAAGGCATAATACCAGGCCGGGAACGGATATTCGGCATAGCGGTCAAACAGCGGCGTCCAAACCCGTTTATAGACGCTGACGCCATATTCATCCGGCGTCGGTGCGCCAATCGGCGTGCCAATATCGTTATTGCTGCGGCTGATAATGACCGCATGATCTGGGTCTAGAGTTTTCACCAGGTTAAATTCACTAACAAGACGCGTCCGGCTATAATTAGTGCAGGTACCAAAAACCTTATTGAAATACTCGTTTTCCACCTGATAACTGATTAGAGCCGGATTATTCTTATAGCGGTTAATCACGGCTGTCATAAATTGCTCGAGCTCAGGTTGCCACTGACTGATGGCGGCACCGGTATTGACCCACGATGGGGCGTGGCATTCCGGCCACCGCGGTTGGCGCAAACCGATGCTGAGCGAGACAGTGCCATGGACTTTATTAATCATGGCAAACTCCCAGTCCAACTGAGAGAAGTTGTATTGGCCAGGTGTAGGCTCGATGTCGCTCCAGTAACTTGTCAACCGGAAATTTTTAACGTGCATATTATTTATCAGGGCCGACATGGTTTGCTGTGGGTTTAAGCCTAAGCTCTCAGCATAGTCGGCGTCGAAAGTTACTCCCATCACATACGGCTGGTTGCTGACACTGGACATATACCACTGAGCGATTCCGTACATAGTGCCGATAACAAGCAGAATAAATACTACAATAACGACAATTAATTTATGCCAAAAATTTTTATGCCAGTAAGAAATAAACCGGTGCCATAACCGTGAAGGTAGCTGGCTTAAGTACCTTAAGACTTTTTCTATATGCGACTTTGATAATTTTGGCATAGACTAATTATAAGTGAATCACAAACGCCTAAACGTTAGCTTAGTTATACCAGCTTACAACGAAGAGCGCCAACTGGCTAGGTGCTTAAACCAAATTAGCCGCCAAACCGTGGCCCCCGATGAAGTTATTGTAGTTGATAATAACTCTAGTGATGCAACCGCTGCTATTGCCAGTAAGTACCCTTTCGTAAAACTTATTAAAGAGTCCAAACAAGGGATTGTCTTTGCTCGTAATGCCGGCTATAACGCCGCCCGTGGAGAAATTATTGGCCGGATTGATGTTGATACGCTTTTACCGGCTAACTGGGTAGCTCACTTACAGGAGTTTTATGCGGATAGTCAGCACCCTAACTCTGCCTGGGTCGGGCCAAACCTATTCTATAACGTACGCTTTCCGAAAATACTTTGCTGGGCGATGTGGCCAATTGGTTTTGGGATTAACCGGTTGTTAATTCACACTAACACCTTGTGGGGCTCCAATATGGCCCTATTGAAAAGCCAGTGGGAGAGCGTTAAGGCAACCACCTGTACGGACAATAGTATCCATGAGGACCTTGATTTAGCTATCCACTTATACAAAGAGCAAAACGTTAAAACATACTTTGACCGGCAGATGGTAGTCTGGGCTACCTTTCACCCCTTAGATTTTCGCACCCGTGAAACCTGGGACTACCTACAGCGCTGGCCACGGACCTTACGTAAACACCATAACCCCGGCTGGTTAGTAGCTGAATTGATCGGGGTTGGTCTGATCTACTGCCTAATCCCGCCAAATATGTTTATTGAGTGGGTAGCTCGTCAGTTTGGTAAACCACTAGCCTATGACGCTGAACAGACGGCACGTAAACCTGATCAGTAACTTCAAGGTATAAGACCGAGAAGATACTACTAATACCAAGAAACCAAGCTAGCTCTGTTAATGGTACATTACCCAGGAAAGTTGCCCCGAGTGGTGTACCCCAAAGTAGCCACCATAGCTTAAGGATTTGGGGGGCAATCACGTCCAGTGCCAGTATATACCCAAGACAGACTACAACCGTAAAGACCATGCCGGTGATAACGTTAGGTAATAGCAAATCAGGGCGCTTTAAAATTATAAAGAGGCCGACTAACCCGCCAGCCAGGCCGGTGGCAACAACTGAGTTGACTCCTAGAATTAAATTAGCTGTCAGTATAATACTGGCTACGGCTGAGATGTAGAGTAAAATTTTTCGCCACTGGGCACTATTAAATTGAAGTGTTGGCGACTTAAACCGTTTGCCAGTTAAAAATGGGTAAGTTACTAGTGCCAAGGCATAGATGCTCGCGCCAAAGATTACATCTTCAATTGATATTTGGCCTTTACCGAACAAGCTATCGGGGCGCCAATAATCTCTAAAATATAGAAGCTCTCCTAAAGGGTTAAGAACCGCCCCGAGCATAGCCATATATAGGGCTGGGCGACGCAAGTCTTTGCGCTGGACCAGGATAACTGCTAAAGCGGCCAAGAAAATTAGGCTGTAAATAAAATAATACCAGTGGAGCATCCTTCTAATGTTATCACGGGTAGCTGCAAGTTAAATGAACCCGGGGCTTAATAGGGGCTTAGTTTCTGGCGCAATATTTCTGTGGATAAGTTAATGCCATCTAGTTCAATTACTTCCTCGTCGGGCCTTGGCAGTTCTATCTCGTGAGCCAAACGATTGAAAGTGTTAATTGATAAATTGCCAAACGGACGGTGTGCCGGATCTTGTGTCCCTAGTACTGTCGATCGACTTTTAGCCAAGTCTGGCGGAGTTTTGACCCAAAGTAGCAATGCCTGGCTGCCAGTTTTCTGGCAAATCAGGTACTTATCATGACGGTGTTGATAGCGGTTCAAATTAGCATCATAAATTACGCTAAGGCCTTTCGCGAGGAACAGTTCGGTCATGTAATCTAACGCACCGTAGACGGCGGCATGTTCAGCTTCACTGAAAGTCGGTTTCGGAAACATGTGTAGCCGGAATTTGTCGGAGCATAAATGGACGGCACCGGTAATATCAGCCACCATCTCGGCGGCCGTTGTCTTGCCTGCTCCCGGATAGCCGAACATCAAGTACAGTTTTGCTTGAGCCATGACAGTTATTGTACGTCAAATTTCACTAGAAAAAAGCACCTAAACCATCCGACCGACAGCTGGTTCCAGCCGTTGACGCTTAACTAAATAAGGCAGCGATACCGATAGCCCTGGGTCTAGCTAACTGAAATTGTTTAACTTTTTCAGTTTTAGTTAGCCGGGTGGCGTAGACATTAGCTGTTTTATCGGCGAACCTGACGTCAAACGAGGTGCCGGACGGAAATGCCCTGGCTTGGCCGTCGCCCTGAGTAACAAAATCTTCCTTCGACTCGACTTTAAAACGGTAAGCGTCAAACCTACCCAGCCTTTGGGGGTGGCCGTAATTGGCATTGGCTAAGGCCGCGACAGTTGACCGGATATTTGGCCTATTTATGCCTACGATAATGGCTTCATCGTCGAGAAAATTAAGCGGAAACGGCACGACTTTTGACTCCCGGTTACCTTTTGAAATGTTTAACTCGGCCAATTCCCGGCTTATGTCACCTTGGGTCACAGTTAAGTTTGATTTAGCGTGAAGCTCATGGTTAGCAATCGCCGTCTCATAAGCAAATCGGAGGGCATGGCCTAGAAAATGAGCCTCCAATCCGTCCAACCGATCACGGTATTTTTCGGCGCTGTATTTTTGGGCGGCGCGGCCAGTGACACCAGCTGCCCAGTAAGCAAAAGCAAAGATATCTTCCTCGGCTGGCCCTGGAAACTTTTCTTTATCATAGTCTTTCGGAAGATGGTAGGCGACCGATAACGGACGGACCTGAACCACGTGACCGTCTTGCAAGATAGTCTCAGGATTCTTTAAATAGACGGGCAGATGAAGCATATGAGCCACGTCGTTGGCATTACCGAATGGTCCGGTAACTATGGCCGGATGGTCAGGGTGGCTCATCGAGGCGGTCATGACCATTGACGTGGCGCCGTCTCCGCTGCAAACCAGTACGCCGGTTCGCTTACCGACGTTAGCACGTAGGGACTCATCCATATCGGCTTGGTCTGGCTCGGTTTCGTAGACTTCGACAAACAAGCCGTACGGCCGTTCTTGGCGTAAGTGTTCAATGTAATCTTTGGCTAAAGGCGCGTGGCTGGCGTTGGGGTTGTAATAAGCGGCTAGCCTATCCACCGGCATCGGGCCGACTAGAGCTTCCATAGTATTATTGTAGAATAAAATGGCTAAAATACAAAGCCCTTATGCGGCCTACATCAACGGCAATTTTTAGTAGTCGATGCCTTTGTTGGCCAGATACTTATCATCGAAGTGATGTTTAAGCTTTTGCATATCGGTGGCGATATCGACTTTAGCTAATAGGCTGCTTGGAAAATTGCGTCCGGTCAGGCAAAGACTGGTCTTAGTGGCACGTTTCTCGATCAAATCCTGAATTTGTTTTTCTGATAATAACCCGTCATGAACGGCATTGTTGATCTCGTCGCAAATCACCAATTCAAAATCACCGCTTTTTACCGCTTTAATAGCTTCAGCGTACGTTTCTTTGGCGGCTGCTTTATGTTGGGTGGGCGTAATATTTTCAGCGCTTAATTCGCCGGCGTCATAAAAGCCTTTGCCTCCTTTGTAAAAATACAACTGGTCTTTAAAAAGAGGCTGGATGTCCCTAATAAAAATATGCTCAGATACGCCCCAGTGTTTGATGAATTGGATAAAAGCCACCCGGTTTCGATTGCCCAGGGCTCGGATCATTAAACCGAGCCCAGCGCTGGTCTTGCCCTTGCCGTCACCGGTATAGACGATAACGACTGAATCTTTAGTCTTATAATCCTCAAACGCCATATCAGTAATTAAGTATGCGCAATTAGTCAGGTGACTGCAATGGATCAAAATCAGTGCGCAAGTCAATTTGCGCCCTTAAACTACCGGAATGTTCTCTATAATAACGAATTATATCTTCCAATTATTTACAGTCTTAGCTTACTGCTAATACTATTTAGGCGGCTGTATAAATCCTTACAATAACTTGTGCTGTTTTAGAGCTTCATCAATTTTCGGCCGGTTAAAGCCGATAATTATGTCGCCGTCAATATCGATAATCGGAATACCAGTTTGACCGGATTTGTCAATGGCTTCTTGGGCGATCTTCGGGTCGCTCTCAATGTCCTTGTCGGTGAACTTGATACCTAGCTTATCGAAGTAAGCCTTCGCGGCATGACAAAAGGCGCACCAACTGGCCGAGTAAATTGTAATATTCTTTGTATCCATAATTAAATTATAGCACTTTGATGCTATATTTTGTATAGTTAATTATTGCCGTCTTATGGCCAGATGCCGCTAACTACTTGCGTCAAATCCACCCCTGTACTATAATTAAACCGTAGAATAAGGATTATTAAAGAAATAATGTTAGCGCCCCTGAAGACGCCATTTAATCGGTATGCAGTCGGCGTGCATGACATGTATTTGAATATATATTTTGGAGAGAGGCAGTGGTAAAAGTATTGCCAAAAAGTAAACAAACTATATCGAGTGAAGATAAATTAGTCGAATCGGTTTACCAACGCGGGTTATTTTTAAATATGGCCTTAAATATGAGTTGGCAACTGGCCATTGTAGTAATAGTGCCAATTGTCGGCGGCCATGAATTGGACATTCATCTTGAAACTACTCCCTGGTTAACAATTGTCGGCACAGTAATTGCCGCCATGGGGGTATTTATGATATTAAGGCAGACCGTTAAGGCCGCAGCCGTCCGTATTTCGGCCCCTAAAGCCAGGGGCAAGTCATGAGCCTATTAATATCGAGACTTTTAGCCTCCAGCGGCCCGGTGACCCATATTGCTCCCTCGGGTTTATTCCACTTTCATGGTTTTGTGATCACTAACTCAATGCTCTACGGCTGGATCTGCATCGTAGTTATGACGGCGCTGTTTATTTGGGTAGCCCATCATATGACCATAAAACCGAAGAAAGGCATTATCCAAATCATTGAAGTAATTGCCGAGTTTATTATTAACACTGTTGAGACAGCCTTTGAAGATAAACGACGGGCCAGAAAGTACGTACCATACTTTGTCACTTTGTTTTTCTTTTTGTTATTTAACAACTGGTCGGGTTTACTACCGATTGCTAACGATGCTTTCACGGCTCACGGTGCACCCTTGCTTCGACCCATGACAGGCGATCTTAACGCCACCTTGGCGGCGGCCGTCGTGACCATGATCTATGTTTATGTCTCCTCCATCCGCGAGTCCGGCAGTATGCGCAAGTACCTAGGCCACTTCTTTGTCGGCAGTCCGTTAAACCCGATGTTCTTTATACTTGGGCTTTTGGAAATGCTGTCAGATTTTACGAGGGTAATTAGCCTCAGCTTACGACTTTTCTTAAATATCGCCATCGGCGAGATTATCGTGGCCGTCTTTGCCTACTTAGGCCATGTGATTGCGCCGCTCAGTGCCGTAACGTTCTATTTAATAGATATGTTTGACGGGGCGCTGCAAGCTTTTATTTTTACAATTTTGACCATTATGTATCTGGCGATTGTTGTCAACCACATCACTTCGCCCGAAAGTGATGGAGAGCCCGAGGGCTTGACCGATAAGGCCGTACCTGAAACAATGGGCGTATTCCCGCCTAACAGCGAGGTAGTTTCGTAGTGTGTAAAGTTAATTTAAATTTAAAGGAGAGATAAATTATGGTAATCTTGGCATCTGCACTTACCACACCGACAGCTTTATCTATTATTGGTAAAGGTTTAATGATTGGTGGCGGCTTTATCGGACCGGGCATCGGCATTGGTTTAATAGGCGGTAATTATTTGCAAGCAGTCGGTCGCAACCCGGAAGCGGCTAAATTCTTAGGCCAAGCGCTGGTTTTCGTAGCCATTGTTGAGCTATTTGCTCTGCTGGCCTTTGCTTCAATATTTATCGTATCTTAAATAGGAAATATAAATAGTGGTTGAAATATTCAGACAATTCGGAGACAGCTCATCGGGACTTGGCGCGCTAGGTATCAGCGGCCAGGCTTTTTTGATACAGCTAGTTACCTTTCTGTTGGCGTTTTTGGTACTAAGACAATGGGCATTTAAGCCGATTGTCCGTTTGCTGCGCGAACGGCGCGAAACAATCGATCGGGGGGTTCATCTGGGCCAACAAATGCAAAAAGAACACGCCGAGTTGGAACATAAAATCGGCAAAGCTCTGCATGAAGCCCGCGCCAAAGCCGACGATATTATTGCGATGGCCGAAAACCGGTCTCGTCAGGTTATTCAAGAAGCGGAAGAAAAAGCCAATACCAAAGCCGACGGTATTGTCGCGGCGGCCCAAGACCGCATCTTCCAGGACACGGCTCGGGCCCGCCGCAAACTTGAAGGCGAAGTTATCGGCCTGATATCTGAAGCCACGGAAGCCATCATTGACGAGAAGGTTGACGCCAAGAAAGATGCGGCCCTAATCGATAGAGCTATACGAGGACACCGCGCCATATGAAAACGCCGCTTCATCAAGTTGCTACTGTCTTATCGACAAGATCCTTAAAAGACAACGTTAATAAATCTAAATTTGTCCGGGAAATTGCCGCTTACCTGATTGACAGCGGCCGAACCGGTGACTTGGAACCGTTACTGCGTGATATGGCTAAACAACGGGTGCTAGCGGGCATTGTCGAGGTGACGGCCTTTAGCGCGCATAGTTTAGCCGCCAGTGTCATTTCGGACATCCACTCAGAAGCTAAAAAACTATATCCGCAAGCCAAGCGGATAATTATCAACGAGCGTCACGATCCTGATTTAATCGGCGGCGTCAGACTGGAATTTCCCGATTACCAGTTGGACTTAAGCATCCGCTCACAACTGAATCGTTTTAGAACATTAACCACCGCAGAAAGGACCGTTTGACATGAGTGAATTATCTATTAAGGAATTGTCCGATGATATCCGTTCGGCCATTGCCGATCTGAAAAATCGTCCGGAAATTGAGAAAGTCGGTATTGTTACTCGAGTGGGAGACGGCATCGCTTGGATCTATGGTTTAAGGGACTGCGGTTATAACGAGATGATCGACATTGAGGGCTTGAGCGGTAAAACTGTCACGGCTTTTGCTTTCAATTTAGGCGAAGATGAGGTCGGCACAGTGCTACTTGGTACTGATATTGAAGTATCGGCCGGTGCCAAAGCCCGTTTGAGCGGTAAAGTGCTGGAAGTACCGGTTGGGCCCGAGTTGGTCGGCCGCGTGGTTGATCCGTTAGGCCGGCCGTTGGACGGCGGCGCACCGATTAAAACCGCCATTACCAGCCGTGTTGAGCGCCCGGCTCCCGGCGTTCTGGCCCGTAAGCCGGTCCATGAACCGCTGATGACTGGACTAACGGCAATTGATGCCATGATTCCGATTGGCCGCGGCCAACGTGAACTTATTATTGGTGATCGTCAAACCGGTAAGACGGCTATAACGATCGACACCATGATTAATCAATTCAGGCAGAAAACCGGCGTTATCAATATCTATGTTGCCGTCGGCCAAAAATTAAGCAAAGTTGCCCGCCTAGTTGAACGCTTGAAGCGGGAGGGCGTTATGGATCAGACGATTTTAGTCGTTACCAGTCCGGCTGATCCGGCTGCCCTGCTCTACCTGGCCCCCTATGCCGGTTGTGCTATGGGTGAGTATTTCCGGGATAACAAACAGCACGCTTTAATTATTTACGATGATTTAAGCAAACACGCCGTTGCTTACCGGCAAATGTCCTTGCTGCTTCGCCGGCCACCAGGTCGCGAGGCTTATCCCGGCGACGTCTTCTATCTGCACTCTCGGTTACTAGAAAGAGCCGCCAAGCTAAATGATGCCCTAGGCGGCGGTTCACTGACTGCCCTGCCGATTATTGAAACGCAGGCCGGTGATATCAGCGCCTATATTCCAACCAATGTAATCTCGATTACCGATGGACAAATTTTCATGGAAACCAACTTGTTCTATCAGGGTATCAGGCCGGCTATTTCGGTCGGGTTAAGCGTATCACGGGTCGGCGGATCCGCTCAGACTAAAGCTATTAAAAGCGTTGCCGGCACGCTGCGGTTGGACCTAGCCCAATTCCGCGAACTAGCCTCTTTCAGCCAATTCTCAACCGACCTTGATGCGGAGACACGCCAACGTATTGAACGTGGCCAACGGCTAACCGAACTGCTTAAGCAGCCGCAATATAGCCCGAAAGCCATTTGGGAGATGTACGTCTTGCTGTTGGCGGCCACGCACGGTTATTTCGACAAGGTGCCATTGGAGAAAATCCAATCCGCAGAAGCGGCTTTGCTGCAAGAGCTTAAAAGTAAGCACGCCAAGCTGACTGAAGTTATAAATACTGGCGACAAAGTACCTGAAAATGTTCAGGAATCAGTGCTGAAAGTGGCGCGGACGATTACCGGCGAATATGAAGTTAATGAAGAAAAACCGGCGGTTGATTTAGCCGAATCCGATACGGGGAGCTGATAAATAATGGCAACTCTGATCACTCTAAAACGACGCATTGGCTCAATCCGCAATACCCGGCAGATTACCAAAGCTATGGAGTTGGTCAGTGCCAGCAAGTTACGTCGGGCTCAGGAACAAGCATTGGCTAGCCGCGATTATCGACGGGCTGCCTATGGTTTACTGGCCCGTTTAAACCAGATCAAAGAAGTTGAACAACAGCCGCTCTTCAGGCATCGCACAATTCACGCCAGGCTATATGTAGTCATCACCTCCAATAGCGGTTTAGCCGGTGCCTATAATGCCAACATTTTAAAAATACTGTCTCAGGCAATCAAACGTGACCAATCTAACAAGGTTAAAAGCTATGTTATTACCATCGGCAATAAAGGTGCCCAATATGTTCGCCGGCTTAAAGATGTTGAGCTACTGGCTCATTATCCAATACCCAGCACCAGACCGACCGAAAATGACATCCGGCCGATATTAAATTCAATAATCGACCAATACCGCGACGAAAAAGTCGATGAGGTCCGTTTACTATATACCGATTTTCGCTCAACCGTCGCCCAATTGGCGATCGATCTGCCCTTATTGCCGGCTGAGCTGGATTCCCAGATAACCGATCAGGACAGCCACCCTAAGACAGCGGGTGTAATGAACTTTGAACCGGACGTGGAAACGGTAGTTTTTAATGTTGCCGCTCGGTTAATTGAAATACAGATCTGGCAAGGCCTACTAGAGAGCTCAGCCAGCGAGCATTCGATGAGGATGATAGCAATGAAAAGTGCTACAGATAATGCCACCGGCTTAATTGATGACTATACCCTGGAATATAATACTGCCCGCCAGGCAGCGATTACCCAGGAACTGGCCGAAATAACAGGCGGCGCGGAAGCATTAAACGGATAATTCTAAAGGGAGAATATATGGCGACAGCAACTAAGCAAAAAGGTCTAAAGGGAAAAATTACCGCGATTGTTGGCGTCGTGGTCGATGTGGAGTTTTCGATCGATAACTTGCCGGCAATTTATAACGCCCTGGAAGCTGATCTGGAAGGTAAAAAATTAGTTCTCGAAGTGGCTCAACACTTAAGCGAATCTAGTATTCGAGCTATCTCTTTGGGCTCGACGGATGGACTAGAGCGCGGCGCCGAAGTCCATGACACCGGCGCGGCGATCAGCGTTCCTGTTGGCGAGGCTACTCTAGGTAGGATGTTTAATGTCGTCGGCTTGCCGATAGACGACAAAGGCGGTGAATTTAAAGAAACATCGCCAATCCATAAAACACCGCCTCCGCTCATGGATCAATCCGGCAAAGTAGAAATTTTGGAAACAGGCATCAAAGTAATCGACTTAATTTGCCCAATTACTAAGGGCGGTAAGGTTGGTTTATTTGGTGGTGCCGGCGTCGGTAAAACCGTGCTAATCCAAGAGCTAATCAATAACATTGCTAAATTCCACAGCGGCTACTCGGTTTTCGCTGGTGTTGGCGAACGTACTCGTGAGGGTAACGATTTATACGGCGAAATGATCGAATCAGGAGTGATTAAAAACACCTCCTTGGTATTTGGCCAAATGAATGAACCACCAGGAGCTCGTTTGCGTGTTGGCTTAAGCGGCCTAACGATCGCCGAAGGCTTTCGTGACCGAGGCAAGGATACTTTGTTATTTATCGATAATATCTTCCGCTTTACTCAGGCCGGTAGCGAAGTGTCAGCTTTGCTCGGCCGATTGCCGAGTGCCGTTGGTTATCAGCCGAACCTGCAACAAGAAATGGGCGCTCTGCAGGAAAGAATTACTTCAACCCGTGAAGGTTCGATTACGTCAGTTCAAGCCGTCTATGTGCCGGCCGATGACTTTACCGATCCAGCTCCGGCGACGACATTTGCCCACCTGGATTCAACTATCGCCCTATCGCGGGCCTTGACCGAAATCGGCATTTATCCGGCCGTTGATCCGCTCGATAGCAGCTCGACGATTCTTGATCCTGAAATTGTCGGCGACGAGCATTACAACGTAGCTCGCGAAGTCCAGCGTTTGCTGCAGCGTTACAAAGACTTGCAGGATATAATCGCCATTCTCGGCATGGAAGAATTGTCTGACGACGATAAAAAGACTGTCGCCCGCGCCCGCCGTATTCAACGGTTCTTAAGTCAACCATTCTTTGTGGCCGAACAATTTACCGGTAATTCCGGCCAATACGTTAGCTTGAAAGACACCATCAGGTCATTCCGCGAAATTCTTGACGGCAAGCATGACGATAAATCTGAAAGCGCGTTTTACCTTAAAGGCAGTATCGATGACGTTAAAAGCGGTATTGCCAAAGATTCGAAAGAAAAGTAGGTTTTTTTAAGTGATTCACTTGCAAATAGTTACGTTGACTGGCACTAAATTTGACGATGATGTCTATGAAGTCATTCTACCTACTCTTGATGGCGAGATCGGCGTCTTACCCGGCCATATGCCACTAATTAGCGTAGCTACTAATGGTGTTATTTCTGTCCGGCGTAAATCAAAAGACCCGGTCTCAGCCCGTGAATACTTTGCTACAAACGGCGGTGTAATCGAAGTAAGTAGTAATACCCTTCGGATTATCGTTGATGAAGCCGACCATGCCGACGAAATCAATGAGGCCGAAGCCGAAGCCGCCCATCAACGAGCTATGCAAATGAAGGCTGAAGCCAAAGACCAAGTTAGCTTAGACCACGCTCAAGCTTTGCTCGACCGCAGCTCGATCCGTCTACAAGTTGCCGGACTTAAAAGACGCCATCAACGGCCATAAAATAGACAGTTTTATATAGAAATATCGACATTAAAAACTTGATATTTGTCACATTTGGGCGTATAGTTCTTGAGGTTGAAATACTAACAATATAATAACGGGAAAGCATGATTAGCGGAGAATCTATGGGTAGCGATGTAACTTATGAAGTGCCCGAAGTAACCAAAAGTGTCGGTTTGTTGCAGCGGACCTCACTTGGTGAAAACAATCTGGGCCAATTTGGGCCGATGGGCGAAACCCCGGAAGAAACCGAGCAGGAGGCGGCCTACATGATTCAGGAAGTGTCCAGGCCGGAGTGCAGCCGCGATGCTACTAATTGTTGGCGCTGCCCGGACGGCCGTTTGCTGGCCGGCCAAAATGATCCGGAATGTGATATTCACTACTCGGCTCCGCAAACCGGCGGCGGTATCGGCATGACGGACACATCGGTTGAATTAATGATTAATAAGACGCCTGAGCCGGTCGCCAAACTACTAGCGACTAAAACCCGGCGAGCCGTTATTGACGGCCAGGATGTGGTAGCGCATGGTAGCGTGAAGAATGGTCGTGGCGATTGTGCCGCCAACGTTAAACAACGGAAAATCTTAAAATATAATGGCGATAATTTAGAATTAGTGGTGCCAATCGCTTGGGAACTTGGCTTGTCGGTCGGGCTTAGCAAATACTTGACGCCGGCCGACGTGACCGAATTAATTACTACCGGCCGGGGCAATGCCGACAATGATGTTTTGTGGCAAGAGCTGGCCGACGACGGTACAATGTGCGAGCTGTCAGCTGAACATAAGACCGATATCCAAACTGAAAACGGTGCCCGCTACGAAGCCTTGGTTGATGATCATCATGAACGGGTGGTGCGAATCGATATTAGCGATAAAGCTTTTGATGAAGCCCAAATTGTCCGCAACAATATTGATAAACACGGCGACGCGATGATGGCCTTTAATGTTTCGCTCGGCAAATTACAAAAGACGATTTTTCAACGCGTCCAAAAACACGGCGGTTCCGAACGCGATGCCGCCCAACAAACCATGGCTGCTATATTGTGGAACGTAGGTCTAACTAAACTCATTTGTAATAAAAATATGCCGGTGGCCGTCGTCGGTTATTTATCGTAATCGATAGCCTGTATTTGCATTTTCGCGATTATGCGCTATGCTTGAGGTATTAACTAAAAATACGGAGGAACGTATGTTTGGGAAAAAGAAACTTGCCATGTTGGTGGCAGAGTTAATTGGTACCACAATTCTGACGCTTGTGGTCCTTAGTGTGAGGAGCTCGGGTATAGGCTACTCATTCTTTGTGGCATTGGCGGCAGGCTTGGCAGTAATGGCACTGACGCTCGCGGTAGGCGCGACGTCCGGTGCACAATTTAATCCAGCGCTAACGTTTGGATTATGGACAGCCCGCAAAATCAAGACTTTGCCGGCAATATTTTATATTGCAATGCAGTTGCTTGGTGGCGCATGCGCTTACTGGCTCTACATTTATTTGGTGAAGAATCACCTACAAAGTACCGGTGGACATTACGAAGCGCGAGTATTTTTATCTGAAGCAATGGGTACGTTTGTCTTCGTTTGGGGATGGACTGCCGCTGCTGCTAAAAAGTTCACTGGTTTGCAATTTGCCGCTGCAGCAGGTGGTGCCTTTGCACTAGGTATCATTGTTGCCGCCTTAGCATCAGGTGGAATAATTAACCCGGCTGTTGCACTAGGTACTCGTTCATGGGGCTGGAGCACATACGTATTAGGTCCAGTGGTTGGTGGTTTAGTTGCCGCCAATGTTCAAAGCATGTTTTTCAGCGGGACGGAAGAAGCGGAATCAACCACCGCAGTCCGAGCCAGTAGCACGACTACTGCAACCGTTGCAAAGCGAACGACTCGCAAAAAGAAATAAGTCAAAAAGTATTTATTAAAAGCCGCCTTTTACCCAGGCGGCTTTTTTAATAAATACTTTTTATATTTTGCCGTCTATAAGATCTTGTTCGAATTGCTCAATGCCTTTTAAATCAGACGAATAGCCTGAGACATCGGGAAGATTTAGCTGGACGATATGTTGCCAAACCGCCTTTATGAGTTGCTCGGTGCGGTTTGCTAGCTCAGAATCAAAACTTAAATGGAGCTCGCGGATTTCTCCGTCACCGTCGGGCTCAACAAATTCCAGATAGGCATCTTTGACTCTATAGCCAGCAAAAGTATGAGAATGCTCTACTAATAGTTTGTAGAAATATAGTTGTTGGCGATAAATATGAAGCTTAACTTCCCTTGCCCATAGCCGATAACTTTTTCCTGTTTTATAATCGACAATCGTCAAGGTTTTGGTTTTGGGTTCGGTAATCAATTTGTCAATCTTGCCGTTTAAGTGCGCCTTGTCAATAAATACGCCTTCGTTTCTAAAGTTATACTCCGTAATATTTGATGGTTTAATCGTACCAATACGTTGGCTTAAATAGAATGACAGAGCTTCTCTGCCCCGTTCTCTTAGGAGCGTTGCCTGGGGTTCAACCAAACGTTTGGCTGCCAGACGGGTTTCAAAGAACTGAGTTGCCTGGCGCACGCTCGGTAACCTAGAATGCTCTTTTAAGTAAAGTGGTAACCATTCTAGCGTTTCGTGTATAGCGCTGCCGTACTGACCCGCTGGCGTTGGCGCTACAGGAAAACGCAACAATGATTTAGTGAAAAAAGTTGTCGGTCCGTCATTAGTTACATCAACAAAAGTATTAAGCTCAGTCGGGCTTAACTGAAAGTGCTCCAACCTAGATGCCAACAATGCTTTCAGTTTCGGCTGCGTGGCAGCCTGGAAGTGCTGGTGTTGCCAATAGACCGTTAGTTCCGGTAGGGTTGGTAATGTGACATTGTCCTGTTTAATTTTTTGCTGAGCACTAGGTAGTAGCGGACTAATTGTTTCCCCGGCTTCGTTTTCATGTTCGTCTAAATATTTTAGGCGGGTTGTCATTCGGCCGGTATAGTTGCTAGTGTAACTTGTTAGGTAGAGTTTTGTCTTAGCTCGCGTCAGTGCTACATATAGTAATCGCAAACGTTCATCCTCGGTCGTCCCGCTATAGCGGATAAAGCGTAAGTTTTCCGGTAAACTAAGCCGTGATCCCAAATTGCGGGCCTTGGTTCCCCAAACTTCATCACTAAATGCTAATAAAATGACAGTATCAAATTCTTGGCCTTTGGCTTTATAGACTGTCATTAGCTCCACCGCATCGGTTGCTTCTTGGTGGGGGTTGGTATTTAAAATCTTAATGTCGGCGGCCTGATGGGCATCAACAAATTCTACAAAATCATTTAGGCTTAGTGGCTTTAGCTCATTGGCTCGGTATTCTCGTAACCTTTGCCGGACAACCGTCAAGTTTGACAGCAGTTGCCATAGGTCTGCCGTATTGCCAGTCTCGGTTTTTAGGGCCCCGAAATAATATTCGTAAAACGGCGAACACCAACTTTCGCTTAAGCTTAAATCCACACTTTCTGTACCAATCAAGAAATCCAACAGTTGCTCCATCGGCTCGGCCGCCGCTAATTGGCTGAGCCTGATAAAAAATAAAGCGATTGGTTTAGTCTCGTCATGCTGGCATAACACGTCAGTCCAGTTGGCGTGTTTATCAGCAGCTTCCCACGACAGTCGCCAAAGTTCCTCGGTTGCTAAATGCCAGAAACGGTAGCTTAGGACTTCCGGCCATAAGCTATCGACCCGGGTGTGGTCACGAGCCGATAAAGCCAGTATTAGCCGACTCATTGTTACCAACTCGCGGACGACAATATCGTCTAGGACGTTTTCTCGTTTTTCGTAATGGACTGGTAGGTTTTGGTGATGTAAAAATGGAACCAGTGCTTCGAGATATTCATGCTTTGGCGCCAGCACGGCGATATCACTGGCGGTTGAACCTTTTTTAATAAGCTCCGCGATTCGCTTTGCTACCCAAGCATTTTGAGCTAGGTCACTGGGAAATTCATAACGGCTAACATCAGCTTTGGCTGGTATGGTTTTAGCCATGGCTATTAAATGTTTATCAGCTTGAGGAAAATAACTATGCAAACGTTGTTCGATTTGGTTAACGGCGCCTTCGGCTAAACTCAGAATATCCGGGTGTGAACGGTAATTGGCGGTTAGGGCGACGACTAAAACGTTCCGGTAACGTTCGTAAAAGTTAAGCATATGGGAATAATTGGCTCCCTGGAAAGCGTAAATCGCCTGGTCATCGTCGCCGACAGCCAGCACATTTGGTCGTCCTTCGTTGACGGGATTGTCGGTTAGCAGTTCGATTAGTCGTGCCTGAGCTTCATTAGTATCTTGAAATTCATCCATTAATACATACAAATATTGTTCTTGCAGGGTATAACGTAATTCAGCGTGTTTTTCTAACCCCCGGATAGCTTTCAGGATCATATCGTCGTAGTCGTAAACACCTAGTCTGGTCAGCTCGCTTAAATACCGTTCGTAGATAGTAGCAGCCGATATTAGCTTTTTCACTTGATCTTGCCCAGCGGCAATAAAACCACCCTTATCATCTTTGGCCAGCCAGGTAATTTTCCATTTGGTGAGCTCGTTAGTCTTTCCGGTTTCACTAAAGAATTGGATAGCTGTCTCCAGCTGTTGTTGCCACATGACCTGTAAACTAACGACATTAGCGTTTGGCGCCGTCTTGGGCAGTTTGGCGGTATCACTCATTAATTTCTCGAACAAAGGCACAGAAGCCTTACTGACCTTTGCCAAATTGGCAAGGTGTATTCGCACCAGCTTTGTTGCGCTCTCAATAAACTGGCTATTTTCGTAAGCGATTGAATCAACGTCTTTAGGCGTTAAAAGGGCCCTTTTGCAATCACTTATAAAGACTTTAATATCACGCAGGAATATGTCGTGGCGCAGGGGGTTGGAGTAAGGCAGCCGTTTTAATATATCCCGTAAACAGGCATCAATTGTCAGGTCGTCAACTGGTTTTAAATCGGCTGAGGCTATAAAGTACTCCGGGTATCGGCGAATTAATTCGCTACCAAAAGCATGATAGGTACTAATATTTACGTCGTAAGCGGCCTTACCGATGATATTCGTCAGCCGTTGGCGCATGTTAATAGCGGCTGAATCGGTAAATGTCAGGCATAGAATATTGGCCGGCATAGTATCGGTTTTATCTAAAATATTAGCCACTCTAGTTGTTAGCAATTGGGTCTTACCAGTACCTGGCCCGGCCACCACCAAAACTGGTCCGTCGATAGTATCGACAGCCAGCTTCTGCGCTTCATTGAGCTCACTATAAGCTCGCTTGAAAAACCCTTGCACGCTTATATTATGGCACGTCCCATTAACTATCAGTACAGCTAGCTGATTTTATAAAAAAAACGTTAAATTATATTTTTAGCTGGTCCGCGGTTTAGCAACGGTATGGTTAACCAGTTTGCCGTCACGCAACTGAAAGGTTTTGTCCGTCTTACCTGCAATCGATAAGTCGTGCGTAACGACCACGATAGTGGTGTTTAGGGTCCGGGTTAAACTGTGCAATAAGTCGAAGATTTTCTTACCGGTTTCGCTGTCCAGGTTACCGGTCGGTTCATCGGCTAGTATAAGTTTGGGTTGGTTAGCTAGGGCCCTGGCAATGGCTACTCGCTGTTGTTCGCCGCCGCTTAACCGGCCCGGTTTACGACTCTGTTTGGCCGCGTCCAAGCCGACTTGAGACAGCAGATCACTGGCCCGTTTCTTGCGGGTAGCCTTAGCTACGCCAGCAAACTCCATGGCCAGCATAACGTTTTCTAGGGCCGTCAGGTTTGGTATCAAGTTATAACCTTGGAAGACAAAGCCGATCGCCTTACCTCGGTACTTGATTAGAGCATGATCTCCCAATTTAGTGACATCTTGAGTACCGACCTGAATCGAGCCACTGGTTGGTTTATCCAGTGCCCCCATTAAGCTGAGTAAGGTGGATTTACCGCTGCCGCTTTGGCCAATAACGGAGGCAAAACAACCGTCCGGTATTTCAAAACTGACATCATTAACAGCCACCACTTTTGTATCACCCGATGAAAACTGTTTGGTAACGTTTGAAACTTTAAGCATAGTCTTATCTCCTTATTCCATCCTCATTACTTCAGCTGGCCGAATTTTGGCTATCAGACCGGATGCTAGGGCACTGCCAACGATTGCTATTAAGATAGCTGTCCCTAACCCGTAGAGCAGCAGGCTCCAGCCAATCGTTGTGTGGATATTTTTTATACCGGATACGACGGAATTGTTTCCGATCCGCCGGCTAAAGCCACCGAAACCACCACCACTGCCCGTCGGCCTGGTAACTGATGCGCTAGGTCCACCGGGAATACTAACTGAAGTCGTATTATTGGTAGTAGTACTGTTATTGACCAGTAGCTTCGTAACCGGGCTACCACCAACCACGCCGATAATCAGACCGATAACGGCACCCAATAGGGTTAAGGTAACCGCCTCAACCATGAACTGGAACATGATGCCAAGATTGGAACCGCCAATGGCTTTAACGACACCGATTTCGCGGCGTCGTTCCCGGACTATCATGACCATGACGAGGAAGATTATCACCGCCCCGGCAATGACCGCGCCGACCAGACTGTAGATTGAAATGCTTTTAACACTGTCCAGGGGCTGGACGGCTTCATTGGCTTGGGTAAGAGCACTGGTCACATCAGCCGAGGAGCCCAAAGTATTTTTAATTGCCGTAGTTACCGAACTGAGATTATCCAATGAATCAACCGTAGCCACCGCGCTGGTCACGTCGCCGCTTTGGCCGCTTAGGGTCTGTTCAGTCGGTAACGACACAATCACATCGCCGTTGGCGGCATTAGTACTGTCTGAAAAGATGCCTTCAACAGTAATATTTGTGCTGTAGGCAGTAAAAGTTGAGCCGACCTTTAAGCTGTTCTTGGAAGCCATGGTGCTGCTTATGAGGGCTTCGTTATTATCTTTTGTACCATCATATGTGCTACCGCTTGTGATGCTTAAGTTGGTGCCGTTGGGGCTAGTTGGATTGGTGGTACCAATAATCGTGATTGGCAAGCTGAAATTAGTAGGCAGACTGCCCCCACCGAAAGTAAAGGTATGGCCGCCCCCACCGGTGTTTATGGTGACAGGTGATGTTAGGCTGGTTTGGCCGGCAGTTGAAGTGCTTGAAGATGATTGGCCGCCAAAACCAAACGAAGGCTGTGTCGAACCGATGGTTGTCAGACGGTCGGTTAGGTTTTCACTTAGGGCGGAGACATGTTTAAGAGCCTGGACCTTAGCCAGTTCACTGGTAGTTAAGGAGTTGTTGGCTTGGCTGAAGTTGCTGAAGCCAGCCGGCGCAATTGAAATGGTATTGCCGATCGAACCCTCTACCGATTTAATTTTTTGGCCGACGGCTTGGTGGGCGACCAGCATAGTCAGGGCCAGGCCAATGCTTAGACCTAAAATTACGACGACCGATAAAGTACGAAGACCGTTACGAAAGGCGTTACGTATACCGCGGCTAACAACATTCATATTTGTCCTTTTAAGTTATATAACTTGTATCGAAGTTAAGTTTAATGGAGCTGACTGAAAGCTGACTGGAGAATCGACTAACCTCTAGGTTATACGCCATCATGCGCTATCATATTATCATGAAGATAAAGACTTGGTTGCTACCGATAGCTGGTCTGCTAGTTATAGTTTTAACTGTTTGTCTGGTCTTGACATCTCAGCAGCACCAATCTAATAAAATATTAATAGGCGTTGACGTATCATGGCCAAATTGTGCTACTCCACCGGTGGCAGCTGATTTCGGCATTGTCGGCGTATCAGGAGGCCTTGATTTTCGTGTTAATAATTGCCTGCGCAGTGAGGCAAACTGGTTCTCGTCGCCGGCATTATATATGAACAGCGGCTGGCCCGGTGCCGATATGACATACCAGTATAAAACGTTCCCCGAGAAGTGTTCGGTCGGTGACGAAACGTGTCTAGCCTATAACTACGGTTATCATGCCGCATTGTTTGCCATCAATTATGCAAACAGCCAATTAACACATAGCACCAACTGGTGGTTAGATATAGAAACTGAAAATAGCTGGACGAATAATATTTACCAAAACCGGTCGGCAATTCTAGGGATGGTTGATGCTTTGCACCAAAATGTCATAGGTGTTACGATCGGTGCTTATGCCTATCCGGGGCAATGGACTACACTAGTCGGTAGCTGGCAACCAGACTTGCCAGCTTGGGTAGCTACTGGTAGCACCAATCTTGCTGCCGCCAAAGCAGCTTGCCTAGCGCCCAGTATTACCGCTAAATCAGTTGTACTAGCTCAATATACTACCTATTTGGATCAAGATTTGATGTGCGATCAATAGGTTATTACTAATTAATATTCCTGAAAAATCATAATATAAACACCAAAAAACGATTGGTTTTAAGTTTTAGGCAAATACTTTTTATAAAAGTAAAAGCCCGGCGGCAAGCCGATTATTAAGTTTAGTATCCGATATACCGTCGTTGCCGACAACGCCAATACAAACGGCAGGCCAAGGGCGACCAAGGTCCCTGTCATACCAATCTCAAAAACACCAATGCTGAAAATAACGCCGCCGAATATACTAGCGATATTGGCAAACAAGTAAGCCATAATGACGATTCCCGGGTTGACCGCCTTGCCAAAAGCCAGGAAAGTCAGGTAAAAAGTCGCCACCTCAACTACGATATAAATAATTGACCAACCGTAAGATGGTAGCACCTTTCGCTTATGCTTGGTCATGATGCGATAGCCAATATAGAACTCATTAATTAATTTATGGGTACTTTCAATTTTGATGCTGGCTGACAATCTTTTAAGCCGTAGGGTCAGCCAGTTAGCAAAACGCCTGAGCGTCATTTCCCGCTCAATTAGTATTATTACTAAAATAGCTAGAGCAATTACAACCAGGGAGGCGACAAGCGTTGCCCTGGTGATATCTTGTCCGCTGTGGACGGTAAATAGTATCAAAATAAAACCGACCGGCATAAGTGTCAACACCGCCAAACCGCTAAGCGCATACCGCATTAATTGGGCCAACACGCTTTCACCCCGCGGTACCTCGGGCGATAGAACTTGAGATAAGTAGCCGGCGCCGGCCAGCCCCATAGTTGGAATTATGTAATTCACGAAATTTGCCGCCAGGGCGCCTTCAAATAGTCGTTCGACTTTAACGCTACGGCTAAAAACTTTCAGTATTGAGCGGTAATATAAGGCGTTAAGGTAATAACTAGCCAGCTGAATAAGTACTATCAAGATTACTATGTACCAACGTAAACTTTTAAGTAGCAGCCAAAAACTATCCAGTTGGTGCCCGTTCAGTAGAACTACAAGGGCTAGACCAAGTATCCCGAATATAAACAATATATTACGTAACTTCATCCCAAACCTGTCGCACGGTTGACCTTCGCGTTATAATTGAATTCATGAAACAACTCACTAAACAAAAATTATTATACGGAATTATTACAATAACCGGAGCAATTGGTTTTACGGCTTCGTTTTTACAGATGCTGGAAAAGATTACTCTGCTTAAAAATGCCCACGCCGTTTTAACTTGCAATTTTGGTACAGTATTCAACTGTTCCAATATCCTAAATGCCCACCAAAGCTCGGTATTCGGCTTTCCGAATTCCCTGCTCTGTATTAGCTTCTTTGCGGTTACCATGTCGGCTGGTCTAGTCGGCTGGACAAACGGCATAATTAACGCCAAAGCTCGTTTTTTCTATGAAGCCATGGCCCTATTTTTTGTCGGTTTCGGCTTCTGGTATTTTTGGCAAAGCATATTTAACATTGGCAGCATCTGTATCTACTGTTTATTTTGTTACGGCAGTGTCTTAGCGATTAGCGGCGCTTGGTTCAGGTTGAATTACGCAGATCTGCCCTTAAGTGCTAAAACCCATAAGGTCTTAAGCCGAGCCGTAGCTAAGGGCGCCGATATCTTTGTCTGGATATTGATTGCTCTGGGGATTACGCTGGAGGCCATCTTAAAGTTTCATTAAGTTAAAAAAAGGATAAGGCTATAGAATGAATGACCCGATAGTTATTGACATCTCAAAAACAGCGCTAGTGGTGATTGACCTCCAAAAAGGCATTGTCGGACAGCCGACAATGCCTTATAAGTCCGAAGAAGTAATCAGTAGCGCCGCCGCGTTGGCTGGTGCCTTTAGAAAAAAATCTATGCCGGTGTTTTTAGTCAGGGTGACACCTTCAGCCGATGGTAAAGATGCTTTGCATCCGGTAGTGGATGCCAAGGGCTGGACGCAACCACTCCAACCAGACTGGGCTGAAATTGTGCCCGCCATGGGGCCGGCCCCCACCGATTTTGTGGTTACCAAGCATCAATGGGGGGCGTTTTACGGGACGGAACTTGATCTGGAATTTAGGCGGCGCGGTATCACGACGATGGTGCTTTGCGGCATATCAACCAACATCGGTGTGGAGAGCACGGCCCGGTTTGCGTTTGAGTACGGCTATAATCAGATATTTGCCGAGGATGCGATGTCAGCTATGTCAGCCGAAGAGCATAACTTTACGGTCACTAAAACG
>Ga0182030_10005216_pt1 | contig 27632 bp, 23 predicted proteins | sample 812S3MmetaG_FD_121299 | JGI IMG/M metagenome (GOLD analysis project Ga0182030, IMG submission 121299) | Permafrost microbial communities from Stordalen Mire, Sweden - 812S3M metaG (Illumina Assembly) | ecosystem: Environmental > Terrestrial > Soil > Wetlands > Permafrost | place: Sweden... | reverse complement strand
TCGCGAGTCACAGAAAGTATGAGGACGATTACTATATTCAAAACTACTTTAAACCTATTATCACCTTCAAGTTCTTGGCATTGAGTAATAATCCTTGCGCGGGTGCTAAAGTTGAGATATTTCAATACCAACAAAGTTTGGGGCTTTCTAGTGCTTAGACCATGTATCCCAGACTTTGAGCATCGGCGCTCCGTGACGTACTTCCTGGTAGTCATAGTGATCTTAATTACGATTTTTCGAGTATCGGGGAGGTTGACACCTCTCGCCGCGAGGCGGGGAAGCCTCTTTAGGCACCACAGAAAAAAAAAGGGAAGGGGGGGGTCGAGTATCTCGGGCGTGGCCGATGATAGCATACGTTGACAATCTATCTCACGTCATGGGCATGGTTTTAAACAAGAAAAATCAAGGTTTTAAGGCAAAATATCTTCGTCTACTTCTCAATAGGCTCTTGCTGAAGCTTAAAGGCCCTCAAAGCATAATCACAGGTATCTGTACGGACTAAATTTCCTTTAGGAATCCCACCTCGATCACCTTGTCCGTCGGAATCCTAAGATTTGCCATCTTGTTCCTTGTATTATCCCTAATCCACAAAAACATCCACAACAATACCATCCTAGCGTAATTTGTACCCTCTTTAATCTTCATCTGCTCTTTTCCCATGACATAGAGCACATTATGCGCGTATGCGTTGTCAAGTTTGGCCAATTCATCGTCATATCGCTCCTCACTAACCACCTCCTTTTCCGCAAGGCTGGTGGCCGTGACATAGTCCGTAGAGTTAGCCTGATTCTCGTTCGCAGTAGTTCCAGGTGGGTCTAATGAGACTTGTCTTCGAAGATGGAAATGCTTCTCAGCCAGATATCGGCGAATCTGTTCGGCGATGACAGACGCAAGGTTGGGAGTTATGATTTCGTCATTGTAGCCGTAGCGAACTACTAGGCGGTAGCAATTAGGGATTGCAAGTCGCGAAACAGCATGCCGGTTCTCTGGCGCCACCGAAGGAGTCTCAAGCGGCCGTAGATGGAAGAAAACGATAACTTCTGGCATCGCAGTAAGCTTGAGAACAAACTGGCTAAAGACTATTGGCGTAGTCTCGCCGGCCTTGTCGAAGAAGATCCCGAAGCCCCTAGTAGTGCTTAGAGGCATGCCATCAAATCGGTCTGCGAGGCGCATCTGACCATCTGGACCGGTCGTGATAAAATACGAAGTGGGAAAGCGATCCTCGGCTTCGGCAAACCATTGTTGCTCTTTGCCAAACCTCCACAATAGCAAGACGGAGGCAAGCACGGAGGCGAGTGTGATGGTGAACCAAGCACCGGTGGGGACCTTTGTGAGTGCAGAAGAAAGGTATGTACTGTCCAGGCAAGCAATTATGAGCCATGGCAGGAAGACTTTAAAGGGGCTAATGCGCCACACAAACATAGCCGCCAACGAGACCATGCATGTATCAAAGAAGGTCACGAACATAACGCAGACTCCATACGCGTTTCCAAGAGATGTAGTCTGAAGACGGAGTTAGTACCAGAGGCAATAAGGCTCGGCAGCCTGACTACATACATTGTTATAAATCGATGCTACCAGTATTGTTCCGATCATAAGGAGCCAGTTCGCGACTGGAATATAAAGCTGGCCATGGAAAATTTTGGAAGTGTGATACACCTTGATTTGTGGGAAGTATGAGAGCTTCATCACTTGGGCAAGCAGCTATAAAAAAACAGTCAGAGTCGATTTCGCGGCTAGGTTCGAGGATTCTCACCTGAAAGGTTGCAGTTATGATGGCCTGTGATGCAACAATGGCGGCCAGAATGGCAATGACTAGGGCTGGGTAAATGGTTCCCGGCGGCGCTGCATTGAAAAAGGGGTTTGAGTATGCCTCTGGATGAACGCTGATATAAGCTGCTTGCCCGATATAGGCCAAAAGCAGGCATGGAAACGTGTAGCATAACCAGCTTAACTGAATCGCTCTCCGGCTGAAAGCTCCAAGGTCGGCGAAGAGAGCCTCAACCCCAGTGAAGGCCAGCAATACGCCACCGAGCATTCTCCATCCCTGTTCCCGGTTGCGGACCAAGAACTCAAACCCGTACCCGGGGTTGAAGGCTTTGAAAACGCCAGCATCATATTTGACGAGATTGTATATTCCGAAAACAGCATTGAAGCCTAGCCAGATGATAACAATGGGCGCGAATGCAAAGGTGATCTTAGTAATACCGAGCGGCTGAACAATAAAGAGCACGACGAGAATAGCATCGGTAACACCGATGACGGTCCCTTTGGAGATACTAGGATGCACGACCTCGATTCCCTGGACGGCTCCCAATACTGATTGAGCTGGTGTAAGGAGGCCGTCGGAGATGACCATTGTTACTGCCAACACTCCCATGACCTTAAGAAGGCCCCTTGCGAACCTGCTAGATTCCAGGCGATGGCGCGCATGTTGGCCCGCGCGTTCGAGATCACCGGATAAATGCCTTTGCAGTCGAACAAGAGAGGCCTCTCGTGGATCACGGTTGGTGATGTTCATCTGGAGGCACGGCAGTCAGCTTCGTTCTTTGAAATGGGGATGAATCCTACATAGCGGCTAAGCAGGGAATACGTGCTAAATGTCCCCCCTTCGCCATCATTATCCGCATGGAGAATAACGATGACATATTTCACCGTCACCATCATGAACAGAGTCCAGATGATTATCGAGAGCACCCCAATGAGATCCTGACGCGAAGGCGCCGAGCTGAACGTCGATGAGTAGACGTAGAGGGGACTGGTCCCAATGTCACCATAGATGACTCCAATTGATTGATAGGCAAGCCACAGAAGCAACTTCCCCTTGAATACCTGCCCCAGGATGAGCGGAAGTCAGACAAATTAGCCATAAGTTCGGTTGGTACCTGCTTCTGCTTGAAGTCACCCGGTTTTCGCAAACCAGGGTCATCGTCTTCTCGGTCCGTTATACTTCTGCTACCACGCCTGTTGGTGGAAGGAGGCTTGGACCGGGAGCGAATGTTGTAGATGTCATCGTGAGGATCCGCTGCATCTGATCTTGAGAACGACCGCCTGCCAAAAATGCCATCCCTTCCGCTATAGCTAACTCCATTTTGCAAATTTGTCCGTGGATTCTCATCATTTGGGTGTGGGACATCAGCGATTTTAATCGTTGCCATGGCCTTTGGTGGGGAAAGACAAGGCAGGGTAGATCTAGGGACGCGCAAGTAGACGTACACAGCGGTCACAATTGCTGTGTAGATATCGGTATTGAGCAGAAATAACCAAGGTCCAAAATCTACACTCTTGATAGTGAGGAGTTGTCATATCTTTTATAGTAGGTGGGGTTAAGGGTAGGGAAGGTGATTGGCATAAATCCCGCATGGAAGAAAATCCTGGCCTGTGGCTGGCACACTCGCGAGTGCTGTAATCTGATTGTACAAAGCTCATGTCATGAAAACTCGTAATTGCGCCAGATCCTTGGCTGTGGCCAGCTATTAAGTAGAGTGGAGCATCGATCAATGACAGCCCAGGGGCGCGACCAGGAACGCCTCTCGAGTGGTCTGTATTTTGCGTGAACATCTGATAGATCGTTAGGATGCAAGGTTGTTCCGCTAAGCCTCATGCTAGAATCCTCCAACGCATGCTCACGCCGGGAAGTGCCCAGAGGGGAAGCGAGAATCTCTGGACTCTATTGCGTACGGGCCTTTTGCGGGATTTATACGATTGGAGAAGTGAGCGCCAGGCTCAATGATACAGTGTGGATACTGCAACTGCTGAGAGGGCCAGGCACTAGTAATTGCACTAAGATGAATTGGTGGGGGAGGGGGATTCACTCCCCTGTGCCCTCGCTAACCGGATCCCGCCACTACTTGTGCTAGAAACTCGTGCCAGAAATGTCGTAACACCGCGAAATTTTGGGTCGAATACCGATGTCACTCTTCTCTTAAAATTAGTTCTGCAATATAGTATTTTATATGTGAAATTGTTTTCTTTGCATGCTGTACGTCAGGTGTTAGCCTGAAGCTCTCGTATCCTTGAACGGTGGTTTGCCAATGCGTCATCGATCTGGTGGTGACTCGAGAGCTACCAGCTCTAAGCTGACAAGCTCCCTCGACTTTGTGAGGATTGACCAGGTATGATTGCGCTCCCACTACCTTTTAGAGGTGGGGAAACCCGGTTCCGAAAGACAACCTAGATTAGAGAAGCTCACAACTTCTCCAACGCCACTATTCGAGCGACTAGGAGGGAGGATTCTTCGGAGTTTCAGGTGTTCTAGCAATACATATTTCTCAGCGGACCTGATTAGAAGTCTATAGCTGGGAGATGGGCACTTGGTGTCCCACTCTGGATCCTTAGCAATCGAGGCTACGTGAAGAACAAGCAGATAACCCATTCAGGTATTTTCACTCCGCATATCACAGGAGATGGGATAGAAGTACGGCGAGGGCGCCTTTAGCACAGAGTGATCAAACTTAGCTAGATTCTCCGCTTCACATGGACAAAAAAAAAATTAATCTCGAGATAGTTTAATGATTCGAGCTACGAGAAAATCCATTTTTGGAAAGGATGAGTGTTGTACATAAGTATTCTCATTTTAATGAGCAAGGCCCCGCTATTTCCTCCTTTTCCCCTCCGGCGCTTAGCAGCTCAATATGAACACCCAACAAAACGGCAACACAGCTATCTCCGTTCATGTCCCCCTCAATGATTAGTCGACAGCCGAGCTTTCACTATCTGTCTGCTTCAGAGGCTCAGAGTCTTGATTCTGGGCGCCACTTAAATCATTCTCCTTTACAAAACTCAGAGGAGTGAATTTTGATAAGAGCCCACGCTGCATCCTACCGAGGCGTTCTGCTTTCTGAACGACGAACCTCTTCAGAAATAGTGGAATATTTTCTTTGGGATATTGGTTCTCTTTCGGAGGTTGGCTTTCATCTCCTTGATCTTGGCTAGTATCTTTTTGCTTGTTAGGAGAGGATGGACCGTCTTTAGAGAAGGTTCTTTGCAATTGTTGGCGGAAACGATTTTTCTCTCCTTCTTTCTTGATTTGTGCTCGTCTTTCGAGGATCAACTGCGCCACTTCGTCGTGTCCATGAATCCTAGACCACTTCAGGGCTGTTCGTCCATCTTGACTCTTCACATCAACATCAACCCCACTATCAATGAGCATTTGGACGATCCGCTCATTACCGAGCCCGGCTACCATGTGCAGGGCTGTCCCTCCAGCCTTAATATTCCGATGAATTTGGGCACCATAATCAACAATTGCCATACCTTTCACTTGAAATGCCAAATTAACATTCGCGCCTTTCTCGATGAGTAATTGTACCATCCTCTCATGCTCAGCTCCAGCTACTATATGGAGCGCCGTCAGCCGAGCCTCGATATTTGTGTTGCTACTGCCTTGTGTTTTTGCCTCAACGTTCACGAGACAAATAGCATTTGCATCAGCCCCATGGTAGAAAAGTGACCATGCAACGTCGTCATTATCCAACAAGGCAGCTAGGTGTAGTGCTGTGAGTTGAGCCTGAATTTTTGCCTCGATGTCAATTTCCTTTTTCAGGAACCGTAGGAATCCCTCCAGCCCAAGCAATGTCGCCAAGTGGGATGCAATGAGTCCAGTCTGGACCGTCCTCTGGACGCTCACTTTGCTCATGGCTTCTACATCTGCTCCCGTCTGTAGCAGCAGAAATACTACTTCTTGGTGATTAAATATTGCCGCTAAATGCAGAGCTGCGAATTCGGCGTATATGTCATCGCCAATTTTTACTTTGCACCTGGCCTCGAGATTCGCCCCCTTCTTTACGAGCAAAGTTACCGCTCCCACAGATCCTAAAACTGCCGCGATGTGAAGAAGGCACAGCTCAACTTCTATTTTTACGTTAAATGTCGCATTAGTATCGGCTTGTACGGGGATTGCAAATGCTGTCTCAAGGTTCGCTTCGATGCCGATAGTAAACGCCTCGTCTACGTCGCTCATCGCACTTAGAATCAGGTTCGTTAATTTCTGGTGCCCTGATACGGCGGCGAACAGAAGGGCCAGCTGTTTAGCGTGAATGTGAGGCTGAACCTTTGCTCTTGTCTGTTCGTCTTCGACTTCTATTAGCAACGACAGTAATTCATTATGAAACACGCTGGCCAGCTGCAGTGCCGATAATTCGAGATTAACGCAAACCTTTACGTTGACCAGAAATTTCGTATGGACATTCATTCCTTTCCCTAGAAGGCCTGCGATGCTATCTTGCCCTAACAAGGCCCCTAAGTGCAATAATGTAAGCTTGACTTTGGCCCTCCTATTGATACCAATGTGACATTTCGCTTCAAGGTTGGGCTTCTTTTCTAGGAGAAGTGCTGGGATCCCCGGGGAATTCCTACATAACACTGCTAAATGTAGCGGTGAAAATTCGGCGTGCATACCGCCTACAACAACCCGAAATTTGGCATCGACATCGGCTTTGTTCTCGAGAAGATATTGTACCATTGATTGCGATTTCCCGAGTACTGCTAAGTGCAAAGCGGTAAACTCAAAATGCTTATTCTTTGAATTCGCCTCAAATAGAACATTTACGTCGGCTCCATTGTCGCATAGTAATTGTGTCATTTGCATAGAGCCTGCAAGCGCCGCTATGTGCACTGCATTTAGTTCGAAAATAGTGTTGCCCACATTTAGTGTGAACATTGCGTTTGGGTCTGCCTTGCTTGTGCGTTCGTTCAGCTTTTCAATTGATCGATTGTCGATGATTTCTTCAGAGCGTAGTCTTGAGCGCTTTTCTAGGCTTGATGAGGGACTAGAAGATGAGCTTGGGCGTTCGTTTAACGATGTGGTAGAAAGAAGTAGGTACATTATGCGTTCATTTCTAGATGCTGCTGCCAAATGGAGGCTGTTGATAGAGATATTCAGCTTTGGTGTACTTATTTCACACCTCGAATCCGCGTTGGCTCCATGATCCAAAAGCGCTTTTGCCATTCTTTCGTCATTCCGTACACATGCCAGGTTCAGTACCGTTAATTCTATATGAGCGTTATGAGGGCACCTGATTTGAATCTTCGAGTTAACATCGGGACCTTTGTCCAGAAGTAGTTGTACTATCCCCTCGTGATCATACAACGCTGCTACATGCAACACTGATAATTCTGTTTGCAGCCAGGTGTGAACGATAATCTGAAACTTTGCGTCAATATCGCATTTTGCCTCGAGGAGTTGTTCCATTCCGCGTTGATGTCCCCACATAGCGGCAAGGTGCAACACTGTCAAATCAACTAGGTCGACGTGAAATTTGGCGCAGCGAAGACTGCCTTTCATATGTGCATCGGAGCCCTCTGCAACGAGAAGCTGCATCATATCCATATTGCCACCAATAGCAACTAGGTGCAATACAGATAAATGGATATCAAACCAGGGATCGAGCTTTATCCGACAGTTGATAGATAAGTTGGCTTGGTTCTTGATGAATAGCCGCATCACTTCGTCATGCTTCAAGATAGCGGCGAGGTGTATTGGCGTAACAATGTTTTCGGTGTCATTATTGAATTTAAAGATGTCGGCGGCACTAGATCCGTTGTCGAGAAGCAGTTGCACCACACCCACGTTTCCAATCGCAGTCGCCAAATGGATTGCCTTTGATTGAATGTGAAATTTTCCGATGCTAAGCAAGAGTTTTTCGTTGACATCGGCTTGGTAATTGAGGAGTAACGCCGTTATTCTCTCATGCTTAAGTAGGACTGCTAGATGAAGCGCTGTGAGTTCGGTTTTAATCCAGTCCATAGTGAACCGACACTCCAGGTGAATGCTATCAGCGCCGTGCTCAAGAATAACCTGCACCATTTCCTCGTTGCCGGATATTACTGCCAGTTGAAGCGGCGTCACTTCGATACGCAACCAGCCAGCCAGGTTTATGCAGAGTTTCGCAGATGCGTTAGCCCCGGAAGCGAGCATCAATAGCGCTAGGTTTTTATCGCCGCGAATGACAGCTAAATGCAATGGTGAAACAGTAATATCTACGTAGGTATCATTGATGTTGATGATGAGATGCGCATTGGGATCAGCCTTATTCTCAAAAAGCACCTTTAGCATCTCATCGTTGCCATATAATGCTACTAGATGCACCATCGTCAATTCTGCGTGTACTGTATTACCTTGGGACTTTTCGTAGGCTTCAACTGCTCTTCTCAAAAGAGGTGTGCCCGCGGCTCTTTCACTGAGGAGGGCGTTGAAAAGTTGCGCCATCAGTCCAGGTTCTTGCTCAGGTGTCACCTCGGATGCTTCTTTTTCTGTTGTTTCAGCCTCCCCCGTTGTCTTCCCTCCGGCCGTTTGTTGAGGTCGCTCACAATTGTCGGAACTAATTTGACACTTTGCATTGACATCCACCCCCTTCTCAATAAGTAGTTGCATCATTTCTGCATCTTGAAAGAGCGAAATCAAGTGCAGCGCCGTTATCTCGGCACATACTTTGCTGCCTTTACTCAACAAAAGTGTGGTTTTAGCATCCGCTCCGTACTGCAGAAGCAAATGCACTGTTTCCTTCCGATTGTACACAAGCGCTATATGCAGCGCTGTTAGCTGCAGAAGTTTTGGGCCCATGCTGAGTTGAATCTTCATTTGGACGTCTGCATGGTTCTCCAGGAGTATTTTTATGATGCTGAATTGTCCCAAAAGTGTTGCCAAGTGGACTGGGGTCAGATCTGCTTGTATATACAAGCGCTGTTCCAAGCCCGTTTCTCCAATATCTAACTTCATCTGGCACCTCGCGTTGATGTCTACTTTATTGGAAAGTAGTAGCTCGACCACTCTTACGTCCCCGCTTAGAACTGCTAAGTGAAGGGAAGTTAGCTCAAAGTGTCTACTTTGAATCCTAGATTGGCAAATGGCGTGAATATCGGCTCCCCTTTCGATGAGCAATTGCATCACCCTATCATTGCCCGATACTGTAGCAAATTGCAGAGGATTTAATTCAGTATGCAGCCCTCCAGTTAATCCATGAAATATGTCGGTTTCACACCCCGCATGGATGTCAGCGCCTCCCTCAAGAAGCATCCGCACCATCACCTCGTGGTCGGAAAAGGCAGCCAGGTGTAGAGCAGTTGGCGCAACATCTATAAAGTCAAACTCAAGCTGTGCATCACACTTCTCCTCAATATCCGCTCTATTCTCAAGCAGCAGCCATGCTACCCCCTCATGCTCGCACTCGGTTACACAATGTAACGCGGTTAGTTCGTCTTGTATTGCAAAAATCAGCTGTGCAGGCCCCGGTGTCTCTTCCTTTTCGCCAGAAGTCTTTAACAGCGTCAGCCCCGAGTACTGCATATTGGATGCCAAATCCAGCGTTGTCAAGATATCGCGATAATCGCCCTCGACATCAAGTCCAATTTGCGGAGGCAGCCAAGCCAATTTCCCATGCCAATTGGACAATTTACCTCTGATCGTCGATACTTTGTCTTGAAACACGATGGTTTGCTGTTGTACTAATACTTGCAATTCCTTTTGTTGGGATGCGATCTGGCGTAGCAGTTGCGATGGACGGTCTTTTATAGTAATTAACCGTGGATTCATCATATCGTGTCGTTTCTTTGACGCCCAATGCAGTGGTGTCCACCCACCAGAGTCTTTTGCGTTAATGTCAGCGTCCTTTTCCACGAGCAGAGAGGCCACTGTTTTGTGTCCTTGCGCAGCGGCACAGTGAAGAGCAGTGAGTCCGTTCTTCCCAGTTTCATTGACATCGGTTTTTCCCAAAAGGAGTCTTACGACTTCTTCTTTGCCCGTCCAGGCCGCGACATGTATTGCCATCCACTCGTCATCGTCCTTTATATTGGTATTTGCACCCCTCTCCAGAAGCGTCTGTACAACCTCCTTGTGCCCATGTAGTGCTGCCAAATGAAGCGGAGTTTGCCCGAATTTCAAATTTGTCGCGTCAACATCTGCTCCATGCTTCAGTAGTATGGGTATAACTACGCTGTGGCCGTTCTCAGCCGCTCGGTGCAGTGCCGTCCTACCCTCCTCGTCCTCTTCCATGGTATCCGCTCCGTCTTCAATCAGGCTCTGGACAATACTTGCCAGACCAAAAGAGGCTCCAAGATGTAGTCCATTTACGTCTCTTGTATATTGCTGGCTGTATCCGGGGTATCGTTGTTCTGGAAGGTTCATAACTTGATTAGAAGAGTTGACTAGTGCATCATCCTTGAGGAATTTCAAGGCCAACTCCTTTACCTCTGGGGTTTGATCATGATCATCTCGTGCATGATTGCCCCAATGTTGCGATGCATACCCAAGGAACGGATATTCCGACATTCGACTCTCCAATTCTTCATCGTCACGACAGGAGCCGACGCCAAATACTGTGAATGAGACATATGTCAGACATACGCTTGCTATTGTTCCACGCGCAGCCGCCAGCCATTCTGGGTGGTGCTTTTCGTCTTCAAAATACTTCCGAGTTGTGTGATGCATCAACTGGACAGTATTACTCCGCTGGTTGATAACAACAAGCCCAGCGCAGAGAGCGACTATCTCCTCGAGACTTTCGAATATATCTTCCTTCTGAAAGGAAAGACTGCGTGGCTTTACGGCTAGCGCATGTTCAAGTTCTTGGCGCGTAAGAGGTCGCTTCGATTCAACGATCCATGCAAGGGTACGATGGGAAATTTCGCAGTCCTTTTCGTTCTGGCTTCCGATCCTTATAAGTGTTCGGTCGTATACTGTTGATACCTTATCCGTACTATTCATGAGCGCTGTGAGAGCTTTCTTGAGATCTCCTTTTGACCGCTCTCCCTGAAGCGAGTCCAAAAATAGCTCTACGAGGACAAACCTAGATAGATCAATTATTGGGAGAAGAAAACAGTGGGAAGGAAACATGAACGCACATGCCGTCAACCGCTGCTGCGATATTGTTTTTTACCATATTTCTTAGTACTTCGTCTCTCCTGACGAACTTAGGTAACCTCTCTATGAGACTGCTTAGAACAATCTTCACATCCTGCTCGTCGGCCCTAATCTCCAATATTTCACAGTTCCCAAATTCTTCCTTGAAATTAACGTTATGACGTGATGTTACAAGGAGCTTTATCCTTGTTTTCTTTTGCTGCTCCAGAAGGTATGATAGAAGTTTACTGCGAATTTGATCCGAGCATTCGTCTACTGCATCAATGACCAGGAACACCTGAGAAAACGTCTGAAACACACCAATGAGTGCTGACGAAACCTCCTCGAAACGGAGCGGCATCTTGTTGGCACGATGAAGATGGTATAGAGCTGTAACAGACTCGGGGAAAACAGCGCACTGATCGGCGAGCTGACTGAGTATCGCAGCAGCAAGGGTCTGTATAGTCTCACTCTTCGATCTTGAGTATTCGCAGAAGAGATACGCGATCCCAACTTCGTCCTTTGGCTTTTCAGCTTTCAGATTGCTGACAACTACTGAAGCGAATATGGTCTTTCCACCGCCAGCAATCCCAGGGCACCAAAGGGTTTGGGTATTCTCGTTTGCCCAATTCAGATACTCTTTAGAGCCCAAAAATCTTTGTGCAGTGCCCGGATGCCACCTCTCGTAGGAATCAACATATCTGCCCACGTGTGTATTGATGCTGAGCCAAGACAAGACTTTGTCGTAGTCTTGCTGTTGTTTCTCTTCAAGGAGTTAGTAGGATATTTAATTTGCTTTAGAAGAGGTACATCCCTTGAACGAGTACGTCTACTTTATCCTCAATTTTGGCTATACCTTTCTCAACTACAAATTTAAGGCGGTTAAATCAAAAACTAGTTTGCGCCCCCTAAACACTCACCCCTTTCGAGCACTTTTACCACCTCTTCTGTCTTTTCGATCTCCTCCTTCAGTACAACGCCTAGCAATTCTTTGGCGTATGCTGCAGCGGTTGCAGCGGCGTATCGCTGCCATATTTTGTGCTTATGCGTATCCGAATAGTCGCAAATGCCTCGAATAACAAGACAAGGAAAATCATTCATAAGTCCTGCCGCTTCCATCTCAAAGCATAATACGGAATATTGCTTTCTTATTCGCTCCCTAGTGGCTCCGTGTCTCATGACCTGATCAGCGGAGGCAATGGTACCATAGTGGATAACAGGGTCCATCGTTTTCCGCGGCTTTCGACGAACTAAGCGTGTCTTGTCGCAAGCACGACAAGGCAACGGGATCCCTTCTGAGTCCTCGTCAAACGCCTTCTCATCCTGCTGGGAATTAGAGGACGGCTCTACCGATTCGCTGTGCTCGTAGTCGGCGTCGAATGATTGGTCATACTCAAGGCCAGGGAATTGATATTGGTCCGCAAAATCGGGATTCGCATCTTCGGATTCCAGTGTCTTGTTAATCATGGCAGTGATATTGCGAGTGATTGCGTTGCGCTTTTTCTCATGTATGGCCCGCAACTTGGCAACTGCATTGGTGAGGAGTGATGGCGGCCTGTTTAACAATCCCGTGTGTTTGAATTCGCCCCCGGCGACAACTTTCCCACTATCATATTTTACGACACCACCTGCGGCCTTGTGAGCATCAATACAATGGGAGAAATAGGATCATTTTACCGAGCTCTCCTTGTGGGATGCTGACAACAACATCGCCCAGTCGGATATCTTCGTTGGGAAGCGCACGTGGGGCTGGAGCGCCACCGCCAATCCCCACCATCAAACCAAAGCGGATTTTGGGGAAACTTCGAAGCATATCCCTTGCCACCGTTGCAGCAGGCGTGATACCCATATTTCCGCTTGGGAGGCAGGCCATAACCACATTATGCCCTCCAATCTCGCCCAGGGTATACATATTCCTGTCGCCCTGGGTAGCATCTAGGTCTTGATGCTCCTCCTCGAGCATCCCCACGGATGCCGCCATTTCGATTGAAAGCGCACATATCCACCCAACTGTGTAGTCAGTCCTTTTAAGCTTTCTTTTGCCAACATATTTAGCCAAGTTCAAACAGAAGGGGTTGCGTGCACATACCTCGTTGGCTTGTCAGCCATGGTAGAGGGTTACCGTGCCAGGACGCAGTGGAGGCTGAAATACCACCACGATTTAAATCTTACTGCATCCGTGATTTTTGGGTATGGAAGGGGAGCCAACCTTATTTATCATATCAGCACTTGAGGATGAAAATGCCCGAGGCTGCATGCAGCTTCGGGTGATAGTGACGCCAAAAAGGAGGCTGTAACATCTTCAGCTCATTGGCCTCTAATAAAGGTCAGGTGCATATTATGAACTTGATTATTGAAAAGCCATCTACCAATGCGCGGCAGGCGTCCAATTAAAAGACAGGGCCATTTGAAATCACCTCACTTAGAGGAGGCGCAGCAAGATGGCTTATCTTTGCGGGACAGCTCCTAAGTTTAGCCCCCTAGGACTCCAATAATTGAGGTTCGAGGCTGCAGCGCATCGTGTCGTACCGCGACAGGGCCTATTCACTAAATTACCGAGACTTTCCACAAGGATTTCCGTACCGCGCTTTCAAACTAACTTACCTTTTTCTCTGTACGCACAAGTACAGAGATATTGTATTTCTGCCCAGTAATAAGTTGTGCGATGAGAGATCTACCAATGTAGTTAGTGTGCTTATGAAAACAAGTTGATACCTATTGTGTATAGGGTGTATTTGTACAGTTTTCCTACACGGTAGATGCTGATTCTGCCAAGTTTGAATTACTCGTGAGCGAGATAGAGCGAAAGTATTGCAGCGACTAGTTGCTAACTAGCCAATGAAATAGACAAGTTTGTTATAGACATTTGAAACGGTGGCGGTGGCGGTGACGGTGGCCTTTAATGCCAATCAGGATGTAACAACATTATCTCAACGAAAGATCTATCAGCCAGAAGCAGCCAACAAGATGTGATAATCATTCCTCATCCATCGTGTGAATTATCTAGCCTGAGTTCCTGACCAACATACATACTTCCTAGAAGGTTTAGATAATCGCTATTTGTTATCACGTGACCTATCCCGTGAACTCATCCAGAGCCCAATATTTTTTCTATTATGGTCCCTAATCATAATCTTTCGTAAGAATACGTTCTATATCCTCCAGTTGACTTTTCAGAATCTGCGCCACAGTCCCATTCTCAAAGCTGTGTATTGGCCCTGCCCTAGTCTTTGGGTAACCTCTCCAAGCTCAGAGTACACCAGCTCCTATAGATTTTGCACTCTCGAACCAATGTACCTTGTTTGTGGCGATGTTTATGGGCTTCTGTAGCACAATAGCTCAGCTACCCATCGAGACATAGGAACCCTTATTATCACGTAGGGAACATTTTTAGAGTAAGTGATAAATAGTAGATAGGATAAAATTCGCTTCTCTTCCCAAGTCACAAATCTATTTTGCCCCCTCATAGTTTTCCATTCTTCATATTTCCCTAGTACATCCGTAGTAATTAGAATTGAGAACTTTTTTGATCTGAGAGCAGACTAGAATATATAATCATTCTGTATCTTTTTCGAACTTTATCATCTCCTCAATGAAACCGAAATTCTCTCATCCATTCCCTTCGGATGTGTTCGATGACAATGAAAAAGCGCCAAATTCTAAGTGCTTTGCAGGCTCTCACTCGCATATCGGTGTTAACTTATAGGATTAGTTTCGTAGAATCTAGGGCAGTTTTTAGTAGAAAACTCAAATTGGAATATTTAGGATATTGAAGTAGCTGAAAACTCGTCAGGGAAAGCTTTTCAATGTACTGGGGTAGTTTTACATCACTTCTTTGAGATGTTTGCTATTGGCTAAAGAGGACAGCAAGGTCTCAATTCATGCCCTCATATCCTAGGCATAAACTCTCATTTTTACTCTTAAGAAGCCAATTGATTCATCAAGTAAGGTAAATGGTAGTTCTTAATTTCTACTAATAGATAGGGGATGAAAAAGACAGTTGGTTAAGTGAACCACCCACCCAATAAACTAGTCGAAGACATAGCTGCATTTCGTAGGGTCGCAATGGACTCTTGATCTTGACTCTTTCCATCCAATCCAATCGCCGGCCAGTCTTTTGGCAGTTCTTGCCAGGCCGGATATCTCCATCTCTCTCCACACTGCTCGTCTCTTTCGCATTCCAACTTACACAGGCCGAAAGTTCTACAATAACATTCCTTTGCGTTTGGGCAATGAACAGGCGGCTTCCCAAAGATCATGTGCCAAGTGTACTCAAAAACCCTCCCACTGACATGATCATCTTCAGAAGTGTCGAATATCCACTGTCTGTACCGTCGATAGTCGTCGAGAGATCTTTCGCGCACCTTCTCCCGCGACACCGCAAATTGACCGCAGCAAGCTACCCCGACAACTGGGGGAATAGCTTCACCAGGGAAGAGCTCTTTGAAGACATCAAAATAGACCACTTGCGTGGATGCAGTGCTGTTTGCTGCATCGAGCTTCAGCTCAGATGGACATCCCATGATCCAGACGCACCGGAGGTTTGCGTAGCCCTCGGAGACGACATAAGGGAGCTGTAGATTTTGAAGCATTGCGACGCCATCTGCACCAATATTAGCAATCCAACGCTTTACGATCAGAAGCGCTGTAGACCACTTGCCGTAAACTGGATCATCATTATGCCACTGATACCTTTCACCGTGCATAAATACCATGACATCAGGGAGGTTGTCGTAGAAGTCAATCATGTAACTAGGCGGGCATTCTCAGTAGATTACACGATGCATATAGAGGCCCAGCAACTTACGTTAGATAGACCATAGCCTCGCGGCCTTTATTTTTCGGCACCTTGAATTCTGCCAAGGGATTGTCCACCACATATCGGTTGATTATCCAGTCTGAAAGATGATCGTCGTAAAGCCAGGCGGAATCGTCCTTCTCTAGGCTTGCAGTAATGAGAGCTTTTGAATACGGCCTCTTTCCTTCAACGGCAGCGCGTGGACGTGTGATGCCGAATAAGCCTTTTAAAACGGCGGCAATGATCACGAAGCCAAGAAGGCCTAGGAAAATTGAGCGAGGCCTTCGGTGGTGCGACAGGATTGACAAAACCATTGGATTATCATTGGCTAATGACGCCAAATGATGCCTCAAGATAGATGGGTTGAAGTGAAGGATATTGTTTGCGCGAGTGCGAGTACCAACGTCGCGATAAGGTAGCTCTGGCTTGCAAGCCAGATTAATATCATTTCAAGGATTATGACGGCACGGAGGTATGCCCAAATCCAACACGTTCCTCCGAGAAGCCGTCGCTAACGTATCCCTGAATAATACCCCGAGTCAATATCACCGCGCCTTCTTTTTTCCGATTCATTAACTCTCCTTGGAACCGATGCTTCCGGTATCTGTCCCTTGATCCACAGTATACTATATATCTCACAATTTGGTAGTCTAGGACATGAGTCTAGTGGTATTCGACTTCTAGCTTCTTACACGTACGATGACAACACACGCTCTGCAGAGTCTCAGCTCCTCGCCAAGAAGCGTCTCCACCATCATGCACGCGGCGGGGCTTCTATCCTTCGCGGCATCACTTTTGTGGCTCCCTAACATTACAAACCCCCTGCACAATGGATTCGGTGGCCACTACCAATTCCTGACATTCATCGCGCTCACTATATCCACAATAACATTCATCTTTAGCCTCCTCGCCGACATTTCTCTCAGTAAACAGCTATTTGCTCTGAAGAACTTGCTCTCGGTATGCGCAACACCTCTAGAGGTCCTCATTACAACCCTGTACTGGAGCATTCGCGCCGTTGATAAAAAGCTTGTCGTGCCTCCTGGGCACGAACTTCCATTTATTCCGGACTTCGGCTGTCACGCTATGCAGGCTATCATGCTGACGCTGGACTTGATGCTCTTGAGCCCTCCTTGGCCAATCAAGGCTTATAGTGCCCTAGGGCTTGACTCCGTATTGGCGTTCTTGTACTGGGGTTGGGTTGAGTATTGTTTCACAATCAACGGATGGTGGGACATTCCAACAGCTCAATGCTCGGTGGTGACAATAGTTGACGATTTTGCAGGTATCCTTACCCGCTTCTTGCGCTGCTCTCCAGTTGGCAAAAGCTATTTCTTTTCATCGTTTCAGCTGCACTGATGACAGGCAGCACGATGGTTTTGAAGTGGGTGTATGTACGAGTCAACGGAATTGAAGAATTTAGGAAGAGCGCTTTGAATCCCATGAAGATAGATTGAGCAAAGGAACTACAATGATCTAGAGTTATAGAGATCCTAGGACTACTATTAAAGTGTCTTTCCGGACACGTCTAAATCAGCATATAACTCGCTAATAGACACAGGCTATGTAATAACGGAGCCACTTTCTATATGAAGCTCAGCACTGTCCTTATATTTACTCGCGAGGTTAAGAGTAAGCTGGACGTATATGAAGACCCCCTCGCCGGGCCCCCTCGCCGGTCCTCTAACTTCACTTTGCTGCTATACCTCTGTAAGACTTCATCTGGTTGTGTGCTAATCTTGGATACAACTTTGGTGACATGGCTCTAAAGAACTCTTGTTATTTATCTCTACTGGGCTGTACTCAGTTCACATCGAGTAAGGGGTTATGATAGTTGCAGCACGAAGGAAATTATTTCCCAGCACTTTGGTACAAGGGAACCCTCCGATATATGAGAATGAGCGAAGAAGATTTCTGCAAATACCTGGGTTGCTGATTAGACAAAAAATATTCAAGTATAAAGACAAACAATGCAAAGTAGATACAGCATTGATTAGCTGCAGATATTTCTGCAAAGCAAAAGCCTAGTAATATAATTTTTCCATGCGCCTCAACCCTGACCAGCGATAATCTTGCCACCAAATTACTGCAAAACATCCAACTGGAACCAACAGGAATACTTGAAACAAGCTTTTAGTTTGGAATACATATATGAAAATTGGTGAAATCAAAAGCAATTGATGTCTGTTCGAGTGCAGCTAGGTAGCAAGGGGATCGAAAAGTGCTGATCTACAGCTTTGTGAGTTGATTCCGATGACCACTTTCATTACACCACTGAACTTGTCACACTCGCTCTGCGCCCGAAACGGCTCATCAACGCCTTGCTCGGCCGTTCCACTACCTGGAACCATCCAGCCAAGGTTTCGTCGGGTATCAGACCCACGAGAAAGCCAAAAGGGATACATAAGAAGCCTAGCACAAGAGAAATGGCCCATTGGACCCCGGTGAGGCGCGTCACTGAAAAGGTCTCCCCACCAATGAAGACGAGCACGACCTGGACAACAATGATGAGCGCACTGATGGTGATGAAGAAATGGTTGTGAAGCACGCCCTCTAGGATGTAGATTTTGTTATCGATCCGACGGTCACTGTTGGAATAGAGGTCAGTTGACAAAAACCCACTTCCGGCCTTATCTTACTTGGGGGAGGGGTAGACCAGACATACTTGTACATGTTGAAAATGTTCATCCACACATACGCGTTGAACACCAGCGTCTGTAGCTGCAATAGTTCGTGGTCCGTATGATAATTCAGTATTTTCGAGCCCCCGAAATGGAGTATTAGCGTGACCGCCAACTGATAAATGCTCTGTCCGAAAATCATCTTCCACATCGGGAGACTGATAAGCGGCGCTGATCTGGCATCAGGTTTCTTATCTAGGATGGAAGGGGGAGGAGGATCAGTGGCGAGTGCGAGTGCGGCCAGTGTGTCTTGGAAGAGGTTGATCCACATCAACTGGACAGCAGTGAGGACTGATGACTCGGTGGAGCTGGCCATTGCTGAAACGGTGGTGAGCATTACAGAGGTGATGCTGACTGTGATCTGGAACTACACATGGGAGTTAGCTAAGTCAGATTTGAGATTAAGAGATCAGATATTATGTGAGATGGGACATTCATACCTGTAAGAACTTTTTGACTGCATCATTAACTGCTCGACCCCACATAATAGCTTTTACAATCGAAGAAAAATTATCGTCCATTAGGACGATAGCAGAGGCCTCTCGTGCAATCTCGGTGCCCGAAATACCCATTGAAAGACCGATATCAGCCGCCGCTAGAGCAGGGGCATCATTAGTCCCGTCACCAGTAACTGCGACTATTTCTCCCATCCCCCTTAGCCGCATTACCAAGATCCGTTTGTCGTCCGGACTGGACCTTGCTATGACTTTCAGATTCGGGATGATTCCATCCATGTCCTCTGGGCTCAGAGCCCTAAAGTCGCGGCCCTCCATGACGATGTCATTATTTGCAGCAACACCCGTAGTCGTAGTAGAAAGAATACCACATTCCTTCGCAATCGCTTTGGCAGTTAGAATATTGTCTCCTGTGACCATGCGCACAGTGGCCCCTGCCCTGCGACACGCTTCCACTGCCTCTTTAGCACCTTTACGAAGTGGGTCACGGATGCCAACGAGACCGAAGAAAACGAGATCCTTAAGAATATCCTCGAAGACAACCTCGCCGTCGTCCAAGGTCCGGGCTCCAGTCGGTGGCCATTGCTCAAAATCCCGATACACTAAGCTGATGGTTCGAAGTGAGTGTGACGCGTAGCCAGTGATAAGACGGTTCAGAGATTCAGCATCGTCCGTAGTCAGCTCGGTATCCCAGACTCCCTTCTCGGCGGAAAATTGTATGTTTCTCGTGCACTTTCGTACCAACACCTCCGACGCACCCTTGACATATAGTCTATGCACACCGTCGAGCTCAACGACAGTGCCCATGCATTGGCGCCTGGCCTCAAAAGGAACCAATTGAACAATCTTTATGTTCGAGCGCTCGGTGCTCAAGGTTCCAATTCCTAGATGCTCCCGAGCAAATGTGAGAAGAGCTGTCTCTGTCTGTGACCCGATGAATCTTTGCTCGCCATCCTCACCCGGGCCCTCGAATGCTGTGGAGTTAGCGACGATAGACTCTTTGAGCATTTCCTTAACTTCGTCAATCAAGCCTCCTCCGGTGAATACACCTACCGGAACTGCGACGGCATCAGAAGCGGCACTGATTTCGTGTGGAGATGCGGCTTCAAGATCTATAGCAGTTTGGGATACCCCGAGGTCGTCATTGAAGAGCTGAGTCGTGCTAATCGTCCCGGCAACAACCTTCATCTTATTCTGCGTCAGCGTACCGGTCTTGTCTGAACAGATGCTTGTGACGTTGCCCATGATCTCACAAGCCTGTAGCTTTCGGATAAGGTTATTGTCCTTGAGCATCCGGCTAGACGCGAAGGCCAGCGCAAGGGTGACTGCAAGAGGAAGCCCTTCCGGGACAGCTATGACAAGAACTGTGAGTGATATGATCAAGATTCTGAGAAAGTTTTGGCCCTTTTGCGGAGCGGTGCTCGAGTCGTGTGGAAGCTGTACTAGAAATTTGATAAATAAGACTACGAACAAGAGCAAGGCTGCTACGAAGCCAAACCAAGCAATGGCTTTGGCAATTTTATTGAGCCTGGCTTGTAAGGGGGTTTGGCCGGGTTCCTCTTTGAGAGCCAATAAGACCTTTCCATAGTTGGAGTTCACACCAGTTGCCGTGACAAGGAAGGTCCCTAGGCCCTCAGCGACCTGGGATCCCGAAAAGATGAAGGGATCTAGTTCCACTTTGGGGCTATCTGACTCTCTCTGCTCCAGTTTTTTCTCCCGTTCCTGATTGGCAAGGGCTTGAAACACTTCTCCCGCTGGATTCTTGTGGACGAGGGTCGACTCGCCAGTTGTCGAGGACTCGTCGCATTTGACATTGTAGCCATCGATGAAAATCCCGTCGGCAGGAATCACATCCCCCGACTCGAGGTGTACAATGTCGCCCACGAGCACATCGGCGATAGGGATTACTTGAGACTTCGCGGACCTTATAACTTTCACGGTTCGATCCTGTTGCTTCTTATTAAGCTTGGCGAACTGCCGCTCTTTCTCCCAGTCGTTGATAGAACCTACCAGGACGATAACGACAATCGCCACGAGGATTGCAACGCCCTGGACCCACTCTATAGGTGGGTTGCTCGGCGTGCGTACCGTCCCAAAGGCCTGGTAGAATCCGACAGCTAGAGAGACTGCTGCTGCTGCCGTCAAAAAGAACAGAACAAAATCATTATAGGCCATCCACATCAGCTGGAATATGCTCAGTGGCGTTTTTGTAGGGATTGTATTGTCCAGAAACACCCGTTTTCTGTCCGTGAACGCCTCGACATGCTCATGTAGCCTCCCCGAGGACAAAAATGTTGTTGTCGCTCTGGCAATGTCAAGCGGCGCCCGCGCTGCTTCTCCTCCTTCTTCTTCTCCTTTCGAGATCCTTCCCTCTGTGTCCCCCCGTACCAAATTGTTATTCGCGCCATGGGAGAATGCATGGTCATCGAGAGTTATCTCGTCTTCGCTCAAGCCGCGACCTCGATCTGTTTTCAATCCGTCTTCCAGACCAACAAGGCCACCCACCGTGTAAAACTCTAGCAAGCTTTTATTGGGGTTCACGAGTCTGCCAAGCTGCTCAGGCGAGAAGGCAAACTTGCGCTTGTTTTCCTTAGCTTTGGAGCCGGCGCCCAGACTACGGGGCGACTTCAAAGCTTCGCCGTCCTTGATTAATTCCGCGTTGCTTGATATTCGTGTCTTTATCGGAAAGGTTCGCGTCGTGGCTTCACTCCATGAGGCGTCGTTCGGGGAGTCAATCTGGTCCTGCTCCTGGGCTTCGGAGAGGTGTTCCTGCATTGTGGAAGGAGCGACAGGGAGATTTCGGAGAGGTAGCCGGCAGAGCAACCCTGCCTCGAGGAATACCGGCAGCAGAGCGCTGAATAAGGCCCCCGAAGGTCCCAATACCTTTAGTGTGCGTCGATTGCATAGAGCGTACGGTCGCAATTGCTAGGGCCGTAGGGGGGAGTGCGATGGTGGCCATTATTATAGACAATGTATCAACCTTTCCAGCGTGGCTATGCTAAGTTACACGCATCTCGGCGCCTAGCTTGGAAGCTCATGGGCCGCCCGACGGAACACCCGACAGGGGCTGCTGCACGTGACGAACTGCAAACTTTCCTTCACATTGAGATACTGTCACGCATTTATGGCGCTTCACGGGCTGTGGAACTACTGCGCAATCATTCTTATCGTGTTCTTCTACGAGTACTAATATTCAGCCGAATAATTCTCCCTTTTCAACACCCTTCACAGTATATCCAAGCTTTTCAGCCGTATGATCTCGCTTTTTGGAACCCTAGCGCAACTAGCTCCCGTCGTATGATTACATAAGGTGGTCCCGATCTGGGCTATAGCGCGCGGTCACGTGGCTCCGTGACAATTTGTGGTTGGCATCCTTACAAACTGGTAACGCGCGCTCTGCACACAGGGGACGATGACGATAATTGAGCCAAGGCGCTTTCTGGCACCCAACCCATTACCGGGGACATCATTGGCCATAGCATAAAGCTGCGGTATTCCATGCAACCCTGCATATGGCATTTTCAGTGTCTGAGATGTTCCCCCAAATCTTGATTTCTCTCCGGGATATGTCAATCACCAGATCTGCATCTTTCTTGGCCTGAACCAGGGGACTAAACATATACTGATGAAACCGTTGAAGGTCGGGCGATCTTGAAGATCATATGAGTATATAGATCTCGAAACTTGATTCTGAGCAGACCCTGAAACATATATTTTGAGAAGTGGGCACGTCCGAAGTTGGCGTTCGAACTCGAACAGTGGTAGGGGATGCTGTGAGATTTTTAAACGGAGGTTGAAGTTTTTTACACATCACTATATCTATGATTTATGACAAGGTAGTTCAAAAAGATCCAGTCGACTCCTCTGCTAAATCCAAACTGTCCTTTTTTTTTTTTTGAGCATTGATCTAAACGTCCAAGACCTGTTTTCTTATAGATTACTAACTCGAATAAGTAAAATACTCATAAAGCTTTTTATAAATTGTCCTATTTTGACCTTTAAGAAAACCCCCTCTCAACTAATCATGACTATCAACCATTCCAAAGAAAAAACCGTGATATCGAGATGCAGCAACGTTTTTAAGACGGTTAAGGTTGGTGTAGCTGCTGGAGTATCAGCAAGTGCGGAGTTCGACATCTGTTTGACCCTCTTTCTCGCAGCACACCAGCGTGGGTCAGGTCGAACATTCAATATAATGCCACAAGCCGCTGCTTCGGGAAATTTTGCTTCGGGAAGACATGGCAGTCTGTAGACATTTCTAGAGTTGTTCCCAGTCTACCCAAGAAATTCCGACTGTATCTGCAAGTCATCAAAGCCTTTTTTTCTCTATGTTTAGCAGCCTGCCAGCCTCGATGGTTCCGTTTCAAGATATCTTACTGGGAATATGGCGCACAGTGGCCTTGCTTGGACTATTTTCCCTTACTCTTTCCCTGTTCTAGGGCCTTGGCTTTAGGTGTTCCCATTCGTTCTCGGCGCATCGGCCACGTCGAAGCTCCCTCCTCAGCTGCTGTCTCCAGCCATCCAGACTCAGCTATCACGTGCTAACTGAGCATTTCCTCCGATTCCGCCAAGGTCCTTAAGGAGAGCCCTCAAGGAGGTTGCATTTGGGCTATTCGCTCGACTTTCGGTTGCTGCCTGGCCATTGCGGGTAGAGTATCTAATGATTCGTCAGGCGAATAACACTCGTTAAGATTGGTTGAGCTATTTCGGGCGCTGGGCCGTCGGAGCTTACCAGGTACTTAGCGATAGCTGAATTCCCCCTTCGCATCCATCGCACACGGGGTCGTGAAAAAACTGCTTGCAATCAATGCGCTTTGTATCCTCGAGGATAAATCTTCGCCTTTTGTGAATTGGCATCATCCGGAACTCTCTCCCTGCTATTTTGAAGGGGATGACATCGTCTGCATCGCCGACCCTCTAGAACACCCACCACAGGGAATTCTCCAACGTCTAAAAACGCAATTGCTTCGGGCTCCTCCTCATCTGAACCCATGGAAGGCTCAGGCAGAGCAACGAATGATCGACCCCATGGTTCAAAGACGTCCAAGACGTCTCACAATCGAACGTCCTCGAATTCATCGCCGCTGTTGGCTCATTCTCGCAGTTCTTCTTGCGGGGCCTCCGAAAGCGTTGCCGATGGGAATCGCGATTCTCAACAGTCGACCAAAGCTGGCTCAGCCAACGAGGATGACAATAAATACGATAAGGACAACGACAATGAGACAATTAGGGCCATCTCGAAGAGGCACTCCAGCTCGCGCTCGAGCCATACGAATATGTACAACGACGGTGGGAGGCATTCGAACGACTGGTTGATCAAACCACTGGCCAAAAAGGTCAAGACGATATTTGGAGGGAAGGAACAGAAGTGAATACACGCCGCGCTCGCGCTGGAGACGTTTTGGATCGTTGGCTATTGGGGTGATGGATGGTTTTGGTTTCGCATGCAGATATGATTGTTTTCACTCCTTAGTGATTAGCTATTAATTTCGCGATTTATCTCTTGAATTTATGAGACTGCACTTGTGAAAGTCGAAAGGTTTGTATCAGTATATCTTTTTGACGCCTTTCTCGATGCAGGCCCAATGTGCAAATACTTTCTTCGAGGGCAACTGCCAAGAGAGACGTTGGCGCGAGCGCAGCACCTAGCTCCACCTAGAATCCACTTGCAACCTATCCAAGAGGATACCTAGTATCCCTCAATAGCATAATTTCAACAGCCGACTTCCCAGATCCGTTGTATTTTGGTAGACTACGAGAGCAATGCGTAAACGCGACGCTTGGCGACATCGCTGAATGTTGCTCCAACCGCTAAAACTTAGCGACCGAGGCACAGCGCTCAGTCAGGGACGTGTCCCCATCACTTTACTTTTGCGCATTGCTTTCGACCTCACTCGTCCAACAGGCTCTCCAATCACAAGATGGAATAGATTCGGGATGATTCAAGTGTCTCCAAGAACTTCTGGAGCATCCCAAGAATCCGATGGTGGGATCGCGTCTCTGAACTCGAAAGGTGAGAGGTTGTGCTTCGAGTATGAGCTGCCATCACTAGACAGCAACTCCATCAGACACTGATTCAGGGGATCTTCTCAGTTGCGCTCAGATATCACCAGCTAACGATAAATGGGCTAGGAAACGAAACAAACCCGCACGGGAGACCGGTGGTCGGTCGTCCCCTAGAGCGTGGGGTTAGGACGCTCGTGTCGCTCAACGGTCCAACTCTCAACACCTTGTGAACTTTGGAACACACATACCTAATTTATATAATGCTTAACGACCAGTTTAAGATGATTTTGATGAGAGAGATGATTCAAGTGATATAAAGGAGAGAAGAAGCAGAGGTTTGGAAATGACCGAAGGTCTTGGTATTGGGGCTGTGCAAGTGCTCCGCCACGCTCTAGCCAGCAGTAGTAGGATTTAATAGGTTTGTTAAAATTCCATATGCAAGAAATACTGGACAGAAATTTGGCTATGTAAGGTTCACCAAGTTAGGGGTACAAGCTTAGAATCAATTGGTTGACGAGTGTTAGATCAATGTCCACCTGGTGTTGAAACACCGCCATCTGATGATCTGATCTCCACATTACGAAGAGCATACTTCCGCATCTCAATCCCACTTATTCTAATACGAATTATTTTTGAACAATATTTTATGAACGAAGAAAAGCATAACTCATTGGTATTACTCCTAGTATTATAATTGCTGGGGCGGTGGGCTGGATTGCAGCGCTAAAGAGCACTCAGGTGGCTCTTAGTATTTTTCTTCCATTTATTTCTGCGCCGTCAACACTCCAAGTGCGAGATGAGGATATGACTATTAGAGCTGAGGCGAATAGTGGAGACGGAGAGGGAACGGAACGAGTGGTGCTGTTCATTCGATGCGTGGTGAAGGTGGGGAAGACGGGGTGGGAAAGGGAGATGGAGAGAAGATAAGGAACCATTGGTCAGTCACGATTTTCGCTGTTTTTATCTGGACAGTTATTGCGGCGGTGAATATAGCGAGTTTTGTATTATCGGGGAAGGGACAAAGTGGCGCATAACGGTGACCTTCAAGGAGGGAGATGGGAGAGGGGAGAGGGAGAAGGATACATTTCTAGGGAGTTAATGATGTTAGTGGATGACTTCTCTTTTTCACCGCCGGTCCATGTCCTCCTGATTGTTGAGCGCAGCAGGGACGGAACCCCACCTCCGAATCCCCTCAGTTAAGAAACGATCATGGTGTAGATCAAATCTTTGAAATCATGCTTGAGCTGATGTGGAAGCAATTCTCGGAACTTTCTAACTGAAAGAGGTTTTATGAGACGTGGTAGTCACAAAAGTATGTAGAGGATGTGTAAGATTTGTTTTTAGAGGAGTAGATCAAATGGAGTGATACGGAGTTTCAGAGAGACATTGCATGACGAGCAGTGAAGTGTTCCCAATACCTATAGATTTCTAGCATTGAGACTATATTATACAGATAAAAACTCTGGAAGAGAGAAGATAAAAGTTATGAACTTGGGGGCAAGGGCAATTTACAAAGAATAAAATTGAGAATGAAGATTAGTATCTGAAGATCTGAAGATCTGAAGCGTGACTTTCGAGCCTCATCCCCTCCGATTGATTAGAGCAGCAATGGTATGGTTCGTGGCTTGCCTTGACCAGAGATTCAACAAAGCGGGGAGGCATACAGGGAACGATTGACTTTAATGTGCTAGAAGGAGTAGTTAGCTACAATCGAATTAGGGTATTATACAATTGCTGAACACAAGAATCTAAGCCGATTCTCAACATTTCTCCGATGTTGTTTCAACTCCTCGAGCGCACAAGTAACACCCGAGAGCTTCTAGTAGATAACGTTCCCGATATTGAAAACGTTTTGGTCCCATCTCGTTGATGGTTGTCTGTGCGATTTGGAAAAGACGAGGGAGGTGTAGCTTATCTGCGATTACAAGACTTTGTGGATCCATGATCAGTTCATCGGTCAAGGTCCCGAAAAGCGACGTGGATAAAGACGTGTCCTTAAGGAGACGTACGCAGAAGTCGTTGAAAAGATCGTATTTTACAATGAACTCGAGGATGGAGGCAATCGATCCCGGATCCGTTACGAGTTTAGGGAGCGATTCCGAAGGTGCTTCCTTGAGAATTTGTCGAGAGGAAGCAACAGACTTCAATTTTTCGATTAGAGAGATCTTGTCTACCCTCAGCCTTTGTCGAATCAACGGACGGTCGTATCCAATCCTATGTCGCCAGACATAGTTGCAGAAGATGGAGAGGATAATACACGGAACCAAAACCGGATACCCATACCACAAGGTCGCCGTGACAAGTGATGCAGCGCCTGCGACAGTACCGGTCACTCCATTTATGGCGGCATGGGTCTTGAAAGTGCGAATGCGACGCTCTAGCGCGCGTTCAACAATTTCTTCTTTCAAATCCTTCGCTCCAGCGACGCCGTGTCGATAGGCTCTCCTCCACACGTACGCAGACCATACCGCATTGGCCATACCGTAGAGTGCTACTGGCGCATTCCCAATGTATCCAGAGAGAAGATTGCTCGCCACAAACACCTTGTGATTTGTGTTGCTTGATTTATAATTAGTACATTCCAGAAATATCTATATGCTACTATAGCTATAGTATTAGTAAATACTAAAACCCTCTAGACATTTCTAAGCAGTAAAGTCATGTAAATTTGCCACTATTATAAAAGCTTTTAAATATATTATAATTAGTATATATAAAAGGCTTTTATTTCTTTCTAGATAGTCTTTAAGTTTTTTAATATATTATATTCTACTATAGCTTATTTAACTATAGATCTATCAACTAAGAGACTTTGGTTATATTACCTAACTAGCCCTTTTTTCTAATAATATAGT
>Ga0182030_10005215_pt1 | contig 27635 bp, 31 predicted proteins | sample 812S3MmetaG_FD_121299 | JGI IMG/M metagenome (GOLD analysis project Ga0182030, IMG submission 121299) | Permafrost microbial communities from Stordalen Mire, Sweden - 812S3M metaG (Illumina Assembly) | ecosystem: Environmental > Terrestrial > Soil > Wetlands > Permafrost | place: Sweden... | reverse complement strand
TTTCATCCGGAATATTCAGGAGGAGGACTTCCGCAAGCTGAAAGACCTTCTATATAAATCCGCGGCAGTCTGCTGGATGACCCGCGGAGCTAGCGTCGACTCGCCGAGTCCCGAACTGAGTCTCATGACAGGACTCGCGCGGACAGTTATCAGCGAGAGCGACGTCAATGTCATGTTGATCGACATGGACAGGGACGACGGAGCAGTCGAACAAGCATCTTTGAAGCTGGCCAGTACGCTCATCTCGTCTCACTTAGCGGGACACACAAAGGAGCGCGAGTTCGCCATACGCAATGGAGTCGCGCACATTCCTCGACTGCTGAGGCTTGCGGACTTCGAGGATATGATCCGCAGGCAGGAGGGGCATAGCGTGTTGCAGCTAGTACCGTATGGTCACATCGAGAAACCTGTCAAGCTCGTCGTCCAGCAGGCTGGGCTGCTTGACAGCATGTGCTTCGAGGTTGACGAAGAGGCCCTTCTTCCTATCCCGGACGACTGGGTTGAGATTGACGTCAAAGCCGCAGGACTGAATCCTGAGGACATGCTTAGTGCATTGGGCAGGCTGAAAGACTCGAGCATCTTCGGCTTCGAATGCAGCGGCTGCGTGACTCGAGGCAGCAGCAATGCCGCGGGACTGCAGCGCGGCGATCGTGTTTGGGCTTGGGCTGAGAACTGCCTCGGCAAGTACGCGCGCTTTCCATCGTGGGCGGCCCTCAAAATTCCAGCCTCAATGGGATTTGAGGATGCTGCTGGCTTAATGGCAATTTACGCAACTACGTACTACAGCTTCTTCGAGGCAGGGAGGCTCCGAACCGGCGAGTCGGTGCTCATACATTCGGCCGCAGACGCCATTGGACAAGCGGCCATCATCCTGGCGCAGCATGTTGGAGCGGAGATTTATTGCACAGTGGGCTCTGACAAGAAGAAACCGTTGCTCATGGAAACATACGGCATCCCGGCAGACCACATCTTTAGCAGCCAAGGAAATAGCTTCGCCAAGGGAGTGATGCGGATGACGAGAGACAGGGGCGTTGGTACGTTTGCTCCTGTGCGCAAACATCGTATAATCGCTGACAGAACCGCTTTAGATGTCATTCTTAACTCTCTAGCCGGAGAGTCACTCAGACTTTCTTGGCAGTGCCTTGGCGAGTTTGGTCGTTTTCTAGAGATTGGTAGGTCATTCCTTCCCCTTGGATCGACTTTGTGCAGACTCTTACACGGTGGTGGTAGGGATAACGGACGTTCAAGCCAACAATGGGCTGGAAATGAGACCATTTGCGCGGAACCGGTCCTTCATTGGGGTCAACCTTCGTGATTTCATGCGCTGGCCAGCTGCATCAGCACGTGCGACCATGGATGGACTTCGGGATTTGCTTGACAAGGGCGTGATCAGGCCTGTGAAGCCTGTCACCGTCTTCGACATTGGGTAAGTAGGACTTCCATGGCACACGAGACTTGGAGGTAGCACGACTAATAATTCATTTTGCGGGACAGAGATGCGGAAAAGGCGTTCCGTCAGATGCAGACAGGCGAGAACATGGGGAAAACCGTGCTTCGTATGTCGCCAGACAGCCATGTACAGGTGAGTTGGCTTTGGTCGATGCGCATCTTTTAAGCCTTGTAAGTTAACGACATAGCAGTACAAGTTGCCGCCACCCAGCATGCCCATTGACCCCGCGGCCACTTATCTGCTAGTTGGTGGTATGGGGGGTGTCGGGAGAGTGTTGGCCAACTGGCTTGTGTCAGTAGGAGCGAAGAATATCGCATTCATTTCCAGGTCCGCCGCAACAAGTCCAGACAACCAAGACTACCTTCGACACCTCAGGGACGACGCAGGGATCAACGCTAAGGCGTGGAATTGCGATGCTACCGACAAGGCTGGACTGAAGAAGGTGCTTTCTGATGTCCAATTGGTCATGCCTCAGATCAAGGGGACAATCATAGCTTCTATGGTCCTGCGGGTAAGACTCTGTCATCTTGTGTGTGGTTTATGGATTGGACCGGGGCTGACGAGACATTGCAGGACTCTCACTTTGAACGAATGAGCATAGAAGACTGGGGCGTCGCTGTCCAATCGAAGGTAAGTAGATCTTAGTATATCTCAGGTGAGGATTGAACCTCTGACACTTACAGGTACACGCTTCTCAAAATCTGCACGAGCTGTTACCAAAGAACCTCGACTTTTTCGTGATGCTTTCCTCAGGGGGAGGTATCATCGGATACCGTGGCCAGGCCAACTATCACGTCGGCAACGTCTATCAAGATGCCCTAGCCCACCATCGGCGCACTCAGGGACAGGCCGCTTTGACGATCGATATGGGCCCCGTCCTGGGTGTAGGCTGGATGGCTGGCGAGCACGTTGACATATCCATGCAAAACCTGCAACTGGCCGGCAGCATACCTTCCCACCCATCGCACCTCGGCGCCCTCATCACCGCCAGTTTCGGGCCCAACGCGCCGTCCCACCCGGCGAACATCACCCTGGCGCTTCCTGCAAACTACTCTGGCGACGAGCCCTACTACTGGATGAACACGCCCCGTTTCTCAGCCCTCCGCGTACCCGACAGGAACACCGGCCCTGCGACTGTCCAAAACGGTAGAACTGACGCCCACCCACCACTGCGGGACGAGGTCGCCGAGGCTGCGAATCTGCAGGTCGCGGGACGCATCACAACCACGCGCCTGATCGAGTGGGTAGCGCGACTAATGGCGATGCCGCTGGAGGACATCGACACCGAGAAACCGCTGACGGCGTACGGCGTCGACAGCCTGGTGGCGGTGGAGCTGCGGAACTGGCTACGGAGGGAGACGAGGCTAGAGCTCGGGGTCCTGGATATGATCCGGAACGTATCGATGACGCGGCTTTGTTTGGAGGTCGCGGAGAAGGTGAGGGGGGAGGATGGCAAGGGGAAGGTAGAGTAGAGGATCTGGAAGTGTGTCGGAAGGTACTGTGGGTGCTTTGCGGGGTAATCGATGGCAGGGAGTCCTTTTCTTTTACTAGAAACCTCTGGAGGTCCGGGCGAAGCTATAACTATCCCTTGCCTTGATCACATCAGTTTCACTACTTTTTCTTAGATTCTCTTTTATTAAGAAAGATCTCTAGAATCCTTTCAGATATTAGATATTTAAGATTACATAATAAGTTTTTCAAATCTTAAAACACTCTATAGCAAAAGGCCCCACTCCCTTTGTTTTGTTCTTAATGTCGATTAAGTCGAATATTTTGTATCTATTTCGGAATTTGGGGGTCAGGGTTTGTAAGGAGATAAGTACGTCTGAGGTGGGTGGATGCTCACTACCTACGTCATTGTTCTCCTGGGAAAAGACTAACTAAGTCCAGGTGCAAGAAGCTTAAACTAAACGCACTGGAAGTGTCCAAAAGGATCTGTGAACCTGCCTAGGACGTCTTTCTTGGATAGCCTAGCTTCGACTATTTTTCTTCTTGCCCTTTGGGAAAGATGATGCACCCTCAGCAGCGCCGGCCTCAGCAGCAACAGCACTATCAGTGAGCGCATCGAAACGATTACCTCGAGCCGCCTGTCCCTGAGTGTGTCGTTGACCATATCCCTTATGACTAGCAGCAGAATCATCTCTCTAAATACACTACTCTAACTCCCGCTTCTCCGTCCACTTCGCCCGTCTCTCCTCCTCCAAAAGCAATTGCTTCTTCCTCTCCCGATATCTCTCCTCCACAATCCCCATCCATCGCCTCGCCATTCCCCACGTCTTGGCGTCTTCTTCTGAGCCGGCAGCGACTCTATAATGGCCTAATTGCAATTTTTGAAGTCCAGGTAGTAGTGAGTTAGCGACTTTCTCGATAGAATTATCGATTCGCTCTTCATCCGTCTTGCCTGATTGCTTCTGCAGGCCATGATCCCAAAGCTCATTGTTAGATCCGGCATGAAAGGTCAATTCACGGAGATTGTGGGGCACTTGGGAAAGGATAGTGGTGTGGATTTGGCAGGATACGAGCCAGTCTAACTGGTCTCTCGTTGCGGAAAGGCCAGTGATATTCTGCTGTCTTGAAGTAGCCTTCGATCTTGGCCTTGGTGATCAAGGAGGCATTGGTACGGCCTATCTTGGAGAAGAATTTGGGAGTGCATCACGAAAGATGAATTTCGGGTGAGCTCCCTGCTGAAATATCCGGTTGATCGCTCATCGGATTTGGCCGGGTATGCCGTCCGCGTTCGCGAGGCTGGGGATGAGGTTGTGGGAGGAGGTGGACGCCACGGTGGTGGGTGAAAGGTGCGGTGCCGCGGATGTCAAAGACGAAGGTATTTTCACTATAGAGAATTGCACGGGCTTCGGAGTGGGTCTATTTGCAGGTTTGAAGAACATTGATGCCAAAGATACCAGTGGTCTCCACAACGGCGCGATTGATGATTTGTGTGGGAAAGTCTCCACGCTCGAAGATGTAGGGGTGCACTTCAGTATCGAGCTCTTCGTTGTAGGAATCGGGCAGTTTGTGCTCAAGGTGATAGCTTGATGCCTCTCAATCTTGATTTTGGATCATTTCAAGTTGCTCTTCAGTTGGCTTCGATTTCCTGTAGATCTGGATTTTTTGTAATGTTCCATCGTAATTAAAGACGTTGTATTCTTGGTACATATTTTGGCATTGAACATCCCATTGGTAGCTATAGACGGCCAACTTGCTGTCTCTGTAGCAAATTTTAAGGTCACACCGAGCGAAGCCAGGGATAATGCGAGCAAGACGATAGAAGAGCAGTCGCCAGATCTTATCGCGGATCTCTGTAGGTCTGTTAGTAGATTGTCTCTATCTGATAAACATGCACTTACCCCGAGGAAGCTTTTGAAGGAGCCAGCAGCCGATCTCCCCGTTCTCGCACTTGTCCTTTGGCAACATTGCTTGCTCTTTCTCCTTTAAGACGTCGCGAATAAGCTCGTAGGTATTTTTATCGAAGTTGCACCGACCTCCACCAATCAAAGTTGATGTTGTAGTAAATGAGGAATTGACAAGCCGACTTGGTTTGGGCTTAGGAGTGGGCTTATATAGAAAAAGTCGCGGTGTCGCGTATGCTGGTACGCAGCGAATATGTTGCTATGATGGTGGTGAACTATGTGAATGAACAAGTGAACTAGGAACATTGTCATAAAACCAATGGCCGTGAATTTTAAAGAAAAAATAACACTGGAACCATGAACCTGGTGAATATATTCTGAGCCGAAGGAAAAGATATAGTTGACAGTTATGAGATTAAAGACGTGCCACGCACTGAGGAACAGAATGAGGGGATCAAAGCAAAATTGGATTTAGATTGCCCTTGGCAAGCATTTTTGAAGAAGCAAACCATTATGACTCTTCGTCGTTTCTTAATTACAGGTATGAATGCTTGCTCTGAGCACAGTTGCTATGATGCGAGTAGTCCTGATGTCACTTGCATGGATGTCAAGGTAAAAGTCTGCCGCTTCGTATTCTAACTTTAAATTTTCTTTAACTAGAACATTGAAACCGGTAAATTTGGGCGAAGGAACCATGTAACATCGAGAGTTTGGCTTCGAGATATTACAGACAATAGTTAAAAACTCCAGATGTGGTAAAAATTTTTTTTTTCGCTCAGCGATCTCCTGAATCTGACCGAATGCTCTTTCCTCAAAATCCCGGAGGTCAAGACTTGTGAATGGAGTAAGGAGAAGCTCTTCCAAAGCATGTGTTAGCAACACGTGGTCTTCTTGACTTTGAGAGTCGGGTTTCAAACAGAACGCAAATTAAAGTAAGGTGTCGATACCATGGCTGATTAGATATCCGGAAACATCGGGTGTGTCTGCAGCAAGCTGTTCCACGGCCTCGATAATAAGGTCAATTAGAAGGTCCTGAGGCGTCTTCCGCTTTAACTTCGGAGGGGACATTGGCGTCAATTGCTTCTTTTTCTTCCTTGCATCAGTATACGAATTCAAGGGGAGATAGTTAGGAATCGCTGTCCAAGAGAGGCCCGCGCAATGATTAGGATCTCCTACCTAGAGAAGAGGTTTGAAAGTTTGGGACTAGAGAGTACAACGGAACTTACGTTGTCGTATTGATCTATATCTTTCCCGATACCTTGCGAGGAGCATATCGAATGGTAGCGATCTTCCTCCGACACCACGTTTATTACCCATGGAATGCTTCTTGCAGGTAAGGGACCTAGTGCAGCGGACGCCAAGTTCCACGAAAACACCGCACTTGGATTCGAGGTCGATGGGCAATGCGTCAGGCATAATGAAAAGATCGGCTCTGATTCGTTTTTGGTTCTTCTGGTGATTGTTTCAGGCTGGTCCTACAGTGTTAGTACGAACATCTTGCATATTGAGGTATTGTTGACTATGACTTACTGTGGCTTGCGCTGCAATTGGGCTGCAGATGCTGAGGCCTATCCCGGTTGAAGGAGAAATCAGCGATGGCTGAGTAGCTAGCTCTGCCTTGGGTCTTAGATCACAATAATTCGGTATGGGAAAAACACGAGAGAAGAGAGAATTTTGATTGAAGTGTAGTTAAAGATGATTGGGAAGAAAGGAAAAGGTATTGTTAAAAGCCCCTACGCTCGAACCGAAAGCCCAATTTTATCACGTGAATGGAAGACATCGATCGCCCTTGCTTGAAGCTGGGTACCTACTTACTGCAAGGAAGACATAGCTGAAACACAATACCTGGTTTGTACTTTTCTAGCGTCTTCAGAATTGTTTGAAATTGAGGTTAAGTAAAAGCAAATTGAAATTATCTGAACAAAAATCCCCACCCATCGGGTATATTCATATTCCACCTACGATCATCATCATCCATATCTAGCATCTCTATCCACCGCTGGGCCATGCGCCAGAATTGGCCGAACCAGCGGTAGTCCTCTAGTCATGGGACAGGCGGCATTGCCAACGCCCCATTCTCAGCATCGACTTCAGCAGCATGCCTCTGGTTAATTTGTTCTGTGATGAGGGTCATACCTCGATCCGCTACTGTGATTATTTGTTGGAGTTCACGTAGGACCTCCTCGTTATGGTTGAAGAAGTAGCCGTCAATACATTTCTTGAAGTGGGATGTGGTGTTGTGATATCGTTGATAGGCTTCTACATCATATTCGCTAAGCTTCATACGATGCTCGAGTAGTAATAGGCCCAATGAAGCGGTAGCAGATGCAGGTAGTGAGGCAATGCTATCAGAATTCAAACTAAGTATTGCTGACGGCAATAATGAGGAAGGCGTTGTTGTGATCTGTCCACCAACCATGATATCATTATTCCCAAGAACGGCTTCAACAAATCGTTGATCAAAAGATCTATTCAGGCCCGAAAGATCCGTAAGATCATACTCAGGGTGCATTGAGGTCCGATCACGATCAAAATCGTCGTAGCCGAGCCCGGTTGCCCGTATCACGTCCAGTTTAAGATCTGGCATATTTCTCAATGCCTCAGCAACCCAACAACACGAGGATGGCCTTGGCGTGTCTTGATGTCCAATCCATAACGAGGTGTTCGAAAGCTCCGAAGAACCCCAGACTTTGATATAGACTTCGTTCAGATATATCTCCTTCAAGGACTGCGAATTATCTCCGATTAAAGCCAGAAGAGATCGAGGATCAATATCGACGCGTTTGACTGTTCAACATCTTAGCAGCAATTCTTGAAAGGAGGCAAGGACCTACGTTCTAAATAGCGAAGATTTGACAGCTGAGAAGTGGGATCAGGTTCATAAGGTAGCGATCGCATGGTCCATTCTGCAGAGGTCAGCCGAATATCGAAATGATATACAGGGGGTACGCACCGTTGTGACCAACACTGTGCCGATGCCGCCTGACCTTAACGTCTCTTTTTGCATTCCATCCAATGAGACACAAACTCTCAAGCTTTGTAGCTTTTCGAATGAGAAGCCAAAGATTTTTGGTGAAGGAAGTTTGGCGAGAACTCCTTGGCTCTTGTCTTTTGAAGGAAAGAACCAGATTCTTGAGCATGCAAAATGACTTGATAGTATTGCCCACGTCAATGTGATTCTTGCAGATATTGATCACAGTAGTATCAGTGAGGTGATCCAGGACAAGAGTCTCCAATCGTTTGTATTCTTCTGGACGATTGGCAACGCACGCAAATGTGGTAGCTAAGAGAAGGGTAGCTGAAGTACTTGCTCGTTCTAACACTTGGAAAGGTAGATTGAGCTTCAGCCGGGTCATATTAGGCGTAGTAGTCGAAACCAGATCCATGATCCTTCTAAAGTCTGTCTCATCAAATGTGTTTTCACTCATACAATATTGTCGGAGAGAATCGAGGAGAGGTTGAATCTCGGGGACTTTTGGGATTATGCTTTGTAATTGGTCGGAGAGGCGCATAACTTCTTCTGCGAGCAGGAAGTTAGCAGATGTATCAAGTGAACGTATGATGACCAGTGATATTGAGATTCTGCATATCAATCATGATGAATGATATGCGAGTCGAGCATTAGTACCACTGGTATCTAAATAGTAGGGGCAGACCAAGTAATCAGCATACCTTCGTCTCTTACAATCATCATATCTAAGTAGACTGCCTGACAGAATTCCCCCACGCGATCCAAGCTCTTGGTATCAGGCTTGTCCCCATTCCGCAGAAACTTGGAGAATTCCAATTGCAAGGTCTTAAAGACGTATGGCTTGAGTACAGCATCAAAAGCTTTGCAGACCAGTCGCAGGGGTATTATCGTGTTCTTTTCGCAGTGGCACATCCGTATGTCCCATAGAAGGATAAGCTCGATGAGCTCGCGGGGGAGGGAGTCCATTGGGCCGAAGGAAGGGGATATGGGTTGTTGTCTTTTGAGGCCGTTGCCAAATAATTAAGCCCCTCAATTGACTCAAGCAGTCGCGTTGTGGCGTCTTCGTTGGCGACACTGTTCGAGAGAGGTCTGCCAAGTTGGGGGATTTAAGTGAAGGTTGAAGTTTAGATCTGCAATAAGGCTGAAAGTTCAAGCTCGCTTGGTGGATTTTGTGGCGCGCGGCTGTGATTTGAATGCAGCTGTTCCCAATGGAAGTTTATGGGATTGACATTACATATCTCTATCTTTAATTGCTCTTCTTAATAATAAATTGTCTAACTCCTCTTTCCCGACTTTCCCATCCAATCTAGCTAACAGATTATTCTGCCCGTCATACAGGAGAAATAGCAAGTCACGTGAAGACAGATTATATGGATTCCATTCCCACCAGTCGCCGTACGCCGTACCCAGAGACCCTTTTTTTTCGCAAATCAGAATCAGAAGTCACCCTAAACACCGACTCTGAGTGTTGATGCTTATTCTCTCTTTCACGTTGATGTTTCTTGGTTTCTGACGTCGATGATCCTCCCCAAGTGCCGGCATCAAGGAGAATTTTATATTAAAATTCAGGGGTTTTCCTCGCAAGGCTGAATGATTGGTGATTGAAGGAACCAAACCTTGGATGATGCAGATAGACTTTGATACAAGCCATAGTATTTCTCAAAACCGTCATAACCATTATGTCCTCCTTTATGAGGTTTCAAAGTGTGTACTTGTATTCTTTCCTTATACCGGCAATGGATAAAATCTTATGCATTGGACGTAAGACAAGAAGCACAGCCAGCGAACCGTACACGTATCTGAGACTTCATAAATCTAGGGACCCAGAGACAAGGATAAATCGTGAATGGAGGAGGATTATGGATCGGAGAATAAGATAAAAGAAACCCAAAGTTGAGTAGGATATTTGATGGGTCTATCACTCGTCATAGAAGAAGGTCTTCATATGTGTACGTTCCAACCGCTCATACCTACTGTCTGTAGGTAGTAAACCCTTAGGGGCATAGTAGGTAGGTACCTGCAACAGATTCTCGGGAGATGCACACCAGAAACCCAGCAGGAACTTAAAGATGAGATGAAGGAGGAGAGTTCACAGCCCCACGTCTGATGAAAGCTTAGTTCTCGTAAGAATGACCAAACTTGGACTTTCTCCTACATTTCTCTGCTCCGCCCATTGATACGAATTTACGAGGTACTAGTACTAGTCCTAGTCCTAGTCCTAGTAGTAGTACTTGTATTGTGCCCCTCAAAGAATGCGCATGGCGATGTAGCGACAGAGCGACAGAGCGACAGAGCGACAGAGCGACAGTGGCATGCTGCCTTTAATAAGAATGTCCCTGTACCCCTGTGGGAGGAAGCGGCAGTGCGATGCCCAGCCTGCAGCTTGGTAATTATAGAACTAAAAAAAGTGCCACCAAAAGCCGCCGTCAGAAGCCAACCCAACCCCAACGAACGGAAAGGCTAGAAACTAAAGAATCATCCAACCGACCGATGATCAAACATCACAATCTTGTCCTAATTCAATTGTCGTGAAAGATACCTCACATCTTCTCCTTTCCACTTTCTACTATCTCTTTCGTATCGTCATCCTCAAATCTACCTTACATTCGTTTGTATTTGTCGCCCTCATCAATCAGTTGAGCAATTTTGTTCTGCACTGCCCTCACCTTATCTCCCATAATACTACAGTCGTTTGTGATACCTCCGTTCCACCACCTTGCATACCCAACGACCTTCAGCAATTGGGGCTCAGTCTCTTGCTCAGCAACCCAAATACTCTGCGGCCCAGGGACGCAAACCACACGATATCATGATCTGCTGATCACAACCTCCAATGAGTCTCTAGAAACCAAGCAAAGCTTGCGGCTCGAGCTGCAATGCAGGGTCCATTATTGACAATGCCTGCGGTCTTCAACACGGGTTCCATATTCCCTCGCTCACATTCCTCCTCGAATATACCTGATCTAGTCAATTCCAACTATGCGCGACCCTCACCCAGGCAGGATTCAGAACTTCCGAGATCCGCGAGTTTCAGTTCTATACCATCCCTCGAAAGTCCGACATATAGTGACCAACAGATATATCGAGTAGCGTCTGCGGGGTCGCCGGTATCATCGGAAGAGGGTATATCAAGATCTGCAAAGGATGGGATAGACAGCACGCCTACAAAAGATGATAGACCTAAGCTTGAACGAGTTGGAAGGAGGAAGTCATTGGTTGCTCGACCTAAGTCTTGGATACAGCGGGTGAAGGGGTCCCCAGAGAGACACGAATCGCCCCAGCCAGGCCATACAACACCAAGCGATATTCCTCCAGTACCTTCAATTTCCAAAGCGACCCGGGACAAAACCAAAACCGTGTCAGAATCGTTTGCAACTTTTGCTCGAAAGACATGGATCGCCTCATCACGATCACCATCTCCAAGTCGGAACAGAGGGAGAGACGCAGAGCAAGATGGAGAATATGAAGAGCCTCCAAAAATGACTGCTACCGCGGTTTCCTCCTCTACTCCGCGCCGGTCCGTTCTTAAAGAGGAGAAACCAACTCCCGTCAAACAAGCCGAAAGCCCCCCGAAATTATTACGAACCTCGACTTTTCAAAAAATGAAGCAAAAACCACAGAGTGTACTCATGAACTTCACAAATCTTGCTTCTGCCAATTCGTCCACGAGTAGCCTACCTAGAAGCTCTGTGGACAACCGATCTACACCACGAACTTCGACTGATAAAGTGCCCCCGATTCCATCTGCGGAAAAGCTCCAGCATCTAGGGATCGAGACTCCTCGCCGGCGAGACGAACTCTGGTCTGCCTTTCGTTCTCTTGAAAATGATTTCGCGAAGTTTCAGTCAAAGTCCTGGTCTTTGAAGACGAATGTTGTCAGAGCTTCCCTTCTACCCTTTCTTCGAAGCCATGCCACACATCCATCGAACAAGAATCTACGGCTAGAGGATCTCGATAGACGGGTCACGATATTGAATAAATGGTGGGTTGGGCTTTTGGAGGTGCTAGATGGCCGGCAGAATCAGACCGTTTCTGGAGTGGACAGGCCAGTTTTACTAGAGGCTGTGACCGCGATCATGACGAGACCAGAATGGCGGATGGGCCCATCTATGTTCGCGCCATTATCCCAGCGGTCTGCAAACCCATCTCCTGATCGCCGTTCGTTAAGGAAAGAGAGGTCTGCAAATTCTTTGCAGTCTTCTGCCTCACAATTTCTGGTAGAGTCTGTTTATCATAACATCCGAAACCTCTTCATTCAGAATCTTCTTTGTCAGATGAACTTTGTAGTTGAGAAGATGTCACTCAGACACGCCCCCGCCAGTCTTGTGACTTTCTGCGGCAAGGCCGTGGCCTATGCGTTCTTTTTCGTCCCCGGCATAGCAGATGTGTTAGTGAGAATTTGGAAGCTGCAGGCTGATACCTTGCGCCGTGCGGCTGATGAGCTTGGTCTACCAAGACGTTTTAACAAGATTGAGAATGATGAAGTGGTGGCAGCATTTCCACAGACCGTTCAATCGCTGGGTTGGACATCTGTGAAGACGATATCAACTCAATTGCGGCAAAGGCCAAACCTGTCCGTTGTAGCTGGAAGGATCCCTTGGTATGGCCCGTGGGTTGCTCGTTGGTGTGGGCGAGATAGTGATCTCTTCTTCGTATTTGTGAAACACTATCATATTCTTTCCGAAGAATTCTTGCCCCCAGAGTTGTCTCTTACGGCCAAAGCCCGTTCTCCAGGTACGTTTACTGATAGTGTGAGAGCGATACAGCTAATGAATATTTAGGTTTTGTCCTCGTTCAAGCCCAAATCTTGACGGCTCTGGATGCTACTATTCACCGTCAACCTGCTGCAGAACCACCTCCAATCACCTTCGATGATGTCCTTGCAGGGGCTGATGCTAATGCAGCAGCGCTACCTCTACCTTCAAGTAATTCTGCGCGATTAATGGCTGAGAATCGTCTGATCATGCTCCTTCGAGACTTCATCTCCGAGCGGCCTTCTGATTTTGAATCAGCTCGAATGACATTCGCTGAAGCATTTGGGAAGATGACGCAGGCAACTGCGAAAAGGACGTCCTTATTTGATCACAATGCTTGCTTTGTATTGTGCGATTTTATGGAAGAAGCCCTGATGATATTCGTTCGCTTTCACCATGCTCATGCACTTGAGTCCGATTTTATTGATTGGTATTTCTGGCTGGACGTTTGTAAGAAAATGCTTGATAGTCAGAACACCATGTCTGAGATTCGACTCTTTGCATTCATTTTCGGAACATGGACTTTGATAACGAATGATGAGAGACGAAAGGAGGTCATGTGTTTGGATTGGCTGTTGACCGAAGACACTTTTGACAAATTCTTCACTCATTGGTGTCCTATGGTCAGAGCGTATTATATGCGTCTCTTATGTTGGCGGCTCTGCCGGGACGACGGAGAGGCCACTGACCTCGATACGTATGTTTCACTAGCTTCAAAATATCGTCGTTTTACTGACTCCTAGCAGCAAGATATTTTCAATAGCATCTACACGTCTCAAAACGACATGGGCAAAATTTCTCTTCCTGAAACAAGCTGCGGAAGAGCAAAACATACTTCTTCCTTCCACAGCTCCTTGCAATCCTGCCCCTGGTCGTCGACTCTTGATCCTTCGTAACGACACTCAGTCACCCGCCTCAAATCTGTTCGTTGGATTTGATGGAATCCTAGCTCCATCTTTGTCCGGTACTACTGCTACTCCCCAATCTAAACGCCACTCCCTCGCCGCACTTACAAAGCTTGACACCGCCGATAGTTCAGAACCAAAGCTCACCGCGGATCCAACAACACCAAGCAAAAAGAGATGGACCTTCATGGGAAAGATGCTCCCTTCGACATTGATTACTGCGAATGAAGGCTCTTCTTCCCCCACTAGAGGATCAAGTCCAACCAAAACCCTGGAAGAAGCGAGACGAGAAACAGCATTGGCTCGGACGCGACCAGCGTTACTGGCGAAGACTTCAAGCACAGATAGCGAAACGCCTCCATCAACATCAGCGCACCGCGCTTATTCATTCAAATTCAGCTTAGAATACGCCCAACATTTCGAACGGCCTGCTAATGCACAAAACGGAAACGACGGTAAAACAAGACAAAGTTCTTACGGAGGAAACGACCGGCGAATATCTCCACCGCGTTTACCAGCTGCAGCACAAGCATGGCTCGGCGCTAAAGTCCCAGGAATCAGCAAAGAAGTCGGACCCAAGGACCCAACTGAAGGCGGGGGAGGAGCGGACGCACTTGCGAAAGCTAAATACGCGGGTCGAGCCCTTGCGGAATGGGCCATCATCGTAGGCGAATGCAATAACTTCGTGGAACGAAGAAGAGCAGAAGGTGTACCGACTTTAAGATGGGTTGAGGTGCCTACTTTGGGGGTTGAAGGGTTTAGGAAATTTGGATGAGTTGAGATCCAGGACTTCTTGTACATTTGGATTTGGGAATAGAATGGTGATGATGCTCATGACTTTGGAGCAATTGTTTGATATATCTAAAGGCATAGCATGGCGTTGGGATTTATTTCATGGATGAGCGGCTGGACCTAGATGGTTTTAGTTTTGAAGTTGAGGAATATACCTGCATATCTGGGTTTTAGCTCTTTGAATGGGAGAAAGCATAAAGATACCAATTTCTCATGATGGATCAAAGCGTGTGTGAATATAGGGCTTGCGTGAATCATCGTCTCTTTGTCCATTCTCAACACCGAGTCATCGCCCCTCTCTTTATCTATAGCCCAATCTCCACTCATCGCGGCTCTCTTTGTCTATCTATTCCCCGTCACTCCTGCCCACGACTTTCTCTTGTCTCCAGACTCTTACAACGAGCTCTACGATCTTTACTCGCATCACCCTTCAAACTCTCGAAATTCTCCTTCAATACGCCTCATCTATTGTCTATTCTCACCTATTAACTATTAACTATTAACTATTAATTATTAACTATTAATTATTAATTATTAGTTATCAATTATTAGTTATCAATTATTAATTATCAATTATTAATTATCAATTATTAATTATCAATTATTAATTATTAATTATTAACTATTAATTATTAACTATCAATTATTAACTATTAATTATTAACTATCAACTATCAACTATCAACTATCAATTATCAACTATCAACTATCAACTATTAATTATCAATTATCAACTATCAACTATCAACTATTAATCAACCGCTGTCACAATATTCATTACCCTTGGAAGAAAAACACATGTGCCGCACAATCCACATCCTCCACCCGCTCACCCTCCCTCATCCCGCCCCTTATCTGCCCCCAGAAGATAATCTCTACACCTGCAAAACAACAATCGAGAAATGTCAAAACGTTAGAAAAGGCGAGCCTTGTGAGTCTGGGCGGAGTGAGGTTGTTGATGTGAGTCGTCTTTTGTTTTGTTTTCTTTTTGGTGATTTTAGGGTGGGTGTGAGAGATAGGACGGGTACGAGAGGGGTGGTAAAGATTATTAATGCTGATGTAGAGTATAGGCGTTGAGAGATAAGAAAGAGTGTATATATTGTCAAATGGGGAAACTGGGGTTCGTAATGCCGCTTATTGATGATTTTAGCTAGGTTTAGGGATAAGTATGTATAGACTTTAATGTAAAGATGCGGAATAGATGAAATAGTTCTGGTATCTGCGCAGGAGAAGGTCTTTTCTCAGTGGAGGTCACCAATATATACATACCTCAGAGTCGCGGTGCTCTTCCCGGTACCCAAAAAAAATCTTGGAATATTTTGATTCCGATTCCAATTCTGGTTGCGTTCTTGCGGTGTTTAGGAGAACTATATCTAATCTTGCATAATGATGAATTGTCACGCCTTTGAACACCTTCGCGACCAATCATGAGCTTTCTGGTGATATTCGTGTTTGAAGTTGGGGAAGGTGGAAAGGCAGCGTGTGAAATTGTAAGTGAGGTCGAGACATTGAAAATGGGCCTACGTTCGGAGGGAATCTTGACTAAGAATAGCGCGTTTCAATTTGTCACAATGTGTTCAGAAATAGAGGCACTGAACATATTACACGATGCTTCCATTTTGCCTAATCAAACATACAAACGCCATATTCCTTGACGATATCTCATACCATAAGAGCCATGACTCAGCCAGAACTACACAAAGTGACAGTGACGACAACATCTAGAAGAGCAAGTCTGGAACCGGCTTATTCAAAAGAAGAAGACGTTCCCGCTCGCCCTGAGCCCAATCATCCCTAGTTGCATTCAACACATTGCGATCAAGCAGATGATAAGCAGCATCAGCAGCATCCGCCCAAGCCCTCCCATATCTCGCATTAGCCTGAACCTTATCCTTGAACTCCCTCTTATACCGCTCAAAGAGATCCTTATGTTCGAAATAAGCGCTCATAGACGCAATCGCGAAGCCCGTGAAATGGCCTACAAAAAGGTCGTCATGGTAGTAAGGTTGAATACTAGTGACGCCGTGAAAGATACCACGCTTGAGACTGGGGATTCGCTGCATAGCTACCATGAGCTGATCAAACGCGACGTTCTTGATCAAATCATAGTTTTTCAAGTAGCGGAATTGAGCGGTTGGGCCCGTGGAGGCAAGGATAAGGTTCATGGTAGACTCGCTGTCAAAGTAGATCGTGTCTCTCTCGGGATTGAAAAAGATCTTCTGACCGGTTCGATAGAATCGGATATACGTAAGTAGTCTTTTCTTGGCCTCCTCCGCGCTCTCCTTGCAGACTCGGAGTAGTGCTGCCGGGAGAGGGTTTTCGGCGATAGCTGAATGGCGGAAACCAATCTTTTTGGGACGGGCTGCGCAGCGTGGTTCGGTGCAACGAGCTGCACGGGAGTTTTGGAACTGCGGGACGATTTGTTGCTTTACTTTTATGACCCGAGGACTGCCTATAGCCTCATTGTAGATCTGTCGTCTGAGTTCAAGCGGGATGTTAGGGAACAGCGTGAATGATTGGAGTTGCGACATCTTGGCGGTCAGACACGGTTCTTGTTCGATGTTAGAGTTCTAAAACTTTGAAATCGCAGTAGGAGTAATACTTACACTTGAGGAGGAAATTGGATCTACTTTTCTTCGCTGGAGTGGCACAATAAGACGAAGAAGTAGTTAAGACGCTGTGAATCGACGTCGAGTGCCTTTCTCGTGTTAGTAGATTAAGACTTTGAGAGCATTGATCTCTTACTCTTTCAAGACTTAATGACCCCCTATTGCGAGAATCTGCTGAGAATGATCGAAGGGAAGGGCTCTTTGCAAGGCGAGATCTGTCAATAGAGTGCGCTGTTCAGTATACATAAATAAACAATGAATACAGGAGTACCATCTTACCTGGTGCTAGAAGAAGACAGAGGCTACTAACGCGCTCTACAGACGAAGTTCTTGACAAAGAATCATGAGTCTGTTAAGTAGTTGAAAGTCTTGTTTGTTATTGTTGAGGTAAAGAGAAAGATCAGGAATAGAGAACTTTGCTAGACTTTAAGGCCGGATTGGAAATTCACTGCCCTATCATGCCCCGAATAAACAAAAGAAGAAGCAGCCAAACCGCACGAGGTTAGTCCGACAAGATTGGAGATGATAGGATATTAGATTCGTTCTCTGGATATCCACAAATAGCTCTGCACGATAAGATGATTGAATACTGGCCGGAGGAGAGTTTCGAGGGTAGCTGGCCCTAGGGGGGGATGTGTATAGATGGATAGAAAGCCCATGGATTCTCTAGTGATGTATATCTTATTACTATAGTCCTGCTATTATCTTTTGCGTTTATGGAATGATATAAATCTTATTGGAATTAGGCGGCCTAGTTCCCTCTAGGAATGATTTAAATAACGTGGCTTCCCACTCCTGAGGAATCATGTATTTGGCTGGACATATCAAGACTCAACAAAAACTTCACAGGATAATATAATCAAGATCTGTGCTTCGATTTTATATTAGATTTTGATAGGAAGGTGGACAAAGATTTCAAAGCGGATCTGTCATGCAGGGGATATACAGTTAGAAGGATTCAGAAAGTACCCAACCTCCACTTTCACTAGTCAAAGAGACAAAGAATTTTTAGTCTTAACTTCGATTTTGTGCGTGTCTCAATGTACAGATTCGTTTAAGCCCAATACCATGTGCGTGCCATCATCAGAGGGCCTAGTACCATACTGGAAGGTCAAAAACTTTATCCTAGTACTAAGAAAGATAATATTCCAGTAGTATTCAGGAATACTTTAGATATGCCATTTTACGGAGCGGTTCTCCAATTATTCATGGTGCCACGGATTCGAGACAGGTTTTGACGTAATTATTTGACTTCTCAGGCAACAGTACCCTTTAAGCATCTCCAAGTCTAGATTTTGACTGCAAAACAATAACACTACAATAAGCCACTCACACTTGATGGTATTATTATGTCTTTCTGGTATTGGAGCAAAAGCAGCAGTGCGAAAATAGATCAGCCAATCCAGAGACATAGACCTCGAAAACAGAGTGGGTAGGGCTTCATACACTTTTTTGAAAGCACTTTTATCATAGGTCTAATTTTGTGATAGAAACCAACTCTGAATATCCATCACACATGCTGTCAGCGAGTCCTAACTCGACTTTGCAGCAATCAGCTCGTCTCTTGGGAGAACATTTCTGCTACGTCAAATTCTGGATTCCTCGATAAATCACCAAAGTGTGGCACTTCCAGTGATACTTCCCACTTCTAAAATTTAGCCTGGTTAAGTCAAACTAATTTTCTGAAAGGGTTGCGCACAGCGAGTCTTTGCTCCCACGGTTCATGCGCTCCAACTCGAAAACACAACCACCCTTTATACACAAGTCACCAGATATGAAGAAGAGAGGACTTCCCATCATGTAGCTTGAAGCTACTGACGAGGCAGGCTTGTGGCCTTCCGCGCCTTTACTCGAAATACGATCAGCATTGAAAACAATAACTACAAGCAAACGGCGATCCCAACTCGAGCAGAGACTGTGATTCTGAACAAGAGCGAGAGAGGGGCATTTGGAAAGCTTACTATAAAGTTCCAGCTCTAGCATCTTACAGAGCCAGTAGATGCTTCGGGGCAACAAAACATATCAAGGAGGAGATGGCAGGGCCTCAAGGTGAAGGTCAACCCACGAGACTTAGTCCCACGACAACGAATTCATGGTCAGGGATCTAACACTGCTCTCTCACAACACTCTCCGTCTTCCACAACTTCTCTTACGACTACAATAGCCTTTAGCGCTGGCGATTTCGCGGTTAGTCATCTAAGACTCGATACCGGAGGACGTCGCGCAGGACACCTTAGCATATAACATATACAGAAACAGGCTTTGGAACACGCAGCTTTGTTATCAGAGACTATATATGGGTATTAGAGAACTGATTTTACTTGAAAGATATATATACACACGCTTGTGGACCTTATGGGCTAGTCAAAGCTTCACTATCTTCCAGTCTTGCGTGGCCGTCTAACCTTATGGTCTTCAGAGATTGCCTCAAGATCTATATATCTATGCTGCAAGTGGCAACCCATCCCCACCGAGGTTATTTTCATATCATTATCTTGACGTATAGGGATATTTGCCACTACTATTCATTGTTCGAACTTCTTGTAGTATAGGGCAACCTCTTAATTATGACCAGCAGGAGACTATCAACTTCCTTAGCGGTGGAGTGATAGCCACTATTCACACCTAAAATCTTCAAGCTAATCATTATCTGCACACTAGAAACTATGAATGTTGTTTGTAAGTAGCCTTCCCGAACAAATGAGCTCTTGAAAGACAATGACTGCATGCTTTGCATCATGTCCCTTTCCCTCCTGCAGCTAATCTTCATCCAGCAGCTGCTGGATAGTCTGAGAGGTTGGACCACAGCCTCAGCATTCCTTATTGCACTTTATACGTTTATACCTTTCAGGGGATCTAAGAGTCGTTGTAGCCCAATGTCTTCCTTCAAACAGAGAGGAACCTGCTGGTAGTTGAAGTGTGGTGCTATTATATACTTGGCTTTTTTTGAGTCAATGGTATTGCTTAGTACCATAAATCACCCCCAAATCAAGGCTGGGATGAATATAAGTCCTGGGGATCTCACAAAGTCTAGACCCTACATTCACCCCACTTTATCATGCGCCTCCTCAGTGTGATAACAACTGTGAGCGAATTGCCCGCTTCACATAGATTTTTGTAATTCTCATTTGCGAGAAGGTGGTAGATAAATAATCAAAGACGAACTAGGTTCCGAGATTCTTGCGTTCCTGTGCTGTTGTGTCGCGCGACTGTGGCAGTTGTTTATGGAAGAAGGGAGCCAGCCCATCGCCGAGAAATCGGTGTCGTTATATATATATATATATATATATATTCACAGAAGCTAACAACCGAGCCGCTTTACTTTTCTGGGATCTGCTACTACAAACATCAAAGGCTAGCTGATGTTCGCAGCTCTTCGTTGTTCGTGCCTGCTGAATGGAATAGGGGCTGGCCAGAGCGAAGCGAGGGCCGAAGTTAAGCCGCCTTGGTTACAATTCAAGGGATCTACGAATTCAGGAGTTCTAGTAGGCATAGGGGGGTTCCTTATGAAGGCACAACATAGTACTATTTATTTTCGAGATTCAAAGTTCTATGCACATCCTAAGAATCTCACTATAAACCCATAGTACAGAGCTTCCGCTAGTCTCATCCTTCACCAGTCATTGAAAATAGACTTAGAAAGTATAGTAATCAACACTTTATAAGTCCTGAAAATAGAAAGTATAATAAAATTTATCTACTGAATTTATTTAAATAAAAGTAAAAGATATACTAAATACTAAGCATCTTAATAGACAAAAAATGCTTTACCGCCTTTACTTAACGTTATATTCACAGCCACGCTAGTCGTATTTTATTGTACATTTTATAGATGTCACGTGAAAGTGTGGCGTTTTTCTCGAAGTTTCTGTAAGTCTGGTTCATTCAGCTTACCCTCAGCGCAATTCATTGCCTAATTGAGCGTACAATAGCAGCAAAGCCCACGCAACAAATGTCCTCTAGTATTCCTATACGCAATGCCGATTTAGAACTATTCAGTTATGAACAGGTCCCTCTCACCAAAGAAACCCGCGCCACTCATATTCGTCTGGTCTATCCTTGCACTCAACCCTTAGAGGGCTCTTCGCAATTCTCATCTTCCCTCGAGCTTAAGGTAGTTCCGTTAAATAATAGTCCAAAATATGAAGCACTGTCGTATACCTGGGGTGAACCGCGATCCGACTTTCCCATAACTCTGAATGGCCGGAAATTTTACATCACTCCATCCTTGGGCACTGCGCTGTTGTACGCTTTTCGTGGACGAACAACGCCCTTATGGATTGACCAAATCTGTATCAATCAGAAGTCCGACGAAGAAAAGAACGCCCAACTTCCGCTTATGTCAAACATCTACAGCGGCGCTGCAGAAGTTCGAATTTGGCTCGGTGAAGCGGCAGATGGCTCCGACGAACTCATGGACGCTCTTGCCAATGCTGGTCGAAAGAGTCGAGAATGCGGCATTGAGACGCTCCTTACCAGGGAGAACTTTCTTGCGCTCAACCGGTGGACCGGGGGAGTCGATCAGAATGACTTTCCCCGCCGACGACCGTTTCTAGATCTCTGCCAGGAAGTCATTCCACCCATCAAGATCGACTCGTTTAAAGCATGGTTCTCCAGACCTTGGTTTCACAGAGTGTGGACTGTTCAAGAATTCGCCCTTGCGGCTACGTCAAGCTTCGTTTGCGGCGACAAATCGGTTCCGGTCGACGATGTCAAATACGCTTGGATTGTGTACGAAAAATCAACGCCCTCGATGCGTGGGATAGGCCAATCTCCTGTGCTCACAGAAGAACCAATCCCCATGACGCCGACTCCTGAAAACCTAGCCAGACAAAGGGATTTACTGAGGCGGCAAAACGAATGGCACGCTCGCTTGATGAGTCTACATGAATTGATGTTCATGGACCCACTGACGCCCCTGACTAACATTCGAAAAAGGAGGCAAATGCTTGATGACAGGTCAGGTCCCGGAAGCTCATTGTTTGGGTTGCTGAAATCTCTAATGGAAAGCCGTCGGACGTGTGTGCAGCCTAAGGATTGGATCTACGGTCTGCTTGCACTTCCTAATGATGTCAAAAAGCTCGGCATTGTTCCCGATTACGGTCTTTCCACTGAAACTATCTATTGCCGATTCATCAGAAAGGCCATTGAGAACGGAAATCTAGAGATTTTGCGATACTCGATATATCCAAAGTCTTACCAGTCAAAATACCCTTCCTGGGTCCCAGACTGGGCGTCCCGACCTCAACCAAGTACATTTGATTACGCGGATGATTCTCAAATACTCCTCAGACCCGGAGAGCCAGGTCTCCTCTTCAACGCATCCGGAGATACGAAAGCGTCAGTGACTGACATGAGTGACGAACAACTACTCGCTCTTCAAGGTTTCGTTGTTGATGAAATTGAAGAGCTTGGGTCGCCATGGCTCGGTGGGATAACACAGTCTAACAACACTCCTGAACGCATGGAGACTCTAAGCTTCCTTTCTAGTGTCAGGCTGCTATGTCTGCTCTCAGCGACGAAAAAACATCCGATCTATCCAACGCCTGAACGCAGGCAGGAAGCCGTTTGGAGAATCCCTATTGCTGATCTTGTTCGAGTCGAAGAGTCCTCAGGTTGGCAATACAACGCTCGAGCCACGCAGGCAGCCGAACAAGAACTTCGCCACGTTTTGGCATTTGAGGAAGGGCACCAGGAGCGAGGCTTTTCGTCACTAGAGGCCCAAGATGAGCTGAAGAGGATGATTTCGAAAGAAAAGGAAAACGGAGCAAGTCGTTACCGGGATGGCATGAGCAATTTGAAGAGGAAGAGACCGTACATCACGAAACTTGGATATATTGGTCTTGGTCCGGTGTTTGCGAGACCGGGTGATAAAGTAGTTGTGTTCACGGGAGCTGCCATTCCGTTCGTGATCAGACCGGTGAAGGGAGGATATTGCTTGCTTGGAGAGAGTTACTGCGATGGGATCATGGATGGAGAGATTGTGGGTCAACGGAAAGAAGAAACTATTGTACTTGCATAAAGATCTTCTTTGTTTCATCCATTTGTAGAGGGCGGTCTCCGAAAGGGCATAAGACGACGTTACTAGCGACCAGGGCGCAGCCTAGGCATTCATAGTTCTAGTATATCGACAGACTTATCAACACATTAGGCTCAAAGGCATTTTTATATAAAGGTGGGAATCGAATTCAAAGGTCTGCTAGAAGTGCAGTTTTTTGCCAATTGCACAAGAATAACCGTTCCGACGATGTATTGGCCTTCGAACTCAGAATGGTGTCGTCTATACGGTAGTGGAGCTAATTGGCTAGGCTGGTTCCCCAACCGTGGTGCAATCCTGCGACGAGGTCGGATTACGACATTAGTACTATGTGTGGCTCCAAGGTCACACAACCACTATAATATTCGAGCTGGACAATGCGTCTTTTGCAAGTTGATGGGAACAGCAAGTTCAGTCTGACAGACGACTTAATCAATAATATCCCTCTGTATGTTCAGTTCAGACAAGGGCCAAATCTTATGGTATATAACTAGTATATAGTAACTTTATATAAAATAGTAATTTTGCATGAATTTGTATGTTATAGTAATCATAATACTAGTAAGAATTTCTTGTATAAAAATAGATCTTTAGAGCTTAGGTAGGTAAACTCCATTTATAGAGATTACAAGTAATAAAAACTTAATGATAATACTATAGTAAAGAATTTTGATAATGTTGTAAAGGGAGACTTTTTGTAAATTAGATGCGAAGACAATGACGCAAATACAATTTTTTGGTAAGAGATATTCTAAGCGTTTAGGACTGGCTATGAAATGTAGAATATATAAAGATATTAGAGATATTGATTTTTGTATAGATTTTGAGGTACTTAAAGTCAAAGTATTTATTATTATTTTTCGGTATGATAGACACGCAGAGATGAACGGTATTTAAGATATATAATATTTAGATTATAATAAAAAAAATTATATAAGATTTAAATATTAATTTCAAATATTCCTAATTCCTAAAGTATATGTTTTAGGATCTGCTCAAAATTACAGACGTTATGCCAAAACCCGCCCAAACTTTTAGAGAGCCAGTAAAGAACAGAGTCTGTTAAATGCCCCCAGTCATTATCTCCGCCCGGGCACTTCTGGCCCAGTCCATTTCTGTCCAGCCATTTTCTGCCCAGTGTTACGGGACAACGTGTTAGGTAGACACCTGTTTGGATATCATGTGATCTCGTTTAAATTCTTCTAAAAGCGCGAGAGTCATCAATCTTGTTCTTGATTCTTCGCGCTACATCTTGTATCTAAAATTAAAACACACCTTGAATCAAATCTTCACACCAGTCATATTTTGCCAAGTCTACATTCTGCCGGCCCATCTCCGCTTGGGTACTCCTCGCCCTTTTGTGGTTTTGTGGTTTTGTTCTATTTATCGCGTGCGAGTGCTTAGTATTCGTCGAAGCAAGCCATATCATGTGAAAAGAAATTATAGTAATTTTTTTTTTTTTGGTTTCACATAGCCCTTCAATGGAAGTTGACTTAAAGTTAAAGGCAAACTAAGATTGAAGGCAAACACGCATAGCTATAGTACTACTTTCTTCCCGAGCATGTTGAAATGCTTTTAGAAATAGATGCAAACCTAGAATAATTAGGCAATGTTGAATTACCTTAGCCGACCTTGCTCTCATCCTCCCGTAAACCTTCCAAGCAAGTTTCCTAAGCATCATTCAAAACTGATGCCTTGTTCATGGCAGCTTTCTCCAAGTCCTTTAACACGTCCATGCGGTTTTCAGCATGAATCCTCTTTGCGGTGACTCGCTCGGGGTAATTGCGCATAAACATGTTGGTGAAGTGCGTGCCATAGTGGATGGCATCTTGGTACTCAGTGAGAGGCTTGAGGACGGATGAGAAGTTCGGCTCGTGAAAATATGCAAATGCATAACGCTCGCGTGTGTTGAGGCCAACCTTGTGTGGCGTAGACGGAAGGTAGTCATTCGTCAAGAACTGCATCATATCCCCTACAAATATGTCATCTTAAGTTTGGGAGATTTGAGAGAAAGCTCTCGCGATCTACTCACCAGGAAAGACAGTAAAGACGTTCTCGACGGGTGGGACATACACCCATTTGTCATCGTCTTCTTTGAAACCAGCAGCGCTGCTCTGCCAATTCATGATACATTCTTCTTCGACCTTAGGGCGAACGAAGAGACCGCCGATATCGTCCTGCCCAGCAATAACGAGGAGGCCATAATCGGTGTGCGAACCAATTCCGCGACCCGTCTTTCCTTTTCCATTAGTCTTGTCTACCTGCGGAAACCGCAGAATTCTCATGTGATGCCAGCCATCTTCCGTCATCTGTGTTAAAGCATTGAGGTTTGCCAGTCCCAACCCCAGCGCCGTGAGCTTCAATAGCTTCTCTCCAGAATCCCCAAGGATGACCATCAGATGATTCATCATGTCTTTATAAGACTCATTCGGCCAAGGGCAAGGGCCGTGACAAGGCCATTTGTTCTGCACCCTAAGGTTCGACTCGGGGAGATCCTTGGTGACTGTGAAGATCTCGGAATAATCGGCGATACCGTCCGTCAATTCTTCCCCGGAAGCGATATAACCAGCAAAGCTTTGGTCATCGACATGCCGTGCTTTCTCTTCTGCGGAGAGACTGAAAAATTCTTTGGACGCTTTGAAGCATCGACGTAAGGTATCGCCCTGAGCCGGCGTCATCCTGATTTGAAGGATCCCATCCTTCCTCCAGGCTTCGATCATAGCTTTGCCAATAGCGCGGTTCTCCTCGTTAACGGTCACTTCTCGAGGCAGTTCAAAAGTCTGAAGCTGCCCGGTAGTAGCTTTATAGTATGGTGGCATAGTACCGGAGGGGACCGCCCCAACTTCTGGCGAAGTGGTTGCAGAAGTTTGCGTCATCGTTAATGTAGCGGCTAGGGAATGCTTGCTGTCTTGGTACAAGAAAGTGTGTTTGGGACTTTTAATGAGAGAAGAGTTATCAAGTTGTTCTTGACTATTCTGAGTGGAGGGTGAAGTAGGTTAAAATAAGAGTAGAGCTTAATCAGAAGCCACTTAGTAAAATCGATCACTCTCCAGATCGTAGTTCCTGTAGGGGCTTCATTTCGCGGTCCTCGTTTCAATAATCAAGTCAGACGATAAATGGCGTGATTCTTCTGCCGGTACTTCAAAAATGGTTTGTGAAATACATTATTAGTATGCAATATATGTACTACTTTTGAACTTGGATAAATAAAAGTCTATCCCCTAAGGGTTGTGAAGCAGGGACGCAGCAAGGGCTTTAGACCAATAAGCGAGCTGCTTTCATCAACTTTGTATACAGAAACGTCTAGAAGTACAAACCCTCAAGGGGTGGACTTGTTTATTCAAGGTCAAAATTACCCCCACGCCCCAAACAAAGGTAGAGACTTCTTGCATCTGCACCGAATTGTTTAGGGACACCGCTGGTACGCGCCGCTGGTATTCGCAACTTTGGTGCTAATTAGATAATTAAGTAGTTTTGTTTTAACTTTCTTATTATTTATATTATTCAAAATAAATAAATAAATATATATATATATATATATATAAAAAATTTAAAAGTTTGAAATTTATTAGAAAATTAAAAAATAATATATTAGATAGGCTCTTGCTTATAATTCATTATAAGGTTTTGTTGACAGAATTCTTTTAGTATTGAGAATCAGAGGTATTAGTGGTGCGCATCGGCGGTGTCTCTAAACGATTTGCATTTGTACAGTGACAAGGGATAAGGTCGCGGAGGTGTACTCCGGACGGAGGTCTCTCCGGACCCCTGGCACTGGACAAGATCTATGGTTCCGACTAGAGAGCAAGCATTGATTGATTGATTTAGTTATACTAAGGGATACAATTACTATGACTGTCGTTTGGTGAGGCATAGAAAAGAGGCCAGGTCAGTGAGCCGTACCTGTTAAAAGAAGTCTTGTTATGTATATCCATCTACAAGTGCCCCAGCTTACGAATACACCCCCCCTGAACTCCCCCGCTAGCGCCTGTCGCGATCCGTACCGCATGCTCTCATGCATTTATAACGCCAACCGCATGAGCTCGGCCTCCCTCATGTCGTCTAGCTCAAAGTAGATTGATACCCGGTTAATCATTGATCCAAACCTTGGCGAGAGTATACAAATCACCACAATTCACGTTCGATTATCACTTATCTTCTACGTCTTCATCCCGCGGGATGCTTTTACCCCGCAAAGAAAGCGAAGAAGAAATGCTCAAACTCAAACCCGCCCTCAACTGCATGAAGTTCGATACTCGCAAGAAAGAATCCCACCCCGCCCACCCAACTGATCCTGGGCGACGCGTTGCTCCTCGCGTTGTTGAGTTTCTGCTTTTCCGGACCTTCTCCATATCGTACAGGATTTGGAAACGTCGAATCTCTCGCTGAGCGGGAGCTAAGTAGAAAGATTGGTGGCTTTTGAAGACTGGCTAGATATCTAGAAAAGCTCAAGACGCTCAGTCTTAGTGTTGATACAGTTTTGAACCCTCTAGTCCTTAATTCCTACTCCCGGCCGGATCTACTTGAACATTTCGATCAACAAATCAAAGAGCGTCCCCTTGTTCTTGTGGTAGTTTACTTGTCCAGCACGTCCGAGATATTTTGGGGAAACGAGCCTCAATCTCTCTTAACAAGGGTCCGCATTGTGGTTGGAAAGGGGGGCTGGTCAGGTGATATAGCCGAAGCCCCTTAGTCGATAGGTCTATAGTTAAATAAGCTATAGTAGAATATAATATATTGAAGAACTTGAAGACTATCTAGAGAGGG
>Ga0182030_10005214_pt1 | contig 27639 bp, 27 predicted proteins | sample 812S3MmetaG_FD_121299 | JGI IMG/M metagenome (GOLD analysis project Ga0182030, IMG submission 121299) | Permafrost microbial communities from Stordalen Mire, Sweden - 812S3M metaG (Illumina Assembly) | ecosystem: Environmental > Terrestrial > Soil > Wetlands > Permafrost | place: Sweden... | reverse complement strand
GGCTGGTCAGAGCCATAGCACCACCCAATGTTCGTAGACGCCCGCGTCGGTGTCCCACGGTCATAGCGCCTGCCGGCACTCCATCGTCGACGACTGAGTCAATGATCCGTTAGTCCCCCGCTCGCAAATGCCGTCTCTCCGCTCCAGCCTGGCGGCCGTGGGCCAAAGAGGAACCCGCCTCCCCCGAGCGACCTCTCCCCGGCAGCCGGGGGTGCTGGCATGAAGGCGGTCCGGATGCTGACACCCTTTGTCACGGGCCGAGATTCGACAACATTGTCGAGAGTGAGTCAGTTGGGTTACCCGTTGACATCGACAATGGCGCGCCAGCAAATGGGCCCGCCCCGAATAGGTGCGACATGCTGAGCGTGGCCTGGTACCGAACCCGGGCCACCTTTCGTCGCCGGTGGCCCGGCTATCTCACCGTCGTCGCCCTCATCGGACTGGTCGGTGGCGTCGCCATGGCCTCGATCGCCGGCGCGCGGCTGACCCAGTCGTCGTACCCGACGTTCCTGGCCAGCACGAACCCCTCGGACATGAACGTATCGATATACGACCCGGCCACTGGCGGTGGTCCGGGTCCGACGTTGACAACCATGCTCTCCCGCCTGCCTGGCGTGAAGCGGGTACGGGCCGTGGCGGCTCCGACCATCGCGCCCCTCGCCAAGGACGGCGCTCCCGACCTCGGGGTCCTCAACGACCTGGGAATCGGCGGCAGCGTCGACGGAGAGTACTTCGCGCAGGACCGATTAGCCGTCGTCCAGGGCCGGATGGCGAATCCGGGGCGCCCCAAGGAGATGGTCATGGACGCTACCGCGGCGAGGCTGCTCAGAGTCCACGTCGGCCAGGTGGTCACCTTGGGCCTGTACACCGACGCGCAGACCAATTTGCCGGACTTCGGCACTCCGCGCGTGCATCCCGTCCTCCGACTCCCCGTCAAAGTGGTGGGGATCGCGGTGGCCAACAACGGAGTGGTCGAAGACGACATCGACCGGGCTTCCGGGACGGCGGTGGTGACCCCGGCCTTCCTTCGGCGGGCGGTCGGAGTGTCACCGACCGCGGGTGCGCCCGTGCTCTATGCGTTGCAGCTCGACCACGGCGGCCGTAACGTGACCGCGGTAGAGCAGGAGATCACCCGGCATTTGCCGCGGGGAGTCACCCATGAGTTCCACGTGACCTCGCGCGTCGTGGCGGAGGTGGAACTCGCCGTGAAGCCCGAGGCAATCGCTGTGGGCGGCTTCGGGGCCATCGCCGCCGCGGTCGCCCTGGTGCTCGGTATACAAGCCATCTCCAGGCAACTGCGCGTGGGAGGTGGAGAACGCCAGGTGTTGCGAGCCCTCGGGGCGAGTCCAGTGGCCACGGCTGCCGACGGACTGGTCGCCGTTCTCTTCGCCGTGCTGGTCGGCTCGCTCGTGGCCGTTGGACTGGCCGCGGGACTGTCGCCCCTGTTTCCCCTAGGACCGGTGCGCCCCGTTTACCCCAACCGCGGGTTCTCCTTGGACTGGACGGTCCTCGGCCTCGGCTTCGCCGTGCTGGTGGTCGGTCTCGGAGCCGCTGCACTCGCGCTCTCTTATCGGGCGATGCCGAACCGGGCGGCTGGAGCCGGCGCAGAGGCGACCCGCAGTTCACGCGTCGTACGTGGTGCTGAGACAACCGGGCTGTCCGTGTCGGGCGTGTTGGGGTTGCACTTCGCTCTCGGAACGGGGCGGGGGGGGCAGAACGGTGCCGGTGCGATCGGCGTTGATCGGTACCGTTCTCGCTGTCGTAATTGTCGTCGCTGCCTTCACTTTCGCCAGCGGGCTCCGCACACTCGTTTCAAGTCCTCCCTTGTACGGATGGAACTGGAACTACGCACTGAATCCGAACAACGACGTCCCTCCGCAATCGCTCACGCTCCTCAGCCACGACAGTGATGTCGCCGCATGGAGCGGGTTCGACTACAACGATTTCCAAGTCGACGGTCAGACCGTCCCCGTCCTTTTCGGAAGCCTCCATGCGCAAGCCACCCCGCCGATCCTGTCGGGACACGGTCTGAATGCCAACAACCAAATCGTCATGGGGGCAGCCACGCTCGCCGCGCTGCACAAACACGTCGGCGACACGGTGCGCGTGAGCTACGGCACAGCCGCAAACGCCCCGGTGTACCTTCCGCCCACCTCATTGGAGATCGTGGGGACGGCAACATTTCCCGCGGTGGGGTACGCCAGCACCGTGGCTGATCACACCTCCATGGGCACGGGCGCGTTGTTCTCGGAGGGGATCTTCCCGCCGACATTCCAAAAGGCCGTCAACAGCCCCGATTCGAATTTGAACGGTCCGGAACTGGTCTTCGTGCGGCTCCGCGACGGGGTCAGCGCGGGGGCAGGCCGCGTCAATTTGGAACACATCGCCCAGGCGGCGGACAAAATATTCGCGGCCGACCCCAATGCCGAAGGCGACACGGTTGCCGTCATCGGTGTGCAGCGTCCGGCACAGATCGAGAACTATCGGACCATCGGCTCCACCCCGATCATCCTCGCGGTCGGTATTGCAGTCGGGGCGATCGTGGCTCTCGGCATCACGCTCATCGCCTCGGTCCGCCACCGCAGGCGGGACTTGGCCGTTCTGAAGGTTCTCGGCTTCACTCCACGACAACTGTCGGCAGTCGTCGCCTGGCAATCGACGGTCGCCGCATTCGTCGGAGTCATCGTGGGGGTTCCGGGTGGAATCATCCTCGGGCGTCAACTTTGGACCGCATTCGCGCGGGGCATCAACGCGGTGCCCGACGCCAGCGTGCCCGTCGTCCCGGTGATCCTGGTCGGTATCGGTGCGCTGCTCTTCGCCAACGCCGTCGCGGCCATCCCCGGTCGCCTGGCGGCACGAACCCCGACCGCACTCGTGCTGCGAGCCGAGTAACGCCGGTCGGGGGCCACGATGCGCCTCTTCCTCCTTTGGACGTGGGGCCCGCCAGGATCAGGCGCCACAGACGGCGGCCGGACCCGGCGTCGGAAGGGCGTTGACGGCGGCCAGATTGGCCGCCGTGCACCACACCAAGTTCGCCAGCCCGATCGGTGTGAGCCGATCGCACACCCAATCCCAGTGGAGCGACACAGTGTCGCCCACTTGCACCAAGGGGGCCAAACCCACCCCGTGCCGGCTGCGCCGCGCCACCTCCACCTCTTCTGGGCCCAGCACCAGCCGTGACCCGTCGAAGCCCAGGAGGCGGTTCCGCACGGTGACCAGGTCGCCGGTGACGGCTTCGACATAGCCCCAGCGAATGCGGCAACGGTCGAGCACGGTGAGCGGGGCGCCCTCCATTCCCGCCCGCAGCAGCCCCAACCACGGGTACACCGCAAAGACGTGGAAACTGTGCTGGCACACCCCGCCCAGGGGCACTGCGGAGGCCATATGTCCGAAGCGCCGGCCGGCCGGGTCATCGAAGCGGTCGCTCAGCAATGACAACAGGGCGGAGTCCGGTACCTTCTCGAGCAGCGGATTGCCCACCCAATACGCCTCGACCACTCGGGCGTCGAGGGGATCGGCGATGCCGTTGCACCCAGCGATCAGCTCGAGGTACGGCCACGCCCCGGCGAACCCCGTGGCCAGGTGCGCCAGCTCGGCCAGGTCGAGTCCGTCAGAGGCCGACTCGAGGAGCGCGCCCGGATCGGACGGACCGCAGTAGCCGAGCTCGTTGGGCGGGTAGGCGTAGCGGGCGAACAGCAGCGGACCGGGCGGCGCCGATCCGGACGCGCCGGCTCGTAGCTTGTCGGCGATCGGATCGCTCACGTCGCCATCACGTGGCGCGGCATTCGCCCGGCCGTCCCCACGCTCACGCTGACGATCCTCTCGCTCTCTCCAGACGGGCCTGGCCCCGGGCTATCTCAGCCAGGGCTGCTTCCGCCTCTCGTGTGGCGACACGATCGATGGCGTAGCCGCTGTGCACGACCAGCCAATCCCCCGGGCCCGGTTCGGGTTCGGGTGGTTCGAGAGCCAGTAACGACACCTCGAACCGACGTCCGTCCACGTCCTCGACCAGCACCTTGCCCGGGCCGCACACTGACCGGACCCGATGCAATCTGCTCAGACACATCAGCTGACCTCCCTGATCATCTCCACCACGTGGCGCGCCGCATGTTCCACGCCTTCGGCGACCCCTTGGCTCAGGCCCACGCCCTGCCCGAATTCGGATCCTTCGATGCCGACCACCACCACCCGAGAAGGGGCGCGTTCGATGGCCCGGGCCAGGCGGTAGACACCGGCCAGCCCGATACCGTGGGTGCTCTTCGTTCCCGAGGCCCCTCGCTCGTGGGACGGATTCGGGGCGGCGGGGTCGAGCTCCACCACCTGGACGGTTCCGGGCGGGGAACCCGACGAGACGGCATCGACGACCACGGCCAGGGCGGCCCCGTCCCACAGGCCGAGAAGGTCGAGTGGGTCCTCCAGCGGTCCGACCACCGTCACTCCCGGGCATTGCTGCACCACCATGGAGACCGCGGCAGGGCCGGCACCGTCGTCGCGGCGGTACTCGCTGCCCAGGCCGGCCACCACAACCTTGCGCGCAGCGCCGACCATGCCGCTCGTCTCCGCGGTGCTCGCGGTGTCGCTCACGCCCGGATCACCTTCACGTCGAGGAAGTGAGCGGCGCACGAGATGCACGGGTCGTGGTTGCGCACCGCCTGCTCGCAGCGCCAGGACAGATCGGCGTCCGAAAGGTCCAGACCACCTTGCACGACGCGTCGGAGGTCGGCCTCAATGCTGATCTGGTTCTGCGAGGTCGGCGGCACAATACGAGCGGTGACGATGTCGCCGTCGGCGTTGAGGGCATAGGTGTGCAGGAGCAGGCCCCGCGGTGCCTCAGTGACCCCGGATCCCACGCCCTCCCGCATTGGAAGGCTGACTGCCGCCGGGCTCGGGGGCTCGTACGACCCCACGAGGCGCAGCGCCTCGTCACATGCGCACACGAGTTCGACGGCGCGCACGATGATGCTCTGGAACGGGTTGGTGACGATCGACCCCAGCCCGGCTCCGGCCGCCGCCTGACGTGCCATCTCGGGCAGCACGGACGAGTTCAGCGCGTAGCGGGCCAGCGGCCCGGTCAAGTAGTCGAGCTCACCGCCCAGGCGCGCGTGCAGCGCGGTGGAGCGCGCCACGTGCTCTTCGACCACCAGCTGGTCGAAGTCCGACGCGGACAGGTCCAGCCCATCGCTCGAGGCGACCCGACCCGACTCGATGGGATATCGGCCCGGGCTGCGAAGGGAGACGAAGCGGTACGCCCCCTCGACGTCGGGAAAGTCGAAGCCCGCCACCCATGACACCGTGTCGAGGGCCTGGTCACGGGCGCGTCGCAGCGGCTCGGTCAGAGCCGCCACCTCGGCGCGGGCCGGTGCGGAGTAGAAGCCCCCCACCCGGACGTTCACGGGATGGATGGCCCGCCCACCCACCGTCGACATGATCAGGTTGCCGGTCTTCTTGATGGCGAGGCCGCGTTCGACCGCAGCGCGATCGCGCTCGGCCAACTCCACCGCGTCGGCACAGCCGAGGAAGTCAGGCGCGTGGAGCAGGTAGATGTGCAGGGCGTGGCTCTGTATCCACTCCCCGCAGTAAAGGAGACGGCGCAGGTCGGCCACCTCCCGGCTCACCTCGATGCCGAGGGCGTTCTCCACCGCGGCGCAGGCGCTCATCTGGTAGGCCACCGGGCAGATGCCGCAGATGCGGGCCGTGATATCGGGAGCCTCGGTCGCCCGACGCCCCTGGAGCAGCGCCTCGAAGAAACGGGGCGGCTCGAAGATGTTGAGTGCCACCTCCTCGACCACCCCGTCGCGCACCTCCACGTGGAGCGAGCCCTCTCCTTCCACGCGCGAGAGTCCCTCTATCGACACCGTGCGCGGCGCGCCCGACCCGTGGGTCATTGCCCTTCCCGGCTTTCTCGGGTTGTGACGGTCCCCGTGCCCCCGGACAGGGACCGGGACTGCTGCCCGAACACCGGGTTGCCTGCGTAGAACGTGGAGAAAAGGCGTGAGGCGTCGACCGGGGCCATGCCGCTCTCGAGCAGGCGCCGGGCCAGGGCATCGGTGTTCGCACCCTCCGAAGGCCCGAAGCAGCCGAAGCAACCCCGGCCGATGGACGGGCACAGGGCTCCGCACCCCGCGCGCGTGACCGGACCCAGACACGCTGTCCCGTGGGCCACCAGCAGGCACACCGTGCCCCTCCCTTTGCATTCCTGGCAGACCGTATGCGTCGCGATGACCGGTTTGCGGCCGGAGAGCGCGGCGGTGATCACCTCGAGAAGCTGGTGCCGGTCGATGGGACATCCCTGGAGCTCGAAGTCAACTGCCACGTGGGCCGCGATAGGAGTGGAGGTGGACAGCGAGGAGATGTACTCGGGGTGGGCGTAGACGGCCCCGACGTACGTGCCCTCGGCGGCGAAGTTGCGCAGGGCCTGAATTCCCCCGGCCGACGCGCAGGCACCGATGGTGATGAGCCGATGCGAGTTGGCCCTGATCTCGTGGATCCGCTCGGCGTCCTCGGCCGTGGTGATCGAACCTTCCACCAAGGACACGTCGTAGGGTCCGTCGACCGTCGCCCGCGACATCTCGGTGAAGTGCGCGATGTGCACGGCGCCCGCCAGGGCCAACAGTTCGTCCTCGCAGTCAAGCAGGCTGAGCTGGCATCCGTCGCAGGAGGCGAACTTCCACACGGCCAACGAAGGTCGGGCATCACGGGCGCCCAGATCCCCGGCGGACCCTGCCGGCGTCACCGGTTGCGCTCCATGAACAGCCCGTCGGCCACGCCCCCGTACGGCACCACCGGCCCGTCACGGCACAACAGGAGCGGACCCAGCTGGCAGTGGCCGCACAGCCCTACCCCACACTGCATATTGCGCTCGAGCGAGACCCTGATCCGGGACGGGTCAACTCCCTGGTCCACGAGTTGGCGCGCCACGAAGCGCATCATGATTTCGGGACCGCAGAGCAGTGCCATCGCCCCGGACGGCTCGAATGGCGCCTGGGGGAGCAGCACGGTCACCACGCCCACCGAACCATCCCAACCCGGTGCGCCGACATCGACCGCGACGCCGACGTGGTTCCCAGCGGCTCGCCAGGCCTCGAGGTCATCGGGGAAGAGGATCTGAGCGGGCGTGCGCATCCCGACCAGTACGAAGAGCCGACCGGAGCGCCGACGGCGACGTTGGGCCAAATCACGTATGGCTCCACGCAGCGGAGCCAGGCCGATCCCACCCGCCACCACCACGACGTCGGCCGCGTCGTCAATGGCGTCAACTCCCCAGTCGTGCCCGAACGGGCCCCGCACGCCGATCACCGATCCGACCGGAGCGGCGCACAGTGCACGGGTGACCGCCCCCACGTCGCGCACGGTGTGCTCAATGGGGCCTCCTCCTGTGGGTGCGCTCGAAATCGAGATCGCCACCTCCCCCACTCCGAAGGAGGTCAGCATGTTGAACTGCCCGTGGGCGAAGTGGAAGGGCTCGCCGGCCCCCACCGATGCCGGGACCACGGACATGGTGACGACGTCGTCGAGCTCCACCCGCCGCTTCACGATCCGGTAGGGAACTGGGGTGAGCGGGCTGCGCAAGGTCGGCGAGCCGACCGCCAGATCAGCGGCCGGCATTGGCGTAAAGGTCGAGGAGACGGATCCGAGTGGCCTGCAGGCGGGCGAGCAGCACGGTCGAGAAGCGCTGGTAGAGCTCGGCAGCCGCCTCGGGGTGGGCCGCCAGATCCTCCCTCAGGCGTTGCGTGTCGATGGCGACCGCCTCGACGGGCTCGAGCGCCCGCGCATCGAACTGCCAGCGGAAGGGCGCGGCCATCCAGCTGAGCCCCACGACGTGACCCGGCTCGACGGTGTCGATGACGACAGGCCCCCGAGAGGGAGCGTGGATCTCAATGGCCACCCTGCCCCCGGTGATGAAGTAGACGGTGCCGGCGTCCTCGCCCTCCCGCAGGAGCAGGGCACCCTGGTCGAAACCGACGATCCTTGCCCCCTCCGACAAGAGCGCACGCGTCCCCCGAGAAACCCCGGCTAAGAATCCATGGTTGCGCAGAAGCTCGGGCGTCGTCCCACCCCCACCGGTCACGAATCCCTCACCATCTGGTCGATCGTGTCGATGAGCGACGCGCCATCAGTGGCCCGGATGGCGGCCGCCTCCTCGGTGATGTCGATGCCGACCGGGCACCACGCGATGCACCTGCCACACCCCACACAACCCGACTCGTCGAACTGGTCCCACCACGTCGAGAGCTTGTGGGTCATCCACTGCCGGTAGCGAGAAGAAGTCGTCGGTCGCACCGAGCCCCCGTGCAGGTAGGAGTGCTCGAGGTCGAAGCAGGAGGCCCAGCGACGCTGACGCTCGACCGCACCGCTCACGTCGGAGACGTCCTTGACGTCGCTGCAGAAACAAGTGGGGCAGACCAAGGTGCAATTGCCGCATGACAGGCAGCGATCGGCCACCTCTCCCCAGCGCGGGTGTTCGAGATTCCGGGCCAGGAGCGCGGGCAAGTCCTCGGCGTCGAGGGACCGGCCCATCCGTTCGGAAGCTCCGTCGACGACCGCCCGGCGACCCGAGCGCACGCTGTCGTCGGCGGCCCCGTGGGGAACCTGGGCCAAGGTCTCGGCCCCGGCGACCGAACCGACCCGGACGTAGTACACACGTTCACCGTCGACCGGGCCTGCCAGCTCGGTGATGGACAGGTCGTAACCGGCTGCAGCCGCGGGGCCCGTGCCCATGGAGGTGCAGAAGCAGGTGCTCGAGGGAGTGCCACACTCGACCGCCACAATGAACGCCCCGTCACGGCGCGCCGCGTAGCGGTCATCGGGCACCTTGCCGTCGCGCAGCACTCGATCGAGGATCCCGAGCGCGGCAACCTCGCAGGGTCGAGCCCCGATGAGGGCGACGGGGACCGGCTCTTCGGGAGGCTCCGACAATGCCACTCCGCCCTCGGTGACCTCGGCTCGCCAGACGGTCTCGGTCGGTACGAAGAACTCGGACTTCCACGAAGCCGGGCCGACCGCCCATCCGAACAGCTCGGTGCCTCCGTCGTGGGTGAGCCGGTACTTTCCCGGTTCCGTGTGGTCGTGGAAGCCTTCGGGCAGGTCGGAGCTGGTTCTGATCTCCCCGTGCACAATCGCCCCGTCACGCACGACCGGCCCCATGGTCCGCAGGCCGCGCCCACGCAAGACCTCGATCAGGACGTCGAATCCGAACCGATTGATGACCGCGTCATCCCCGACGTCCATTGCACGAGGTTAGGTCCTGGTCCGGGGGGCGCATAGGGCCAATCGTCCCGAGCACAGGCTGGGGTGACCGGCTGTTGAGGCGGGAGCGGGGACTCTCCCTCAGCTGCTCAGGGTCGTGCTGCGTACCGAGCCAGCGCCTCGAGCTGCTCCGCCGTCCCTACGCTGATCAACACGTCGCCCGAGGTGATCACGTCCTCGGGGGAGGGATTGGTGATGAACTCCCCCTGTGGGCGGCGGATGGCCAGGACCAGCGCCCCCGTGCGGTCGCGCAACTGGGCCGTGCGAATCGTGCGGCCGGCCAGCGATGAGGCGTCCGACACGACCAACTCCTCCAAGCGAAACTCCAGCGTTCCGTCGTGCATGACGATGTCGACGAAGTCCACTACATGGGGCTGGGTCACGAAGGAGGCCATGCGGTCCCCACCAAGCTGCTGTGGATTCACCACACGGTCGGCGCCAGCCCGGATGAGCTTCGGTTCCGATGACTCGCTACGGGCACGGGCGATGATTTGAAGCTCGGGTCGCATTGACTTTGCGGCAACGGTCACGTAGAGGTTGTCGGCATCGGTGTCGAGGGCCGCAACCAACGTGGCAGCTCGCAGAATGCCTGCCGAAAGGAGCGTCTCGTCTTCGGTCACATCGCCCTGAACCGACGCATACGGGACGTCGCGTACCCGTTCTACATCGCGATCGATCACGACGACGGTACGCTGCGCGTTGGTGAGGAACTCCGCCACCTCACGCCCCACGCGTCCCCACCCGCAAACGATGACGTGTCCGGACATCTTGTCTATTTCCCGTTCCATCCTGCGACTCCTCACGAGTTCACGCATCTGGCCTTCAAAGAGCACCTCGAGTACCGTCGAGAAGGTGTATAACGCCGTCCCTACGCCGACAAGGATGAGAAAGATGGTGAAGACCTTGCTGCCGGAATTGAGCGGGTGCGGGGAGTTGAAGCCGACGGTCGTGACCGTGATGACCGTCTGGTAGACCGCGTTGAGGAGACCGAAGCCAAACGACAGATAGCCCACGGTGCCGCCCACGAGGACGAGCGCCAGCGCGCCGAGGCCGATCCTCACCCTCCGGAATGGATCCCGCATCCGGATCATCATGGCCCAAGCTGCCTCGCAGCCTGAAATGAGGACGACGACTCGCCGGACTACACGCCCGAGAGGTTGACGCCAGCATGGTCAGGCGGTCGCCGGCACATCTCGGTCCGGTGCCTCCCTCTATTCCATCGGGCGGGTGGAGATCCCGGTCGGGTCCCGTCCGGCCAGCACCCAGCCGACGGCAGCGGCGACAAGCGGCATGGCGATCACAATGAGGAACAGGTTGCCCCAGGGAACGTGATCAATGATGTCCGACAGACCACCTTCCAGAGCGTTCGAGTGGAACCATCCGGCCAGCCCGACGTAGGCGGCCACGGTCCCGAGCAGGGCGCCGAGGAACGCGAGGCCGCCGGCGGTGACCGCCGTCAGGGTGCGCCGGGTGCGGGAGCTGGCGCCGGTGGCGGCCAGCGTGCGCAGCTCGCTGGCCGTCTCGCTCCGGATGAGGCCGAGGCTCATGGCAAGGATGCCGAGGGCGAGCGCGATGGCAAAGACGGTGGCCCAGTTCACGATTTCGTGCGAAGTGGGGGCGTCGTTCTTCGACTCGATGCTCAGATTGTTGCTGGCCGCCAGTGCCTGGGCGTTGGTGATCTGGGCCGGGGTGATCGGGCCGTTCGCTTCGATGATCCAGCCGTCGAGGCTGCTCTGGTCCGCGAGGTGGAGCCGGTCCAAGGCGCTCTCGGTGATCATCGTGTTCGGTGCGTCCGTGCCCGTGGGCAGCCGGCTCTCCTGTTGGACGACCGGGTGGGCGATGCACGAGCCGGGCGAGCAGGTGTTCGTGTTCCCCGGACCGGGACCTCCGCCGCCACCCGGGCCGCCTGAGCCGGGGCCGACCAGCTGGCCCCCGCCCTTTCCGCCTCCTCCGTAGGTCAGCTGCACGCCTGAGCCCGAGAGTCCGGGGCGCGAGCTGAGGACGTCGACGGCGGGCGAAATGGATGACGGATCGATTCCGTAAGACCGCAGGAGCGCCGGCGTCGCCACGTAGATCTGTCCGTCCCACTGGCGGCCCGAGGCGCTGGGGTTCTGCAGGCCGACCGAGGACGCCGGATTGTCGAGTTCCACGACGTCGGAGGCGCCGACCGCGGATGCGATGGCGTGGACGCCGGCGTCCTGCGACGTGTTCTCCTGCGACGTCGGCGGACTGGGATTGGGGCTGTTGCCGTTCTGGCCGTCCGGGCTCCAGACCGCGAGCTCGTTCGCGGCCAGATTCGGGCCGACGAAGTCGTAGACGTTGCTGTAGCGGGCGACGGCCACGGAGCAGATCACCACCGCGATGAGGACTCCGACGCTGATGGCCGACAGGGCGGAGCCGGACCGGGCCCGGTACCGCGAGAGGTCGCGCAGGGCCAACCGGATGGCGAGAGGTGCCCTCCGTCCAACCCGTGCCAGCACGGCCAGGAAGAAGGGGGACACGAGGATGATTCCCGCGACAAGGGTGACGAACCCGGGTATCAACCACACCACTCCGCCGCCGTTCCCGGCGGCGCCCGAGAGGGAGAACATGATGAACCCGACGACCAGCGCGATCACGCCGGGCACGAACGAACGGTGGATCTGGCGCGGCGGCGCAGGGCGCCCGGCCAAGGCGCTGACCACCGGGACGCGTGTCATGGCGCGGGCGGGTTGGCCGGCGGCCAAGAACGTAGCGACGACCGCCAGGATCATCGCCACCACGATCACCGTCCACGGCAGGGCGAAGGTCGCGATGACGTGATGCGCGCTCTGCTCGTTGTGCGGGCGGTAGGCGAGCCAGGCGACCAGGCCCAGCCCGAAACCCACCACGGCGCCCGCGGCACCGACGATGACGCCGTTGGCCTCCAGCACGAGCCGGACGTTGCGGTCCGTCGCCCCCATGGATTCCAGCATCCCGATGGCTCGCAGTCGGCGCTGCGCCAGCACCGTGAAACCGCCGACGGACACAAGTGCGATGAGCAGCATGCCCACGGTCGCCAACGCCAGCACGATGGTGTCGGGATTGATCGGATTGTTGTTGGTCGAGCCTGGCGTCGAGACGTTGGACCCGATGCGACCCGGGTCCACGCCTGGCGCGTCGAAGAGGACGTCGATCGTGGTCGGGTGCGTGACCTGCCCGAGCAGTACGAGCGCGAACTCGTCGAGCAGGCTCTGGGGGTTCTGCACAATGCCGACCACCGTCTTGTTACCTTGAGAAGACCAGGAGTCGCCCACCTTGAGGTTGAGGTCGGAAGCCAGTCCAGGAGTGAGGGCGATCTGGTTCGGCCCGGTCGGATAGTGCCCGGAGAGCAGCCCGAGCATCGGCTCGCCGTAAGGGCCGTGCGGGTCTTGGGATCGAAGATCGTAGGTCAGGGTGCTGCCGGGGACATGGAACGTCTCGTCCTCAATGACCTGGACGGTGCCGAAACGGTGCTCCAGCGCGGCAATCTGGGTGTCCACCGAATGCAGGTTGAGATTGGCGCCCCCCTTTGCGTTCGAGGAACTCGTGTAGGTGGCCAGGTCGTGCGCCGTGCCGTACCCGGCGTCGGCCGGTGGCGGGGTATTGACCGCCACGGCCGCGCCGACCACGACGGCGGCCACGGCAACGATGACGAGGAGCAGGATGAGCAGCTGCTGGCGCCACTCGCGCCTGAAGAGGCGCCAGGCCCATCTGACCATGGCCCGGCGAGCCGGGACGCCTCCGCTGGTGGGTTCGGGGGCCGATCCGGTGGCCGGCCGTTCGAGGACGCCGACGCTCATTGGTTCGGGAGGTCGGCGAGGATCGCTTCTGGACCTTGGTCCGGGAGCGTCTGGTCCACCACTCTGCCGTCGCGCAGAAAGACCATGCGATCGGCCCACGAAGCGAGCTGGGCGTCATGGGTCACCACGACGGCAGCCAAGCCCCGGTGGCAGGCCGCCAGAATCAGGCGCATGACTGCCTCGGCGTTGGTGGAGTCGAGCGCGCCCGAGGGTTCGTCGGCGAGGAGCAGGCGACGGTTGCCCACGACGGCGCGGGCGATGGCGACGCGCTGGCGCTCCCCACCCGACATCTGGTCGGGGTAGTGCGAAGCGCGATCTCTCAGCCCGAAATTCTCGAGCGACTCGAGCGCCGCCGCCTGGGCCTTGCGCGCAGGGACGCCGTCGAGCTCGAGGGGCAGCGACACGTTCTCCACTGCGCTCAGCCCGGCGAGCAGGTTGTAGTCCTGGAACACGTAGCCGACGGACTGCCGGCGGAGCTGAGCCTTTCCGTTGCGCGAAAGCGAGGAGAGGGGTCGACCTTCGACGTAGACCTCGCCGCTGGTCGGCTCTTCCAGGCTGCCGGCGATGGTCAACAGCGTGCTCTTGCCCGAGCCGCTGGCGCCCATCACGGCCACCAGGGTCCCGGCGTCGACCGAGAGATCGATGCGCTGAAGGGCGTGCACCTCTGCGAGCCCTTCCCCGTAGACCTTGGAGATGTCGCGCAGTTCGAGGTAGCTCATTGCGTCACCTCAATTGGTAGGACACTTGAGACCATACGCAGTATCCTACAGTCTTGCGGTGGACTGTCAAGGGGGTCTTCCCAAGGGTCGGGGAGCCTCTGGACATCCCACGGCTCTCAACGTCAAGCGGCCAGAGCAAGTTCGATCTCTGGACGGTGAGCCCAGGCAATCATTTCGTCGTAGGCGACATGATGAGTGAGGCAGCCATGCATCTCCGCGTCAGCTCATCGAATCTGGCGTGGAGCACGCAGTGGTGACACAGCTGTTCCGCCGGGCGTGAACGATCGCGTCACCCAAATCTTATGCGATTGCAACTCTGGGATCGAAGTCCGTTTACCTTCGTCCCCTACCCTCGAGGTCTTGCGCACGAACCACATCCCCGTGGGAGTGCGCTCCACCTATGGAGGTGCCATGACCGCGAGAACCATGCTCCGTGTTGCCACACTCGATACGGCTCATGCCGCAGGTGTTGCGTGTTCCGACGTAGCGTCCGCCGTCGGGCTGCGGGTACGAGCCGAGTTCCAAGAGATCGAAGGGGGCAACGTGATCCTCGAACTTCAGCTTGGTGACGAGACCGTTCCCTCTCCTCATCCTTCCCGGCTGGCCTCCGTGATCGATGGAGCTGTTTCCAACGTCGAAGTGCTCAGTTCTTGGACCGAATCGACGCCGCCGGAGCCGGCTCCCCGGCAGTGCCCTGACGTGTTGGGCGTGGGCTACGAGCCGTTGCCCGAAGTGGCCCAACGCGCGCTCGATGATGACCTTCCGACGGCCCAATGGGATCGCTCGGACTCGTCATGGCATCTGGCCGTGCCGTCCGTCTGTGGTGGCAAGGCGATTGTCGGAATGTCGTATCGGGGCGGATACAGCCACAGATTCACGGCCCATGACGCTGCCGCGCTCAGGTGCGGTCTCGCGTCATAGTCGGCGCAAACCGGCTGCAGGGGACTGAACTGACCGAAGAGGGCGAGCGTCTGCCCGCCAGTGCGGTGGCCCTGGGGCTGCCTGAAAGCCGGGGTACCCGCCCGCCGGCTGCGTAGGGCGCTCGCCCGGCGCCCGGTCGGCGGGACCGGCTCACGTCATATCGGATCGAACTTGTTTGGCCCGCGCCGCGCCGATTGCCGTCTTCACGTCCTTTTGCTCTTCGGGCGGTGGAAGTACCGACGGCATGCCGAGTGATTCGATCCACAGTTCCCGGCTCCATCCGGTCGTGTGATAGAGGTGCTCATCCTCTTGCTCCTCGACTTCTTCAAGAGCGGATCGCAATGCCTTCCCTGTGTCGCCCTTGACCCTCTTTGCCGCCTCGCCGATCAACTCCCAATTGAGGTGATCCTTGGTCTCGGCCAGGGTCACGCACTCGGCGGCGACCAACTCGGCGTCCTCCTTGGACCCGTCGGCCAACGCCATCTCCATCGCCCCGACCAACGATGTGCCTATGTGGCGAACGACTCTCCGGCCTGGAGTCTCGACCTTGTGACCCAGCCCGATTGAGGAGAGCACCCCTTCGACTATCTCAACGTGATGAATCGTCTGTTCAAGGTACTTCTGCCACTCCTCGCGCAGGTTACTGTTCTGCACGCACTTCAGCGCCGTTTGGTAGACCTGCACGCCCCCGAGTTCGGTCTCCAGCGCCTGGTAAAGCAGTTCGTGCAACTGATCATCGTTCATGGTCATCCCTTCGGTCGAGACATACGAACCGCAGCAACCTGCGGGTGCAATGGCGTTACCCGCTGCAGTCGCGTCCAAACGAGCCGCGTCGATTTGCAGACCGGTCCGCTCGCGACAAAACGGCGACCCTTGGCGGCCACGAATGGTGCCACCAAGAGTCGCCGTCGCCTAGGGACACATCCCCCTTGGTTCAGCTACCAGCGGTAGAAATGGTGCCGACCCGCCGATTCTCCACGGCCGAGCGCCGCTCCGGCAAGCCACAGAACGAGTAGCACCGCGGCCACGATCCACAAGAAGTGAGCCGTGAACCCGACGCCGAAAAACAGCAGGACTATCAATAGCGCCAACAGAAGTACCATTGTTCTCCTCCTCTTAGATGTACGTGTCGTCACGGCGGACGAGATTGCCCCGCCCGTCGTCGATGACGGTTCGGTGCCTGCCCATGCCCATTGTCATCATGGCAATGAGCGAGAGTACGGCTCCCACCGCGCCGACGATCATGAGAATCACTCCGATCGCATGGATATTGAAACCGTGCTGATAAGAGTTCACCGTCAGGGCAAAACGCAAGACTGCCCCCACGGCAAACACCACAATGCTCGTGGCGAATCCTCCACCGGCCATTGTTCCCTCCTTTGTAGGGTGAGGGACTGGTACCCCGAAATACACTGAAGAAACCGGAACTTGTCGTTCACTGATCATCTTTTCGCCATTTCGAGAAACCTATGGCTATCTCTGCTCCGTCCGGTCACCAACGGTAAAGTGAACGCTGCCTCCGACGGAGGCCTGAACAGGGGACGTGATGGGATCACCGATCGACGTGGACTGGATGATCTCGGTCGATGACCACGTGGTCGAGCCTCCCGATCTTTGGTCGGATCGGCTTCCGTCGAAGCTGGCGGCGGCGGGACCTCGGGTGGAGAGAATCAACGATGAGCAGGTCTGGATCTTCGGCGACAAGAAGAAGTCCATCGCCGAGCAGGGTGCGAGGCTGTTCTCGAGAGAAGGCATGCGGGACCTTCTCGACATACCCAGGACCTTCGACGATCTGCGACCAGGTTGTTACGATCCACGAGAACGTGTGAAGGACATGGACGCGGCCAACGTGAGTGCGTCATTGTGCTTCCCCTCTTTTCCACGCTTCGCGGGCCAGGAGTTCCTCGAAAGCGATGACCGTTCTCTCGCCCTCGACTGCGTACGCGTTTACAACGATTGGATGATCGACGAGTGGTGCGCGTCGGTGCCCGGTCGACTAATTCCGTTGGTCATCGTGCCGCTGTGGGACGTTGACCTGGCGCGCCGCGAGATCGAGCGCACCGCCGCGAAAGGCGCCAAAGCCTTCACCTTTCCCGAGAATCCATACAAGCTCGGGCTTCCGTCGATTTACGACAAGGACAAGTACTGGGAGCCGCTCTTGCGCACGGCGGCGGAGCGCAACATGCCCGCCTGTACCCATATCGGTTCCTCTTCAACTCTGCCCCAAAGCTCGCCGGACGCGTCGATCGAAGCGGCATTGACGCTGCTTCCCATCAATCTGATGACCACCATGATTGATTGGATTTTCAGTGGAGTGTTCATCCGCATACCCGAACTCACGTTGTGCCTGTCCGAAGGTGGGATTGGTTGGATTCCCTACGCGCTGGAGCGTTGCGACCATTCGTTCCGTCAGCGCGAGAGCGCGTTCCTTCGGGCCCGCAACAATGGCCTGGAACATTTGGTCGACTATCACGACCTCGACCGGTTGCCCTCCGAAGTGTTCGCCGCGCACGTCTTTGCCTGTCTCCTCGACGAGCCCTTCGGTTCGAGCGTCCTCGACAAAATACCCTTGGCCAATGTGATGGTCGAAGTCGACTACCCGCACGCCGATACGTCGTGGCCGGGAAGCCCCGGGGTGATCGGTGAACAGCTGTCCTCGCTCTCGGCGGAACAGCGGTATGAAGTGCTGCAAGGGAACGCCCGTCGGGTATTCCACTTTGCACCTTCTCTCGGATAGAGGGCTCCTCGCCGGATAGAGGGCTCCTCGAGGCTCGGACCGCCCGAAACAAGGGTCGGAGCCAGGATTTTCACGACCTCAGAGTCCGATTCGATCGCGCCCACAGAGTTACGCTGAGCGCCACCCATGGCACGACGACGAAATGAGGTGTTCGGGATGGATGCCGGTCCGATGCACCTTCGGCCCGCGCATGCGACCGAGACCGTCGAGAGAGCAGGGGACGTGCCTGCGGGGTCGATACCGCCCGCCGTCCCAAGGTCACGCGTCGTGGTCAGTCAGACCCTGACCGGCCTCCGACGGTCGTTTGGTCATCTGGTGTGGATTCTCGCGTTCACGCTGCCTTCCCTCGTGCTGTGGTGGCACGTATGGACAGGGCACCCCACTTCTACCCTCACCTGCGCCTGTGGTGACCCGGCCCAAGAAGTCTGGTTCATCGCCTGGCCCGCATGGGCGCTGTGGCATGCAGCCAACCCGTTCTTCTCGAGTGCCGTCAACGTGCCGTACGGCGCCAACCTGCTCTCCAACACGTCGGGGACCCTGATCGGAATTGTCCTCAGCCCGGTAACCCGGATCTGGGGGCCGGTGGCTGCCACCAATGTGGCGTTGACACTGGCGCCAGGACTCAGCGCGTGGGGATGCTGGGTAGCGATACGCCGCGTTGTCAAGTGGAAGACGGCCGCCATCCCGGCCGGGCTCGTGTACGGCTACTCGCCGGCCATCGTCACCTCAATCATGTTCGGCCATGCGTCGGTGGCCCTTTTGGTCGTCCCTCCTCTACTCTTCGCCCACCTCTTCGAGATGTTTGCTCGCCCGGAGAGATCCCCGCTCCACGACGGGCTGGTCCTCTTCGTCCTGGTGGTCGTACAATTCTGGATCTCGCCCGAGGTGCTGGTGATGTGCGCCCTCTTCGCCGCGCTCGGACTGATAGCCGTGGTGCTGGTGCGCGGGCGACTCGCCGCACGGCATCTCCCGCAAGTTCGGCACGGAGCGTTGTCCCTCGTCATCGGCGCGAGCCTGTCGATCGCCGCTCTGGCCTATCCGGCCTGGTTCGGGGTCGCCGGTCCGCAGGCGGTTTCCGGACCGCTCTTCCCTTTTGCTCCGATCGCCGGCGAGCTCCTCTGGCAGTTCTTCTCCACAGCTGGTGCGCGGCGGCCGGCGATCAGCGCCGTGCGCCTGACCGGCTACCTCGGACACAACGGTCCACAGTCGAACTTCATGGGGTGGGGTGAGGGCATAGTGCTGGCCGCGTCCGTGGTGCTCGCGCGGCGCCGACCGCTGGCGTGGCTGTGGATCTTCCTCGCCTTGGCGGGCGCCACCCTCTCCCTCGGATCGATCTTTCTCGGGCCGCCGGCGGTGCTGCGCCACATCTGGTTGCCATGGAGAGAGCTGTCCCACGTACCGGTGCTCGACGAGATCGTCCCCGACCAGCTCTCGTCGTTCGTCGCCTTGTCTGTGGCGTTCCTGATCGCACTCGGACTGGACGCAGCACGGGCGCAGTGTGCGAGCTCGTTCGCCTGGAAGCGACGGACGTTGCGTGCGGCCGGCAGCCTCCTGGCCCTCGCGGTCGGGCTTGTCGCGCTGGTTCCCGTTTTCATGACCTACGACGTGCCCCTCACCGTGACCGCAGCGACGGTGCCGAGATGGATGGCAAACGATGCCCCCCGGCTGCCGAATCGGAGCGTGCTCCTCACCGTGCCGTTCGCCGTCTCGGGATCGGCCGCCCCCATGCTGTGGCAGGCGGTGGACGGCATGCACTTCCGCCTGGCCGGTGCCGCCCTCAAGACCCCTGGTGCCCACGGACGTCCCGTGGCTCAGGGATCCAAGAACTCGGCACGGGGGATCCTTAACGCTCTCTCCACCGGGTTGAGCGAACCGCCCGGGACCCCGTCCCAGTTGGCCACCGTGCGCCAGGCGTTGCGCACCTGGCAGGTCGACTGGGTCGTCGTCGAAGGGCCTAGTGGAGACCCCGTGTACGCCTCGGGGTTTCTCACTGCCGTGCTTGGAACGCCTCCCACGTTCGTCCAGGGTGCCTGGGTGTGGAAGGTGCCTTCTGCGACCCCTATGGCGCCGATGATCGCCGGGGCCTCCCTTGGAGCGTGCCAGTCGGCATCCAGGGGTTCATCGGCACTGCATCATCCGCTGGCAATGGCGGACTGCGTTCAGGCGGCGGGGCGGAGCGTTGAAGGTCCCCTCCCGCACACCGTCAGCCCGATTCGCAACTAGCAAAAGTCACTCCTCGAGCTGGGCCACCGGAATCGATCGCTCCATCATTCCGAACGTCTCCTCACCGTCCCAGCGGTACCTGACTCCCGCCTGCTGGAGGGCGGGCGCGAACTCATGGTGCGTACCCCCCGCCATGCACGCCGAGAGGATCGTCTCGCCTTCGATGTGGATGTCGCCGTCCTCTGTCCGCAGGACGAGCGCCACGTCCTCGCCGTTGGGCTGCAGGCGTCGCAGCCACGGTGCGTCGATGAGCGTGGCCGGGATCATCCGCTCGCCATCGAATACGTAACCTTCGTTGTAGGTCGGCTGGCCGTCGGGTCGCTCCGGGAACGCGAGGGCGCCGAATCCCCGACCGCTGGGGAACAGTGCGCTCGGCCAGCAGTGTCCCCAGAAACCGCCCACCTCGCGCAGCCCCTGACGATGGATGCGCAGTCCGGTACCCGTGAAGCTCCACTCTTCGTCGCCCAGGTGAACCGAACCTCGAGTCGTGCAGAGCTGTTCGTAGCGGGGTGAGATGAACGCGCCGGCGAAGCCCTCGTCGAAGAGCTCCTTTGCCTCCTTGCTGAGAGTGCCCGACACCCACGCCGGTGCGGCACAGGTCAGCTCCACCTCGACCCGTAGTGGCACCTTCGACCCGCTGAGGTCGCCCTTGGCCAGGGCCGCGGCGGTGGTATCGAGGGCCGTACCGTCATAGGTCATGGTCGACGTCTTGAAGGGCTCCACGCAGCGGAACTCGAGGCCCCCGGCCGCGAAGGTGCGACAGATGCCATCGTCGTCCACCGGTGAACGTCCTTCGCCTGAGCCCCGGACGACGGCTGCCCGACCATCGGGAAGGCCGAGGTTCACCTGGAGATCGCGCTTGCCCCAGGACTCGGCAACCGCCTCGATGCCCACTCGGGGGAGCCCGATCACGCCCTGATCGTCGGAGACCCAAACCGAAGCGCTTTCACGGAACTGCGGATCGTCGGGACACTTCGTCAAGAAGAAGTCCTTCGAGCCCTCCATGCCGCTGCTGAGATCGATTGCCATGCCATCCTCCCGGATCGGTCGTGTGGTAACCGCCCGGAGGCGCGCCGCCACGTTGTAGGAACAGAACTAAGCGACTTCTTCCCGATGCCTCGCCAGTTCGCCTCGGGCAGCGAACCCACGTGGGCAAGACCGGTCGGTGTCGTCGGACGTCCCGCCTCTCATCGAACCGCCCGCTTCGGAGCGCTGCGTCGTACGTCCCGGGACGCTGACGCGTCGACGGAGGCACCGATCGCGAGCAAACAGAATCGTACGACCCTGTCTCTCGTCTCTCGCTTTCGCTGCGGGAACCCGGACCAGTGTGCCTCGACCACACCCCACACGACGTCGTGAATCGAACGGGCATCGGGCTCAGGGTTGACCTCGGCGAACAGGCCGCGTTCTCGACCAATCCGGAGCTGCTCAATGAGGGGAGCGAGCATCATGTCAAACGCAAGCTGGAGCTCGGCGGGGGTCTCTCGCCGCCGAAGCTGTGCTTCGGTCGAGAGATACTGCAAATTGGCGGCGATCCGGCGGTCGAACGCGAGGTCCAGCCGGCCGTCTATCCAAGCGATCACGGCCGCGCGGGGGTCGGTTGCCGGCGCCATCCTCCGCTTCAGGCGCTCCGCTTCTTCGGCTGCGACCCTCGTGAACATTGCCAACACGAGCTCGTCCTTGGACGCGAAATGCCGATAGAAGGCCCGAGTTCCGAGGTTTGCCTGAGCCAGGACGTCACGGACGGTCATGCCGGACACGCCCCTCACACGGAGGACGCTACGAGCTGCCTCGAGAAGAATCCCTTCCTCTTCGAGATCCTGTTCGAAGTCCTTCTCGAGGCGCGCCCGCCGTTGGCTTACAGGCGAGATGTCAACCACCGCTTCTCGGTCAGTCCCGACAGCAGGGACATCGGGTGACGTGCGCTGATCGATGAAAGCAAGTTCGACACTATTCGTCCAAACCTCGAGCGCCGAGAAAACAATGTTTACGAAAGCGAAAATATTCTGGTCCAGGCTCCATGGTGGAGTCAACCCGGCCGGCGGACGGCGGTCATTCGTCGATGCTGATGGCACCTTCGGGACACGTGGCGACTGCCTTGCGGACCAGATCGTGCAACTCGGCCGGCACGTCCGGCGACTCGACGTATGCGTGTCCGTCGTCGTCGCGGAGAAGGAAGATTCCGGGCGCCGCGAGGGCGCACAGCGTGTGGCCCTGGCAGACGTCCGGATCGATGTGTACCCGCACGATGATCTCCCCTTTATCGGCTCGCCGACGAGGGGCCGTACAGCGTCGACCCCCAGCCGTCAATGACCTGATCCAACGGTCGCCCCTGGAGCTTGCCCGGGGAGAACGTCGCAGGAAGGTGCTGATAGCCGTTGATGGTGCCGATGTCCTCGTAGCGGACCGCGCCGCCCGGGTCCAGCCGGTAGTCCGGCAGGCGCTCGAGAATGGCGGTCAGCATGGTTTTGAACGTCATCCGCGCCAGATTCGACCCGATGCACCTGTGGACGCCAAGCCCGAAGCCGGCGTGGCGGTTTGGGAAGCGATCCAGCGCCATCTCGTCGGGCCTCTCGAACGCGACCGGGTCGTGGTTGGCCAAACCGTAGGCCATCCAGACCCGATCGCCAGAGCGGAATGTGTGACCACCGATTTCGCAGTCACGAGTGATCGTCCGGCCACCGCCCTGGGCGGGAGTGGTGAAGCGCACGAACTCCTCGGTGGCGGTGTCGAGCAACTCCGGATCGTCCAGCAGCAGTCGACGGTGGTCGTGATGTTCGTCGAGCCAGATCAGCGCATGGGAGGTGAGCGAGGTCGTCGTGTCGAATCCGCCGCCGATCAGCAGGGAGAGGGTCCCGAGAATGTCGTCGTCCACAAATGGAGCACCAGCCGTCTGCGCGTCGATCAATGCCTTGAGCATGCCTGGGCGCGGACTGCTGCGCGCGCTCTCCATCTCCTCTGCCAATCGGGCACCCATCTGCATGGCCTGGCCGAGCACCCGAGGGAAGTCGGGGCTCGAGGGCGGCGTATAGACCAGCGCATGGGCAGGTTCGCAGTAAATGACCCAGTCGGTGAGCGGAAAGCCCAGCATGCCCATAGTCAGGACGGCTGGGACAATGTTGGCGAGGTCGTCTACGAAGTCGAGCCGACCCGACTCGATCACCTCATCGATACACGCGTGACTGAGCTCCCTCACCATCGGCCGCCAGCGCTCGACGGCGGTCGGTGAGAGGAACGGATTGAGCACGCGCCGGTACTCGAGCTGGTCCGGCGGGTCCATCTCAATGAAGCCGCCCCGGCTTGTGGCGCCTGGTGGCGACGGTATTGCGATGCCCTGATACCCGTTGCGGACTCCCAACGGATCGTGGTCGTTGGAGAGCAGTTCGGGATGTTTTGCCATCTCCCCGATCAGCTCACGCCCGCTGATGACCCAGTAGCCACCGTGTCGCTCGGTCCACGCCGCCGGGCATCGGGACCGGATGTCGTGGCTGATCTCCGGGAAGGCGGCCTTGTACTCGGTTGAATGTTGATCAAAGTTCACGACGGTGCGGTTGTCCATTGACCTCCTCCCCTACCTGATGACAGTACAACGATTCTGGACGATCAACGGGGACCAGCGCCGTCCAGTGGAATGGCAAACCTGTCGTGGTAGAAGGCGAACTCAGCGCGAAGTGACTGCAGATTGAGGCCGTAGGCCGCCGGATCGGGCGGGGACCCGCGTCGGCGGTCCTTTGCACTTTCACCCCACCATTCCACCATCCGATCGCGAGCTTCGGCGTCAAGGTCGTCCCCCAATTCGCCGTACAAGTTCTCCATTGCCGCGATCGGGTCTGATTGCATGTCGTTGAAGGAGACGTCGAAGAAACGACACTCTCTGCCCGAGTCGCGGAACTCGACCAACCGCCGCAACGACTCGCGCCACAGCCCGACTTCGTGCCGCCCTAGGGCATGAAGATCGAGACTCTCGACGACTGGGTTGGACAGCGCTTCCTTCAACGCGCAGAGGGAAGGGAGGACACTCCCAATGTCGCGGTGCGTCATCACGAAACGAGCGTCGGGATACACCTCATTGAGAGCATCGATGGTCGTCATGTGCGCGGGACTCTTCAACCACCATCGCGTCGGGGGACAGTGCCACTGGAGCAGCTTGAGAACCCGTTCGTGGTATCGATACGCTGGAGCCATGTCGCAGGACAACAACCAATCGGTGTAGCTGGGCAGGAGCGCCATACCCTCGAATACCTCGGAGCGAAAATCCAAGGCCATGATGAGAATGCACTCTTGGGGGCCGGTGGCGGAGGTCGGCAGCATGCCTGCGAAATCCGGGAAGATCTGATTCGACATGTCGATTCCCGCCTGGCTCTGGGCGATACGGGGATCGCAGTCTTCCGTTGCTTTTTCCGGAGGGGGGCATGGTGAACCCGCTTCCCATGTGCGCAGAGAGCGGCGCGAGCGATCGCAGGCCAACAGGAAGCTCAGGGCGGTTGAGCCAGTGCGGGGCATACCCAATCCGAAAAGTGGCGCGACTATCCGTTCATCGTCGATCTCGGGGTGAAGCCGATACCATTTTTCGACTTCGAGACGGTTCACCAGGTACCCGACGATCTGGTCGGAATAGACGTTCCGACCGAACTCATTCAAGGATCCTTCCGTCGACAGCGACCGGGTAAGAACCTCAAGGCCCTCGCGCCACGTGTCGGGGCCGAAATCGTCGGACCCGGCACGCGCACAGGCTTCCTGGACCAGTGCGTCGACGAGAATCATCCAGGATGTTCCGAGAGTGAAAACACCGTTGTCAGTTTGTACGATTTGGAATGTGGGCGCAACCCATTCTCGTCTGCAGTCTTGGAGAACCGCGGTGCGAGACCGCCCGGGGGTGGCTGGGTCTGCGACAGCATGCCCATACGATCCTGAGACTCGAGAGCCCACAGAGCCGAGAGGGAGGCATGTCCGTGATCAGGAGAACCGTGGTGCTCTTGGTCGTTGCCGTCTCCATGGGGACGATTGCCAATTCTGCGGTGGCTTCCGCATCGGCCAACAAGCATGCGCCCCACGTGCCCACGACCAAGCTGGCCGCCTCGCAGTTCGGCCATGATCCGTAGCAGTGCTGGCAAACGATGTTGCCGGACTTCCCTCGATCACCACGGAGGCGAATGGGCTGGCATTGGCGACGCAGTTTGCGAGGGACAGCGCGGCATCGGAGGCCGACTCCGACCGACTCCGTAAAGCACTTGGACTTCCCGCGCTCACGTAGGGATTCAACGGCCTGAAGCCCACCCCTCCGGGCTCAGCCCGGGACCGTCACGTTCCAGTAGTTCAAGATCCCTCCGACGTAGGGGATGTTCTCAATGTTCTTCACGTTCTTGGACGCGCCGGTCACGATCGGCCCATAGTCGACGTAGATCGAGAGGGCGTTCTTGATGACGAAGTCCTGAATGGTGGTCCATACCTTCTTGAGCTTCGGACTGCTCGGCGGGAGCGCCTCGACCTCCTTGGTCAGGGCGTTCAGGGTGGGGTTGTTGTAGTCGCACAGGTCACCCACGTCGCCGGGGATGTACTGGGTGGTGAGCTTTTCGATCCCCGGCAATCCCTCCGGGTTGAGCCCCATTTGGGCCTTGTTGTCGGTGTACAGGTCGGTGACGTAGTTCGACGCCTGGACGATCTGGAGCGACACGCCGATCTGCTTCCACTCCTGTTGGAGCACCGTGGCCAGCTGATCGTTCTGGGGTTCGGGCAACGGCATGAGGCTGGTGGAGAAGCCATGGGGATACCCGGCCTGAGCGAGCAACTGCTTGGCTTTCTTCAGATTGAAGGCGTAGATGTTGGTCAGCGACTTGTCATAGAAGGAAGACGAGGATGGGAAGATGCTCCAGGCCGGTTCGCCCTTGCCGTAGAGGAGGGCGCTGTTGATGGCCGTCCGGTTGGTGGCGAAGTTGAGGGCCTGGCGGACCTTGACGTTGGCCAGTGGTCCCGAGGCTTTGCAGATGGGGACAAAGAAGTAGCTGGCGTCGGGGAACAGCGAGCTGGACTGCAGGTTGGTCTGGGCATCCAAGGCCGGGATGTCGTTGTCGGGGATGCCCTCGACCTCCACGAGCCCCGACTCGAGAGAGGTGAGCTGCTGGGGTCCATTGGGGACGTTGACGAATTTGAGGCCCGAGAGGTGGATGGCGCTGGCGTCCCAGTAGCGGGGATTCTTGGCCAGGACGATGCTTTGGCCCTGGGCGTAGGACTTCAGGATGAACGGGCCGGCGCCGACCACATTCAGGTTCGGGTTCGCGGAGCTCGTACCCGTCGGCAGGGCCATGAAGGACTCCTGGTCGGCCAGAAGCGGATAGAAGGTGCTGGCCACCGGCTGGGAGAAGGTCATCACCAACGAGTCGGTCCCGGTCACGTCGATGGAGGAGATCTCGGACATGGACTGGTCCCACACCCCCGGGTGCGGATTGGTCAGGTTGCGCTCGAATCCGGCCTTGACCGCGGCGGCGTTCAGAGGCGTGCCGTTGGAGTACACGACACCCGGACGCACCGTGATGTCGATGGTGGTGGGGCTGGCCACCGTGGCGGCGGACGCCAGGTCGGGCACCAGGGCGCCACTGTCCGTCTCGCGCAGGAGCCCGGCGTAGATCGGCCAGTCGTAGGCCATGCAGCAGGCCGAGCTGGTGAGCTGGGTGGGATCGAACTCGATGGGGTTGATGGTCTCGGAGAGGTCGTAGCCCGTGGTCAGGACGCCGTACTTGCCTCCCGAGGCGGCACCAGCGGGAGCGCCCCCGGCCACGAGCACTTGGGCACTCAGCATCAGTCCAACGGCCATCATCGCCAGGGCGACGCGCCGGACCGCAAATCCAACGTTGATCTTCATGGAGTCAGCTCATCTCTTTCGCTCAGCCGCGGGTGGAACAACCCAAGGGGTGATGATGCGGACGTGCCGGTGGCAATGATGGCTGCCCGATGGCGCCGAGCGATCCGCGATGCCCGTATGGGCGCGCACAATGGAAACGCCTCAGGACACGATCGTCTCAACGATCCCCCCATTCCCCCCAAAGCCCTGCCCGGTCACGAAGCAAATCGCCCCGTTCTCTCGGGCGGCGCTAATCGCTCGCGGACAGCTTGAACCGAAGTCACGCGGTTGTCCAGTGTTCGAAACGAAAAAAGAACGCAAACAACATCGTGTCCGGTGCCTCACGGCCGCTCTCACACCGTGGACGTGGCTGCTCGCTCTCCGCAACCCGACCGTGAGTAGGATGACCGGCGCTGACACCGCCGGGGTGTCGACCTTTTTGCGAAGAGAGCGACCGGCAACCAAGGGGGGCGAGTGGGTAGGTTGGTCCTACGGCGTCTGCTGAGCATCCTTCCCGTGTTGCTCATCGTCTCTTTCGCCGTATTCTTCCTGCTGGCGCTCGTTCCCGGTGACCCGGCGGTCACTCTGGCGGGCGGCCTGAGTGCCACGCCGGCTGAGATCGCCCGGGTCCGCGCGCAGTTGCACCTCAACGATCCCTTGATCGTCCAGTACTGGCACTGGCTCTCCGGAGCGATCCGGGGAAATTTTGGAACATCGCTCTCCACCGGCCAGTCGGTGAGCCAGCAGATCGCCGCCCGGTTCCCGGTTACCTTCGGCCTCGTCGTGGCCTCGGCCATCGTGTCCCTCATCGTCGGGATACCCCTGGGCATCCTGTCCGGAGTGCGTCCCGGGGGAAGTCTCGACTCTGGCGCACGGTCCTTCTCCACGCTCGGCTTGGCCGTGCCGAGCTTCTGGCTGGCCATCATCCTCGTGTCGATCCTCGCCGTGCATTGGAGGATCTTTCCGTCGACGGGCTATACGGCAATCACGGCATCCTTCACCGGCTGGCTCAAGGACGTCACCTTGCCGGCAGTGACGCTGGGCGTGGCGGTGGGAGCAACGCTGGCCCGCCAGCTGAGGGCCTCCCTCATCGACGCCCTCGATACCCCCTATGTCCGCACGGCCTGGGCCAAGGGGGGGACCCGTCGCTCGGTG
>Ga0182030_10005213_pt1 | contig 27641 bp, 31 predicted proteins | sample 812S3MmetaG_FD_121299 | JGI IMG/M metagenome (GOLD analysis project Ga0182030, IMG submission 121299) | Permafrost microbial communities from Stordalen Mire, Sweden - 812S3M metaG (Illumina Assembly) | ecosystem: Environmental > Terrestrial > Soil > Wetlands > Permafrost | place: Sweden... | reverse complement strand
TGCCCGCGGAGCCGACAAGCCAGCAGGGCGTCGTCGTGCAGACCTGGACGAAATGCTTGCCGACCGGCTTGAGATTATACATCGAATAAAAGGTTGCGACTTCGTAGGCCTTGATGCGCGGCATCGCGAGCATGTCGGCCACATAGTCCATCGCCACACGGGGCAGCCAATTGCCGCTCTGCCGCTGGGCAAGATCTAGCAAGGGCATAACCGCGCTCTGTTGCCGGCCATCGGGATATTTGGCAATGATGGCCTTGGCTTTTTTCAGATTCGCAGCCGTAAAGGCAAATTCCTTCGGCTGTTCAGGGCCGGTTTCGGCGATTCCGACGCTGGCGCTCACCGGTCGATCTCCCCGAACACGATATCCAGCGATCCGATGATCGCGACAGCATCGGCCAACATGTAACCCTTCGACATGAAATCCATCGCCTGAAGATGGGCAAAACCCGCCGCATGGATATGACAGCGGTACGGCTTGTTGCTGCCGTCCGACACCAGATAGACCCCGAACTCGCCCTTAGGCGATTCAACCGCCGTATAGGTTTCGCCGGCCGGGACATGATAGCCCTCGGTATAGAGTTTGAAATGGTGGATCAGCGATTCCATGTTTCGCTTCATCTCCGCGCGAGGCGGCGGCGAAACCTTACGATCATCGACCTTGATCGGCCCGTCCGGCATCTTATCCAGGCACTGGCGCATGATCCTGATCGACTGGCGCATCTCCTCGATACGCACCAAGTAGCGCGCATAGCAGTCGCCGGTCAGCCCGACCGGTATATCGAATTCCATCTGGTCATAGACGTCGTAAGGTTGTGCCTTGCGCAAATCCCAAGCCACCCCCGAAGCACGAAGCATCGGACCGGTGAACCCCAAGGCCAGAGCGTCTTGGCGGCTGACATTGCCGACATCGACCGTACGCTGCTTGAATATGCGATTTTCGCTGAGCAGGCTTTCCAAATCGTCGATCACGCTGGGCAGGTGGTCGATCCAGGAATAGATGTCGTCTGCCAAACCCGCCGGCATGTCGGCATGAACGCCGCCGGGGCGGAAGTAATTCGCATGCATCCGGGCGCCGGAGACACGTTCATAGAACTCCATCCCCCGTTCGCGTTCCTCAAAACCCCACATCGGCGGCGTGGTCGCCCCGAGATCGAGCGCAAAGGTCGTGACATTCAACAGATGATTGAGAATGCGCGTCAATTCCGAGAACAGGACGCGGATATACTGTGCCCGAGGCGGCGGCGTTATCTTCAGCAGGGTTTCGACGCCCAGCGCGAACGCATGCTCCTCGCACATCGGCGACACGTAATCGAGCCGATCGAAATATGGAACCGCCTGTAGGTAGGTCTTATATTCGATAAGCTTTTCCGTACCGCGATGAAGCAACCCGATATGCGGGTCGCAGCGATCGACGATCTCGCCGTCCATTTCCATCACAAGCCGAAGCACACCGTGCGCAGCCGGGTGCTGGGGGCCGAAATTCATGGTGAAAGGCGTGATTCTCATACCGATCTTATCTTCGACCGGCAGATCCCCCAACGACTCCGCCTTTGTGACCGCGTCGGTCATATCGGCTTCTCCCAATAAGGCGGTTTCGTCGCTTTCTCGTCGCCCGGAAGCTGAATGTCGGTGATCGCTTCCCAGGGGCTCGCAAAATCGAATGTCCGAAAATCCTGGGTCAACTTGACCGGCTCATAGACCACGCGCCGCTGATCCGGATCATACCGCAACTCGACATAGCCGGTCAGCGGGAAGTCTTTGCGCAGCGGATGACCGTCGAACCCATAGTCCGTCAAAATTCGGCGAAGGTCCGGATGATCGGAAAAGAACACGCCATACAGGTCCCATGTCTCGCGTTCAAACCAGTTGGCTGAAGGATAGACCTCAACAACAGACGGAACGGGCGTATCTTCATCGGTCGCGACCTTCACACGCACACGGTGATTGAGGGATACCGAGAGCAAAGTATAGACGACCTCGAACCTTTGGGCGCGTTCGGGATAGTCGACCCCGCAGACATCGATCAATTGCTCGAACAGAAACTGCGGACCATCGCGCAGGCATGTCAAAACCGGCACGATGCGGGCCGCCGGAACGGTCACGATCAATTGGCCGTGTTCGACGACCGAGGCCAGAACATCGGCCTGCAAAGCCGCATTTACCGCCTCAATAAACTCGGGATTAGCGCTCAATGACATGGCGGCTCAGCGAAAAATCGGGGTGTCGTCGCGGCGAATCTTCTTTTGAAGCTGAAGAATGCCATAAATCAGAGCTTCGGCGGTCGGCGGGCACCCGGGAACGTAAATATCGACCGGAACGATTCGGTCGCAGCCCCGCACCACGGAATAGGAATAGTGATAATAGCCGCCGCCGTTGGCGCACGACCCCATCGAGATGACCCAACGCGGCTCCGCCATTTGGTCGTAAACCTTGCGCAGCGCAGGAGCCATCTTGTTACAAAGGGTGCCTGCAACGATCATCACGTCTGATTGACGGGGGCTCGCGCGCGGAAAACTGCCGAACCTGTCCAGGTCATAGCGCGCCATAAAGGCGTGAATCATCTCAACGCCGCAGCAAGCGAGACCGAAGGTCATCGGCCAGATCGAACCTGTGCGCGCCCAATCGACAAGATGCTCGAAATTGGCGACGAGAAAGCCTTTTTCCTCGAGCCGCTGGGCGGCGCGCGCGAGCAATTCGTCCTGGCCCGGACCCGGCGGCAGAGCGGCCGGGCGTGTCGGATCGAATGAGGTGATTACTCCCAATCGAGCGCTCCCTTCTTCCATTCGTAGACGAAGCCTACGGTCAAGACGCCCAGAAACCCGGCCATCGAAAAGAAGCCGAACGCGCCGATATCCTTGAGCGATACCGCCCAGGGGAAAAGAAACGCTACCTCTAGATCGAAAATAATGAACAGAATGGCGACCAGATAGAAGCGCACATCGAACTTGGTGCGCGCATCGGTGAAGGCCTCGAAACCGCATTCGTAGGCAGAGACTTTTTCACTATCCGGCTTTTGTTGAGCCAGCAGATACGAACCTGCGATCATCACGACGGTGATCACGGCCGCGACCACCAAAAAGATGAGAATTGGAACGTAATCGACGAGCAGTGGGTTCTGCATTTCGCTCACGATTTCTAAAGCAAATGATTGCACATACCGCGCCGCAGCGCAGCAAGCGTGTGGTTTAGCACAAGATGCCGGCTTGGCTATAGGTCAGTTTACCGCGTCTTAACCTGCGGCTCACTTTTTTATATCTACCGGAGATTCTGATGGCGCCATTCCTAAGGAATGGCGCGAGTGACGGGACTTGAACCCGCGGCCTCCGGCGTGACAGGCCGGCGCTCTAACCAACTGAGCTACACCCGCGTTTTGCGAGCCGGTTAGGTACGCGCCTACCCCGGCAGTGTCAATCCGACCAACAGCGCCGGGTTAATGTTTTTGTCTCAAGCGAGTCTTGAACCGCCAAACCCGAAAACCGAGCCCGGCCTCAAGCGCCGCAGAGTTTGTCAAAAAAACGGATCACATTCACCCCCGTGTGGAGGCAAATTCAAACTCAGAACCTTAACGCGAGGTTCTAATTTTCGATCCGGTAAATGGTGGGCGATGACGGGATCGAACCGCCGACCCTCTCGGTGTAAACGAGATGCTCTCCCGGCTGAGCTAATCGCCCTCTATTCGGCGAGCGGACAAGCCGCCCGCCGATAAGAGATCATAAACCCGTCTTTAGTTGACGGCGTCTTTCAGGCCCTTGCCGGCCTTGAATTTCGGCTGCTTGCTGGCCGGAATACTGATCTTTGCGCCAGTCCGAGGATTGCGCCCTTCCGACGCAGCGCGTGCACTGACGAGAAATGTGCCGAAGCCGACGAGACGAACCTCATCACCCGTCTTCAACGAAGCGGTAATCCCATCAAAAATCGCGTCCACCGCTTTGGTCGCATCGGCTTTGCTGAGGCCGGCACTTTCCGCAACGTGAGCAACGAGGTCGTTCTTATTCACTAGCGCCCCCTTTAAGCGTCCGAAGTCTATTGCCAGGCTGGCTTATGATGGCTTCGGCGGATTGAATTAGCCGGCTCATCCCCGCACTGCGTGCGCTTCCGAACCGGAGGTTGGACTTTATGCCCAAAATCATGCGGTCACTCAACCGCGAATCGTGACTATTCCGGTCGCAACAGCCGATTCATGCGGGAATATGCTCGCATGCGCCCGCAAACGGCGGTTAACGGGCATTAAAAAACCCGCCGAACCTGGGCAGGTCCGGCGGGTTGATCGTTTTCACCGAGTCGCGGTTAGTGACGAATCACTTCTTCCTTTTGATCAGAGACGCGTGCCGCGATCGCCGCGGCTTCGTCGGGCTCAGACCACTCGATGGGCTGCGGCGGAGTCACCAACGCATTCAGCAACAATTCGTCGATCGTCGAAATCGGGATGATCTTCAAACCGCGCTTAACGTTATCGGGAATATCGGTAAGATCCTTTTCGTTGTCCTTCGGGATCAATACCGTCTTCAGGCCGCCGCGCAGCGCCGCCAGAAGCTTTTCCTTCAAGCCGCCGATCGGCAGAACCCGACCACGCAGGGTGATTTCACCGGTCATCGCAATATCCTTACGGACCGGAATACCGGTCAGCACCGACACGATGGCCGTGGTCATGCCCACACCTGCCGACGGGCCGTCCTTGGGGGTCGCCCCTTCCGGAACATGGACATGGACATCCTTGCGGTCGAACACGGTCGGCTTGATGCCGAGAGACGGGGCACGGCTTTTGATATACATCTCGGCCGCCTGAACCGACTCCTTCATCACGTCGCCCAGCTTGCCGGTCATCGTGACCCGGCCTTTGCCCGGCAGCGACACCGCCTCGATCTGGAGCAGCTCGCCGCCAACCTCGGTCCAGGCCAAGCCGGTGACGATACCGACCGCATCCTCGAGCTCGGCCTCGCCGAAGCGGAACTTCCGCACGCCGGCGAATTTGTCGAGGTTGCGGCGGGTGACCGCGACCTTATCGAGCTTCTTGACCAGGATATCCTTGATCGACTTGCGGCACAGATTGGCGATTTCACGCTCAAGGCTGCGCACGCCGGCTTCGCGCGTGTAATAGCGGACCAGATCGCGCAGCGCGTCGTCCGAGACGGAGAACTCGTTGGGCTTCAGCCCGTTCGCCTCGATCTGCTTGCTGACCAGATACTGCTTGGCGATTTCGACCTTCTCGTCCTCGGTGTAACCCGAGATGCGGATCAGCTCCATTCGGTCCAGAAGGGGCTGAGGCATCCGCAAGGTATTCGCCGTGCAGATGAACATAACGTCCGACAGGTCGTAATCGACTTCCAGATAATGGTCGTTGAAGGTCGAATTCTGCTCGGGGTCAAGCACCTCGAGCAATGCCGACGACGGATCGCCGCGCCAATCGGCACCCAACTTGTCGATCTCGTCGAGAAGGAACAGCGGGTTTGAAGACTTGGCCTTCTTCATGCCCTGGATCACCTTGCCCGGCATCGAGCCGATATAGGTACGGCGGTGACCACGAACTTCGGCTTCGTCGCGAACGCCGCCCAGAGACATGCGCACGAAATTGCGCCCGGTCGCTTTGGCGATCGACTTGCCGAGCGAGGTCTTGCCAACGCCGGGCGGCCCGACGAGACACAGAATCGATCCCTTTACCTTGTCGGTCCGCTGCTGAACCGCGAGATATTCCAGGATGCGTTCCTTGACCTTATCCAGCCCGTAATGATCGGAATCGAGCACGCTTTCGGCGAGCATGATGTCCTTCTTGATCTTGGTCCGCTTGTTCCACGGAATCGACAGCATCCAGTCGAGGTAATTACGCACAACGGTCGCTTCCGCGGACATCGGGCTCATCGTCCGCAGCTTCTTCAACTCGGCTTTGGCTTTCTCCTTCGCCTCTTTAGAGAAGCGGGTCTTGTTAATTCGCTCCTCCAGTTCGGCAAGCTCGTCGCGGCCTTCCTCGGATTCGCCGAGTTCCTTCTGGATCGCCTTCAACTGTTCGTTGAGGTAATATTCGCGCTGGGTCTTCTCCATCTGGCGCTTCACGCGATTGCGGATGCGCTTTTCAACCTGGAGAACCCCGATCTCGCTTTCCATCAGCCCGTAGACGCGCTCAAGCCGCTCGCTGATCGTCTCGAGCTCCAAAAGCTGCTGCTTTTCGGGAATCTTGAGATTGAGGTGCGAGGCGACGGTATCGGCCAGCTTAGACGGCTCGTCGATCTGGTTGATCGAAACCAGAACCTCGGGCGCGATCTTCTTGTTCAGCTTAATATATTGCTCGAATTGCGCGATCACGGCCCGCGACAAAGCCTCAAGCTCCTGCCCTTGTCCCAGACTGTCTTCCAAGGCCTCCGCCTCGGCCTGGAAAAAGGTTGCGTTGTCGGTGAAATTCACAATGCGGGCGCGATGCACACCCTCGACCAGAACTTTAACCGTGCCGTCCGGCAGCTTCAGCAACTGCAATACGGTTCCGATAGTGCCGACGCGATAGATATCATCAGCTGTCGGATCATCCTGACCGGCATTTTTCTGAGTGACCAAGAGTATCTGTTTGTCGTCCCGCATGACGTCGTCGAGCGCCTGCACGGACTTTTCCCGGCCGACGAACAACGGAACGATCATGTGCGGGAAAACGACGATGTCCCGTAGCGGCAACACCGGATAGATCGATCCCGCGGATTTCGTCATCATTAAGTCCTTCCTAAACTTGTCCGGTTCGCATCCGCTCTCGGCGTGCTCCCCGGGACTCGGGTGACAGGTTCAGCCTATCCCATTTTGCCGGCGATAAGGCACAACCCTCATCGCATAAGATGGCCCGATCATCGCCAGCTTCAAGCGACAGCAAGACTGACACAAATGAAAGCTTAGTGCGCCATTCGTTCGGTGCCAATCGTGAGTCGACACCGTATTGTCACCGCCGAATGAGAATCCCGCGAGAATCTTTGAAAAATTCGAGAAAATTTGATGCGCGCGGTGTGCATCCGTCCTATGCCCGAGTTCGACGGCCGTTGTCCTTGGATTACGCCCCGCGATTTGCAGAAGCTGGCCTGAATCAAGCGTCGAACCGCAGATTCGGCACGCTGGCCGAGTCCGATCGCCCGACGGAAACCAACCACTGCAGGGTCCTTCGGCAGAAAACCGGCGCAATATTCTCGATCGGCAAAGGCCACCGTTCAAAAATCGCGTGCGCCAATCTGCCTCAATCGGGCAAGGTCGCGATCTGCCTGACCAGTTCGAACAGAGTCGGCTTAACCTTCAGCATGCGCCAATAGGCCAACGATCCCGTTGCGGCCAATGACGACCACCCCGTCTCCCACTTCGACCCTGGTATCGCCGGGCGGACGATCGATCGTTTTGCCGCTGCGGTGTTTCAACTGAACGATCAGGAACGCGCCTTTCGTCCGGCTCTCGATTTCATCAATCGTCAGGCCCGTAAAGGCTCCTTCCTCGGCCGCGACTGCGATATCCATTTGCAGCCCATAGGTATTCAGCGTGCGTTCGAAATCGCGCGTTTTGGTCTTATCACGCTCAAATCGGGACGCTTCAGGGTAAAGGATCATCTCGGCGATGCGCTCTGCCCCGATATGCGTGGGCAGAACCACCTTGTCGGCCCCGGCGTGCCGAAGCTTTTTCTCGGTCGTGGGCAACTCTCCTCGGGCGATGATCTCGATCGAGCGATTTAGGCTTCGGGCGGACAAGGTAATGAACACATTCGCGGCATCGTCAGGAAGCACCGTTGCCAGGATGCGCGCGCGATCGATGCCGGCCTGCTTTAGCCCTCCTTCGTCCGTCGCATCGGCCTGGACCGTTAAATAGCCCAAGATACGGGCCTCGGCAGCGCGATTTTCGCTGCGTTCGAGAATGACGAATTGCGCAGCGCCCGCCTTCAATTCGTGCGCCAACATCTGGCCGATCCGACCGAATCCGCACACGATAATGTGGTCTTTAAGCTTGTCGACTTGGCTTTGCATGCGCTTGGTTCCGAGCACGAGTTGCAGTTGGTTGATTGTGATGAATTGTACCAGCGAACTGGTAAAGAAGATCATGCCGGTGCAACCAAGCACGATCGTGCCCATTGTGATGTTGCGCAACAAAGGTGTCACGATCGGATGAACTTCGTCGTAGCCGACGGTGTAGATCGTGAGCACGACCATGTAGATGGCGTCGGCGAAGCTCCACCCCACCGCCATATATCCGGCCGTCGCGAGAACGAAGATCACCATCATATAGATGACGGAGAGGGTGAGGTTGCGGAGCGGCGGGCGGAAGAGATCTCTCATCGGCGCGTGTCGATCACCATCATTGACTAGTAGCGTTTCAAAAATTAAGGCCCGGCAAGCTGTTCCTGCCGGGCCTTATATCACAGAAAGCGCAGTTGAATTCAGCCTTCGTCAAGCAACCACTTCCAGCGCGGTTTTTACGTCAAGCAACCGCTTCCAGCGGCTTGGGGCGGCTGTCGACCACCTCGTCGACGATTCCGAATGCCTTGGCCTCATGCGGATCGAGGAATTTGTCCCGCTCCAGCGCCAGTTCGATCTGTTCCAGCGTCTGGCCGGTATGCGCGACATAGATTTCGTTCAACCGCTGACGCATGCGCAGAATTTCGCGGGCGTGGATTTCGATATCCGCCGCCTGCCCTTCGGCGCCGCCGGAAGGCTGATGGACCATGATCCGTGCATTCGGCAGTGCGAAACGTTTGCCCTTGGCCCCCGCAGCCAGCAGCAGCGAGCCCATCGATGCAGCCTGCCCGATGCAAACGGTCGAGATATCCGGCCGGATATATTGCATCGTATCGTAGATCGCCAGACCCGAGGTCACGATGCCGCCCGGGGAATTTATATAGAAATGAATGTCCTTGTTCGGGTTCTCGGATTCGAGAAACAGAAGCTGAGCGCAAACCAAGCTGGCAACGGCGTCATTGACGCCGCCGACCAGGAAGATGATCCGCTCTTTGAGGAGCCGTGAAAAAATATCATAGGCGCGCTCGCCGCGGCTGGTCTGTTCGACCACCATCGGCACCATCGTGTTCATCTGAATATCGTCATAAGCCATGGCGCGGATCTTTCTCGAAGGTTCAGCCTGCCACCGTCTCCGTCTCGTCGTCCTCGCGGGCCAATTCTTCCGGCGTGACGGCGCGATCGGTCAAGGTGACACCAGTCAATATATGGTCGACAACCTTGTCCTCATAGATGGGCGCGCGCAAGGCATCGAGTGCGCGGAAATTATTGCGATAGGCGTCGAGCACCTCGCGCTCCTGCCCGGGATAGCGACGAGCCTCAGCGATCAGACCGCGATTGAGCTCTTCCTGGGTTACCTGGATGCTGTTGCGCTTGCCGATCTCGCTCAGCAGCAGCCCAAGGCGAACCCGGCGTTCTGCGATCGTGCGGTATTCGGCTTTGATCTCGTCTTCCGGCTTGGCTTTTTCTTCGGCCGTCAGTTCCGGCTGAACCTGCTTCCAGATCGATTCGAACTCGAGATCGACCATGCCCTGCGGAACCGGGAAGTCATGACGCTCAGCCAGGGCATCCATCAAACCGCGCTTTAACTTGAGGCGCGTCAGCCGGCCATATTCGGACTCGATCTGATCGCGGGCGGTCTTCTTTAAAGTTTCCATGTCAGCCACGCCGAGCTTCTTGGCGAACTCGTCATCGAGCTTCACTTTGACAGTCGCGCGCAATTCTTTCGCGGTTACGACGAATTGCGCCTCTTTGCCGGCCAATTCGGCGGCATGATATTCGTCCGGGAACTTGACCGTGATGGTCCGTTCTTCCTTCGGCTTGATCCCGATCAACTGTTCCTCAAAGCCCGGAATGAAATTTCCGGCGCCGAGCTCCAGCGGATAATCCTGGCCGTCCATGCCCGCGCGTGCTTCGCCATCCACGGTGCCGGCGAAATCGATGACGATCTGATCGCCCTTCTTCGCTGCGCGGGCCTTCTTGACCGGCTCAAATTCCTTATTGCTGTTGGCGATCCGCTCAAGCGCTTCGTCGATCGCTTTGTCTTCAACCGGTGCTACGACCCGCTCGAGCTTTAGGCCCGTCAGATCCGCCGGTTCGATTTCCGGTAGAGTTTCGACCGCCATCGTATATTCCAGGTCGGTGCCTTCGGCGAAGGACACGACCTCGATCTTGGGCTCCAAAGCCGGGCGCACGTCATTGTCCTGCAGCAGCTTGCTGGAGCTGTCCTGCACCGTCTTTTCCAGCACTTCGCCCATGACCGACGAGCCATAGCGCTTTTTGACGAGCGACAAGGGCACTTTGCCGGGCCGGAAGCCCGGCAGTTTAATCGTCTTGCTGAGCTCGGTCAGGCGACGATCGACATTCGCGCCGATCTCGGTTGCGGAGACGACGACGCGCCATGTGCGGCTTAGCCCTTCATGGGCAGTCTCGGTCACGTTCATGATGCAGGAACTCGGCTTTCAGTTAACAACGACTAACAACGACGCGGTAAGGCGACAATATTGGTGCGGGCGAAGGGACTTGAACCCCCACGACTTTCATCACTGGAACCTAAATCCAGCGCGTCTACCATTCCGCCACGCCCGCTTAAGGGTTGAGGCTTTTATAGCATAGGCGCTCGGGGGGAAAGGGTGAGATGGAATCTTGCTTGTTAACTCCACCACAGGGCAAAACTTGAAGCCGTTTCGGCGATTTAGAATATCAGAATAGCCCTGGCGAAACGCAATTCAACTCGGGCGACCTTGGAGAGGGGAACCACCAAATTAAAGAGGGTGCCCTGGAATTCCCGATGTTCTTGCAGCGCCCAAGTTGATGGTCCTGAATAATCAGACTGCCAAATTGGAAGTCGGCAATCAGGTTCCGATCGCCACGCAATCTTCGGTCAGCACACTGACGGACAATGCTCCGGTAGTGAACTCGATCGAGTACAAGGATACCGGTGTCATCCTTAGGGTCACGCTTCGCGTCAACGAGGGTGGGCTCGTTCTGATGGATATCTCACAGGAAGTGAGTGACGTCGCCGCAACGACCTCCTCGACGCTCAATTCGCCACAGAAGCGAAATTAATGTCGCGTCTGAATGCTTGTATCACCCGAGCGTCTGTATGATATTGTCATACAGATTTTAAGGAGGCATCGATGACCGTCTTGAGCGTGCGGGTCAGCGAAAGCGAGCGCGATCTACTCACCGCCGCCGCGGAGCATGCGCACACCAATCTCAGCGATTTCGTTCGCCGCCGTGCCCTGGAAGCGGCGGAGATGGATATGCTTGAGCGGCGGGTCGTGACGATACCGGCGGATGATTGGGAGGCGTTCGAAAGTTGGGTTAACTCCCCGGCGAAACCAAATCCCGCTCTGCGGAAGGCTTTAACTGCTCTGCCGCCTTGGGAGGACTGACTCCGCCCCGACCGCTAACTGCCGAGGATGATCGGACAAGCTTCGATTGCGGTCGAGACTCGCTTAATCAATGGTTTTTGCGTCACGCTTGGCGCAATCAGATCGGTAATACGTCGCGGACCAGCGTGATATGTGACTCCGCAACCGGATCCGTTGCAGGGTATGTCGCGCTCAGCGCAGCACAGATCGAGCGGCAATATCTGCCCAAATCCGCGCGGCGTAACCGGCCGGACCCGGTTCCGGTCATCTTGCTTGGCCAACTCGCAGTGGATCGGCGGTACCAGGGCCGAGGCTATGCGCGCGGCCTGATGTTCTTTGCTCTGCACACTGCGATCAGACTATCGAAGGAAGTTGTTTGCTTCGGTGTCATCACCCATCCGCTGGACGAGAGGCTGCGCGATTTCTATCGCGGGTTTGGGTTCGAGGAACTGCCCTTCGATCCGATGCGCGCAATGATCGCCCGAATCGCCGATCTTGAAGCGAGCCGCGCGGATTCCTAAACCTGCACGATGATCCGGCCGGTCGTTTTGCTCGCCGCCATGTCCTCGAAGGCCTGGGGTACGTCGCTGAAGGGGACGACCTCGCCGATCACGGTGCGGATTTTCTTGGCGAGATACAGATCGACCAGCTTGCGGTTGATCTGTGCGCCGACGGCGCTGGAGGCGAAATTCCAGCCGGTATGGGCCTTCATCATCGGCACGGCCTGAGCCGGCGCATAGGACAGAACCACGCCGCAGACGCTGAAATTGCCCATCGAGAGCGCGCGCGGAACCAGGAATTTTTCGTCCGCGACCTTTTTGTTGGAGGCAAAACCCATGATCAGATAGCGGCCGTCATAGGCAATGGCCTTGAAGGATTTTTCCATCACCGCCTCGCCGATATTGTCGAACACGACATCGACACCTTTGCCGCCGGTCGCCTCCAGCACGATCTTGAGGTAATCCTCGGTCTTGTAATTGATCGCCAGTTCGGCGCCGAGTTCGCGGCACAAAGCCAATTTTTCATCGGAACCGGCGGTCGCGAAAACCCGCGCGCCGGCATTGACCGCCAGTTGAATGGCGGCAGAGCCGGACCCGCCGGCCGCGGCATGGATCAGCACGCTTTCCCCCGCCTTGATCTTGGCGCGGTCGTGCAGGCCCAGCCAAGCCAGATGAAAGGGGAAATAGATCGCCGCCGCATCGGGCATCGGCACCGACTCCGGCATTTCGAACGCAGCGCCGATCGGGCAGATCGAATATTCGGCAAAACCGCCATGCGCGCCCTTGGTGGTGGCGACGATACGTTTGCCCAGAAAGGCTTCGGCGCCCGGGCCGGCAGCATCGACGATCCCCATCACTTCCATGCCGGGAGCATAGGGATGCTTGGGCTCGGCCATCATGTTGCCGCCCCGAATCCGCTCCAGATCGTTGAGATTGAGCGGGATGCCGACAGCCTTGACCAGCAGTTCGCCCGGACCGGGCTCAGGAACCGGGACGGTGTCGAGCACCAGGGCCGCGCGGGGTTCGCCATAGGCATGGGTGCGCCAGGCCTTCATCGTTCTTTCGGACATGTCTGTTCCTTTAATCTTTATTCAGGCTTGAGGTCGAAGCGCTCGATATAGGGCCGAAATTCCTTGCGGACGACAGCCGGATCGATGCCATATTCGTGTGCCTCGTAGCGGTGGATGCCGTGCTTTCCCTGGGGGTTGTCGGCGATGAACCATTTCATACGGGCCGCCCCTTCTTGCGACATCGGCAAATCGAAAGCTCCATAGATCTTCTCGACGACGGCGAACTGGTCGCGCACGAACTCGGAGAATTTCATGTCGTAGAAAACGGCATCCGGATAGTCCTTTGCCGCCCGCACTGCGATTGAATGCTCAAGCTTTGCCTTCAGCCGGCGATTCCAGTCCTCGGCGACATCGAACTTGTCGACCTGGTCGCTACCCATTTCACGAACGAGCGCGGTCAGGCTGGCATAGGAGGTGAGCGATTTCACCGGGTCGCGATGCGTGAAGACGATGCGCGCGTCGGGATAGGTCTCGAGCAGATGCTCCAGTCCCCACATATGCGCGCCGGTCTTGAGCACCCAGCGGTCGCCTTGATGGCCCGACTGGAGATGCTGAAGCTGCTGATAATGGAAATCATAGACATGGCGAAAGTCGGCCACGTCATCCACCCAATCCTGGTAAGAGGTCACACGGAACTGATTGTGGAACAGCGGCGTACACATCGTGTCGCCCATGATGACGACGCATTCCTGGCTGAGTTGCGCCCCCATGGGATGCATCGCCTTGAACTTTTCCCGTCGGAAATCCATCGGCGGAAACCCGGCCTCGGTCCGCGCGATGCGCGGATCGGTCTCGAAGGTTGCCGTCTGGGGCGGCGGCGACGGATAGGTGATCTCCCAGGTCAGCGGGGCGCGGTTGGCCGGGTCCTGCGCCAGAATATCATGGAGGATGGTCGACCCCGTGCGCCCCAGGCCGACGATGAACACCGGCTTGACGATCTTCTGCTTTTCGATCTCGGGATAAAGCTTGCGGTCATTGATATAGTTAAGCCGGTTGACCGTGTGCTGAAACAACCTGCCCTTGGCTATATGCTGACCGACGACATTGAGCCTGGCGTCGCTCTCGAGCGAGTCGACGAAGCGCTCCAGCCCTTCAAGAAACGGACCCGAACCGAAATCCTCTAGCCCGCCGGTCAGCTGACTGGCCTCGGCGGCGACCGACTTTGCATTAAACGGCAGACTGAATTCGCCCACGGCGCCTCTCCCCAAAACGAACCTTATCGGAGCCGCGCGTATTCACACCAGCCCGTATGATTATCGCCGATACTAGAGAGACGCGAGGAATTAGAGAAGCAGAATTTGCAGTTTCGCGCCTAACCCGATCATGTGGCGCTCGCCGATTGGGAGAAAGGGAAATTATGCGAAGTGCTCTTCCTCGTCATTCCCGCGCACGTGGGGATTCAGACTAGAGCCGCGTCCGCAGCGATATGGGTCTTTTCCGCGCTATCGCTCGTAACGCTCGTTTCCCGCCTGCGCGGGAATGACGGGAGGTTAACCAAGTAGCGCCGCGAATGGCCGATAGATCACCGGATCGCCGGCCTTGAGTTCAGAGATGCCTGTCGGCAGATCGAGGATGCCGTCGGCCCAGGACAGTGAAGTCAACAAGTTGGAGCTTTGGTCGCGATAGAGTTCGGCTTTCGGTACGCCGTCCGCCCAGATCAGGCGGGCGCGGGGAAATTCGCGGTTCTTGGGCGATTTTCTGGTATCGCCAGCCAGAGCCACGATAAAGCCGGGCGCCGGACGGTCAGGGGCGCCGAGCAGGGCCTGGATCGCCGGCAGGCCGATCATCAGGAACGTGACCATCGCCGACACCGGGTTGCCGGGAAGGCCCAGCATCGCGGCCCCACCCACCTGGCCGAACAGCACCGGCTTTCCGGGGCGCAGCGCCAATCGCCAGAAAAGCACCTTGCCCTGAGAGGCCAAGGCCGGGCGGACATGGTCATGGTCGCCGACGGAAACCCCGCCTGTCGTGACAATCAGATCGTATGCCGTCCCTGCTTTGGCCAAAGCCGCCTCGGTCAAGGCGCGGTCGTCGGGCAGCGAGTCGATCACCGTCACCTCGACCGGGAAGTTGCCCAGCGACTGGGCCAGCATCGCGGCATTGGTTTCGATGATCTGCCCGGCTTCCAAGGTCGCGCCGGTCTCCCGCAGTTCAGTGCCGGTCGAAGCGATGGCGATGCGCAGGCTGCGCTTTACCGTCACTTGGGCCACGCCCAACGCATGCAGCAATGCGACATCCTGAGGACGCAGTCGTTGGCCCGCGGCGATCGCAATTTCGCCGACGCGGATATCGCCGCCGGCGAAGCGGACATTGGCGGCCTTCGGCGGCACCGGATCGATAATGACCGCGCCGTCTTCGAGGCGGCAATCCTCTTGCATCGCCACCGTATCGGCGCCGTCGGGAAGTACCGCGCCGGTCGAGATGCGTATGGCGACGCCGGACGGCAAGGCGCCGGAGAAGGGAATGCCAGCGGCGGATTCGCCCTGCAGCGGCAGAGCGGCGGCCCCCTGCCCGGTCACATCACCATGGCGGAAGGCATAGCCGTCGACGGCGGTATTATCGAACGGCGGCAGGGCGCGCGGCGCAATCACGTCGGCAGCCAGACATCGGCCCAGCGCATCGCCTACCGACAGCGTCTCATCGCCGCCGACGGGCCTTACGACCTCGCGCACAATCGCCAAAGCATCGTCGAGCGGCATCGGGTCGTCGGCCAACCTTAAGCCCCCTCGGGACGGTTAAAGTCGCTTTTCCCGCCGGTCTTTTCGATCAGGATCACCTGTTCGATCGCCATCGCTGGGTCGATCATCTTGGCCATGTCATAGATGGAGAGTGCGGCCACGGCTGCCGCGGTCAGCGCCTCCATCTCCACGCCGGTCTTGTAATGGGCAACCACTTTAGTGGTGACACGGATGAAATCGCGCCCGATCTCGAAATCGACACCCAGATGCTCGACCGGCAGAGGATGGCAATAGGGAATGATCTGGCTGGTATTCTTTGCCGCCTGGATTGCCGCGACTTTCGCCACGGGCAGAGGATCGCCCTTTGGCAACCGGCCTTCGACAATGGTGCGGATTGTCTCCGGTTGCGCACGCAACGTCGCCTGAGCGGTGGCCGTGCGCTTGGTCACCTTCTTTTCGGAGACATCGCGCATGCCGGGCGGTTGATATTCGCTGTCCATCCGTTCAGCCGCCGATTTCGATCATAGTGCGGTTCTTCATCGTTAGAAGTTCTTCCATCGGCGGGTGGGCAGCCTGCTTGGCATCCACCGCGCCCAGTATCAGCTTTTCGACATCCGTGTCCGATCCGCCCGAGCGCATGCAATCGCGCAGGCTTTGTTCGGCAGGATGAAACAGGCAGGATTTGATGTTGCCGTCGGCGGTGACGCGCAGCCGGTTGCAGGCGCCGCAGAAGCTTTCGGTCATCGAGGTGACAAAACTGACCGACCCGGCATATCCGGCCAGGCGGAAGTCCTTGCCGACGGCAGTCGCGTCGCCCATGAGCGGGATCATCTCATAGTGCCGTTCGATCAACGCCCGGATTTCGGCATAGGGCATCAGGCCGCCGGTCGACCATTTATTGTCCGGAAAGGGCATATATTCGATAAAGCGGACGTTGATCGGCCTGTTCTTGGCCCAGGAGACGAAATCGAGGATTTCATCGTCATTGACGCCGCGCATCACCACGACGTTGATTTTGAGCGGCGCGAAGCCCGCCGCCAGCGACGCCTCGATCCCGTCCATCACGGCGTTGAACTGGTCGCGCTTGGCGATCTCGATGAACCGTTCGCGACGCAGCGTATCCAGGCTGATGGTCAGACCATTCAGGCCCATCGCGCGCAGCGTTCCGGCGCGCTTTGCCAGGGAAATGCCGTTGGTCGTCATCGCCAGCGTCTTCAGTCCGGGCAATGCGCCCAGCCTTTCGGCGATCTGGCCGATATCGCGGCGCGACAGAGGTTCGCCGCCGGTCAGTCTGATCTTGGTGATGCCCATCCCGACGAAAATCGATCCCAGCCGAACGATTTCGTCGGCGGTCAAAATCTCAGTGCGCGGGGTCCAGTCGATCCCTTGCGGGGGCATGCAATAGGTGCAGCGCAGGTTGCAGCGGTCGGTGATCGACAGGCGCAAATAGCTGTGGCGCCGGCCGTGCCGGTCGATCAGGCGATTCTCCACAGTCATTCCGCCGCCTGATGGAACAGATGGGCGAGCGACTTGGCCCCGCCAATGAGGCTGAACACATCGTTCCAACCCTGAGCACGCAGCTGCTGGGCTGCGGACTGGCTGCGGCGCCCGGCGGCGCAAACCAGCAGCACGGGCCGAGACGCATCGAACGCGGGGTTGGCGGCATCGAACCGGCTGAAAGGCGCGTGGAAGGCCTGAGGCAGCGGATGCTCGGATCGCTCATCCGCCTCGCGCAGATCCACGATGCGGTAGCGCGCCAGGGCCTGCGGCGACAAGGCGGCCGCATCCAATTCGAAGGCCGCGGTCTCAGGTTTCGCAAGCGCATGAATGGTGGGATTGGCCCCACACAGAGGGCAATCGGCGTCGCGCCGTCTTGCGATGCGGCGGGTCTCCAGCGAGAGCGCGTCCATGATCAACAAATGCCGGTTGAGAATGCCCGGCAAGCCCAAGATGATCTTCAGCGCCTCAGAGGCCTGCAAAGTGCCGAACAGCCCGGGGGTTACGCCCAACACACCCACCTCGGCGCAATTGCCTATCAGCCCTTCGGGCGGAGGGGCCGGCCAGAGGCAACGCAGGCATCCGCCGTCGGACGCCGGATCAATCGTCAGAAGCTGGCCCTCGAATCGATGGATGCTCGCCTGAACGACGGGCACGCCATACAGAACGGCGGCATCGGCCAGCAGATATTTGGTTGTGAAATTGTCTGTGCAATCCAAGACGAGATCGTACTGACCGAACAAGCCAGGCAGGTTTGCGGCATCGGCCTTTGCGGCGTGGATTTTCACGTCGATGAAGGGGTTCAAAGCTTTCAGGCGCTTGGCGGCCATTTCCACCTTGGGCTGCCCGACATCGGCGGCCGCATAGAGTACCTGCCGGTGCAGATTGCTGGCCTCCAGCGTGTCGAACTCGGCGATACCGATGGTGCCGACGCCCGCCGCGGCCAGCATTAGGCCGGCCGGACTGCCCAGACCGCCTGCGCCCACGATCAGCACCCGTGCGGCCTTGAGTTTCACCTGCCCTGCCTCGCCAACTTCAGGCAGGCGAATCTGGCGGGCGTAGAAATCGGATTCAGCGAAGGCCGGCGCTGGGTCATGGCCATGCGAATGCCCGTCGCCGTGGGCATGATCCTCTTGGCCCGTGCCCGGATGCTGGCAATTGACCCACTCGGCTGTGCCGTCGCGGTAATGTTCCTTTTTCCAGATCGGCAGCCGGTGCTTGACCTCATCGATCACATAGCGACAGGCGCGGAACGCCTCATCGCGGTGGGCCGAAACCACGCCAACCCACACTGCACAATCGCCGATCGCCAGCATGCCGTGGCGATGGATCGCTCTGATTGCGTTGACCTTATATTTCTGCCGCGCCTCATCGAGAATCGCAGCGCCCTCGGCCAGGGCCAGGGGCGCGAATATCTCGTAATCGAGGCCGTCGACCTGCCTGCCGTCATTATGGTCGCGGACCCACCCTTCGAAACTGGCAAGCGCGCCTGCCGTGCGGTCGGTCAGCGACGCGGCCAACGCGCGAATGTCGAGCGGTTCGCCCGAAATCTCGAACCCATCAAAGGGAAGGCTCATGGTTCAGCCGCCTGCAACCGGTGGGATAAAGACGACCGTATCGTTAGCCGCCAAGGGACGATCCCATGAGGCAAATTCGTTGTTGATCGCCACCCGTACCCGATCAACGGCGAGTGTGAAGCCATACGCCAAAGCCAGTTCGCGATAAAGGTCGCGCGCTGTGGCGGCACTCGTCACAACCGATTCCGCGCCCAGCCCACGCTGCTCGCGTAACAGCGCAAAATATTCAAGCCTGACAGGCAGCGTCATCTATCCGTCACTCAATCGATCTATTGCGAGAGATATAACGCTATTCGCAATGGTCGACAAATCGTTACGTCTCGACAAGACCGTCTTGCCACCCCCTATATTTGGGTGGGGTTTCGACGATACCAGCCCCGACAAGCGTTCAGACAGGAAAGACAGCCATGCCGCGCATCGACGAATCCCGCCAGTTCATTCCCGTACGAATCGCGGTTATGACCGTCTCCGACAGCAGGACCCTGGCCGACGACAAATCCGGCGGGACCCTGATCGAGCTGCTGGGTGCGGCCGGCCATATCCTGGCAGCCCGCGCGATCGTGCCGGACGACCAATTGCTGATCACCGCGCAGCTGCGCGCGTGGATCGACGACGAGGGGGTGGATGTCGTGATCTCGACCGGTGGCACCGGCGTTACCGGCCGCGACGTAACGCCCGAAGCTTTCGAGGCAATCTATGAAAAATCGATCCTGGGCTTTGGCGAACTGTTCCGGATGCTGAGCTATCAAAAGATCGGGACTTCGACGATCCAATCCCGCGCCACTGCGGGCGTAACCCGCGGAACCTATCTGTTCGCACTGCCCGGCTCACCGGGCGCGTGCCGAGACGGATGGGAGATGGTCCTGAAAGACCAGCTGGATTACCGCCACCGCCCCTGCAACTTCGTGGAGCTGTTCTCCAGGCTGAGGGAGCATGAGCGCAGATAAATGCGTTTACGTGGCAAGCGTATCCCGTCACTCCCGGCTGCGAGGGAATGACGCCTATTTTTCGGGGCGATTGGCCAGAAAAAATCCTCCGGCGTTTGACTCCAGTATCCCAGGTATCGGCCTGCACTTGGCCGATTACCCGAGCAGCTTTTTACCAATAGTCCGCCCGCATTTTGGATAACGGTGCGCTATCGAAGGCTGTTTCCGGATCGTCCATAGGTCTCAACCGAAGAAAGCATCCCAACATCCTTGAACCCAACCAAGCGCCAGCTTCGGTTTCTTCGTCTCAATCGAGGAGAACGAACTGGAAAGATCGTTCAGTGGAACGCGGTGACGGCCATCTGCTGATTTCCGCCTACGAGTCCAGTTTGGTAGGCGACAGTCCAGCTGCGGCACCAGCCCCCATTACCCCGAAAATCGAGATCGCGGGCCGCGGTTGTGACTTGTTCGGTCATAGCGTCGCATCAGATCAAAACAATTTTATTAATCCATCTACAGAGCTATAGTGGGTAAAATCCCTTCGCGGTTAAGGGTAACGCCCGTCTTCGGCTAATCCTGCCCATCCAGGGGCGGTTCGATAAAAGCAGGCAGTCAACCGGGACAGGCATCATGGTCGACGCTATTTTGGCGTTTCCCAAAAGGGGAAGCGACATCTCAGAGAAGATAGATTCCCGGCCAACGGGGATGCGGGCATTAATCTTGGAACTGCTGCGCAAGGCCGATAAGCCTGTCGCCGCCTATTGGCTGATCGACAGCCTGAGGACCCGTGGAAAGCGTGTGGCACCGCCAACCATTTATCGCGCGCTCAACGCGCTTCAGCGTGCGGGCCTGGCTCACAAGATCGAATCTCAAAGCGCATTTGCCGCCTGCCGCCATCCGGAGCATGCGCATCAGAGCCAGTTTCTAGTCTGCTCGCAATGCGGTCAGGCAGAGGAACTGGCGGATCATGATTTTTCCATGCGCATGCAGGCCAGTGCTGAGGCCAAAGGATTCCTGCCAGTCCACCAGATTATCGAAGTCATCGGTCTGTGCGCCGCCTGCATAGCGCAAGGCGCCAGGCCCGACGCGGATTGATTGGCGTCAAGGAATTCCCGCCTTACCGATAATTCCGGGCTTATAGTATGGTCGCGATCATCACTACGGAAAGTCGGCCATGCGGTTGTTCATTCGTTGCGTAGAAGGTGAGGTCCGGTTAGGCCCGGGCAAAATCCGCCTGCTTGAGCTGATCGCGGCACACGGTTCGATCAGCGAAGCGGCGCGGATGATGAATATGTCCTACCGGCGCGCCTGGCTGCTGGTCGCCGAATTGAACCAAAGTTTCCGCCAGCCGGTCACGGCAGCGCAAACCGGCGGTAAGGGCGGCGGCCATGCCGCCCTGACCGAGTTCGGCCACGAGCTGGTGCAGCTTTACCGAAAGATCGAGAAAGACGCCTCCGAGGCCGTCGCCAAACCCTTGGAGCAACTGGCCGGACAATTGGCCGTACGGGCGAACCCGACCCAGACTTAACTCGCCGCCTCCATGGGCAAGGATTGTCCAAATCGCTATATTCTATAGAATATAGCGATAACCAGGAGCTTTGGATGATCCGCACCTGTTTTGCTCTCGTCATTTCCATCGCAGTCCCGTCTGCTGCGCTGGCTGACCGTCCCGGCCGCAGCGAGAGCATCGCGATAAAGGGGACGGTCGATCACCCCCGGACAGTTGCTCTTGCCGATCTGCAGCATGAGCCGCAGACGACGGAAACCGTCTTTATGCACACGGGCCACGGCGCACTCACGGACTCGTTTACGGGCGTACTCCTCTGGACCCTGATCGAAGAAGCCGGCGTCTCAGTCGACCCCGCCCGGAAGAACGACATCGTTCGTCATTTGGTAGTCGTCACAGGTAGCGACGGCTATAGCGCAGTTCTATCGCTGGGTGAGGTATCGCCCGAGTTCGCTGGAGATCAGGCGATCATCGCCTATCAACAGGGCGGCAAACCGATCGAAGGCGCCGACGGTTTCGCGCGCCTCATCATCCCCGGCGATAAGGCGGCGGGACGCGCCGTCGGCGCCATCATCAGTATCGAGGTCAAATGATCATGCGGAGATTTCTTCGTCCTGCCCTTATCGCCCTGCTGACCGTCGTCGTCCTTGGCCGCCTGCCGGTTCCGTCCGCACATGCCGAACCACTCACCGTTTTCGCGGCCGCGAGTTTGAAAAATGCACTCGACGATGTCGCGACGGAATGGAAGAAAACCGGGGCCGCCCCTCCGGTCACTTCCTACGCGTCGAGCTCGGTCCTGGCCAAGCAGATCGAACATGGCGCACCGGCGGACATATTCGTCTCGGCCGACAAGCAGTGGATGGATTATCTGTCCAAGCGCGCGCTCGTCGGCTCACCGCACGATCTGCTGGGAAACCGTCTGGCCTTGATCAGCGGCGCAGACAACCCGCTGAAGATTGCGATCAAGCCCGGCTTCGCCTTAGGCAAGGCCTTGGGCGACGGACGATTGTCCCTAGGGGACCCTTCGAACGTTCCGGCCGGCATCTATGCCAAAGAAGCGCTGACGAAACTGGGCGTTTGGGATTCCGTGCGGTCGAAATTGGCACCCGCTGCGGATGTCCGCGCCGCACTGGTTCTGGTATCCCGCGGCGAAGCCCCGCTGGGCATCGTGTATGAGACGGACGCGAAGGTCGACCCGAAGGTGAGGATCGTCGGGCTTTTCCCGGAAGATACGCACACGCCGATACGCTATCCGGTGGCGATCGTGACGACGAGCCACCACCCCGACGCAGGGAAATTTATCGCCTTCCTGGATTCACCGGCCGCAAAAGCGATCTTCACCCACTACGGGTTCGAAGTTTTAGGGGCGCAATAACGAGGTCGCGCCCCGCGCCCATCATTCATTCGAAACCACCTGGCCTTCGCGCAGGAGGACGATTTGCTGTGCAAGGCGGTCCACTTCGTCCAGAGCGTGGGACACGTAAAGCAGCGGAATGGGATATTCACGGGTGAGCGTTTCCAGATAGGGCAGAATCTCCGCTCGGCGTTCCTGGTCGATTGCGGCCACCGGTTCATCCATCAACAGGACGGCCGGCTCGGATAAAAGCGCCCGGCCGATAGCCACGCGCTGGCGCTCGCCACCCGACAAATGGCGCGGCGCACGGTCGAGCAGGCCGCCCAGATCGAGAATCCCGACTGTCGCGTCGAAGGCAGCCGACCGTTTCGCGCGCCGCGCCCAGGAGCCGTAGAGCAAATTCTGCCGAACGCTCATATGCGGGAAGAGCAGCCCATCCTGGAATACGAGCCCGACGCGGCGAAGACGCGGGGCCAGATCGACGCCAAGAGCGGAATCGAAGACAACCCGCCCCGCCAACACGATCCGGCCTTCATCGGGTTTCAACAGGCCGGCGATCATCCGCAATATGGTGCTTTTCCCGGAACCGGACGGCCCGAACAAGGCCGTCACCCGACCCTCGCCCGTGAATGCAGCGTCGAGCGTGAAGTCGCCCAGGCGTAACCGCGCCTTGAATTCGATGCCGGTCATCGTGCGAGACGCCGCCGGCCGGAGCGGATCAATAATTCGGAGAGAATCAACGAGGCAAGGGACAGAACCACAGAAATTGCGCATAGCCGCAATACTGCCGCATCGCCGTCCGGGGTCTGCAACAGGGCATAGATCGTTGAGGATATCGTTCGAGTCTCACCGGGAATGCTCGACACGAAAGTGATCGTCGCGCCGAATTCGCCGAGGCTGCGGCCGAAGGCCAGCACCGCGCCCGAAAGCAGACCCGGCACCGCGAGCGGCAGTGTAACGCTAAGGAACACCAGCCAGCCGGGAGCGCCCAGCGACGACGCCGCGCCTTCCAGATCGCGCTCGATCGCATCGAACGACAGGCGGATGCCGCGCACCATGAACGGAAAGCCCATCACTGCGGCTGCGACCGCAGCGCCGGTCCAGCGGAAGGCCAACACGATACCAAGGTCCTTATCCAGGAAATGCCCGATATAGCCTTGGCGGCCCAGAAGGATCAGAAGCGCATAGCCTGTTACGACCGGCGGCAATACCAGCGGCAGACTGATCAAAGCCTCGACAAAGATCTTTCCGGGAAAATTCCGATAGGACAAAAGCCAGGCCACAGCGACCGCAACAGGGAGGCTGCCCAGCACGGCAACGATTGCGACCTTGAGGGTGAGCCAGATTGCCTGCCATTCTTCGGGGGAAATATCGGACGGGTTCATTGACTCCCGCCGAGCGCCTCGGGCCGGTCGAGATCGCGCAGCACGCCCGGATCTTCAACTGCGACCTCGCCCACCCGATCAGGAATCGCGCCCAGCAAAGCGCGCGCGCCTTGATCGCCCGACAGATCCATGATGTCCGCGAACAGCGACCGGGACAGCAGGACCGGGTTGCCGCGTTTGCCCGCATAGGTGGGAAACACAGCGGCCTGTCCCGCGAAAGCATCGGCGATCTTGTCGAACGTGCCCGCCCTAACGAACGGCATGTCGCCAAGGCAGATCAGTGCGCCGTCACAATGCGCCGGCACGGCGGCGATGCCGGCCTTAAGCGAAGCCGACATGCCATCGGCGAAATCCGGCGCATGATGAAACGACATGTCAAAACCTGACAGCGCAGTCCGAACGGCCTCGGACTCGTGCCCCGTCACGACCAGCACGGGACGGACCCGTGATTTTACTATCGCTTCCGCCGTGTGCCGTATCATCGGCCGCCCGTCGACAGGCGCGAGCAGTTTGTTGTTACGGCCCCAACGCCTGGACTCGCCTGCCGCGAGCAGTATCGCGGCGACCCTAGAGATAATCCTTCTCCTCTTCCTGACCGATCAGCAGGCCGCCGACGCCCATGCGGGCGACGTCGGCCTGCGTTACCGGGAGGCCGGCGGCAAGCCGTTCCAGCACCCAGTCCAAACCGTTGCGCGCCGGGGATCGGGCACAGCCCGGCAGGCCCAGAACGGGAATTCCCCCAATCTCAGCGATCAGGATCAGATTGCCGGGATCGACCGGCATGCCCAATCGTTCGATCCGCCCGCCGCAAGCCTCGATCGCGGCTGGAATGACATCGCGGCGGTCGACGATGGCCGAGGCGCCGATTACCAAAAGAATGTCACAGCCCGCCTCGAGCGCCGCCGCAATATCGGCGGCAAGCCTATCGACATCGTGCGGGCAACGCGTTTCGCCGGCGATGCGGCCGCCGATATGCGCCATGCGATCCGCGGTCACGGCCGAAGTCTTCGCAATGATGCTGGGCTTCAGCTCCACGCTGACCGTCTGGATCAGCCGGGCGCTCAGCGGCCGGAACGGGTGAACGACAATGGCCGCCCCCCCGCCCGCCGCAACACAGCGGGCAAGAACGGCTCGGGGTACTGCGAATGGGATGATCTTGACCGTCGCCACCATGCGCCCGGTCTCGACCGGAGCCAGTAGCGGAAAGGTTGCGAGCGTTACGTCCTCGGTTACCGCGTTCAGCGCATCGATCGCCGCCGGCCGAAAGGACAACAATCCCGGACGACTGGCGAAGAGATTGACCCGGCCTGTCCCGGCAGCGCCCTCGACAACACCTTGGGATTTAACCGCGCCAGCCACCCGCCGGGCCGCTTCGTCTTCTTCGATATCGCCTGCGTCGAGTTGCGCGACCGTTACTTCGGCGACGCCGGCTTCGGCCAGAGCCGCCAGCTCCGCCGGTCCCAATATCTGGCCCTTTTTGAACGTAATACCGTCCCGCCGAAGGGAATGAGCCAGTATGCCGCCGACCGCCTGCGCAAGCGGCATCCTCCCGAATCTCAAACCCTGACTTCCTGCAGCGTGCGTCCATGACGGGCGGCGACGATCTCGGCCATGATCGATACTGCGATCTCGCCCGGTGACAACGCGCCGATGGGCAGCCCGATGGGTGCGCGAATACGGGAAATCGCCGCATCGTCAAAACCCTCCGCAGTGAGTCTCTCGATCCGGCGGCCATGGGTTTTTCTGCTGCCGAGCGCCCCGACATAGAAGGCGCTCGATCGTAGAGCCACGATCAAAGCCGGGTCGTCCAGCTTGGGATCATGGGTCAGGGTGACAATGGCAGTCGCCGAATCGGGCGACAAAGCGGTCACCGCCTTGTCCGGCCAGTCGTGCGACAGCCCGACATCGGGAAAGCGCTCGGCGCTGGCGAAGGCGGCGCGGGGATCGACGACGGTGACGGCGAAATCCGCCAGCCGGGCGAGCGGCACCAGCTTCTGCGCGATATGAACGGCGCCGACGACGATCAGACGCGGGGTCGGCCGGAAGACATGGGTGAAGATCTCGCCGTTGCCTGCCGGTTCGACGCCTGTACGGGCACCGGCTGCATCGGCCAGATGCTGCGCCCCGGTGCCCAGTTCAGTCACCAGCGCAACCGTGCGCCGTTCCCGCCGGGCGGCAACCAGCGCGTCGAGGGTCGCGCGTCTCACGAAGCCGTCACCGGCTCGACATAAATCCGGACGGTTCCGCCGCAAGCCAGACCGACAGCCCAGGCCTCGCCGTCGGAAACGCCGAAGGTGAGAAGGCGCGGCTTTCCGTCGGCCATTGCCGCCTGCCCGGCCTCGACCACCGCGCCTTCGACGCAGCCGCCGCTGACCGACCCTTCGAACCGTCCGTCGCCCGATATCGCCATTTGCGACCCGACCGGTCGCGGCGACGAGCCCCAGGTTTGCACAACCGTCGCCAAGGCCACGGGCTGTCCAGTGTCAAGCCAACCGGCTGCGCGATCCAGCACGGCAAGCACGTCGTCGTTTTCGGGTAGAACCGTCATGGCTCAATTATGCCCCAGGACCGCGTGCGGCTCATAAACCTCTTCCAGCCGCCCGATCTCGTCGGCGTCCAGCGACAGAGACAAGGCCGCCACCGCGTCCTCCAGGTGATGGGGCTTTGAGGCGCCGACGATCGGCGCGGTGATATAGGATTTGGACAGCATCCAGGCGAGCGCCACCTGAGCCGGCGGCACGCCGCGCCCGGCCGCCACTTCGATCACCCGGTCGATCACCTTCGCGTCGCCCGGGTGGGTGTACATGCGCTTGCTGAAGTCGTCGGTCTTGGTGCGCGTTGTGATGTTGTGGGTGTTGCCGGCCAACTGCCCGCGCGCTAGCGGGCTCCAAGGTATCAAGCCGATGCCCTGGTCGACGCAGAGCGGGATCATCTCCCGCTCCTCCTCCCGGTACATCAGGTTGTAATGGTTCTGCATGGAGACGAAACGGCTGAACCCCATCTGGTCGGCGACATTGAGCATCTTCGCGAATTGCCAGGCATGCATCGACGAGGCGCCGATATAGAGGACCTTGCCAGCCTTGATCACGTCGGTCAGCGCCTCCAGCGTTTCCTCGATCGGCGTGTCATAGTCGAAACGGTGAATCTGATAGAGGTCGACATAGTCGGTCCCCAGCCGTTTCAGGCTGTTATCGATCGAGTGCATGATATGCTTGCGCGACAGGCCCCGATCGTTCGGGTCTTCGCTCATCGGGCTGATCAGCTTGGTTGCGATCACCGCCCGGTCGCGCTGGACGCCGAATTCCTTCAGCGCCTTGCCCAATATCTCCTCGCTGACGCCGACCGAATACATATCGGCCGTGTCGAAGAAATTGATGCCCGCATCCAGAGCCTGGCGGATGAAGGGCAGGCTTTCCCCCTCCTCCAGCACCCATTCGCGCCAGGATTTGGAGCCATAGGTCATGCAGCCGAGGCAAAGCCGCGAGACCTTGAGGCCGGTCGAACCGAGTCTGACGTAATCCATAGGATGAATCCGAACTGTGCGATGCTCCCTATAGGATATATCGCACAGCCGGCTTTACCAGGGCGAGGTTCGTGAGAGCGAGGACGAGACTCAACCTCGGTTAAAAGGCTGTTGTTGTCATGATAGATGTGTCATTATGTATTGCATATGTGATCACCACAGCGCATTGGACTGTCCGTCATGAATCTGCAAATACGGGACCCGCGTGCTCGGGAACTTGCCAGGCGAATCGCGCAGCGTCGCCATATTTCCATGACCGAGGCCGTTGTTGAGGCTTTAGAGGCCGAAT
>Ga0182030_10005212_pt1 | contig 27642 bp, 24 predicted proteins | sample 812S3MmetaG_FD_121299 | JGI IMG/M metagenome (GOLD analysis project Ga0182030, IMG submission 121299) | Permafrost microbial communities from Stordalen Mire, Sweden - 812S3M metaG (Illumina Assembly) | ecosystem: Environmental > Terrestrial > Soil > Wetlands > Permafrost | place: Sweden... | reverse complement strand
CACGGACATGATCATGAACACGGACATGACCACGGACATGACCACGACCACGGGCATGATCATTCTCATGATCATGCGGCAGCAGCTGAGAAAAAAGAAGCCAAGAGTAAAGAAAAAGCTGCTGACAAGCCCAAAAAGGCTGCCACTAAAAAGTCGTAAGACTTTTGCAGAAAAAGGCTGCTTGACACTTTGGCGGAAGAGAGTAATCTTTGCCGTATGCTGAAGGAACCAGGGGCGACGCCGAAATTAACAACACCTGTTGTCAAACTTGGTCAAATTGAATCAGAGCAAATCAAATTTGATCAAAACTAGTCGCTTCATGTCAAAGCTTGGAATTCGCGGTAAATTTATTGATATGTTTAATTAGGCGTAGGCAATTCAGGAAGGTTTGAAATGTCATTTGACGGACGGCAACCACCAACAAAAAATCAATTACACGAGCTTTGGAGCATGAGCCCTATGGCTTCTCCAAATGCTTATTACCCACCAACAGTCATTGAAACGACTGCTCGTGGTGAGCGCGCATTCGATATATTCTCCAGACTCTTGCGAGAAAGAATCGTTTTCCTCGGTACACCCGTGGATGATACTGTGGCTAATTTGATCGTGGCTCAGCTTCTGCTTTTAGAAGGTGAAGATCCAGAAAAAGATATCCGCTTATATATCAATTCACCAGGTGGCTCAGTTACAGCTGGTCTGGCAATCTATGACACCATTCAACATATACGTTCGGATGTGTCCACGATCTGTTTGGGACAGGCAGCCAGTATGGGCGCTTTCCTTCTTTGCGCTGGCAAAAAGGGTAAACGCTTGTCTTTGCCACATTCACGTATTTTGATTCACCAACCATTAGGTGGTGCTCAAGGTCAGGCAACAGACATTGAAATTCAAGCTCGCGAAATCATTAGAATCAAGCGTCAATTGAATGAATTGATGGCTCATCACACGGGGCAATCCGTTAAACAGATTGAAAAAGATACAGACCGCGATAACATCATGACCGCTGACGAAGCCAAAGAGTATGGCTTGGTCGACGAAGTGATTGTGCGCCTCGATCAGCAGCCAAACCTGACTGCTGTTTAGTTCCAGCGCTATTTCTAGCGGAAGTCGCTTGCATCTGTCAATATGAGAGTAGAGAGATAAGGAACCACAATGCCAAAGCAATCAGATAATCGACTGAAATGCTCCTTTTGCGGAAAGAGCCAGGACCAGGTAAAGAAACTGATTGCTGGTCCTGGTGTCTATATCTGCGACGAATGCGTGGATCTCTGCAATGAGATTCTTGATGAAGAGCTTTTCGAGGGCAGCCCAGCGGCATCGCCCTCGGAAACTGTTCTTCCTCAATTAGTTGATATTCCTAAGCCACAGGAAATCAAATCATTCCTCGATCAACACATCGTCGGGCAGACTATGGCCAAGAAGATTTTGTCTGTTGCTGTTTACAACCACTACAAACGAATCAGCCACAACTCTGAACTTTCAGATCAAGTAGAAATTCAAAAATCCAATATCTTGCTGATAGGTCCTACCGGTTGTGGCAAGACTTTGCTTGCTCAAACACTGGCAAAACTACTCGATGTCCCGTTTGCAGTCGCTGATGCCACCACTTTGACAGAAGCTGGTTATGTCGGCGAAGACGTAGAAAATATTCTTCTTCGTCTTTATCAAGCTGCTGATTACGACGTTAAAAAAGCAGAACGCGGCATCATTTACATCGATGAAATCGACAAAATTTCACGTAAATCGGAAAACACCAGCATCACCCGTGATGTCTCCGGTGAAGGCGTGCAACAAGCCCTGCTCAAAATGATTGAAGGGACTCTGGCTAATGTGCCACCTCAAGGTGGACGTAAGCACCCTCATCAAGAGTTCATTCAAATCAACACTGCAAACATTCTCTTTATTTGCGGTGGCGCGTTTGTCGGCTTAGACAAAATCGTTGAGTCTCGCGTGTCATCTAATCGCAATATCGGCTTCGGTGCAGATAGTCCGGCTACTGCCTGGGAACGCGAGCTGAAAGCAAGCAAGATTCTCAAAGATACCGCTCCAGATGATTTGCTCAAATTTGGCTTGATTCCAGAGTTTGTCGGTCGTATGCCAGTAATAGCTGTGCTCGAAGCACTGGATGTGGAAGCGCTTGTGCGTATTCTGGTCGAACCCAAAAATGCCATCATCAAGCAATATCAACAATTGCTGGCTCTCGATGGTGTCGACTTGAAGTTCGATCAAGAAGCTGTTCGCGGTATCGCTGAAGAAGCTCTTAAACGCAAAACTGGCGCGCGGGCTCTGCGTTCGATTGTGGAAGAAGTCATGCTCGAGATTATGTACGAAGTACCTTCTCGTTCAGACATCAAAGTCTGCCACATCACTCAAGATCTGGTAATCAAGAAATCCACGGCGGAATTGCTGCAGTTGCCTAAGGCTAAACTTAAAGGCGAAATCGCATAAACCTTGCTGGGATTCTTCACTAATTAAATGGGTCGTTCCCACATGGCGGACTTAAGTACTATTCTGTTTCCATTGATACCACTGCGTGATGTTGTGGTATTTCCTCAGATGGTGACGCCCCTTTTTGTCAGCCGTCCTAAGTCAATCGCTGCTCTCGAGCAAGCTTTGCTTCGAGATGACCGGTTGATAGTTCTGGTTGCGCAAAAAGATCCCGAATGCGAAGAGCCGCATCGCGAAGATATCTATCAAATCGGTACCCTCGCCGAAGTGATGCAGATGCTCAAGCTTCCAGACGGCACCGTTAAGGTGTTGGTTGAAGGCTCCAGTCGTGTCAATATCGATGAAATACTCGAAGAATCCGATTCGTTTCAAGCCCGCGTTACCGAGCAAGAAGAATCGATTGTCGACGATGCCCAGACAAAAACATTGATTCGTTTGGCTGTGGAAAAATTCGAACAATTTGTCAAATCCACCAAAAAAATCAATCCCGAAAGTCTGCTTGCCGTTTCAGGCATTGGTCAGCCAGGGCGCTTAGCCGATATTATTGCGACCTACCTGGGGTTGGAAGTAGCAGAGCGACAAAAATGTCTGGAAATATTTGATAGCACTGAACGCCTTGAATATGTCAGTCAATTGCTTTCGCGCGAACTTGAGCTTGCTGATTTAGAGCAGCAGATCCATGATCGGGTTCGTTTCAATTTAGAAAAGACTCAGCGCGAATATTATTTGCGCGAGAAGATGCGCATTATTCAGGACGAACTGAATTCAGACAGTGAGCAAACTGGCGAAATTGCAGAATATAAACGCAAAATCGCTGACAGCAAAATTTATGGCGTCGCCCTCGAGCGCGCTCAAAAAGAATTGCAGCGTCTGGAAAAGATGATGCCGCAAAGTGCCGAGGCAGCGGTCATTCGCACATATTTGGATACGCTGGTATCGTTGCCATGGGGCAATCGCTCGCGTGATGTTATCGATCTCAAACAAGCAGACAAAATTTTGGCGCAAGACCACTATGGTCTTGATAAAGTCAAAGAACGGATTCTTGAATACCTAGCTGTCCGCAAACTTTCGAAAAGGCCTCAAGGTACTATCTTGTGCCTGGTCGGGCCACCGGGTGTGGGTAAAACCAGTCTGGTCAAATCGATTGCTAAAGCCATGAATCGCGAATTTGCACGTATCTCCCTTGGTGGCGTCAGCGATGAATCAGAAATTCGTGGTCATCGTCGTACATACATAGGAGCCATGCCCGGTCGAATCATTCAGGCCATCAAGCAATCAGGCACCAAAAATCCAGTTATTTTGCTCGACGAAATTGAAAAAATGACTCGCAGCTACCAGGGTGATCCAACAGCAGCAATGCTTGAGGTTTTAGACCCTGATCAAAATGAAAATTTCACAGATCATTATCTCGACGCTCCATTTAGCTTATCTGAAGTCGTTTTTGTGGCGACGGCTAACGCGCTCGATAATATCTCGCGTCCGCTCTATGACCGTTTGGAAATTATCCCGGTTTCTGGTTATACAGAAGAAGAAAAGCTGGCTATTGCTGAACAGCATATTTTGCCAAAATTGATTGAGCGACATGGTATCAACACCAAGCAGCTCAAAATTCCAAGCGGCAGTTTGCGCAAAATTATTCAAGAGTACACCAGAGAAGCAGGCGTACGCTCGCTCGAGCGGTCGCTTGCCACTGTTTGTCGCAAAGTGGCAACCGAAGTGGTGCGTCGTAAATCGACAACTGTGAGACTGACACCACAGCTGATATCAAAATATCTAGGGCCGGCGAAAGTTCTGCGTGACAATGAAGTCAAAGGACCTCAAGTCGGTATTGTCACGGGTCTTGCCTGGACTGAAGTTGGTGGTGAGACTCTTTCTGTTGAAGTAAATACAATGCCTGGTAAAGGCAAAATGCAATTGACGGGACAGCTTGGCGATGTGATGAAAGAGTCTGCTCAGGCTGCTTTCAGCTATATTCGTAGTCACGCTGAGTCACTGGGGATCGATCCGAATTTTCAAGATACACACGATATTCACGTGCATATTCCTGAAGGCGCTATTCCTAAAGATGGACCATCAGCTGGCATTGCTCTTTCGATTGCTTTGATTTCAGCTATATCGAAGCGTCCTGTTAGAGCCAGTCTCGCAATGACAGGAGAAATCACTTTGCGCGGTCGAGTGCTTCCGATTGGCGGTTTGAAAGAAAAGGTTCTTGCGGCCTTGCGTGCCGGTATCAAAACAGTTTTGTTTCCGCGCTCTAATGAAAAAGATTTGCAAGATATTCCTGATTACGTCAAAAAGAATGTACAGCTTATTCCTGTCGCTCATTTAGATGAAGTGTTTTCTATTGCTTTTAAAGGGCAAACGAAAACATCGATGGGCTCGAAAAATACCAGCGGAGCCCGCCTGGCGACACGAAACACACGCTCTAAGCAGTCGGCAGGTCCGAATCGTTCGTCGTGAAAAATATTTATTCAGGAACAAAGAATTCAAGCAGCAGTCTCTTTGATCAAGACCCCTTGAAGCCAGCGTGAATCGCTATGAAATTTTTTCCAACTTTGAGTTTTTCAGTGAGTTTTTCAGTAATTGTCACTGCGTTTTTACTGAGCACGACGCCCGCTCATGCAGGCTGGGGCAAACTAACTGTCTCAGACGGCGCCGGCAACGGTGTTGAAGCCCACAGCTATCCCTTGGGGCTTGGGTCCGGTTTTCGAGTGCAGGATGCAAACGGCGATGGTTATGCCCACAAAAATGGGATTTTCGGGCTTCACCATTCGACCAAAGCATCGCTTCTCGGCAATGGTGTCAAGGTCAACCGCAATTTCATCACAGGCACCAGCGTGCAGGGCCAAACAATGTTTGGCGACAGTTTCAAATCGAAAAAGTTTCTCGGCATTGGACCGCGCATTACGACCGTCAACGCCTCAGGAATGCACAATATGGTGGGTAATTTAATGCATCCAAATCCGCAGGGACCATATCCAATGGCGCCTAATAACTACGCCTCAAACGTCGATCCTCAATCCGGAGACCACACGATGCCTTCTGGTATGCGTCCTGAGATTCCTAATCCGTAGTTACATTGTGGATGTCGTTTCTTCCTTTCTAGCAGTCGCAAAGCAGGCAATGCAGCCGCTTTGAACTGCGATCGTATAAACACAGACGCCCAGCGTCGATTGGCTGTAGACAGTGCACGCATGTGCCTTTGTACTTTGCCGCGATGGCGATCAGATCGTGCACGACTCGCCCTTGAGAAAACTCATTGCCACTGTCTTTGCAGTCTATGAACGCTGTCACGACCGACCGCACCTCTGGATTAGCAGCGTAGCTCATTTGAAGGATATTCAATATGCCTCTCAACTGCGCTCTTGCAGATGGGTCTAGGGAGCCCTCTGACAGTTTCAAACGGCGATAGTCATCGATAAGAGGCTGACACTCGAAAGCCATTTTTGATTCTTCAAGTTGTTCGTTACGAGCGAGCGCGCTTTCTCTTAGATTGGCTCTCACTCTTCCACAATTGAAGCAATAAGCCTTGTGATTGACAGTGTCGAAATGAATCGTGTTACCGACGTCGATAAGCGCCCCGCAAGGGCAGGCACCTACGTATCTGGCCTTGATCGCGAGCATGACGCGCTTGCCTTTTTTTTGCGTAGCACTGGAAAAATTGAGTACTGATTTTGAACCGGAAAGCATATCAAGCCACCTCGTTGGAAGTGGCTTGATGATCGCTTATAAGGTCAATGCTTTAAATGTGCAATTCCGCAAATTTCAACAACTAGATTTTTTCGACACTCTTCAAGAAGGCGTCGGTGTCGTCCATGTCGTATTTTTCTTTAGACGTTGAGCCGAAAACAGCCACTGTGCCTTTGTCTGTTGGCTCGAAAAGACCGATGAAAACCTGGTTTGTCTTTTGCGTTTTATCGTTAGTTGTTTTGCCGATAGCGTAAGTCATTTTACGCCCGCCGACAACTTCAGAGCCTTTCTTTTCGCTCTCGAATTTGACATTGGCATGACCGCCCTGACCAGCCGCGCTCGTGTGCTGCGTAAGTTTATTGATGGCTTTTTCTGGATCGTTCAAATCGTCCATCTGTTTGAAATCGCCGATGACGAAGTGCAAGTCTTTGTCGGCATTGTCTAAGCCGACGATTTTGTTGCCGAGCAAATCAACGGCAAATTTGAAGTCGTAACCATTAGGTAGTGGGTCTTTGACAGTCATAAAGGTCGATACCACTTGCTTCATTTTGGCTGGATCTGTCGCGTCTTTATAGATATTGCCCACGGTAAAGAATGTCGCAGCCAGTAGACCAACAGTGACAATGACAAAAACACCGCCGACGATCAAAATGATTTTCAGCCACTTGGGCATACCTGCTTTTGCTTCACCGCTAGTCATGTGTCACTCCTGTTTTTTGTGGGTTAGTCAGTGCGTCAATAATAGACGATTTTCTATTTCGAGCGAACTAATAAGGTGCGGGAAACCCAGCCTATTTTTTCTTTGGCGTTGCCGTCGATGACTTTTATCTTGACTGCCATACTGCCTTTATCTTCCAGAATGGTTACGGTTGTAGAGTTTGGCACCTCTTCGACCTTACCTGACTGTAAATATTTTTCTGGCTCAGAGACGCCCTGGACTATATCTTCAATCGTTGGCTCTTCGAGAAAAATTTGCACATTCTTGTTGTAAGTGTCCCAAATAAGGAATTTTGGGCGACTCGGTTTAGCGGATTGCTTTCCCTGCACGTATGCATAGATGAAATAGGCAAGACCGGCAAGACATGCCACCACAAAGAGCCACCAGAGCACGTGGGCTATAAAGCCAATCACATGCATGAGAATGTAGTTGGCAATAAGTAAGCCAGCAATGATGGCTACAACTTTCACGGCGGTTTTATTCATCTAATAAACTCGACCTTGCTGCAAACCATTGCTGATACCAAAATCTGTGTGAAATTTAGTGGGCATTGATTGTACTTTTATTCCGTCACGTGGGACATAAACTGCAAAGTGCATGTGTGGTCCTTGACTGAAGCCGGTGTTGCCCGAATAAGCAATGGGCTGACCGACTTTTACAACATCGCCTACGTGAACTATAGCGCCGTTGGTTTGCAAATGCACGTATTCGGCGTAGGTTCCATCAGCATGGCGAATTTCAACGTGATTGGCGCAAATTTTAAACGCTGGATTTGCCCCACCACTGGTTGACTCAGTGCGTGCTGCAACGCAGATGCCTTCTCGAGCGGCGCACACGATAGTGCCTACAGGCATGTCAAAATCCAGTGCGTACTCGGTGTCAGAGCCTTGCTGGTGGCTAAAGGCACCGAAGTAACCCTGGTTGATGCGATGGTGTTCGCCCTGTCGATAAGGCAATTCGTACACGAAATTAGGGTCTGGGTGTCCATTTAAATTACCAATTCGATAGTGAAAGTCATAGTGGTACTTATAACCTACGGTTGGGTCGATGACAGTCAAATGCGTTAAACCATAGGGCAGTCCACGTTGTCTTAAGTTATGCAGATCACAGGTGAAATCGTTGCCCGCTGATGACGCCATGTTTTCCATTTTGAGATTAATGGTGATGGCGGCGTCGAGAGCGCTAAATGGCTGAACGCAAACATCGAGGCCATCAAAAGTTTTTATATCGGTTAATTGCACAGACGGGTCTTCAGTGCATGAATTAGCCGGATTGATTGAGAACAGTATGAATAACGCCAGAATGACTGCGGTATTGCCAGTAGTGGCACCTCTTAGAAGTGAAAATAGAGCTAGGAAAGTTTTGATAATCCGCATATTAGCTGTCTGTAGGTGTAAAACAAATGTGTCCAAGATTGCCGAGCAAGCTGAACTTCGTTATCTATTAAAGCAAATTTGCTTACTAAAACAGTGCCGAAGTTTTCCGGGGCAAGATTCCAAAATTTACACTCCTCTTGATTTCCCGGGCGTGAATAAGGCTTAATTACGGTGAGAATAGTAAATTTCGCAAAGTAACTTCAAATAACTTGATATGATCGGCTCATTCGGTTGTATCGTGGTTGACAGGCGCATCTCAGTCTGATAAAGCCCCGTCGTCTTGCCTGTAACGGAGCCCGAATTGACTATTTTCGCAAAGGAGTTCATTCATGGTCATGGCTGAGCCAACTAACAAAAACCTCGCTTATTTAGAGCTTGACGAGCAATATGTTAATCCCGTCCTCTCACGCTCTGCTCGCATAGTAGCTGAGCGCGCTAGTGGCTCCTGGATCTATGATATGAATGGAGATGCCTACCTGGATATGGCCACGGGAATTGCTGTGAACAACGTTGGGCACTGCCATCCAAAGGTTGTGGCTGCTGTTCAAAAGCAAGTTGCCGAGCTGATGCACACATCGGTAACCACGCACCACAAGCCATATATTGATCTCGCCAAGAAGCTGGTCGAAATCACGCCCAAATCCCTCGATTCGGTTTTTCTGGCGAACTCTGGCGCTGAAGCGGTAGAAGGCGCCATGAAAATGGCGCGGTACATAACCGGTCGTCCGGGCATCATCATTTTCCGCGGTTCTTTCCATGGTCGGACGATCATGACTACCGCTTTAACAACTTCTAAGCTCTACTATCGCGAAAAATATGAGCCTTTGCCATCGTCCATTTTCACTGTGCCATTCCCTTATGTATTTGGGTCGCATTTTAAAAATGACGCCGACGCTTGCGTGCAAGATTGCCTGGACCAGATAGATGATCTCTTTCATCGCATTGTTTCACCATCGCAAGTGGCAGCGATGTTGATTGAACCTGTTCAAGGTGAAGGCGGCTACATTGTGCCACCTAAAGGCTTTTTGACAGCCCTTCGTCGCATTTGCGATGAGCACGGCATTCTTCTCATCATTGATGAAGTGCAAAGTGGTTTTGGTCGCACCGGCAAAATGTTCGCTATCGAGCACGAAGGTATCGAGCCGGACATCATGCTTATGGCCAAGGGAATTGCAGGCGGCATGCCGCTGTCGGCGTTCATCTCTCGGCGCGAATTGACTTCGCGTTGGCCAGCTGGTCGTCATGGGTCGACCTTTGGTGGTAATCCGGTTTCTTGTGCTGCCGCTCTTGCCACTATCGAAGTGCTACAGGAAGAAAAGCTGGTCGAGCGCTCGGCCGTAAAAGGCGCCGAAATCATGAAGCGTCTGCGCGACGCGGCTAAGAAGATGCCTCATGTAGGTGAAATTCGCGGTCTGGGCATGATGATCGGTATCGAATTTGTCGATGAACATGGCAAACCGAGCAAATATCACGCTGAAAAAGTGGCCGAAAAATGCCTCGAGCAAAAAATGATTGTCCTCACGTGTGGTCTTGGCGGTCAAGTGATTCGTTTGATTCCACCGCTAAACATCAGCGATGAGGATTGCGATAAGGCACTTGATATTTTGATCAATGCAATGACCATAAAATAGAAATTCTGCGCCAGACTTAGGAAGATTTAGAAAGACTAGAGGGACGTTATGAGCACAATCCAGGCTGAAAAAATCAAGGGCAAAACTGAAGCGCCCAAAGTCTACGATCACTACATCGGCGGACGTTGGGTCAAATCTGATTCCGGTGAAACTTTTGCCAGCTACAATCCAGCTAAGCAAACGGAAGTAATCGGACACTTCGCATCAGGCACCGCCAATGATGTTAAAAATGCAGTTGATGCAGCAGTTAAAGCGCTTGCTGGTTGGAAGAAAACGCCAGCTCCGCACCGCGCGGATATTCTTCTGAAGGCTGCTTATTTAATGGAATCGCGCAAAGAAGAAATGGCTCAGACCATGGTTCGCGAGATGGGCAAGGTGCTCAAAGAAGCTCGCGGCGATGTTCAAGAAGCTATCGATATGGCTAAATTCATGGCGGGCGAAGGACGCAGACTGGTTGGTCAGACTGTGCCATCTGAGCTGCCAAGCAAATTTGCTATGGCCATTCGCCAACCAGTTGGTGTGGTCGGTTTGATTACACCCTGGAATTTTCCAGTGGCCATTCCTTCGTGGAAAATATTCCCTGCGCTTGTTGCCGGCAATACTGTGGTTTTCAAACCAGCTTCGGATACTCCTTTATGCGCATTGATGCTGGTTGAAGTGATGATCGAAGCCGGTTTACCAGCTGGTGTTTTGAATCTCGTTACCGGTTCAGGCAGCAAGGTTGGTATGCCACTGGTGGAAGACCCTCGCGTGCGCATGATTTCCATTACCGGTTCAAATGCAGTCGGCAGGAAGGTTGCCGGCCGTTGCAGTGAACTGATGAAGAAGATTTCCTGCGAGCTTGGCGGAAAAAATGCCATTTGCATAATGGATGATGCCGATCTTGATCTTGCCGTCGAAGGAGCAATCTGGGGCGGATTTGGCACTTCTGGACAACGTTGTACAGCAGCCAGCCGAGTGATTATTCATGAAGCGCGCTACAACGAATTTGCTGAGCGTTTCGTCAAACGCGCAGCCGAATTGAAAGTTGGAAACGGACTCGAGCAAGATGTTCATGTCGGTCCTCTGGTCAATAAAGAGCAACTGACTAATGTGCATAAGTATGTGGAAATCGGTTTATCTGAAGGAGCCAAACTCCTTTATGGTGGCAAGGTTTTGACAGATGGAGCGTACGCTGACGGTTTCTTTTATCAACCAACAATCTTTGGTGATGTAAAACCAGGTATGCGCATTGCTCAGGAAGAAATATTTGGACCGGTTGTTTGCTTGATCAAAGTAAAGAGCTTTGAAGAAATGTTGGAAGTGGCAAATGGCACCGAATTCGGACTTTCTCTTTCAATGTATACACAAGATGTTAATCGAGCATTTAGAGCGATTGAGGATTTTGAGTCCGGCATCGTTTACATTAACGCACCAACGATTGGTGCTGAAATTCAGTTGCCTTTTGGTGGTATTAAGCAAACCGGAAACGGTCACCGCGAAGCCGGCAGCACTGCTGTCGATCAGTTTACAGAATGGAAAGCGATCTACATTGATTACTCAGGTCGTTTACAGAAAGCCCAAATCGATACACATCCAGTTGAAAGCAAAGCTTCTGGAGCAAATTAAGTAGACCGCTCTATCTGATTCGGAGAATAAATTATGGATTTTGATTTTACGCCTGAGCAAATGGCAATGCGCAAACACATGCGCGATTTTGCAGAAAGAAACATTGCTCCAGTTGCTCAAAAAAATGATCGCGATTGCAAATTCGATTGGGATGTAGCGAAAAAGATTTTTGCCGAAGGTTTCCTCGGCTGCCCCGTGCCGGAGAAATACGGTGGTCTGGGCATGGACTACATCGCCTACGGCTTGATGACTGAAGAAGTCAATCGAGTTTGTTCATCAACCAGAACTCTATTTTCAGTTCAAACTTCATTAGTCGCTTTGACGATTTTGAAGTGGGGAACGGAAGAACAGAAACAATTTTATCTTCCTAAGATGTGTAGCGGCGAATTCCTCGGCTGCTATGGTTTGACAGAGCCAGAAGCTGGTTCAGACGCTGGCAATCAGCAAACACGTGCCGTCAAAGATGGCAGCGATTATATTTTGTCAGGTCAAAAAACCTGGATTTCTTGCGGCACTATTGCCCACTACGCCTTGATCTTCGCAACAGTTGATCCATCTCTTGGTCATAAAGGCATCACATGCTTCATCGTCGATACCAAATCCAAAGGTTTCACCGCTCAAGCAATTCATGGCAAACTGGGCTTACGTGCTTCAGATACTGCTTCTTTGTTCCTCGATGAAGTACGTGTGCCTGCCGCCAATATGCTCGGTCAGGTCGGCGAAGGCTTCAAAGTAGCCATGTCAGCATTAGATAATGGACGTTTCTCGGTAGCTGCTGGAGCTGTGGGCGTCGTACAGGGCTGTATCGACGCTTGCACAAAGTATGCAATGGAGCGCCACACATTCGGTAAACCAATCGGCGAGCATCAACAAGTCCAGGCGATGATTGCGGACATGGTTGTCGACGCTGAAGCTGGCAGACTTTTGTATTTGAGAGCAGCTCACTTGAAGAACAAAGGTGTGCGCAATACCCTTGAGACTTCACTGGCTAAGCTTTTCTGTGGCGAAGCCGCAAACAAGGCTGGACATAACGCCGTGCAAATTTTTGGCGGATATGGCTTCTCGGACGAATATCCAGTTGAGCGTTTCTTCCGTGACGCTAAAGTGCTCAATATCTATGAAGGCACTCGTGAAATTCAGAAATTGATTATCGCTCAGGACGCTCTCGGCATTCGCAGCGCCAATGGCGCTCCGTCAGCCAAGAAGACACCAGTTGGCGTTTAGTCGATAAAAATCATAAAATTGGGCGATACTCTGGTGAAAATTCCGGATATCGCCCGTTTTTTTTGTCAAAATAATTGGCATGAATAAATTAGTGCAGGTGGATTTTCGGTCATATTAAATTGAAGAGTTAAATGCTTAATATGTTGAATTTGTCCAGGATCGGTGTATAGAAACAATGATGGCGGAGACCGGCGGCATATGGGTATTTCAGGCTGGTTCGGCTCTCGCCACACACGCGGAGATTGCCGATCACAATGACTGACCAGCAAGGTGGAATTAGGATTGGGGACCTTTTGGTTCGGGCGGGCGTAGTCACAGCTTCGGATTGTGCCGAGGCAGAAAGACTTGCCGTTGAAATGAAGGGCCAATTCGGACGCCTTCTCATTCTGGCCGGTTGTTTGACTGAAGAGGCTCTTGCTTGTGCCCTGGAGGCTCAAGCTTTCATTAAGCAGGGTGTTATTAGTTTCGATATAGCGATTGAGGCCCTCGCTTTCGCGGTCGAAGAAAGCATGTCACTCGAGCACGCGCTCGAGTTGTTGGATTTATTGCCTCAATTTGGAACCGCTACTCTCGAACTTGCCAAATTAATCGGCGAAGCGAGAATCGTTCCGGAAGATAATTTGATTGAGGCACTCGAGCACAGTGTTCAAACCAATATTCCTTTAAGCGAAGTACTCCTTGCTGAGCAATTGATATCTCCAGACATGCTTGGCTTGTTGACTGTGTTGCACGAACAAATTCGTACGAACAGTCTTGATCGCCCTCTTGCTGTAAAAGATCTGCGCGCTGAATATGCTTTATGGCGGCGCGGTAATTACAGCACAAAATCTTCGCGCGGCAAAATGCCAGCCTACCCTCAAGCTCAAGAAGTGAGAAAGACTTTTCATCAACTTAAAGCGATGCTACCACCTCAGCCCGTTGCTCCTGCAACACAAGCGGCGCCTGACGTTCGCCCGCAAACTCCCCAACCTATTGCTTCTTCTGCAAACACCTATGATTTTAATCAGTCGAATCATGTGTCTCCAAGAAGCGCTGCACCACAGGCGGTGTCAAATTCTTCATCAGCACAAGCGTTCAAGGGGCTCAGCTCCGAACCCGATGATAAAGCCGAGGATGATCAGTCCAAAGGTCTCGATTTAGACAAACTACAGATGTTGAAGTCTCTTGCTTTTCACGCGCCGGTCGGGGCTCCCCTGCCCTTGTTGTTGGACGATGAACTACCAGCGGTGCCGATTGCTGCACTGCAATCGGCCGATCACTGGAACTCTCTCGATGCGACACCAGCCGCTCAGTTCAGTAAACCGCCCTTGCCGCCTCCTGTCGCGCAACCATCATTCAATCCATTTGCTTCCGGTCCCGACTTTTATACCGAACCTCCACGGGCTCAGGCAGCTCCAGCTGCTTCTGCTGCCGGTCAGTTCACGCCTGCGCAATCGTCACCTCCACCAGTACCTCTTGCTCAGCCCATTCCTTCTTACGAAGTTCCACCACCGCCTGTACTCAAACCTGCTGGTGAAAGTTGGGACTGGACCGCCAGCGAGCCTGTCTCGCCTTCAGAAGAAGATGGTCTGGACTGGAGTTGGGAGCCATCTGCTGAGGAATTGGAGGAAGCGGCGCGCTCGCCCTTACGATTTTCCTGGGAGGATGAGCCTTCAGAAGAAACAAGCAGCGCCGCCGCCGAAGAAAGTTCGAAAGAGGAATACCGCTTGATCTGGGAGCCCGAACCAAGTGAGGTGAGCAGCTTGCCGCTACCTTCGGCTCCACCGGTTATGCCGCCGCAATCCTTCGAACCACCTGCTGTACCTATAACTGGCATGATAAGCCAGCAAGGACCGAAAACAGAGTTGGAAATCGCCGCTCTGTCATCGGCAGATGAAACAACTGCGCCTGTAGTTGATGATACCGTTGACAGTGGCAAATTTGTCTGGGTGCCTGAGGCAGGAAAAGAAGTTACAGCAATGGAACAAGAGCCGGCAGTTGTTCAACTTCCACAGGAGGATTTGCCACCAGCTGCGCCTTTGAGCTTACCGACCGAAGAATCCATGGCCGCTCTCGCTGAAGCAACTCTGTCCGCCCAGCTCGTACAGCCCGAGGTAAGTTCTTCGCCAGAAGTATCCAGTCTATTTAAGTGGGATCCACCGGATTACAGCACTCCGCATGGAGCGCTTTTTGGTGGTATCTGTGATTCTGAAGACGAAGCATTGTCTAGCCTCGACATAGACACTGAAATCAAGGAGCAAGCAAAAGGTGGTCGAGGTGCGAAAGAACCGCCTTTGACACTTACACCGTTGTCTCTCAATTTCGAGAGAAGTTCATTCGGTTCGACTGAATCTCGCGATGCGGAAGTCACTAAAGCCCAGGTTGAAACGTCGCAGACTGAGGCGCCAGCAGAAGCTAAGACTGAATCTGAGGCTGAGTCCAAAGCCGAACACGAAGTCAAAACTAAAGCCAAAGGCAAGCCCGAAACTAAAGGCACCGAAGTCAAAGTCGAGGCCGAAGTTAAAGTCGAGGCCGAAGTCAAAGTCGAGCCCGAAACCAAAATTGCAGCCGCGCCTGTCACAAAAAAAGGCAAGAAGAAAGGTAAAGGTGCCTCAATTGCACCAGTTGATGAGCAACTTTCAGATACAGCAGCTATCAAAACTGATGCCAGCGAAGTTCACGGGGAAAAGAGTGGATTCGTCTTCCCAAGTCTATTATTACCGGACAATCCAGACTTGCTGCATTTGCTGAAGGCCGCTAATTGTTTCGTCGAAAGTGACTTGCAAAATGCATTTGTCGCTTCACTGAATGATCCTGCGGTCTCGTTGGAATTACTCAAATTATTGAATGTGATTGATAAGGCGACCCTCGATTGTGCCGCACGAATCAATAAGCTAATCAAAGATGGCAGCGTTGAAATGAGTCATGGTGTTGAATCATTGACCGGTATTCAAAAAGGCGAAATCAAGCATGCTGAATTGACTAAGGTGCTTGGCCTCGACAAAGCCAAACCCAAGCCAAAAGCTAAGCGCAAACGTTAAGAAAAAAAAAGCTGAGCGCCGTTTCAAAACGCCCTGCCTTGTTTTTAAATGGTTGCTGCTTAACCTTGTGTTCTTTTGCGCTGGTTGCCGTTCTTCCACTGTTGATTTGCGGGCAGTTGTGCCGGGTGAGCTGGCGAAATGCGTATTTTCGTTTTTCTTGCGCGTGCCACTACAAATGGATTTTCGTCTTCCAGCAGGCGTTCAATAAATTCTTCCGAACGATGAGTGCATTCTGCAAGAGCGAATCGAACATCAGAACATTCATCGAAGCACAGTTCTTCAGCGATTTCATCCGAAGTGTGAGGGTTGCTCGCCACTGCTACACGCACATTTGCGTTGTTGTGTATAGATAGAACTGCCAGAGTAGATGGCCATGTGCTGGGATTTTCAGCAATCCTTTCTGCATAAGCATGAGCTGATTGTCTGGCGAGAAAGTCGAGCACCGCTCCCGGTGACTCTGGATGCACAGCTATTAGCCAGAGTAAATGCATGGCCGCGTAATCAGAAAGATAAACTGTGCCATCTGCATCATGTGCGGTATCAGTAGATGCGTCAGCGGCCTCAAGTAGCCAGACCCACATCAACTGGCGTAACTGGCGCTCTATATGGTCGGGCCACGTCCATCTCAATAAGAAGCGGTATGGAAACTTGGTTCTTTCCAAATCTTGCTTTTGTGACTCTGCATTATATATTGCCATAACCCTTACTTCCGAATTCTAGACTTTGTGACTAATACATGCCCCTGATCATGTAATTGTTTACTCGGGGAAACCTATCAATTTATATAAGGTTGCCATGCCTTTTCGTGTTTATAGACCCTACTGAACAGTGAGAGATGCCACCTTTTCTGTTTTGTTGCGACTCGTTTGTTGAGATGATCATTGCGTTAGCATCATGCGGGCGATTTTGAGATTTTTCTTCTTCAATGACCTTATTCAACACCGACCTTCGTGCGGCACCTGTCTCGGTATACAATAGATGAGTCAGCCGATTTTTATTTCTGTCGCTTTAACAAGGATGCCTGAATGAGTCGTACAGTGAGACCTTTGACGAAAGCGTCTTTTAGCTTGCTGGGTCGAAAAATTGGCGGGCTTTTCTTGATTATGCTTGCTTCGATTTTTTCAGGGAAAGCCGCTGATGGTGCGTCAGTAAATAAAACAAACGAAGACTCTGTCTCGTCAAAAGCAGGCGTAAAGAAATCCGGTAAAACCTTTAGCGGTAATGTCTCGTGGTATGGAGCGCAGTTCAACGGCAAAAAAACAGCTTGCGGTGATATTTTCGACATGAATAAGAAAACTGCAGCACATAAAACACTGCCGTTTCATATCAAAGTTCTAGTAGAGGATCCCCACACTGGACAATCCGTAGTTGTGGTCGTCAATGACCGCGGACCATTCGTTAAGACTCGCGTGATGGACCTCTCGCGCGGCGGGGCTGTAGCGCTCGGTACAATCCACAAGGGTGTCTGTTGCGTCGATTGCACTGTTCTTGGTAACAATTAGCCACAGTACAGAAGCGGCTAAATTATTGTTTGGCTTCAATTGCTTGCGCGCGTTTATCCATTGCTGTAGCTTCATCAGCTCTATTCAATTCACGCAGCAAAATTGCGTAGTTTCGAAGAGAGGCACCTACCTGCGCACTTTGCGGTCCTAGCGTCTTCTCACGCAACGCCAGAGATTGTTTATAGAGAGGTTCTGCATCGGCGAATTTGCCCTCTTCTCTGTATAACCGAGCGAGATTATTCAAATTGTTGGCAAATGACACAGGGTCGCGATTGGGATCTTTTTCACCCATTGTCACTAGTTGTTTGAAGAGATCTTCACTCTGCCCCTTATCTCCCTGTTCTTTGTAGAGCAGGGCGAGATTGTTCATGCTCACCGCCACATCACCTTCAGCGTCTTTTTGTTGCTGTGCCACTGCCAGTGATTGTTTGGCAAGCGTTATTGCTTTAGTGAAATCACCTTGATCGCGCGCTAATTCAGCCAGATTGTTATAGCTTGTCTGCAATCCTTTGGGGTTGTTCTGCCCCTGAGCCTGCCTTACTTCCAGACCTTTCTGAAACATAGGACCAGCAAGGTCGTACTTTTCAGTTTCCATAAACAACGAACCCAGATTGTCATAACTTGACGCGATTTGTTCTGGATCAGTGTTGAGTGTTTGGCGAATTTTCAATGCCGTTCTGTAAAGCGGTTCAGCTGCAGAAAAGTGACCCAATTCTCGGTCAAGCATGGCCAGGTTATTCAGTGCCCTTGCGCTGTTTTCGCTATTTACGCCAGAACTCTGTTCGGTTACGCTCAATGCCTGTTTAAGCAGAGGTTCTGCTTTCTCAAATTCACCTTTTTGCCTGTACAAACTGGCCATTTTTGTCAAACTTTCGGCTTTCTCCGACAGCACTAAAACAGACGAATTGCCTGTGTCTTTTTGGCGGGTGGCAGTGGCTTGCTGAAAGTACTTTTCTGAGAGGTCCTGGTTGCCCTGCTCTTTCGCCAGAGTGCCTAGATTATCCAAACACTTAGCGACAGACGGGTGATTGGCGCCATAAGTTTTCTGCATTATCGCCAGACATCGCTGCAATAAAGGTTCTGCTTCGGCAAATTTAGACTGAGCGCGCAGAGTTGAAGCAAGGTTGTTCAGGGCGACGGCGGTTGCTGGGTGATAGGCGCCATGCGCTTTTTCTTCGATTTGGACTGTGCGCTCGTAGAGTGCCTGAGCGTCAGGATACTTAGCCTGCTCACGGTCAAGAAGAGCGAGGTTATTCAATGTTGGCAGCAAAGTGACACTGTCTGTCGATGTTGCTCTTTCCTTAGCCGCAATGGCTTTCAAGTAAATGTCTTTAGCTTGATCGTATTGCTTTTGAGCGTCATATATCATCGCCAGTCCGTTCAAGGAACGACCAAGTTTTTCGTCGTCTTTCAGGCTTTGCGCCTCGGATATAGCGGCCGAGAAACTGCTCTGAGCCTGCGCAAGGTCTTTTTTTTGATAGGCTGCGGTGCCTTCATCCTGCAGTTTCTGCCAGGTGGTGGCATCAGCATAAGCACTGGGCATAATTGCGGTGGTGGAAATTAAAGCAAGAATGACGGCTGCGCGTTTTATGCTAGTAAAGTCTCGTTTCTGCAAAAACATCATCGCTTTCTGCTTTTCCTATTTAAATCATTCTCTTGACGCAGACACATTTTAACTCTATTCACCATTCGAAGAAATAAACCGCGCGGTTCGTGAGTATTGTTGAGTTGCACTCAAGGCGCAAGGGAGCGCTCAATCGCTCGATTAAGTAAACGATTGTCACAGCTTGGCTCAAGCTTCCCTTTCGAGGTTTTCAAAGGACTTAAATAAAGTCGGTATAACATTCAGTCTAAGTTGCAAGGAGTGCTCGTCAAATGTCTACGTACAAAATCACTGAAATTGTTGGAACCTCTAAAAAGAGTTTTGCTGATGCTGTGCAAGAGGGCGTCAAGAAGGCTTCCAAAACGCTGCGCAATCTCAGTTGGTTCGAAGTTGTAGAACAACGCGGAACGATCAAAGACGGTGAGGTCGGCGAATTTCAAGTAAGTATCAAAATCGGCTTCAAATTAGAAGATTAGAGCTCGCTTCTAACGTCTTTTGTTAGTACTACAGGTGGTGCCTTTTTTATTGGGCGCCACTTTTTTTATTTCAATTTTTGTGGTTGAATTTAGAATCTGGAATCGACTGCCGCTGTTTTTGCTGCTGGCATCGCCGCTTTTTGGGCTGCGGCCGCGGCTTCTTCTTGCAAATATTCTTTCATCATCTGCTTTTCCATCTCTTTGCGATATTTGACCTGATCTGGATCTTGAAAGTGCTTTCGCAAATTGTCCAGGTCCGCTTGCGCTCTTGCCGGCTCCTTAATGGCTTGGGGCACACGTAAGCGATCTTGTTGAAGCATCTGCATGACCACCGGTTTTTGCGCTCCGAGATTGGCTCCAAGAGAAATCATCTTGTCGTTTACCTCGGTTTCAGTACTCATGGCGACTGTAAAAACCTTTTTTTCACGCAAAGCAGGCACAATGTCAGGTCCGCGCAATTTGCCGTCTAAATCGCCATCTACGAAAGCCGCTCTAAACTTTCTCAAATTGATTGCTCTTGTGCTGCCATTTTCTAGAATTCCCACAAAAGGTTTTAGGCTTTCGATACCTTTGAGGATAGTGACTTTCTCTCCCTGGCTTGCCAGTGAACGTTTGATACAGTGCGACAAAATGGAAGCGTCTTCGATGACAAGAGTATTTCTGCTTAAACCGAGTATACGCCCTAGAACTGTGTGTTGGGCGGCGAAACTAGCGCCAGTGACAGCAGCTCCTAGTGCAACTGCAGCAATCGCGCCACGATTTTCATAGGCGTCTTGCCACAGTGCTGAAACCTGCGAGCCCAAACCGTGAGTGTCGTTTTTGATTTCGGGCGACGCATCTTTGTGAGGTAGCTTGTCTATATTGCTCATTAAGCACTCAAGTGTAACTACGTCTTAGTTTTACACCAGCCGTTAGTGAGTGTCTTTCGGAAAAATACGAAATCTTGTCAATTTTTCGTCAACTGCCAAAGCTCTTCAAGTGCCGAAGATGCGGTCTCCAGCATCACCTAAGCCTGGAACTATGTAGCCCTGGCTATTCAGTCTTTCGTCTACAGCCGCTGTCGTAATTTTGACGTTTGGATATTTGCTGTGCACTTTAGCAATGCCCTCAGGCGATGCCACAAAACAAACCAGATGAATTGAGTCTACTTTTAATTTAGCGAATAAATCGATGGCAGCCACAGCGGAGCCCCCTGTTGCAAGCATGGGATCGAGTACATAGACCCGACTTTCTGAAGGCAGTGTCTGAGGTAGTTTTGCGTAGTATGAAATCGCTTCAAGGGTGGATTCATCACGTCTTAATCCGACGTGATAGATGCGGGCTGCTGGAAGAATTTTTTGTGCAGCTTCTGCCAGAATTAAACCAGCACGAAGAACCGGTGCGAGCACGACGTAATCTGTAAGAGCAATACCTTTGGTGGGAGCAACGGGAGTTTCAATTGCAACTTCTCTTGTATGCAAATCAGCCATGGCTTCATAAAACAGATGGCGAGCCATTTGTCCTGCGCGTAAACGAAATTCCTGCGATGGTGTCCGGTGGTCTCTTATTTTCGTCAGCAGTTCCTGGACTAATGGATGATCGACGACTTTGACGGCTGTTTTAGCGGAAATCATATTTTCAATCCTGTGGTTCTGGTACTGTCAGTTTCTGATTACGGCAAGATGCTGAGTCTCTTGTCTGGCCCAGCGGTCAGCTTCAAGTATATCGTCTAGGTCCGGATTAGACACCGCGTTATGCTTGTTTAACACGCGCTCGATGTATTGAGCTATTTCGGTGAATTTTATTCGTTTGTCAAGGAATAAACCAACTGCAATTTCATTAGCGGCGTTCAATATACAGGGCGTGGTGTCGTTTGCCCCGGCAATTTGCTTGGCGAGAGCCAGACAGGGAAATTTTTTAAAGTCTGGTTCTTCAAAGGTGAGCGTGGCTATTTGAGCTAAGTTAAGCCTTGGTACCTGTTCAGAAAAAACTCTTTCTGGATAGAAAATGGCGTAATGAATTGGCAGACGCATGTCGGGAACGCCAAACTGTCCAACGATTGAACCATCGATAAACTCAACTGCTGAATGCAAAATTGATTGCGGATGAATTACAACTTTGATTTGCTCGGGTGAAACGTCGAACAGCCAGCGAGCCTCGATTACTTCAAGCCCTTTATTCATCAGGGTTGCTGAGTCTATCGTAATCTTAGGCCCCATCGACCAGTTTGGATGTTTGAGGGCATCTTGTGTGGTGGCATTTTCAATTTGTTCGACAGTCCATGTTCTAAATGGCCCACCCGAGCCTGTTAACAAAAGCTGAGCGATTTGGTTGACTCGTTCATGCATCGGCTTAGTGTCAGCCAGTGCCTGAAAGATTGCCGAATGTTCGCTATCGACAGGAACTATTTGAGCGCCAAATTGCTTTACCAACGGCATGACGACGCATCCGGCTGCTACTAAAGTTTCTTTGTTTGCAAGAGCAATTATTTTGCCCTGTTTTATTGCGGCAATAGTTGGTTTTAGGCCAAGAAAACCAACTACGCCAGTGACGACAGTGTCCGCCAGTGGATGCGCTGCCACGTTAATTAGACCCTCTTCACCGTATTCGATGACGACGTTTTTAGCCATGTCTGACGATGAATTTTGCAGTAGGCTTTTTAGTTTACTGGCGCTTTCTGAGTCGGGAACCGCAACCAGCTCAGGTTTGAAGCGACGCACCTGCGCAGCCAGCGCTTCTAATTTGCTTTTGCCGGCAGCGAGCGCTACAACTTTGAGCGCATCTTTATGCAAATCGCAAACATCTAGAGTTTGTCGACCGATTGAGCCGGTCGAGCCGATTAAACTTATGTGTTTCAAACAACACCGCAGGTGAGAATTCACAGCTAATCTTACTACGGCAGAAGTCGATCTAAGCCCTCAGTGCAGACAAAATGCGAGGCTGATTTGATTCGATCTTTAGCGATTCTCGCCTGTTCCTTCTCGTAACTAGAGAGATCAAGGGCGCTTCCGTAATAGGTTAGATCCGCTTGAGGTTTGCTCCAATCTGGCGCTCCCGATGCAGTTCTTGGAATCTCACGCCAGTTGCGTGGATCAACTCCATAGATAGGATTGTGGACTGGCTTATGTTCGTCATCAAGGTGAGTACTCGCGATATTTTGCGCGGCTTTAAACTCACTTTCCGCTCGCTCTAAATAGTTATAGGCATCATTAGCAATTCTGTCTCGCTCTGGTACTGGAACTACCTTGCAATCTCCTAACTGCAGTCCTGCTTCGAGAGTGTCTAGTTTAGCCAGCGTGACGTTAAACCAGGGATCTTTATGATTTTCTGGCACGCCAATGTCGTGTCTGAATTGAGTTTCGCCCAGTTCAAGCAGGTCATCATCCATTTTTGCCGCATGTTTGACCAGGTGAAAAATGTCATTGCTTCCAGCTGTAGAAGGAATTGGATACTCGTGCGGCACAGCGGCAACTGGCTTTAGTTCGAAGATGCCAGGAAAGAACTGATCACTGTTCAATGCTTGTTTATAGGCAGCCAGACGTCCTTGACCAGCTACTTGCGTGAAAGGCGTGATCACATCGGTCTTGCCGTCAGCGCTTTTATTAATTTGATTGATCGTCACATAGTCGACATTGCCTGGCAGAGCAAATGTCTTATCAATTTTGCCGCCTTGCTTTTCGTAAATCTGACCGACGAAGATGGGCTTGTTCTGTGCATCTGTCGTTAAGCCAACTTGAAAGTTAACGTCGCCAGGCTGATTGATGACAATTTTGCTGACGTTCGGTTGTTCGATTGCCTTTTGAAAATTCGGTGAGTCGGCTGATACGGTGAGTACGCCATTTTTGTCTGGCGCTGGTAAGACGCCTGCGTCTGTAATCGTCGTCGCAGCTTTGGGTGCGTCGGCGACGCCAGTTGTTGGTGTGTCAACTGTGGCTTTGGCGCCCAGATTGGCAGCATCTTGTGCGCTGGTCTGTTTAGCTGAGCCGGTCAGGTGATGCCATTCCTCGCTAAAATTATTAGAGGCTTGTTCGACAAACTGATCTACTTCGTGGCAGAAGTGATTGAAATCCCTTTTTATGTTTTCGTACGAAAGATCGTTCATCGCTTATCCTCTATTCCATCAAAAATGAATATCCATGGAATTGGACTTGAAAGCAATGTGAAAATTACGAGTCTGGGAAGATTTCTTCAAGGCATTTTTACGCTGGTTCAAGCGGCCGCGCGAACATCGCCCCGGTCAAGTTTTTTGACCAGTTCAGAGTTTTGCTAATCGGGCCGTTTTCAATTTGCACCTGCATCGCTGATTTTTTTGAGCTGGCATCCATAAAGTGCCGAACGCCTTGCTGGTCGCAATAAATAAGTCCTGTATGAGTGATGTCGATGCCGGCAGCATTAGAGCAGACTCCAACAATGTCGCCAGTATTCAGCAAGTGCTCGATGTCGGCAATCTTCTCCATTGGAACATATTTCAGAGCGAGATTATTGATCGCTGCTTCTTGCCTTTTTATTATGGGGACGAGTTCTGGATGCGCTTTAAGTTGAATGGAGCTGTCTGGATGGTCAGACATGACACTGACTTTTTGCGTAAACGGCATAACTTCTGGCAGATTGTCGAGGAGCTGGATCACTTTTTTTCTCTGATTATCCACAAACCAGTCGGTGGTGTAGTGCAAGCGCGATGTGTAATCGCCGACGACGCCAGCTCGATAACGAGTGAATTGCACTTCTTTGACTAAGTCTGTCGGGCTATGCAAGTCCTTTTTAAGGATGCGAGCAAAATCTAAAGTCGTCTCGAAAAAAGTGACACAATCCAGGCCTTTGAAATTGACTGAACAAAATTCTCGATCGGTTGACAGTTCAAGCGTGTTTGCAACGTATGGTGTGCCTGCCAGTTCTTCAGCAATCTTGCCCATCAAATCGCCAATTGCGAGCTTGTTCCAATGATTCAGGCGAGCCTTTGCGACGATGCGGTCGAAGATTGCTTCGCCTTGGAAATTAGGTCCAATGAAGTTTCTATCCTTAGAAAAAACTGAAAGTTCCCCAAAAGCTAGTGCACTACAGGTGGTGAATATCGATTTGAGAAATAGCCGGCGGCAGTCGTGATAATTCTTTTTTCGTGTTGTGGATTTGGCTAACATACGAGGACTTTAAGCTCCTGGAGTAAGTAAGGCAACTTTAAACGAAGCGGGCGCGATTTGCTTTAACTGATTTCTCAATCAAATTCAAAGTTTCTGTCTTGATCGGCAGATCACTAACGAAGTCGGTGAAGTGTGCAGCTACCGTGACAATTCGCTCGATTGTTTCCGCTGCTGATTTTTCGGAAACACCCGTCTTACTTGCCAACTCCAGTAAATGCTTGCGACCGGGAGCACCAGCTTCGCCGCATACATCCATCTGATGTTCACCGCGCGGTCCCTGGTTGAATGTCAAATCATACGCAGGTGAAAACTTCCACTGACCATTTTTCTCCATGAGGAAAGAAAAGTTTTTTGAATGGTCATCCCGGTTGTTGAAAACTACGTTGAACACGCAACGTGCAAATGCTTGTAATACCTCACGCGCATCTCGTGTCACGAATTGAGTTAACCGTAAAAGAGCTACATAATCGAGCTGAGACACTCGAAAATCTACTTGCGCTGCTCCAGCTGCCGTGTGCATCGGAATGCGTAAACCGTCTAGGCGGTCGAAACGTTCTGTGCCAAATGCCGAAAGCTGCGTGTCCAGATCAAAATATTCCGTGACTGGAACGCGAATTCCGCTAGCGCTCGCAATCCGAGCATACAGTGCTTCCACAGCGCACACTTCTTTATGTTCATATTCTGCAGGAAATTTCACTAGCATTGGCGTGCCTAATCCGCTTTCCGAGTTGGACATGCGATTATTTTTGCGGTCAAAGTTCACCAATACCTTAGGTCGAGCACCGTGTGGCGAGCCGCCCATGAGCGCTAGCTTGCGCAACAAAGCCTCGCTCTCGTCCTCAAACACATGTCGAACATCTTCAGCGAGTTGCAATAACGTCACGTCTTGCGGCTCCAAAGCCATTCGATCTGCTGGTTCGAACGCGAGGGCTGCCATCGCGTTGTCGCCGATGAATGCCAGCCGCTCGAGGGCAGAGATGCTGGCTGTATTTCTTCCTTCTGTGCGAAAGAGCCTGTCCATCAATAACATGCCCCAGCCGTCCGGCAGTGCGTCGTAAATAAGTCCCGGCAGTCGAAGTTGATGTTCGGGAAAGTCACCGAAGGATTTGTTGCTCAATGGTAATTTGAACGGGGATAGTTCCAATCCTCGTGCTATCGCTTGCGCCGAGTATTCAAAAAGAAGATCTCTGCCCTCTTCAGCCAGGACGCCCAATTGATACCGCTCTCCCCAGCCCTTGTATATTACGTTGAGCTTTTTCATCCAGCTTCTTTCCGAGAGGCTCGCTGGCGCTTTTGACTGGCTGTTTCCATGTCTTTGATGGATTTTGCTTTTAGCTCAAATAGTGTCGACATTGATTCGCTCAGTCCAAGTGCCATTGCCAAACGCAAGAAGACATCGAGAGAACCACGACCAGAACGCTCGAATTCGCCCAGAGTTCTTGTCGATACACCCGCCCGAGCGGCAAGCTCGTTTTGCTGCAAGTTTTGGGCCAACCTATGAGCTCGAAGCCTATTACCCAACTCCTGGGCGATCTCATCAGCAGTAGCCAATCCAAAGTGCAACATTCTGCCTATTATTTGTGGTGTAAGGGCTTAATAGGTAATATATTACCAGTTATTGGAATGAAGTGGGAGGCAATCGACTTTGACGATTGGACAAAGTTCTGGCATTAATGAAAGAGACCAACGAAATACAATCACACGGACTACGGGCTGATGTGCAAAAGAGTTTTGAGAAAGTATCACCGGCGGTGCTTGCAGATCGCCGCAACTACTTATTCATTTGAAAAATAAGAAAATACTGGTTGGGAAGATAATCCAGATCTTCTACTAATTGGTAGCCAGCTGCCTTGAGTTCGTCGATCACAGTTTGTTTCAAGAGGCGATGTTCGAGTGGCGGTCCCACTTTTGATGACTGATTGAAATCGACTATGACTAGCCTGGCATGAGCTAGTAGTTTACTTTTTAGGCTTGCCAAATAATGAACGCGGGAGTCGATATGGTGCAAGGTATCTACTATCAGAACAAGATTTACTTTCTCTGGAAGATTGGGATTGTTCGGCTTTGCCTTTATCGGAAACAGATTGGAAAGTTTTTTGTCCTTTGTCAGTTGCAAGAGGTAGTTCACCATATCCGCTTCTGTATCAACAGCAAAGACTTTACCCTCTGGCACCATCTTCGCCAGCAGAACTGAAAAATAGCCAGTCCCAGCACCAATATCTGCGACCTTGTCAGTAGCTTCAAGCTTTAAAGAGGCTAAGACTTGGTCCGGTTTCTGCCATGCATCACGAGCAGGATCGTCGAAGACTTTTGACCAGTGCTGTGCGTTTTTGAAGGGATGGTGATAACCTTGCGTGGAAGACTTGCCATGATCAACTGCTGGTTCATCAGCATGAACACTGACTGTGAGCCCACTCAATAAAGCAGCAGCGAATGTGTATAAAAATCTTTGCTTCAATGGATTGTCTCGATTTTATTTCTCAAAGTCTATCACTGCTATTCTCGAGCGCACCATGGTTGTAGACAAAGGCAACGACGATGCAGGGTGGCTGCAATTGAATAATACAATTGAAAATTCTTGCATTCCGCGAAATCTTATCGCTCAAGAATGCCGCTGGAATATTTGTGGGCCCCGCTTCGGGCAGTTGCTTGCATGTGGCTAGACAGCTCTCAGGAAATAGCCTCATTGTTCTGACTGACACTGGGGCGAAATATTCTACAAAGGTTTCAGCGTGGCTAAAGAAATCCGATCATTCGTTCAATAGGAAGTGAAATTGGTCTTTGAAGAATCACGCTACGACCTTCAACAGCAAAGACAGAGAGGGGCTGTGGAATGTTGACGATGTTTGGGTATATTCTCAAACGTGTTCGTCTTTGGCTTCTGGGGTATCGATATGACAGATCGTGTAGAGCACCGGACCGAGGCCTCATCACGCGCCGAAGTGCCCTCCTGGAACCTTACTAACCACGACTTCGAGCATGGAGCAGCGAGGGCCAAGGAGTGCCGAGCGCAGGCAAAGATGCCGGATTGCTTTCCATCCAGTGGACAATTGCTGGCCAATCTGAATGATAAGTCTCATTTAGCTAAGTCGCATCAGCCACCGGGGGAGAAGGTGGCAAATGCCCTGCCCGATCGAGATCCCAATGCTGCGCCCGAGTTGCCAGCCTACACAAAACGCCCGATACAGTTGCAGCCTGACAATATTGGGCGAGTCCCGTATCAAACTGT
>Ga0182030_10005211_pt1 | contig 27646 bp, 27 predicted proteins | sample 812S3MmetaG_FD_121299 | JGI IMG/M metagenome (GOLD analysis project Ga0182030, IMG submission 121299) | Permafrost microbial communities from Stordalen Mire, Sweden - 812S3M metaG (Illumina Assembly) | ecosystem: Environmental > Terrestrial > Soil > Wetlands > Permafrost | place: Sweden... | reverse complement strand
TGGGTTTGGGGGGGGGGGGGGGGGGGAGAGGGCGAGTGGGACCGTCGCCGCCGCTGGGGGGTGTTAGTCGGGTTTGGGAGGGGAGAGGGAACGTACAAGCCGACGTCGAGGACCCATTTTGTGGAGTCGGGGAGAGTGACGATGTTGACGATGTGGACCCTGTTGTGTCCGGTAAGCTACTTCATCTTTGCGGACTTTCTCATAACTTACCACCCGGTATATTCTCCACCCGGAACACCCCCAACTCTCGGTCTGATCCTCACCCCCGCCGTGTAAACCTGGAATCCCAACCCCTTCAGCACGTGATTAAAGAAAATACTATTTTCCATACAGTATCCTCCTCTTCCTCTAGCATCAGTCACAATTTTCTTGAATAGAAATTGGGGATCTAAGGAGACTTTATGATCCTTAGAGTAATGGAGAATGAGATTCTCGTATGGGACAGCAGAGATTTGGTAGATGTGAAGGGAAGTTAGGTATTCGATATTTAGCGGGGGGTTGGCTGAGCGGCGGAATCGAGGAGGGAGGGAGACATATTCTTCCCAGGCGTCGAGCTGGGAAGTGGTATATGCGGATGCCATAGTGGAGGTCTCGACTTGGGATCCTGGGTGGATAGATATGTCAAGTTTTTCAACTCAGACTCAGTTGAATGTGAACTTTCAAGAACAATTGAGGGTGAGACCGCGATTTTATAGAATGAGATGAGTCATTTTTTTATTTAAAAAAAAGCCAGGAGAGAACTCGATGGCCATCCTGAAAGTACCTCCGTACATTTTCTAGCGCCAATGTACCTGCGCGATTAGCCGAACGGGGTTGACGATCGAAAAGGCGTCACATTTTCACAAGATTCAAGCTCCCATCTTTCATGTCGCAGAACCAGTGGTGCAAGTGCATCGCATCGCGTTATATATCATTGGAGCTGATGTGAGGTACCGCAATGTGCGACCTCTTAATGTCTCGAGAAAGTTTGCTCGATCAGTGATGGGAAGTGAGGGGAACCTTGGAAAGGAATACTCGAGTTGGGATCCACACGTGACTCATACCCCTTCAAAATCTCAATCCCGAGTTTTTCAAATCCCGAGTTTGTGTATGCTCTATCTCATCATATTTGCTGCATCGTGGATACCTTTAGACTTGTGCTGGGGAGCAGGCCATGAGTAAATTGTTCAGTAGCACAGTCTGTGGCTTACAAGGGAGACAAGTGACCTGGCTGATCCTGCTAGTTGAAAGCTGGAAGAGCCATTGAAGAGTGTGTTAGAACTCAATCTTTGCATGATACCTGGATGGATGCAGTTCAATTGTCGCGCTTAATTCTTGAGCTACTTCTGTATCCCTAAGACGAGACGCTGCGAATCAAAGAACAAGACTGTTGCATGGCCAATCCACCAATTATAGGTAGTTTCGGGAAATTACACACCTAAATTATAGGTCAATTTAGGTAGAGCCTTGGAGAGTTGTATGAATTGGGCGTTCTGATCCCTCCCGTTACTGACATACTTCATGAGGGTCGGAATGTCATAAGCTTTTCTCAAGAAAAAAAAAAGAAACCCCCTACCTGAACCAAATAGATTGGGTCATCAAAATGATTGGGAGCCATTACCATTTTCCATCTATTATAAGCGCCGATTCGCGGGTTCCAAGCAAGTATCAGGTCTCAATATACCGTAAGTCGCCTAATGGGGCCGCCTCGGTGAGAGTTCCGCGACGAGAAATATCGCTCCACTATCCAACGCCATTCATATTCCCTTCCTAACAGGTTCTTTGCCATTTTGACCTGACTCAACCATCCAATTGGAACTGTCCTCCTCATTGTCTCACGTGATATGATATCACACTTTTTTCTCCCCCTCGACTATTTTACCAAAAAAGGAAAAGCCGACGGTATTTTTTGCTCACACCGTCAAAAAGTGCATCTGGTTCATTGCGATGTGAACTGCACGTTCAGGCTATATACCGGCAGCTTTTCCATTCTTACCGTCTTATTTTTATCATAATTTTACACCTGACTAGAATCTCACAGACAAGATGGCTCCAACCAGCACAGTCCGCTCATCTTCCCCCACCAACGCCCCTTCAAATGAGGCAAACATCACCCTCTGGAGGGTGGATGCTATCCCAGGAAAAGGAAAGGGGCTCTTCGCTACTCAATCCATCGCCCCCGGCACTCTAATCCTAAGCGATCCCCCCCTTATCACAACCGACTGCATCACCTCCATGGAAACCACCGAAAAAGACCTCGCTCGAGCCCTGAGAGCACTACCCAAAGAATCCCAACGACAATATCTCTCCCTACACAACAACTATCCTGGCAAGAACCCACTCAGCAACATCGTTCGCTCAAATGGCTACCCCCTCGGTCCCAGTTCTGATGTCGGTGGAGTCTTCGCCAATGTTTCGCGTATCAATCATAGTTGTCGACCAAATGCGAAGCATACCTGGAACTCGATTTTGAAGAAACAGACGGTCTATGCACTCCGTACTATTCCCGAAGGTGAAGAAATTACTCTTTCTTACCTGGAAAGCGGGTCATCCGCTGAGCGCCAACAAACCCTTAAAGAAGCATTCAACTTCACCTGCGCCTGCGAAGTCTGTTCTCTTCCCCCAGCAGAACTCAAAGCCAGCGACGCGCGCATCCTACACGCTCAACGGCTGGACAAAACGATTGGGAACTGGGATTCGGCCCGTAATTCCCCCGCCAAACTCATGAAAAACGGTCGCAAATTGCTCTCTATCTATAACGAAGAAGGCATCAAAGATGATCGGCTTCCAAATTTGTATTATGATATTTTTCAGATTGTGAACATGCATGGGGATCAAGCGAGGGCGAGTGCGTTTGCAAAGAAGTATTGTGATCTGAAGGTTTTGAGCGAGGGTCCGGATAGCACGAATGCACTAGAAGTAAGGGAGTTAGTGAGGGATCCGAAGGGGCATAAGAGTTTTGGGGAGACGATGGATTGGAAGTCTGAGGTTAGGGATGTTCCGGTGGGTTTGAGTGAGGAGGGGTTTGAGAGGTGGCTTTGGAGGGAGGATGTTTAGATTTTTATTGGGTTTGAACTAGATAATTTCATGGTTGGACATGGATTCGAACATTGGGTTGGATTCTCTTGTTCGAAGAGGAGGAGTTTGGGAGCACAATTGGCGAGATGCTAGATCCAATTCCATCAGGAGGTCGCATAGAAGTGCATCTACATCATTAAAGAATTCTATGTTATATATTGACTGGGTGCTGACAACCACTACCTCCATTGGCCAAAAGGACAGATAGTTTGATTATGAAGTAGCAAGGTTTGATCCTCCTAAAGCAAAGGACTCTGCAAACATAGGAAGACAGGATGAGCCTATCGAATCACGTGATTGAACACATCTTGTGCATTGGAGGTATCTGAATATTTCACTACACAGGCTATTGTAGATGATTTGTGGATGGAAAAGGAGAGCTTTTCATTCTAGTGTCTTGCAATACCGTACAAAGGGCCTAGCTGTTCTAAGACATTGATAAGAAAGTCTGCCACGAGCCAGCACTTCATCTCTAACTCAAAACATTTTACTGAATTCAAATTCTATCTTTTTCTTTTAATATTCGAATTTTGAAGAAATATGTGCTTCAGAGTGAAAAATAAAAAGGGGGCGGGGAAAATTCTTCGCTTACATATCGGTACCCTCTGGATTCGGGTCAGGATCGCCTGACGCAAAAGGACAAAAGTAGAGCGGGATCAATCGCGCCACCAGATAGTGGTTCATCCTTCCGGTTGAACCATCCGCATCAATATAGGTCAGTCAAAATGCGATACTCTCCAAAGGATTAAGAATTTGCTGAGAATGGTGCGCGACATTGACAGGCGGTACTGATATGTGTAAAAGTGGCTATGGTATGATTGGTCAACCTTGTACCCGGTTCCATTGCTTTAAATCGTGACCGGCGTCATGGGCCATCCCACCTTTCATCCATTTACATTTCTGCTTTTTGGGTTATCGTCTCCCAATCTACTCATGTCGCTCACTCTTCGTCTTTCCCGTACATATTTGCGTATGCGTATCAAAGTTGATTTCAAGTCCCCATACTTCTTATGCCAAGATGGTACCAGATTTTGAGAATAAAGTCATTCTCGTGACGGGAGCAGGGAGTGGCATTGGTAGAGGGACCAGCATCAAACTATCACAGCTGGGTGCCACTCTAGCGCTATCAGACATTAACGCGGCTTCCCTCGAAGAAACCCTCAAACTCTGCAGCGCCTCACCTCACTCCACGTCCGCCTTCGACGTAGGATCCACTGAAGAAGCAAAATCTTTCGTTGAATCCACAATTAAAACCCATGGCCGCATCGACCATGTATTCAACTGCGCTGGAGTGAATCCCACCACCTTAGCCACAGCAGACATCCCTGATTCCTACTGGGATAAGATCATAAACACAAATCTCAAAGGCATGTTCAACATAACACGAGCCTGTATCCCCCATCTCAAATCCGGTGCCTCATTTGTGAACGTTTCGTCAATCTGCGGTCTCCAAGCGACAGCTGGATTCGCCGTTTACTGCGCATCAAAATACGGGGTCATCGGATTCTCGAAATGTATGGCGCTAGAACTGGGTCCTAAGGGTATCAGGACAAATGTTGTGGCGCCGGGATATATTGATACGCCTACAAATGCGAGTGTTGTGGCGGGCCAGGAGTCTGTGGATAGGATGGTGAAGGGTGTTAGTTTGGGGAGAGTAGGGACGCCGGATGATGTTGCGGATGTCGTGGCGTTCTTGTTTAGTGACGAGAGTCGGTATATGAATGGGAGCGTTGTTGAGGTTACAGGTGGGATCAAGTAGATCGAAATCAGAAATAATTGAAAGACGATTTTAGATCTGAATATGAATATAGGCCCCCCTACCTTCGCTCCTCCCCTCCGTCGATAAAAAGAAAAGGGAGAAGGAAGAACGAGGGGAAAGCAGAATTCCAGGCCAACTTCGAACCCGTCCGTTTGAAGGTGCGTTGAACCCCTCCGCGACGGAGATTTTTGAAGATCGAAGGGAACCTAGTCGTATATATTACGTCAAATCATCATTTGTCCAGAGACAAATTCTTTTTTGCTCGACTCAATGTTTGTTACCTATTACATTAGAGTTGAATTTTGGAGTTAGAAATTGATGACCAGTTGTTTAACCCCTACGCCAAACCACTATTTGATCTGAAGTAGACTCTGGAATTTCTGGCTACAACTGGAATCGAGAAAAATATGGCTCGACTGACACTAAACGCAATCCTTCTGCCTAGAGAGCTCTGACGTCGAAGGGAGCGGTCGCATGTAGTCGTAGACCACTGTTGGGCAGAATAGCAGATTAATAAGAGATATTTTCCAGACGATGTTTCACAAAAACGTATGGAAAGCAAGAAGGTAGATGGTTGTATAATTATCAAGAAGGAAGGGTTGTTTAGACGGTTGGAGAGGAATGATAAAGATTAGGCTCCTACAGTCCCAAAGCATTTACGATTGAGCCGCAAAGGTGGTTCGCTGAAGTGAGTAGTTTATAAATCATTCCATTGATCAAATTTTAGCCTAGCTAAGGTGAAGACCGTGTATTTGTCTTATTTCTTATAATTGCGCTTTTCTAAAAAGAAAATGCAATTTCAAACCCCGCATATTCACAAGCCTTAGAGTTATCTCCAAGAGCATAAAGTGAACATTCCTATCCTTAAGGTCCAACCCAGGGATATCGTGCTGCTCCTCAGCACTTGTTCCATTCTTGAAAGTCGCACTGGAGACATATCTACCAAGATAGCTATGTCGTTTGTAGAATCCGAATCCGAATTCAAATCATTATCGCCTAAGGGGCGGTGCACTAGATGTAGATGTAGATGTAGACGTGGTGGAGATTCCAGGCACAGTCGCTGCTGAGCTTATAATAGATGTTTCAAATCCAGATGCCGTAGAACTTCCAGGCAGAGTCGCTGTTGAGCTTTGAGCAGATGTGTCATCTGTGCTGGTAGGAGTATCATCTGTACTGGTAGAAGTATCATCTGTGCTGGTAGAAGTATCATTTTGCGCCCCTTCATCGGCACTCCCAGCATAATCCCCATTGCTCAACCCCTCGTTCGTCGGCTGTCCAAACTGCTCCAAACACTTCTCCCCGTCTTTCCCAACGAAGATAAAATAGTCCGTCCTCGCAAACCCGGGGGTGAGGATCTCCCCCTTACCCCAAGGATACGTCCCAATCAACTCAGTACCGTTCGTAACAGTCATTGTAGTCTTATTCAAATCAAGCTCGTACTTGAAATCTCTGACTCCGATAGTATCTGGGTTTCTGTCATCGCCTTCGCAGGAGATCGTGACGTTGTTTGCTGCAAATTCTTCTTTGTTGTCGCAGGAGCCGCCGCAGATTTGCGTGCCGTCTTGAGTGTTGACCAGGATGCCAATATGACCGCTCGCAATTTGAGCCATTATATCGATGACCGCGCAGTTGAGGGAATTAGAGGTGGAGTTCTGCTGGCTGGATGGAGCGAGGTCCTGGCCCCCGTTGTCATCTAAAGTTGTTCCATTCTGTTGAGCAGAACTAATGGAGACGATGGAGAAGAAAACGAGGAAAAGAAATCGACGCATTGTTTCGTGGTTCGAGCAAACTTTCGAAGCTACTGTTTATTTGAGAATGAAAATGGATATGAAAAATTCTCGTCGAACGCAATTTGATGAAACGAAATGAGACTCAATTTTCCTAGGGCACCCACATATGCATTATATATACTTTGAGTTTCTGGGAGCACTTGATGAGGAGTCCGAGGAATATCGCATGGCATCATTCATTCCTCGCTCCTGCGGCCTCCCTATGCGGCACAGCCCTACAAGGCCTCTTCCCACAGAGAGAAATGAAGATATTTTGCCTAGCCTCAAAATCCCCGTTCCTATTAGTTTTTCCAACGAAAAGAACAAGGTATTTAATGCGAATATTCATCTGTACTTCCAATCAAAACAGCCTGGTAGGTTTTGGGGAAATATTGCTCAGCTCGCTTAATCCTCTATATCGAAGCAGGGGGTACTTTATCTACTAATCAGCCTTCTAGAACATCGTACTTCGTGTCGCTGTGTGATCCAAAGGAGGGGGCTATGAAACACGTCGTGGGATATATCTTTGCGTTCCTAGTAATATAAGATGCGCATAATTTCCTCTCTCCAAATCCTTGGAGGAAGCGTCAATTTGCCCGCCAAGAGGATTAAGATCCGTGTGGCACGTTGAAGGATTGTCAGCTAAAGGGAGGCGGCTAAGATTAGCCAAACCCGACCCAACCAATCACCAGCCTTCTGGAACATCACTAAAATTATAGGTGCACAACATCAGAGCTCTAGATTTTCCCTCATTTTTTTATATATCTTTCGGTGTGTTTCTTTTAGCAGGAAGGAGTGTTAAAAGTTGGGACCGAAACAGTTATGATGAGAATAATAGCAGGAGCCGAGCCTGCGCTAACTTAGTGGACCTGCTTTGGGCAACACGATACCTCTTCCCATAGAAAGCTGGACTTGGAAATGAACTGGGCATTTTGAGATACAAGTAAGGTTCTGCGCTACTTGTTCCCTATGTGCTACTTTTGATTTCGACCTCGCAAATACTAGCAAACGCCTGAACCTCTACCATTTGCTTCTGCACCCGAACCATTTCGGGACTCAGCAAGTTCTAAACGATGCACTAAAAGCTAAAGGCATGAAGAAGGACGATATGGTGATATGCTGGCTGCCGGACAAGAGAGACTATGCTGGCCACCTCCCGAATCCTTGGCATGGTCTGCTTTGCACTAGGCATGGACGGATTGCTCTTCATTTGTTGGTATGTACACTTTTATTTCACCAAGCTTCTTGATTCCCCCCAACTGTAAAGTATAGTAGTCCTGAATTGTATCACAGCTGACTTCAGATTTAGACTGATCATGCCGAAGTATACAAAAAGAAAGTTCTTCAAGTATGTGGTTGGGCACGTGTTGAGAAACAAATATGGGGCTCTTTAATTCTGGTGTTAGGAAGAGAGGATTGAGAGATGATTCCGAGAACCCGAGGGAGAACAGTCCCCAGGGAGCGGGAATGTGTGGTATTAGAGGGTGTCAATACGAAGGATCCGGCAATAAGTCTCGGCACTTTAGCGTGTAGGCCCTGTAACGGTACATTTATTGGCAAAGCCTGTAGAACAGTGTCTCAGCCACTATAATTACTATACCAACAGCACTAAATTTGAAAATTTTAGCGAGTCCAGTGGATTTTGATATAATGTTTTAGAGGCTATACTTAGAGCAGGTACTAATCCTACTATAATTACAGCGCCCTATATACTATATCAACACTAGAGATTAGCGAGTCCAGTAAAAGCCTTCAGGGCTTTGCCAATTATATACCATTATATGGCCTTATAGCGTATTTACAGGGCCTCCACGCTAAAGTGCTAAGATTAATAGCCGGAACCTCCGTATCGAAACATCTATTCAACATCCAAAGCCATTCAAACATCACCAACAGTCCCCGTCTCCCTCGCAACATTCATAAATACTTCCTCCAACGTCGGTCCATTAATCGTATAATCCTGCAGCACCCTCTTACCTTGCCCCCTCACAGCCGAACTCCCACCCACCGCACCCTCTCCCTCCTCCGCGACCTCATCCCCCTTCAACCCCTCCAAAACCTTCAAAATAGCACCCAAAGCCCTCTTCTCATGCGGCAAATTAAAACTAACCTGCCCATGACTATCCTCGTAATTGCTCCCCCTATCTTCAAACTTCTCTTTTACCACTCTTTCCACCTCCTTCGTATCACTCTCCAGCACACGGACGGCGCGTACGCTGAAGAGGCCACCATATGTTTCTTGGAGCGATCCAAGGGTGCCGGTGGCGAGCATTCGCGTGCCCATGATAGCGACGTTGGTAGCGAGCGCTTCGGCTTCTTCCATGCTGTGCGTTGTGAGAAGGATGGCGCGGTTCGCGCTGATGTCTTGGAGGGCTTTCCAGAGGATTCGTTTCGCGCCTGCATCTTGGCCAGTCGATGGCTCATCTAACAGAAGAACACGAGGATTACCTGAGGTTTGTGATTAGCTTTGAAGTAAATATTGAGATACGGACTTACCGAGTAATGCGATGGCTACGGAAAGTTTGCGTTTTGTGCCCCCAGATAGAGCTTTGACCATAACATGCTCGTAGATGGTGATATTGAGGGCATTCAGAACTTTGTCAACATTTCCCTCGACATTCTTTAGTCCCTTGACCGAGGCGTAGAATTTCAAAGTTTGACGGACGGTCAGGTTGTCAACGGCGTCGTCTTGGGGGCAAACGCCCATGTGCAATCGCGCAGCATGAGGATGTTTCAGGACGGAAATGTCGTCGAGAGTGATCTCACCGAAATCTGGCTTAAGTTCCCCGCGGATGAGGTTAATCATCGTCGTTTTTCCTGCTCCATTTCCGCCTAGCAAAGCCAGGGTTTCGTTTGCTGAGATATTGAATGAGATATTTTCTGCGGCAAAGATTCGCCCGAAGAACTTGCTGACGTTCGAAACTTTGAGGATCTGTGACGATGGTTGCCATGTTGCCGATACTGTGGCATTCTTCTCCGCCTCTCTAGCTAGAGGTTGTGTAGGTGAGCCGCCAGAGTCAACGATGTAATGAAGACGTGCAGGCACACCACGATGTGTAACGTTTCGACGAAACCAATCTGCACTTCCATATTCGTAAATAACAAGTACAATGATCAAGAAAGCGATCTGAATTAGGAGATTGACGTAGACACTGCCATAACGGGCGTAGGCAAATGCGTTCGAGACATCCGCGTCTCCATATTTGCCGCAAAGAAGGTCAAAGACGTTCATCGCAACAAATAAAGCTCGGGCAAGATTTGCAGCAGGAGAAGTTAGTCCGAGGCCGTATTGTAGTAATGAATAGGTTTCCTGGCGAGTCTCAATGTTGCCAACTGATTGATTCAAAATATACGAGATCAGGTAGAGAACGAATAGTAACATGTGAAGTCCCCCAGCAACGGCAAAGGCTGCTTTCTTGACAAAGAGGGAGAGGACGTAGGTACCAAGGTAAGTAGCGATTCCAAAGAGTATAAATACACCAAGGATATAGTTCCCCGCGTAGTAGAGCTTGGTCAAAGATCCAGCATACAGTATACCCCATACGATGAAAGATTGTATAACAATGACTTGAATATCGAATAGTAGATATCCGAACCAGAGAGCGAAAGGTGACACTCCATTGCAGTAATGAAGAGCTCGTACACGGTTGACCTTTTCGAAAGCAGGATATATCACTGCGATGCTCGCAGCTGCAACAAAAGCAAGGACCACAAGAATAGCGATAGGCATACTCCTGAAGTCAACACGAGACTCAATTGAGCGGAAGGTCCTCATATTCGCGTAAACTTTTCTCGCAGTCCCAGTAGTGGTGGTTTCGTTCGCAAGACGATTTGTAATCAGACTGAAAGCAAGCATGTTCTGGTTAGCAGTATAAATACTTGAATCGTGGAATAAAGTAGCAGTCTCGGGCGTTGGAGCATATATTCCGAAGCCATAGAATGAATTAGTGCGATTGGTGATCCCAGCGATAAGAGAAATGGTGTCGTTGACGAGTTGACGGGTACTGAGAGTGTTGTTGGGACTGCTATTAAAGCCAGAAGACATGCTTTCGGAGTCGTAAGTGTAGATATGCGGACCGATTTCTGAAATATAAAGATCGTCTTGAACAGGGCCTGAAAAGGCGGAGGTAGGGCCAAATAAAGCGATAGGTAAACCGCCATATGATGAGAGAGTGGATTGCTTAAGAGCTTCTAGAGGTCCAAAAACGGGGTACTGAATGCCGCCATGATCTTCAGCTGCTTCTGTGGCAGATGCGCTATGCAAGAGGTCAACGTTCATTTGACACGTTTGGAGTGCATTGAAACGGTAAAGGAATTTAACTAAAGCGCACGCGACTACTCAAGTTAGCCCCTGGCCCCTGAATGAAGTGGGCTACTCACTGATGATGGGGATTATGAGGTTGATTCCATAGGCGATCCATCCTGATTTTTGTAGCAGCAAGGTGTATCTTTTCTCGAATAATGTGATGATTTGCCTAGCAATGCCAACAGAATGGCCAACATCGAGATCAATATCTCTGGCTTCCTCGGTCTCCAAGGCAAATATCTTTTCGTCTATGACTGTTGCCGTTTCTTCTTCGCCAACAAAGCCATCCCCTCCAGTTTCATGGATAGCAGTATTCGATTCTGATGTGACTTTCAAGAACACTTGTTCTAACGTTGGAAAGACGATATCGTATGTACTTTTGTCCGTCAAAGCCTCTAATTCGAGAATTTTCCGGGTTGCTTCCGCTGAATTGGACGTCCGCCAAACCATAGCGTCGTCGTCAGAGTCTGATTTGCTGCGAATTATGTAGTCGCCGCCAAACCGTGCTTTCAAAGATGTACCTGGACCCTCGCAGACCAGTCTGCCTTTGTAGACGATAGCTATGTGATCAGCTAACACATCCGCTTCGTCCAGAAAATGAGTGGTGACAAGGATAGTCCTGCGAGCGTGTCCTTTTTGGATAATGTTCCAAATGTTACGCCGTGACAAAGGATCAAGACCAGAGCTTGCTTCATCGATACAACATACTTTTGAGCCGCCTACAAAGGAAATGGCAAGCTGAAGCTTTCGCATCTGGCCACCAGAAAGAGTTTTAGCGGAAGCTTTAGCTTTATCCAGCAAGTCGCATTCTACCAAAACATCATCGTCATCGGCAGATGAGTCGTCGAAAGCAGCGGTCTTGAGCTTCCTCCAAATTTTGATGTGCTCTTGAACAGTCAAGTTTCCCCAGAATACCTATTTGAATTAGCCACGCAATCTCTTCCGTTTAGACTACATACATTTTGCTGTGGGCATATCCCGAAAACTAGTCCACCTTCGTTGAGTTCAAGACGAGAGCCGGGGTCCATGGTGATCATACCAGCGACGGATTTTAACGTGGTCGTCTTGCCTCCCCCATTGGGTCCCAGGAGGAATGTTACCGAGCCTTTTTTGACTTCGAGATTCAGACTGTCGACAGCGAGAACAGGGGCGCTCTTTGTTTTGAAGGGCCAGTACCAAGGGCGTTTGGAGTGATAGGTCTTCGAGAGATTCGTGCATCGCAGCGCAACATCACTAGAAGCATCGATGCGATCAAAGGTTCTTTCCACACCCCACAGCTTTCTCTCCACGCCATAAGTCAAGGCCCCATAAAAAATTATCTGAACAATAAAGAAGATGACATATAGATATCCGTGCAGTGCTTCATGGAGTATGTCACCCTGTGCGATCTGGGTGGAATTTAGAGGCGAAACTGGGGCGAGGGAAAATGCCTCTAATTCGTACTCTCGATTGGCAACGTCACCAATCAATGTGGCCCAGGTGCATGGTGGGAACAGTAAGGATAAAGCCAAGACTTGTCTGTGATTTTGTTAGACGCATTCTAGCATATTTGCAAGAAACCTTACGGGGATGCTGTTGCACTGACTCTTACTCCTGCTACCGCATTATATGGAGAGGAGCTCGTCAAGGTTGCAGCCAAGGTAATCAGCGCCAGGGCGAATGCGAGAGTCGAGGTGTAAAGGCCCGCAAGTTGTGCCTTGCCAAAGAAGGAAGCGAGGAAGTGTGAAGACACAATAATAGATCCACCAGCCAACAAAGTCAGGAAAAGCAGGAGAATATCTGAAGTCCTCGTGAACAGCAGCTGAGTCATGAGGATTGAGCAAATCACAAAGCCTGGGAAGTACGCTATGAAGAACGATATCATCGTAGATATGATTCTTGGTGAGTCTGTGACCATTTGTGCCTGCATCAATGCTACCAATGTATCTTGACGTTCCGCTGCCACGAAGACAGAGAGATGATAGACAACGCCGATGAGAATGAGGATAAAGATTGGTGCGACGAATTCGCCTACTAGAGCCAGCCAAACAGGACTTTGAAATACATATTAGTTTTGTATTGGCGTAAGAAATGGGATGGGGAGGACAAAGAATGCAGGGAGGGGGTAATACCCTGTTGTCGCCGGTTGATCTTGTTGAGATTCATTTTCATAGAAGTATCCACTCCAGGCCTGCTGAGAAGGCTTTGAAGAAGGTGAGAACTTCCCTATCTGAGAATCTACTGCCCATTGAAGAGGAAGTAGCCTGGCCGTGAAGAATGTATCCTCAGTGTAGCTTTTAGTTGAATAGTCGTTCGTCAAGTGGCTGTCAAGAGCAATGCTGTATTCGACGTTCGTTTCATTAAAGCTTATAAAGATGACAGCTGCAAAACAATTGCTGGTACCCTGAAGGGACTGCTTGCACAAATCGTAGAGATCATTCGGGTCGTCTATGACGTGGGGACCGAGCCCCTGCATTCCAGGTTGCTGGATGATACCATTGACGATGGAGGCGAATGTTTCGTTCGAAATACCATTGCGAACAAAGACGAGTTTTTGTGAAGGGCTGGACTTCAACGCAACGTCTAAATCTTTGATAGGGGTGGCTGAGTTGGCTATTGCTCCTGTGTCTATGGTGTTGTAAGGAGAGCTGGCGTTAAGGTGTATGAGCTCACAAAGGACAATCGTCAGGATGATTGGGAAGATTAAGGCTCTCGTTATTGTCGATATTGGGGCCTTGTAGAATATGAGGAGGTTCTTGTAAATAAGCGTGCGAGTCTGGCGATAAATTCGCTGCCATCGTGGGCGGTCTGGTGGGGCTGCCATCATGCTTAGAGAATATCTAACAATTTCTCTGTATGAAAGGGGAATAGAGCTTCAAGAAAAGATTTGCTGGAGAGAAATTATTCCATCTATGGCATTCGCAATGGCTGTGAAGGCTTCAATTCAGAATCTCTGTTGAAATGCACTTTGCTTTTGAGAGATGCAATTATATGGGATGAAAGACTACCGATACATGTCAAACAAACCAAAACAATTGTGATGAAACGAGTCGAGGTACATTAAACTCAGCCTTCCTACCAAATAGTGACCAGATGGGAAAGCGGCACGACGATATCAAAACTTTGCAATATCAAGCGTGAACAATGCGCTGGCGAAGCGCTTGCAGTTTGTCAAAAAATACAGGGAGATTGATCGTCGCTACACCTAACTAGGCACCTCATCCTCTCCCTTTCATTTGATTGAGGCTGTGTTTTCTCGTGTTCCTGACGCTAAGCTCTGAAGGATTCGGTCACTTGGTAGCTTTGACAGGACATGATTGATTGAATCTGATAACTCTCGGGCGCACATCAAAGTTTTGGAGTACGCTTACTTGTTTAGAGTGTGACGCGCGGTTATGAATGTTGATATGAGTTAAATAGTTGTAGAAACATTGCTGCCTTGAGGGAAGTTCGGGCCCAAATATCTTAGCACGTGACTAGGCAATTGCACTGCCTCCATTTTGATGATGAGACCCACCCAAGCTTCTACTTTCTCTCATTGTTCCATGCAAATATGAGAAGGACCTCTGGATTACTCTGAAGATCTTGAAGATCCTATCGTATCGTCGTTTTTATGACCTCGGGGTTCGTCAAGACCCATGAAACGGGAGGAAGGGTAGCGGAGACAACGAGGCTGAGCAACGAACAGTTTAAGGGATTTCTGAAAATCGACGAAGCCTGCAAGGTTCATGTCGAATAGTTGATGCCGGCTTGGAATTCTTGCGACGCGGGCTAGTTAATATCTGTCTGGGGCGGAGTTTTTGCTCGGAACCAATTCAAGAAGAGACAAGCAGCTTCAACCTCGTCATACTACCTTCCCCATAATCGTGATTCTCCTATATCAAACCCTTTAATTTTAGCAAGGTATCATAAAGTTAGTTTTCCTTGGCATATCTAGAATCTAATAGCTTCTTAAAACACCTTGCAAAAGTAAAGCCGAATTTAATAGCAATGCTGCGCACACGATCTGCAGAGCATTTGATGAGAATCGCAGAGTCGCAGAGTCCTTAGAGCTTCGAGAGTCGTATTTTACGTGATAAGAGGGATCAAAGCATACGCAATGGAAATTCTGTGCTGCCAACGAACTTCCTTCTTGAGAATCCGCGGCAAGATCTCTCTTTATCCCGACCTCCTCGGGTATATCGGAACGGACAATTATACTGAAAGGGATCGCCGGAAACCGCTGGTCCGCTGGCTGCGGCATTTTGGTGATCAGAAGTAGAACAGCGGTCTGGAGATGTGCACCACTAGTATAGAGATCCTGGCGTGTCGAAGACTGGTAACAGATATCTTTGCAACAGCCCCTGGACAGGGTTGATAGTCTTTCATAAGACTATTATTGCTGTCAGACATTGACATTCTCTTCGATATGAAAGTGATGAGTGTAGCCATCTGAGTAATTGTACAAAGATCAATGAACCATCCAGATTTCAGTTGAATGACTCGCAAGATCATAAAATAGTTGATGTAAAGCTGTATTAGAATTCTTAAAAGATACGATTAGTTATTCAAGAACATTTTCATGTATGGGTTCTGACAGAATATCTGTCCGAGAAATACTTTCCTCTGAATGATCCAGCTAGGTATGGAGGATAGAGATATGCTTCTCCGGAAACTTCATCTGAAATCACTAAAACATGCAACGTGTTTGAGAAAGACTTGTAAAATACGGTAAGAGAGACCAAATGTAAACAGTTTTGAAGAATGGAAGCCGGCGGTAGTAAGGCCAAAGAGAAAACTAGGGTATATTCAGACAAACAAACAAATTCTAGGGCCATGATGTGAAGGAATTGAGGAACACTGGCCGGTATCTAGCTATCTGGCCCTTGAGATACCTGCGCATCGCTTCTCCCAGTTAGCATCATCACACTTCACCCCACCACGAAGAGACTTACCCCTCAATCACATCCTCATTTCTCACGCCCCCCTCAATTTCCCTATCCAAAATCCCCGTTTCCCCATTAAAAATTCTAACATTCGGGACCTCCCACCAAAAATTTAACTCCCTCGCCGCCTCCAATTCTGCCGCCAACGTAGATATGTACCTCTCTGGCCTGCTCCAGCCAGGTGCATCAGACGGGTTCTGAGCCCAAATGTCCAATTCCTTCAGACTCTTCATTCGCTTCAAAGTATCCATGTAAAAATGCCCAAAATAAGCAGCATCTCGCACTTGTAGCTTTAGGCGTTGAATAGCCTGTAGTTCCGTTTCTGCGAGGTATGCGAGCAAGGTTTCTTCGAACTCCAGCGTGTCTTGATCCCAGGAGACGTAGATGCATGACCGAGCTGAAACAAAAACTTCCTGAGTGAAATTCTCCTCGATTGTAACTTTTGCAGTTTTGAAATGAGGTTTGTAGGTGTTTAGAGCTTCGAGACGCGATTCGTGGCATACGTGAAGGAGAGCTGGAGGAGGATAGTTTGATTTGAAGGACTGGGCGATGCGGGGTTGGCCGCGTTTGAAGGGTGGTCTGTGGCAGGTTATGGTGAGGTTACGTGGGGTGGAGAGCGCGTAGGAGTAGATCTTGAGGCGGAGTTCGAAGGGGAGATGGGGGAATGGGTGAAATGTGGGGGTGGTTAGGTTTGATGGCGGTTGAGGGGATAGAGCGAGGGATGCGAGCTGCCTTTCTGTTATGTCTGACATCTTGATGGAATGTGAGCCAGAGGGGACGGGATTTGCGAGTATGGAGGAGGGTGGTTTTGGAGAAGTCAGTCGCTAGCAACGAATATAAACAATTGTCGAGACTAGGCAAGGGTTGCTGCAATGCTAAAAGCACCAGGTCGTGAAGGCTTTTTCTGCAAAAATGGCAAAGTTTCGAAACGCGAAATCATCTGATAGGTGATCTCCTAGCGTAAGGACTGTTTTACAGTCGATGAATCTGCGAGCACTGTGATAGCTGAACTTCGATCAGCTCTTCCTCGTTCTATACTAGTATCCCTTCTAGGCCCAACGACCAATTATATTTTTTAGGTCACTGTAAAACCACTTGAAATTAGCGACAGATGGAAAATAAATCGCTATATTCTAGCGAGCCTCGGGCTGAAGCCGCTGTAAAATTAGCGACTCTTGAGCCCTGCGGCCCGAGGTATAAAAATGATAATAATAAAATGCTTCTACCGCCGTTCCGCTACCGTAAATGACATTTCACGCCAGGCTTATTGTTTTATGGAATTTGGGAGGCAATGGTTTCTGATTTAAGTACTGATATTTAGGTATGATGAGTGTTAAAACCCACTTGTTCATAGCGATCTCCTTTCAGTCTTGACCTCGTCGAGCTATCGATATTGGGAATGATGAGGTTTATTTGTTCACTTTTCCACGAGCAGTAGCTATCAGATGAACTCGGGAACTGGAACATCTGACTAACTCTGTTACCGGGCCCAAGTGTGAATTTCCTCCGCCGCATCACACAATGAAGACCAAATAATCCAAAGAATTCATACAAGTCTCTCAATCCGCAATATCGTCCCTCGTCTCCCTCTTCCTCCAGGAATTTCCCCTGATCCTGGGATTCTTTCTTCCAGGCAGTTAACGCAGCGATTTTAGGCGATGAATATCATGACCTTGCTTTTGCAACCCATGACTTGATCCAATTCGATCAAAGGCTCGTTCCCAGCTAGAAGCTGACCATGGTATTGTTCAAGAGGAGGTCTCGAGCCTATATAAATGCAGGAGAGGGTATCATACCACATCAAGACAGCAGTCAGAAATCTGAAGGCGCCTTTGTTGGCGCTGTAAGGAATAGCGTCGCTCGGCAAGTATTGGTAACTCACTGGTATCGTGGTGATATCCCAGACGTGTTTAGAAGTCTCGGCTTCGCTCGTGAGATTGATAAATAACGCCCAGGCCGCATGGAGATGCATTATCCAAATATCTGATGCGCGCGCAAACATCTAAGCATATTAGTGTCCTCTCCTGAACGATCCTAAGTTATAGGAAAAGTCACCTCAAAAGAGATCATCTGAACAATACTGGCAAGAGCATCGATACTTCCATCTAAACTCTCTTGCCGTGAACCGCACAGCTCCTTCATGTCCTGATGCAATTCCTGCAAAGCCAAATTGTGATAATTTTGCAGCTCATTCCACGTCTGGAATTTGCACGTATTATTCTTGGCCCGAATCGGCGCGCTGTGGTATCAGGTGATTATGCTGAGTACGGCGTGATACGGAGGTTTTGTCCGCATCCAAAGGAAGAGACTCCAGGTACGCCCTCCGTCAAATACGGATGGACTATAGAAGGGGTACTCAAGTGGGAAGACGTGGTCGAGGAAATGCATGACCAGTCTTGCCCTATGCTATAGCCAAATCAATATAGGTATCCACATATTCTTTGGGAGCTCAAAAGCCGACGTACTCTGAGGACATGTTTCAAAAGTTCGGCCTAAAATATTTCGAATTCAAGGGCAAAACAGTACGCAGATCTGGGAGAGAACCGTAGGACTCGAAGTTCGGGTCACCATTGCAAGTTGAAAAGTCTGATTGAAAGATCGTCAGATCATGGGCAGCAGATGGATTTGCATCTATGATCTCTGGCAGATGACCAAGACTAGCTGATTGACCAGACACAGGTAGCTGAGATGACTAGCTGAATAAAGATTGGGCGGTAGCAGTTGTTGCTGGTGTAAGCTGCTCATCGTTTGGTAACTCCTGGCCGAGGGAACCAAGATCATTATTCGAAACTGGAGAACTCAGATGTACCCCATACTCAGTGTTTGATACTTTGGCCGAAGCTCGTCGTCTGTGTTTCTTTTTCTGCATTCTCAGAGAACTCCGGAGTATCACCTTATTTCTTGATGACTCTTTTAACGGCAAGCTTAATCCTCTTCGCAGCCTCTTTCTCCTTCTCGCCACCGTCCATCCATTGGGGTTTCTGGCGGTACAGTGACATATGATTTGAAGTGCTTCTCAAGCGGAGCACTCAGGTAACAGGTTCCTTCTCATCACATTTCTTCTTTCGGATATGACAAGTCCAGCGGCCTCGCGTGCTTCTGGTTCCAGTCACTAGTAATGTTGCCGCAGATTTTTGTGTATTGGCAGACATAGAACTTCACTGGTATCCCAATTGAATAGACGATCAGATCTTGATAAAAATATATCACAAATTGATGTGGACCTTAGTAAGCATCGTAACAAAACAAAGTAAGAGCTGTAATGGGGTTGAGAGAAGGACCATCCCGCGCAGGGGAGTGCTCGTTCAGGTTGACGCAGTAACCCAAGATGGAATCCCGACGGTCTCACAGTTCTTCTAGCCGCGCGGGATGATCATAAATGACAAGCATTATACCTTATCTCAATATCTCTTCTCGTACACTCAACGCCACCAACAGCGTTTCAGCTTAGATATCAGACGTCGAGACAAGAAATGCTATCCGCGCGGCGGAGTTGTTGGGTGAATTTCCTAGACCTTAATTCTTTATTTAAGTAACAGAGTCAACCTCCTTCCACCTTCCACCTTCCACTCACAGTCCACTTCGCAACTAACAGTGAGAATATCTGGTCACCACCCGCAATCATGGAGCACGCCAATGATCGAAGCATCGCAGGTAGATCTTTATTCAATCAGTTTACTATTCCCTACAAAACAATCAATCAACATGAGATAACTACCGACATTCTAATCCCCAAGGGTATCAAACCAGGAAAGCATCCTCTCCTTGTCAGAATTCATGGTGGAGGCTTGGTTAGTACTATTCCCACCCCTAGAATAAATTACTCATGATAAATCTAGATCACTGGTTCGAGTTCCTACATCGGATTTATCGGGGCATGGATCTGGGAATACGCCCACTTACATTCCGCCATCATCGTCATGCCTAACCACCGCCTATTACCTGAATCCAAGGGTCTCGATATCCTCGAGGATATTGCCGACTTCTGGAAATGGGTAGACAGTGATCTGAAAACCCTTGTCTCACGTGAAGGAGGAAACCAGATTGAAGTCGACCTCACCAAGACTTGGGTCCATGGCGATAGTGCGGGTATGATTCCAAATATTGATCCATTGAAAACATGAATTAATATCTTTAGGGGCATATCTATCCATTCAATCTGGCCTCATATTACCACGCAACAAACTCAAGGTCGTCAGCGCCGCTTACCCAATGCTTGATTTCAAGGATCCATGGTATACGCAATCTTACCCCAAAGCTTTCTTCGGGGGTCCCCAGCTTCCGATCTCCATCATCGATGATCACATCGCTGCTATGCGACCAGGCGAATTCATCTCTGCTGCCGACCCACCAGAGCGAGTGGAACTTATGATCGCAGTAGGACAGCACGGCCGGTGGTCTTCGTTGATAGGGACAGATCGCACGTTATTTCCCTTTGAGATGATTAAGACGGCAAAGAGCTATCCACCTTTGTTTATTTATCATGGACGTGATGATTCGGCTGTCCCGGTCGAGGGCACACCTAAGTTTGTGGAGGCCTTTAAGCAGATTTTCCCGGAGAACAAGGTTTTGATGAAGATTGAACCAGGTAATCACGGGTTTGATAGTTCAGCGGAGCTGAGTGATCCTTGGTTGAAGGAGGGGTTGGAATTTGTGGCTGCAGAGTGGCTTAAGTGACGTGGGGCTTGAGGAAGTCGATAGACTTATGACAATACGAGGTTGATTTCACCCCTATTTCATATCCTAGAACAAACCATTCCCACCTCACCCAGCTCCTGTCCCCCTCCCCTCCCCTTCCCCCCATTCAACATCTACAATTCTTATAATGCCAACCCTGCACAACCGCAAGCACCATTCCACCCTATCGTAGCCACAAGTCCACTCCTACCATACATATCATTATCATGCATAACAAACCACCAATTTCGCGAGTGAGATAAATAGTGATTGCTCCTACTTCGATGGCGATACATAGGATTGTTTCACTCCATCTTGTTGGTGCTTAAGATTGGTGATGGCATCTGATAGAGCATCAAGTTTAGAGGCGTAGAGTGGGTTGCCTTAACCGGCCACAGGTGTCGAAATTAGGATTTGTGAATTCGGTGGGATATGTGTGGTGTAGGCATTCAGGAAAAGAGTAGCCAGGATTTAACTGTCTCGACAAGGCTCAGAAGGCGATACTCGATGTGGATACCCTTCCTCTTTTGAGGTCTGATTCGGCAACTAAGTACAGCTGGCGGGAGCTATACGTGTATCCAAACTTGACTCCTAAAAAGTGACCCTTTCAGTCTCCCTTTCTTCTCGCTCAATTGCAAGCCGGAGATCCCATTCTTTGGATTTAGTATTGAACCCTGCCTCGGATTTCTGCATCGGCGGGGACCTAATTGCCGTTTCCAGAGGCGGTGAGCATCTATGATGAAGTGCGAGATACAAATTGTATAATATTTCTAACTTCTAGTTCGTGAGCTCGCTATCAATAAAGCTTATAGTTGAGCAAATACCTCTTTCCATTTATCTCCCTGCAATTTAAGCTCATTCAGGTATCCTGCCTCCTGAACATCATCAGGGGGTGCGGATAACCCCTTCTATGCGGATTGCATTTGGGGGCGCGTAGTTCGTAAGCCATAAGAGATGGGGTTTGCGCTACCTTTCTTCCAACTTGTTCGTAAGAATAATGAATTTTCCTCTTCTCTCCATTCGAATCCGAGTTCCTATCGTCAAACTGTGGCCCTGCTTGAACCGCAATTTCTAAGGCTATATTCGCAGGGAAATAATCAGTATCACAGCTATATCCATGGCTATCAATAACAATACTACTGATCAAAAGCTCGAAATGAGCTGACAGCTGAGCCAGGTTGAGGCTGGATCACACAGCCGAACATAGAATGTATTGCGATCTTGCAGTTCAGGAAGATGGGTTTTCCTATAGGGAAAGCAGAATCGCTGGATCGAGCCTTATGGGGCAGTAAAGTACGCTGAAGATCGAAGTGTCGCAGTGAAATGAAAATTTGGGTCAATACATAGGAGATAAAAAATGAACATTTAAGAAGATATCGATGACTAGTGGTAAATAGGAAGCATTAAGTGCTACTCAGCTCTAGGCGACGCAGATTAGGTGAAGGGGAGGTGCAAGGGAGAAGCAGGGGAGAAGACGGCACCCGAGCGGCACTGTTGAGTAATGCTCCCTCAACGAAAATCATTTGAAATTCTATTCATATTGAATTGAAGGAGGCATCAAGTACACATCTCATTTTTTTTATAGTACACGATACAATTGCCATCCAGCGCATCTAGTCCTCGTCCCAATTCTATGAATGTTAATTGAAAGTTACGATACTCGTGAGCAGTGACTTACAGGATTTGGCCCTGGTGGTTTTGGTCCGCCAGCTTGTCTCGCAACAATAATTTGATCCACGGAGAGTACGGTTCTCGCTGCCTCAGTAGCAAGTTTAATAGCCCAGCTCTTCGCAATCATGAGATCCAAGATTCCCTCATCTTTTGCATCAAGCGTTCCAGTACCATCCTCGTTCTGCTCGAGTAATCAGTACCTAACCAAAGCCATGTGAATAAGAATAGATACCTCAATATCAACACCAGTAGTCCAGTCATCTTTCTTGTGATGCGCAGTGTACAATCTGCTCAAAACCTCTGTTGCGTCTAATCCCGCGCTCTCGGCCAATGTTCTTGGTATCACCTCGAATGCTTCGCCGAACTTTCGAATGGAATATTGAGATAATCCAGGAGTGACATCACCAAAGGCCTGTATACGCTCAACAAGTTGCATTTCTGTAGCTCCAGCTCCGGGTACAAGCCGTGGGTCTCTTGTAATTGCCTTCACAACATTAACGCCATCATCGACGGCACGCTCAATATCGTCCAAGTGGTTTTGTGTTGCTCCTCGAATGACAAGTGTGGCCGTTCTTGTGGTCTCGTTCTCTTGTCTAAAGACTGTGACTCGGTCTCCACCAATTTCAAGGGTCTCGACAATATCAACATTGCCCATCTCATCCGGCATTGGTGCTCCCAGTCTTGCTAATGGCGTGGCTCCAACAACTCTACATAGTCTTCGAAGCTCGAATTTGCTGAGGATGCGAATAACTAAGATACCAAAACGATTAAGGTAGTGCATAGCGAGCTCTCCAACCGTCGAGCCAGCAACCACAACTCGGAGGCCAGAATCGTAAAGCTCCTTGATCGCAGTCTCTAATTGGTTTTCCTCTCCCTTTGTGAAATCTAACATCTCTTTCGCATTATGTAGTAAAACCGTACCCTTCGTCTCGGTCTGGCTCGTGTCGATTGGGCATGAAAATACACCAACTTTCGCTCTGGTTGCCTTCTTGACAGATCCATCGGGCTCACGGCCGAAAACCATACCCTTCACAACTTTGCTTTGTTCTAAGCTACCTCCCATAATCTTGACCACACGAATATTGTCGACGTTGAAGTTGACAGGGTTCTTTGGGAGGACAGCTAAGACAGCCTCAGCTACCATTCCTGCGAGAAAGTCTTCACTGCCACTTTGCTTGCTAGCAATAACCGTTCGAATTGCCTTGCTGAGCTCTGCTTGTGATCTAATATCTTCGACCTTATCCACGACGAGCTTTTCCAACTCCTCCAGAGCGAATTTTTGAGCTCGTTCGTATCCAGTAACCACATCACTCGTTTTCAGCCCCATTCGTAATAAATCCTCAGCTTTCTTGAGAAGTTCTCCAGCTAGCACGATGACTAGATTCGTAGCATCTCCCATCTCAGCTTCTTGTTGTTGACTTGCCATTACGACTAGTTTTGCGGCTGGGTGAACAACATCGAGTTCGCGGAGGATGGTGGCCGCATCACTGGTGAGTATCATCTTTTGCAGATGATTTATAACAATCTTGTTTCGTCCATATGGCCCTAGAGAAGTTTGAACAGTCGAAGAGATCGTACGGCAAGCATCGATATTTCGTAGAACAGCTCCATCTTCGGACTCGTAGCTGTTAAAGATTAGCAGCTGATCTCAAGGCAGATAGAATGACTTTACTTTTGATATCCTTGCTTGAATAGATTCGCGTTTGGTGCATTTGGGATATTAAGAGACATCTTGAGGAGTCTGTGGTGAGGATTGTTATATCGGTCAAGTCTTGGTATGATCTAAAGCTCTTTTCAACAAAATCGCGTCGTCCTGAACAAAATTTCGAAGCTCACGCGAACTGGAACCTCAGAACTCAGGCAACCACGGAAGTTTGGTTTCTCCAGCCCGAATTATTTGAATAGCTTCAACGAAACGAACTGAACAGCTCGGTCGCAAACGGCAAGATTCTTCCAACAGTATAATAATCGCGATTTCCTGACCATATATCATGGCGCCTCCCACTGGTGAGTACAACTCCGATCTTAAAAGCAATATAGTTCAACCCCAATATCCCCGTCGCACTTTCCTTCACTACCCATATAATCTGCCAGATACGTCACTTGGTGCAGTCACCTAGAGTTCCTTCTCAATTCTATCCAAGAAATGACTAGTATTCTTCAATATTACAATTACTACACCCCAAAGCCTCAGAATCAATTATGACAGAGCCACCGAGCACCCCGAGAGGCTTCAATGTCGCTGGTCTCCCCCCTCTCCCAAGGCGGCGCAAGCCTCGCCGTAACAAATCTGCTCCAACACTTGCGTCTACCCATTCTCCAAATCCGCCTCCACCTAGTCCCCCAATATCTATTCAACCACCCATTTCTCTTAGTCCAAGACTTTCAGCTGCCAATGTTCCAATGCCCATTCTAACCAACCCCTCAGGAGCTATTCCACCACCCCTGCCTCCTTCCGTCGAAGAAGCCTACCGCCGGAAATGCATCCAACTCAAGCAACGCATGCTCGAAGTCGAAGAAGCCAACGACGCCTCACGCATCCGCCTCGTCCGCATGCAACGGAACATCGAGAAGATGCGTCTTGAGCGCGCCTTCCTCCTCGAACAGCTCTCCAAACGCACATCCACAAACGTCGAAGATTCAGAAGGGAGTCCTAGTCCACCACCTACTGTAGGTCTTCCTCTCACACATTTATTCTTTTAAAGGGGGTAAATAATGATTAATACTGACAAGCCCTCCTCCGCCCTCAGCCCAAAGAAAAGCCCCTCCGCACCAAACGCGGCCATCGCAAACCCTCCTTCCTAACGAACCTCGGGGACGGCAGAGCAGGAAGCGCCTTTATTCAACAAGGACCTGTCACCTTATCTCCATCCTCAGACGCATTCTCGCATACACACCCTGAACCAACCTCTCTTCCCAACGCGCGAGGTACCCTCCCTCCGGCAGATAGAGTACGTAGCAATGGGCACGCACAAACTCCGCCACCAACAACCAAGGTACCGAAGAATGGATTCGATTTGTATTGTAATGAGATGAAGGGCGTGGTTATAGCAAACAATCGGAAGGCAATTGCGGAAGGGACTTTTGATGTTGACAGGGCGTTGGCGATGGGGTGGAGGGATCTGGATGAGATGCAGAGGGAGGACTTTCATAGGAGGGTCGAGGTTGTGAAGAGGGAGGGGGAGACGGGTATGGGGGAGAGACAGGGGCCATTTGAGGGGGAGAAACAGCTGGGTGATGAGGATGTGGAGATGGGGGATGATGTTGAGGAGGGTGGTTCGCACTCGGGGTTCGATGGACCAGCTGTTAATCAGGGTTAGAGGACTGAAGAATATTATTTTGCGGCGTGTAAAAGGCGTTTGGGAGGAGGGCTGATATGGCGTACACAGGGTTGAGGAACAACTTGCAAAGACGACCGCGAGGCCGGAAAAGTCACTCAGACTATGTAGTGGAATGTTTACGCCTGAATTGCCTATAATAAAAGGCCTTTTTTTCCTCTAATCACCATACAAGTAGCGTCATTTCTACATATCTGCAGAGTCCCATAAAGCTATGGTCATTTTATAACCAATCCTTAACACGGGTTCTAGGTCGTAGATTTGGCATAAATCTTCAATTCTTAGTAAGCCCGGAGTTCTTAATTCATATCCTCAACCCCTCTCTTAAGCGAATCGAAGAATCTTTGGATTTCATGGAAACGGATGTACCACCGTTCCGAGACCACCTCTCCTTACAACTCTGGCCCAAACCTGAGTATATACCTACCTATTGCAAGCTCTAATAAGCAAATTTTCAGGAGATGCGGTTGTAACGTACAAGAGCTGTTTGGCTACCTACACAACGGACCTTTATCCCCTTCGTTGCTTTAGCATTGAATGAGGATGGATAGTTGGCGAACCTGAGCTTTGGGTCACTCATGTAGGTATCATCGATCATGCGTGGCCTTGAAAAAAGGCCCCTCGTGAGTTGACATACTTAAGTCCGATTTTCTCATATATAAATGAGTTTCTGGGAAGGCGTCCAAATTTTTGTGGGAATGGAGGCTTACCGAGGAATCTTCGAGCACTGTGTGCGATAATTGAGTTGCTACGTCAACTATGGATATCTCAAGAGCATTCAGATAACGCAAAACACGGAAGAAGAGAGTCCACTTTCATCTCGGGTCATATATGAATTTATTGCAGTTTCTTGGTGACGATCAAAGAATGTTGAAAGAGCTAATATGAAGTATGAATAGTAACGCTAAACAGCTCCAGACTCGCCTTGCGAATAGGATCAAGAAGTCGTCCGCCCAACACTCAAAATTCGTTGCATCGTGCAACGGGCTCCATCACCTTCTGTTTCTACATACCAATAGCTTTCATTTCTCCGCACTCTCTTCGTACACCTTCGCCAGGGCGGGCCTTGCTTTGATTCTCTCAACCCAGGCATGCACATTGAGATACTCCTTCACTATAACCACATTATTCCCCACCGCCGGATGATCTATCCACGACAAGAAAGCAATATCAGCATACGAGCACTCCTCTCCCTCTAGCCACGTCTTCCCCTCCGACCAAGTATCCAAGACTTTTAAACTCCGTTTGATCTCCTTATGATAGCGCTCAGGAATGCTAGCACGTTCTCCGGATGGTAATCAAAGAACCATGCTACCTGGCCGTAATACGGACCCTTGCCCAAGACCTGGAAAAATAGCCACTTTTTGGCGGCGTAATCTTCGGGTGAACGATGGGGAAAGCCGATTTTGTGGGCGCTGTCGTATTTGGTCGTTTGGTACTCGATAACGGCTCCCCATTCCCAGATTTTGATGCCGGTATTAGGGTCGATGAGTGTAGGGAGACGCCCGTTTGGATTGAGGGCTGTATATTCGGGCTCCTTAACCTTATCGAATGGGAGAATATAGATGCGTTCGAATGGTAGGCTAAGTTCGGTGAGAATGAAAGCTACCTTGCCGGGATTGGGGCCCAAGACTCCTCATAAAGGATGAGGGGCGTGAGAGTTGCCACCATGGCGGCGGTAGTTCAGTGATAAAGGTAAAGAGCTTGAAGGTTGTATGAAACTTAATTAAAAATAAGGCAGAGTAAGTGTACCATAAAACAATGAAGAACAGAAACAGAGAAAGAAGAGAACGTTGTGAGAGATATCCTGGAAGATCTTATTGTGCTTGGTTCTTGGATGCGACTTACTTCACTAGACGGGAACAATCCCATGGGCCATAGGACCAACAAACCAGGAGTCAATATCAAAGATGGGGTATTTCTTCCATAACAATCAATCGCCAAATGATAGAATGGATCGAAATACAAATTGAAATAATGTATAAAGCATCAGGAAGCGTCGATATCAGCATCTGACCCTTACCTTTGCTAGAAGTCGTGGAGCCCATTTACAGCCCGTTTCATGATGCAGAGCTTGGGTTTCCGACTCAATTTAATTTATGTGAGAACGAGACACTACTAGAGATCTCGTATCAAATAGTTCCGTATTCCAACGAAAAAAAGAC
>Ga0182030_10005210_pt1 | contig 27649 bp, 22 predicted proteins | sample 812S3MmetaG_FD_121299 | JGI IMG/M metagenome (GOLD analysis project Ga0182030, IMG submission 121299) | Permafrost microbial communities from Stordalen Mire, Sweden - 812S3M metaG (Illumina Assembly) | ecosystem: Environmental > Terrestrial > Soil > Wetlands > Permafrost | place: Sweden... | reverse complement strand
TCGAGCGTGCCTGCTCCCGTGTCAGCGGGTAGGCTGGGCCGAGCGGACCTGCGGGGCCAGCGGGGGGATAGGCGGGCGGGGCGTACATCGGGGTTGTGCTTACGCCGGCCCGCGCACGACGTCACGCCCCCTGACAGGCGCGCATCACCAGGCACAGCACGGCACAAGCAGCAGCCGTTTCTGCGGTGGATTCGCGTGGCCCGCCGCTTGCTCCGAGACGCCCCATGATCTACCGCAAGGCTCCGCCTCAACCTGGCCGGCTTCTCCTCCGCGTCGTCGCCATGGCAGGGGCCAGCGCCGTGGCGGGAGCGGTCGCTTGTTCCAGCAGCGGCGCGGTGGGGTCCGTACCCGAGCCCGGCGACGGCGGCAGTGAGGACGCGGTCGCGGACCATCACGTCGGGATCGACTCGGGCGGCTTCATGGGCTTCGCGGACGGAGGCGGCGGCTTGATGGGCGCCACCGACGGCGGCGTGTGCGACGAAGGGTGTGGTCTCGTCGGCAACCCCGACGCGGAGGCCGACGTGGTGACCGGTGTCGTCGCCCACCCCGACGGCGGCACGGACGAATGAAGCAGCCCTTCGAGATCGAGTGGATGGGCGGGGCGGCGGAGCACCACTTCCGCAAGGCGCGCCCTGCCGTCGTGGACCTCCCGTGGGGCACGCTCGATCCGTCGAAGTTCTCCCCCGCGGCGGTCGAGTACGCGCGCGGCTCGTGGACCGAGGTGGCCATCAACGAGTACCGCGCGGTCGCATCGTTCACGGAGGTGCTCCGGGCCCTGGTGGACGTGAAGGCGCCGCTCGATCTGCTGGGGATGACCAGCGACTTTCTCGCCGACGAGTGCTCGCACGTGGAGCTCGCGAGCCGCGTGGCCATGGAGCTCGGAGGCGCCGCGCCACGCGTCGTGGACATGGATCGCTTCGCGATGCGGCCGCGCGGGTTGACGGCGTTGCAGCGCGCCAACGAGCTGGTGCTGCGCGTCGGTTGCATCGCCGAAGCATTCAGCGGGGGGACGGCGAGCGTGTCGCACGAGGCGACGACCCATCCGCTCACGCGCGCCGTGTACGAGACCATCCTGCGCGACGAGGCGCGACACCGTCGTCTGGGGGGCCTGTACTTCGAGTGGGCCCTGGCGCGGATCGACGAGACGGAGCTGGCCCGGCTGGGGAGAGTGATGCACACGGCGCTCGAGGGCTTCGCCCCGTTCTGGAGACCCTCCGCGGCCGCGCGGGACCGGGCGGAGATCGCCCCCGACGATCTGCAGGCGCTCGGCTGGCTGGGGGCCACCCGCTTCGCACCCGTCGCGCGGGAGGTCGTCGTGCGGGACATCCTCGATCCGCTGGCGACGATAGGGATCACCATCTCGGACGAGCAGCGAGCGGCGCTGCTGGCCTGATCCGGCACGCCGGAATACGCCGCGACGCCCGGTCGTCCATGCGATAACCGCGACTCCTCGGGGGGACGCGTGGGGCTCATGGGCATGATCACCAGTTCGGCTCGGTCGCCATGGGATGCGGCGCTCGCGTGCGTGGGGCACGGCGACAGCGCCGCGCTCACACGCATGGCGCTGGCTCACGCGGGCGAGCTGCGAGCGGCGCGTCCGATGCCTCGCGCCGGGCAGCCGTACGGGCGGCGAGTCCTCTTCGCCAGCGGCGAGGGCGAGGTGATGCTCGCGTCGTGGCGCCGCGGGGCGAGCTGCGCGCCACACGACCACGGTGAGGCGCGCGGGCTCGTCATCGTCCTCGAGGGTCGCTTCACCGAGGGGGTGTACGCCGTGTCCCCCGGTGGCCTTCGCCACGTCTCGACGCGGACGGTGTCCGCCGGCGATGCGCTCGCCATCGACCAAGGCCTGGTGCACGACATGCGCGCGCACGGAGACGGCATGACCCTCCACGTCTACGTCCCCGGCGTGCACACCATGCGCGTCTACGATCGCGAGACGCGATCGACGCTGCTCGTCGGCGACGACTGCGGCGCGTGGGTACCCGACGAGCCCTCGCAGGTGCTGCGCCGCTGGGCGTGGGACCCTCATCCCGCGCCCCAGGCCACCCGATGATCTGGATCGGCTACACCACCCAGTACCGCGGAGGGAGCGCCGAGTTCGCCCGCGCGGCGCGCACCCTCGAGAGCGAGCTCGCGCGCCGACACCCCGGCGCGGTCGTCGTCCTCGAGCCGGTCGTGCAGAAGCAGGACTTCGTGGACGCGATGGCCCGGATCGCCGCGCGGGACGACACGCTCGACGAGCTGCACTTCCTCGGGCACTCGGGGATGTACGGCATCATGTTCGGCTCGACCTCGTGGCCCGAGCAGTTCAGCCCCCACGAGTGGCGTGCGATGCGCATCCCCTTCGCGCCCGGCGCCTCGGCCTACTTCCACGCGTGCCGCACGACGCGCTGGTTCGCTCCGTTCTTCGCGCGCACCTTCGGCGTGCGCGCCTACGGCCATCATGGGTATACGACCGTGTCCGCGCGCCCGGACCGCTTCGCGTGGGAGCGGCTGCGGCCGGGCAAGGACAAGCCCGTCTACCTCGTGTGCGTCGCGGGGCGGAAGACGCACGGCCTCCTCGGTGCCCTCCGCAAGTACGTCGCGCGCCCCGCCGTCGAGCCGATGACCGGCTTCGATCCGGCGCCCCCGGACGGGGACACGACCTACGACGCCATCGCGCCGCTCTACGATCGCGCCTTCTCCGACATCCGCGTGCGCCGCGACGAGTGGCGCTGGCTCGAACGCCGGCTGGACGCCGCTTACCCGGCGGGCTCGCCTGCGCCTCGTGTGCTCGACGTCGGCTGTGGCAACGGCGCGCTCCTCCTCGCGCTGGAGCGTCGCATCGCGTCCGGCGTGGGCGTGGACGCCTCCCCCGGCATGATCGCGCAAGCGAAGGCACGCGGGAACGCCCATCCGAGGCTCAGCTTTCACGCCGTGCGCGAGCCGAGGCTCCCGTTCGCGGACGGTTCCTTCGACGTCATCACGTCGTTCCTCTCGTTCCGGTACCTGGACTGGGATCCGATGGTCGCCGAGATGCAACGCGTCCTCGCCCCCGGGGGACGCATCCTCATCGTCGACATGGTCGAGAAGGCGCCCATGCTCCGCGACGCTCCCCTCCTCGCGCGCTCCGCCGCGCTCCACGTCCTCCGCTACGCGCGCGACCGTCGCTTCGTGCGGGACGTGCGCGCGCTCACGTCGCACCCCGACTGGAAGACGATGCTCCGCTACAACCCCGTGCGCGCCGAGCACGAGTACCGCTGGTACCTGGAGAGTCGCTTCCCCGGCGAAAAGCTCGTGACCCTGAGCCTCGGGCGAATGCATCGCCTGGTCGCCTTCGATACCGGCGCGCGGCGCGCGGGGCCCGTGCTCCCCCTCTCCTATCCGTGAGGCCGCCCGTGCGCCTCGGAGTGCTCGACTGGGGGATCGGCGGGATGGGCGTCGTGCGCGAGCTCCGGCGGCGCGCGCCGGAGGTGCCAGTCGTCTATGTCTCGGATACGGGGTTCACGCCGTACGGCAAGGTGCCCCGCACGGCCCTCGCGGCTCGTGTCTCGCGAATGGTTGCGGCGCTGGCGGAGGAGGGGGCGCTGGCGGTGATGGTCGCCTGCAACGCCGCGTCCACGGTGCTCGGCGGTCTCGGGAAGCTTCCCATCCCGGTGTTCGGCGTCGTCGATTGCGCGCTCGGTCTTCTCCCGGGCGCGTTCCGCGGCACGGTCGGCGTGCTCGGCGGCGCGCGCACCATCCGGTCGGGCATCTATCGCCGCGGATTGTCCGGAAGGGGGCGGCGCGTGGTGTCGCGCATCGCGCAGCCGCTGTCGGGTCACATCGAGGATGGCACCGTGGACTCCGACGCGTGCCAGGCCGCGCTCGACCGCATCCTCGCCCCGCTCCGCGACGTCGATGCTCTCCTGCTCGCGTGCACGCACTACCCCGCCATCGCACCGGCCATCCGCGCGCGCGTCCCCCAGGCGAAGCTCCTCGATCCCGCCGAGGCCCTCGTGACGCATGTCCTCGCGACGGCGCCGCTTCCTCGACGCCGCGCCTCCGATCGCCTGCTCACGACGGGTGACGCCGCCGCGATGCGCGCATCGACGCAGCGGGCCTGGGGATTCGACCCGGGTCGGTGCTCGCGGATCGTGCTCTAGCCCGCCCCCTGCTTCACGCTCTGCGGCGTGAGCACGATGAGGTCCTGCGCCAGCTGGATCCCCTGCTCCAGCGTGTCGGCGAGGAACACGTGATCGTGCGCCACCTCGAAGTTCGCCTTCTCGAAGACACGGCGCGGCTCGGGCAGCGGGCCGGCGATGACGACGAGCTTCTTCGCCACGCGGAGCTGCTCGATGGCGCTCTCGAGGGCCACGAGGCCCGTCGCGTCGATGGTCGGCACCGTGCCGAGCGCCAGGACCACCACGCGCGAGGCATCGCCCACCGTCTGGATGGCGCTCATCGCCCGCTGCGCCGCGCCGAAGAACAGCGGGCCGGCGATCTCGTAGAGCGTGACCCCCTTGGGGACCACGTGCGTGGCGTCCTGCTGCGACTGGGGCGCGAGGACGCGGGTGCTCGTGAGCTCGGACATGCGCTTCATGAAGAGGAGCGCCGCGAGCACCACCCCCACGCCGATGGCCACGACCATGTCGAAGACCACGGTCAGCACGAAGCACGTGAGCAGCACCGCGACGTCGCTCCGCGGAGCGACGCGGACCGTGTGCGAGAAGAGATGCAGGTCGCTCATGTTCCAGGCCACGAGCAGCAGCAGCGCTGCCAGCGCCGCCATCGGCACGTAGGCCACGAGCGGCGCCGCGACGAGGATGGCCGCCAGCACGAACAGCGAGTGGATCACCGCGGCGAAGGGGGACGTCGCGCCGGCGCGGATGTTCGTCGCCGTGCGGGCGAGCGCTCCCGTGGCTGCGATGCCGCCGAAGAACGGGGCCACGACGTTGCCGATCCCGAGGCCCACGAGCTCCGCGTTCGGATCGTGCTTCTTGCCCGTCATCCCGTCGGCGATGACGGCCGACAGGAGCGACTCGATGGCCCCCAGCATGGCGATGGCCAGCGCGGGACCCAGCAGCTCGCGCGCCTTGCCCAGCGTCATCCCACCGGAGCCCCACGGCAGCATCGGCATCGGCGGCACCTGCGGGATGCCCGCCACGTCGTGCCCGTCGACGACGGAGTGGAAGCGCGAGCCGATGGTCGCGACGTGAAAGCCGGGCCACACGCGCGCGAGCAGCGTCGTGCCCACGGACACGAGGACGATGGCGACGAGCGGCGACGGGAGGGCCCGGTAGATGTGGGGCCAGCCGAGGAGCACCGCGAGCGTGACGGCCGCGACCCCCAGCTCCGTCAGCGAGGCGCCCTGACGCGCCGCCCAGAGCGCCTCGATCTTCTCGAAGTACCCGTCCGGTAGCTTCGCCACCGGCAGGCCGAACACGTCCTTGAGCTGGAGGGTCGCGATGACGACCGCGATGCCGGCGGTGAAGCCGGTGGTGACCGGGTGCGGGATGAACTCGATGAGCCGCCCCATGCGCATCGCCCCCATCGCGAAGAGCAGCACGCCGGCCATCAGCCCCGCCGTGAGCAGGCCCGAGACCCCGTACTTCGAGACGATGGGGGCGAGGATGACGACGAACGCCGCCGTCGGGCCGGTCACCTGGTGCTTCGAGCCGCCCGTCAGCGCGACGACGATCCCGGCGACGACCGCCGTGTAGAGGCCGTACTGCGGCGCCACCCCGACGGCGATCGCGAGCGCCATCGACAGCGGGAGGGCCACGATGCCCACGACGACGCCGGCGAGGGCGTCCTTGCGGAGGCGCGCCAGGGAGTACCCCTGGACGAGGGTGCGCTTCAGCGCGACGCCTATCGGGAACGCGCCGCGCGGCGACGGCGGGGTCAGGGACGCCTTGCGATGCGGCAATTACGACCCTTCCTCGCCCACGTCGGGCATGCTCTTCGGCCGCGGGACGCGCAGGTATGCCTTGGCGACGTCCGCCTCCGTGACGAACCCGATGCACCGCCCGCTCCGATCGGTGATCGGCACCTGCGACAGGCCGTTGGAGATCATCGTCTGGAGCGCGAATCCGAGGTCGTCGTCGACGTCGACCGAGACCGCCGGCCGCATGAGATCTGCCGCGTTGACGAGCGGGAGCAGCTCGGGCTCCGACGAGAGGATGGCCATCTCGTCGGGCGTGATGATGCCGATGATCTTGCCGGCGTCGTCGACCACGGGGGAGACGAGCTGCGTGGGCTCGTCGCCGCGCCCCTTCACGATCTCGTGGGCGTGGGCGTTCAGGCGGAAGGATCTCAGTGCGGCGTCGCCCTTCGTGAACTGCTCGAGCCGGAGGCTCTCGACGTCTGCCCCGCGCCTGGAGCCGAGGTGCACGCCGTCCTGCTCGAGGAGGGCGTCGTAGATGGGGGTCGGGCGCCAGTGCCGCGCGAGGACGTACGCCGTCATGTTGGCGAGCATCAGCGGCAGGATCAGCGAGTAGCCACTGGTCATCTCGATGATGATGAGGACCGACGTCATCGGCGCGCGGATGATTCCGGCGAAGACCGCGCCCATCCCGACCAGCGCGAACGCGCCGATCGGCTCTCCGGTGTGGCCGAGGAGCGTCGAGTCGAGCGTGCCGATGGCTCCGCCCAGCATGCCTCCGATGAACAGCGACGGCGCGAAGATGCCGCCGGCGCCGCCGCTCCCGTACGAGAACACCGTGGCGCCGAGCTTCATCATGCAGAGGACCAGCATGACGTCGGTCCCGAGGTTGCCCGTCAGGGCCTGGCTCAGCGTGTCGTAGCCGCCCCCCGTGATGCCGTGCGTCCCGAGCTTCCACCACGCGACGATGGCGAGGGCCCCGGTGACCAGGCCGCCCACGCCCGGACGCGCCCAGGGTGGCAGGCGCGACTTCCGGAACCAGAGCCGGAGCCCGAGCAGCGAGTCGGTGAAGGCGACGGAGGCCACCGCGGCAGCCACTCCGAGGACGGCGTAGATGAGCAGCGACGAGGCGTGGTGGAGACCGTACGGCTGGGGGACGTCGAAGATGGGGTGCTCGCCGAGCACGCTACGCTCGATCACGGCAGCCAGCGCCGCGGCGATGATGACACCGGAGAGGACGGCCTGATCGAGGTTGCCGACCACCTCCTCGATGGTGAACGTGACGGCGGCGATGGGAGCGTTGAATGCGGCAGCGATGCCGGCGGCCGCACCGACGGGAATGAGGCGGCGAAGGGCCTTCGGCGACACCCCCGTGATGCGCCCGAGGAAGCTGGCGACGCCTGCGCAGATCTGCACGGTGGGCCCCTCGCGGCCGAGCGACGAGCCCGAGCCGAGCTGGAGGGCACCGACGACGAACTTGCCGACTGAGTCGCGCAGGCGGAGGCGTCCTCCCCTCACGGCGAAGGCGATTTTCACCTGGGGAATGCCACTGCCTCGCGCGTTGGGGACGACGTACTGGAGAAGGACGCCGCACGCGACCGCGCCGAGGGTCGGGGTCACGAGCGTCCAGCCGACCCACGTTCGACCGGGGGCGCTCATGGCCCGGTCGATGAGCACGTGCGACGCGAGGGTGATGGTGACGTGGAAGGCGACGGCCGTGAGCCCGCAGACGACGCCGATGACGATGGTGAGGAAGAAGAGGCGCTGCGCCTCGGTGGGCGCGAAGCGGATCTCCGCGCGGAGGAGGTAGAGACCGCGCACCCGCATCGCCAGGCGCAGACGGCGCCAGAGGGTCTGTCGCCAGTCGCGGGATCGCTTGAGCGAGACCTGGGCTCGCTCGGATTTCGGACTGTCGTCCAAGAGGGCAGGAGACTACGCCCCGGCGCGGGAAAGTTCCATGCGAGCCCACGGATTCGTGGCAAGGGACGCAACTTCTGCCGGCCGCGTCCGATAGGGAGACGACAGGACAGGCAGGTCTCGGATGAACGTCTTCGGCCCCTTCTATCCCCCGGCGTTGCAGGCCGTCATCAACCACGCGGAGCGGCTGTCGGAGCTGCTCGGTATCCACGAGCTCGCGCCACCGACCCAGGAATGGGCGCTGGCGTGGATGACCGGTCGCGCGGATGAGATCGTACGATTCGTCGAGCACGTGGTTGCCCTGTGGCGCGAGGGGACGCTGAAGGACGCCGACGCCGCCGCGACGCTCGATGGGTACCTCGCCGCGGTCCACGAGGGACTGGCGACGCATCTGAAGTGCGACGCTCCCTCGTGCTGCGTCGGCGACGCGGCGACGACCGCGCGCCCGGCTTGCCGAAGGGGTCACCGGCGCGCGAGAGTGGCGTCGGCGGGGGAGGAGGATCCGACGGCGCTGGGAACCGTCGACAGCCTGCTGCTCGAGGAGCTGCTGAGACCGTCGAGGACGTGAAGGTGCCTGGCCTTCTCAGGGGCTCACGGGCGCAAACGTGGTGGGATGCGGCGTGGCCGCAGGTGCACCCGCTTGCGGTGGCGGCTTCCACGGGAGAGGTCGGACCGTCGGTCGAGCCGAGGCGTTCGCCGCTGCGTCTGGAGGAGGTGCGGCGACCGCCACGGAGGACGCCGCCAGTGCGACCACGGGTGGCAGGGGTGACGCGGCAAGAGGGGGCGCACTCGAGGTCGCCCCGGCCGCCATGACGGCGGGGGCGAGCGTCGTCGGCGCGTCGTGCGACGCGAGCCGCTCGCGCATGACCCACGCAGCACCGCCCAGTCCTCCGAGGAAAGTCGTCCCGAGGACGGCGAACAGGATGGGTGCGGCCCGGGAACGCGGCGCGGTAGCCGCCCCCGTCGTGCCCAGCGCATGGGGGTGGTTCGTCGTGGCGGCGCCGGGCATGGGCATCGTCGGTGCCGACCTGGGTGGTGGCGCGGGCGCCGCGAGCGGCATCGGCATGGGTCGAGGCGGCGCCTGGGCAAGCGTCGGCGCTTGCGCCTGGAACGTCGACGCGAACGCCGCGCCCCGGAGACCGAGCGCCTCGCCCAGCGCGTCGACTTGCTCACCCACGCCGCGGAAGCGGTGCGCCGGCTCGCGGGCGCAGGAACGGGCGAACCAGTCGTCGATCCCGGCTGGCAGCCACGGCCAGCGCTGAGTCGGCCGGTAGAGGGGCTCCGCGAGGATGTGCACCATCAGCTCGGCGACGCTGTTCGCGGTCCAGTAGATCTCGCCGGTGAGCAGGCGAAGCGCGATGAGCCCGACCGCCCACACGTCGGTCGTGGGCGCTATCTGCGAGACGAGACCGCGTGCCTGCTCGGGCGCCATGTAGAGAGGAGTGCCCATGACCGCGCCGGTGCTCGTCATCCCGGCGCCCGTCATGTCGCCGCCACCCTCGGTCCCGACGATCTTCGAGATGCCGAAGTCGAGGACCTTCACGATGGTCGACCCGTCCTCGCGCCGGTGGAGGAAGATGTTCTCCGGCTTGAGGTCGCGGTGGATGATGCCGAGCGCGTGCGACTTGTCGAGGGCTCGAGCGGTCTGCGTCAGGTAGTCGAGGACCTCCTCGGGAGGCAGCCGCCCGCGCTCGGTGACGAGCTTCTCGAGGTCGTGTCCGTCGAGGAGCTCCATGACGAGGAAGGGCGCGTTCTCGAGCTCCGGCGCGATGTCCGCGTCGACCACCTTGACGACGTGGTCGCTCTTGATGCGTGCCGACGCGCGGGCTTCGCGCTTGAAGCGCTCGATGGCCTGGGGGTCACGGGCCGCGCGGCCGTGGAGGAGCTTCAGGGCGAGCTGGTCGCCGGTGCGCGTGTGCTCGACGACGTAGACGACGCCCATGCCTCCGCGACCGAGCTCGCGGAGAATGCGGTAGCGGGAGGCGATGAGGGAGGAGGTCATCGGGGAAGACAGCGCGCACGAGGGGCTCTCCCGCTCGTCCGACAAGACGTTCGCCCTCGCTCCTGGCGCCCTCGTAGACTCACGGGGTTGCTACGCAGTAGGCATTGCTGCTCGTCCATTGCGTCATATTCCACTGGACGGACGGATCGCCGCAGCAACTGCCACTCTGCCCGCACAGGACCGGGTAGTAGACGACGGACTGATTGGCCGGGCAGGTCAAGGCACCGGGCACCGTCCCGAGAGCCATCACCTGCTCTGAATGACCGTCCCCGGTCGTCGGACTGCCAGAGCAGCCGATGTACATCACGATGGTCGGGCTGCTCGACATGTTGTTGTGGTTTGTAAGGGTGTAGCTGACCGTGTAGGTCCCGGACGGGTTGGTGGGCCCGGGAAAGTTTGGAGTCCATAGGACGGTGGCGGTGTTCGCGTGGCAATCAGTCGTGTTGAAATCCATGGTGTACTGGGCCGTGACGTCGACGGTCTCGCCAGTCGAGCCCCTCGAACACGAGCCGTCGCACTGGATCGTGCCGCCGCAGGTTCCGCATGTCTGGCCAAACGTGCTTGCGTGCGCGTCGATGCAGGTCGACCAGGTCTGGTTCGCGCCGCTTACAACGCACGACTGCGTACCGGCGCACCCGTCGGCCGCCGTGCATGGTTGATTGGTATTGGGTGCGCACTGGCAGGACCCGTTGGGCACGCAAAGACCCCAGGTATTGCCTGTCTTGCACGTCTCAGTTCCGGCACAACCGTTGGTACCCTGGCAGGACATCGTTTGGGCGGGCGGCCCTGCGTTGCAAGAACAAGTCCCTGTCGCCGAGCAAGTTCCCCATTTGCCGGCGCCACATGACTGCGTTCCGGGGCAGTCGTTCCCCGACGTCGAGCAACCCTCGGTGTTGCCGTTGATACACTGGCAACCTTCGTTCGGTATTCCATTGCAGTTCGCGTCGCTTCCGGGTGCCGGCGCGGGATCGCATGTATCAGCGGACGCCGGACTGACGCTGCACGGCCCCCACGCACCGTTGCTGCAAGTCGTCGTTCCGGAGGCGCATGCCCCCTTGGCTCCCAATTCCACGCCGCAGCTACCTGATGCGCCGCTAGTGCACGTCCCATGACACGATGCCGAGCCGACCGGGCCGCTGCAGGTCTGGTTGTTACAAGGAACCGGGGCTCCGTACGCGCCTGTGGTGTCGCACGTCTCCACGCCCGTCAGGTCGGTCGAGCACTGAGTCTGACCTGCGGCACACGTGCCGCTGCACTTCCCACCGACGCACGCCTGGTTCACGCACACCAACGTGCCCGTGCAGGCCGACTCCGTCCCGTCCGGAAGGCATTGCTTCTGGCCAGAGCTGCATGGAGAGGCCGCGGTGCCTCCGTCCGGGAGGTCGGTGCAAGTCTCCGGGTGACCCGAGTAGATCCCAGGGTCGCTGTCGTTGCAGTCCCCGCCTACTTGGATCGGGACCCCATTGTTCGCCTTGCAGTTCGCCGTCGGATCATGGTCGCCGTCGTTGTCTTTCGCGACGAAGCTGCACGTTCCCTGGAGAGCATCGCACTTGCCGATCGCGCAGTTCGGCGGTGTCGTCGTTGGCAACTGCGGCGCACAGTCCGAGTCGGTACCGCACCCGCCGCCACCACTGCTCGTCGCGTCTTGGCCGGTGCCGGCACCCCCGTCGTCGCCGCCCCCGCCGACGTCCCCTTTTCCACCGCTGCACGCGCCGCCGCTCAGCACGACCGCGAGCGCCGCCACCAAGGTCACCGACATACACGCCTTGCTCGACTTCATCGCTCTACCTCCCCAATCAATTCACTCCGCACACCCCAGCGACGCGCTCACGAAGCTGTTCGACCCCGGCACGTACGCGAGCAGGCTCCCGTCCGACGCGACGCTCGCGCCCGTCGCGGGCGTCGACGGATCGATCCGTCCGCCCACCGGGTTCCCGCTGGCGTCGAACCGCTGCGCCAGCGCGTGCGCGCCGCCCTCGGCGGATATCCACGCCACGATCCAGTCGTTCTCGGATGCGACCCACGCGACCGTCGGCTGGACGGCGGCGCTGCTCCCCATCGCCGCGACCACGGTCCCCTGGGAGAAGCCGCCGGAGACGGTGCCCACCGACAGGGCGATGCTCTGCGGGGCGCACCCGATCTCGGCGACGACGGCGACGCGGCCCGATCCGTCCGTGGCCACCGCGAGCGACGCGGCGTAGGCGCCCGCCAGCCCCGGGATCGTCGAGGCGGTCCCGGTCGACAGGCTCGCGTCGAGCATCCATACGCTCACGTCGTTCCCGTCGGGTGCAGCCACGACGACTTGCGACTGCCCGGGCACCTGCGCGATGGCCGCGGCGCGTACCGAGGTGCCCGCCGACGTCAGGGTGACCGGCACCCCCAGCGAGACGTCGCTCGTCGTCGCCCCGGTGACCACCGCCGCCATCAGCGGCGCCGGCTTGGCACCGCTGCAGCTTTGGATCGGGTCGTTGCGCGTCGAGTAGGCGGTGTCGTACCAGGTGACGAGAGCGGTCGACCCGTCCGCGGCCAGCGGCGCGACCGAGGGCAACGCTGCACCCACGCCGCACGTGGTCGGAAGCGGCGTGCTGCTTCCGAGGCTCTGCCCGATGTACTGGAACGCGATTGCCCCGTTCGTGCACGGCGCGGTCGTGGTCGTCGCCGCGGCTGCGTGTCCCCCTCCGAGCGGGATGACCCACGGTTGCTCCGGCGCCAGCCCGACGAAGAACGCGCACGACGACGACTCGACGTACCCGCTCCCGTCCACGGCCTGCGCGCAGGAGCCGGCTCCCGTCTGCGACGGGAAGGCGCCGATGGGGCTCGCTCCGTTCGAGCTCGCGAACGTGAGATCGCTGCTCGACACCGCGCCCACCTGCTGCACCGTCGTCGTCGCGCCCGTCGGGGTCGCGCAGGTCTCGACGTCGTAGTTGCCGAGCCCCGTGAACGTGCAGGCCGCCGAGGCGAGTGCGACCCCGGCGAGCATCGGGCGCGCGTGGCTAGAACCGGCCATGTGCCGCCATCCCGCCGCCCGTCGACCCCATCCACGGCGCGAACGCCACCGCAGGCGCCGGTGCCTGCTCCGTACTCTCCGCAGTCTTCCACTGTGTGAGGAACGCCAGCACCACCGCGCCCGCCCCGAGCACGCCCCCGCCGACGAAGACGACGTTGGCGATGGTCGCCTGTGAGCGAATCGAGTCCCGCACGCTGGAGTCACGCGCGTACGGGTCGAGCGCGAGCTGCTGGTTCTGCTGCCCCTGCGCGTGCAGTGCGATCCCCGATGCGACGCCGAGCGTCGCGAGCGCGCCCCCCGCGACCGTGAAGAACAGCCACGGTGGCGTCCCCCCGTGCCCGCCCATGGCCCGCTCGTCCGGCCGCAGCACCGCCTCGACCGACGCGTGCTCCCCGTCCGCCAGCGCCTTGCTCCACTTGAACGGCAGGTACCCCGGCGCGCTCACCACCAGCGTGTGGTCCCCCACGTCCACCTCGCGCGGCGCTTCCACCGTCCCGATATCCACCGGTTGGCCGTCGAGGGACGCCGCGAGCCCGGCGGGACGGCTCGGCAACGTCACGACGACGACCGCCGTGGGAAGGCGCTTCGCCTCCACGTCGACACGTTCCTGTGCCCCTTCGGTCAGCGTCACCTTCTTCTGGAACGTAACGAGGCGCGGTCCGCTGGCGTCGACGACGGCGTCACCCGGGTCCGTCTCCACCGCGACACCCCAGGCCGCCTTCGGGACCTCCGCGCCATTGCGCTTCACGCTGAACCCGTCGGGTGTCCCCGCGGGTACGGCGATGGTGAGCCTCGGCACCTTGGACTCGAGCTCCGTCGCTTCGTGCGCGGCAGCGTCGCGCGTCGCGGCGTAGCGCTTTTCGCCAGAGGACGTCAGGCGATCCTGCGCCTCGCGCGCAGCCAGTCGAAACGCCGTGTAGGCGCTCGCGACCTTGTTGAGGGCCCGATAGCACCGTCCCATGTAGAGGCGGGTATTCGGGCTCGCGAGGAGCTCGTTGCTTGCCTGGAAGGCGATGAGCGCCTGCTCGAACTGCCCCGCCTCGAACGCCTTGCGTCCCTGATCGAATTTCTGCAGGCCGGCGGCCATGGCTTCGTCGGCACCGCTCGCGAACGAGACCGTCGGCGCGCCGAACGTCGCAGTGCACAGGGACGCCGCGAGGAGCGCTCGCGCGAGATGTCGGACCGGACGCTGTCCGATCGGCACGCGCGCCCTCCTCTCCTTGTCCAAGCTTGAAGAAGTGTCGGAAATTGCGTGCAGGGTCCATGGTCATTTCCTTGCGGTCGCCGACACCCGAGAACCCTCCGGTCAGGAAGTTCTTTCGTAGTCATTTTCATTCCATGAGCGCTCGTCAGCTCGCAGGTGGACGCGATGTGATACTTTCACTCGCGTGCTCCACGTCGTGACGCGCACGAAGGACACGGCTCCTCGCGACCTTTCGTGCCGCGTCATCCGGTCGCACGGCGCCGAGCTCGCCGTTCTCTCGTTCACGCCGAGCAGCGAAGGACGGCTGACCGAGGCGGAGAGAGACGTCGCCCTCGCCGTCGCGCGTGGTCTGTCGAACGGTCAAATCGCGAAGGCGCGTGGCGCGTCGGCACGCACGATCGCCAATCAGCTGGCGGCGATCATGAAGAAGCTCGGCGTCTCCTCTCGCGTCGAGCTGGCCGCGCAGCTTGGAGTCATGCACTTTCTCTAGTCTGGCGGACGAAGGGGCTCCGGTTCCGCGACGGAAGGGTGCCTGGATGCTCGGGCTCGAGAACGTGGAAGGGCGGAGATGCTTGAGGTTTGTGCGGATGCCCTCGTCGATCTGATCGTCGAGTCCTACGATGCAACGGAACCGGCCGTGCCGTGGGCTGCACGCGTCGTGAGGGTGCTCATGGGCCTTACCTCGTCGCAGATGGGGGTCGCGTTCCATTTCACTTCGGCGTACGTCGACGGCGTCTTTCATGTTCGCGACATGAGGATGGACGTCGAGTTTAGCTCCGCGAGTGCTCGCCTAGGGAACGCGGCCGCGATGCTGCGGGCGCCTGGCAAGGAGACCGAGTCCATGTTGGGCCGCACTCAGGCGACCACTGCAGGCCTGGCCTCAGGGCTCGGCGCGGAGCTTTGCCGCGTGCCGTTCTGGCGCGAGATCTGGCCAGAGCCCATCGTAGACTCGCTGGGCCTCGTATCGCTGGACGCCTCCGGCGACGGTTTCATCGCATGTGTCGGTCTCGACCACCTCGGTTCATTGACGCAGCGCGAGCGCCGCCTCCTCGCCCGAGTCGGGACGCATGTCGGCGCCGGCGACCGCCTTCGCCGCGGGAAGCCTGGGCGTCTGCTCGACGAGGCCGAAGCCGTCTTGTCGCCGAGCGGGAAGGTTCTCCACGCGGTCGAACGGGCGAAAAACAGGATAGATTCGCTGCGTGAGGGCCGCGAGCGTCGCGAGGAAGCGCGCAAGATGCAGCACGACCCTGAGAAGGCTCTCGAAATCTGGCGAGGCCTCGTTGCCGGTCGCTGGTCTCTGGTCGACCACTTCGACACCGACGGCAAGCGCTTCCTGCTCGCGGTGAAGAACACCCCGGGCGTCGAGGGCCGCGCGGACCTCACCTCGCGCGAGCGGCGAGTGACCGCGCTGGCGGCGATGGGGCATCGGGACAAGGAAATCGCGTACATCCTGGGGCTGTCGGTGGCCTCCGTCACCGCCGCGATCCACCGCGCTCGCGGCAAGCTCGGGGTCCGAACACGCGCGGAGCTCGCAGCGGTGTGGCGGCGAGGCGGAGAGGCCTGAAGGCAGAAAGTCCGCCGCCATGCAGAGATCGGCCATGTCGAGCCGCTCGGTTGTCACGTCCTGGACCGCGTCGTCGATGTCCTTGGCCCAGACGCCTCGTCTGCGCAATCTGGAGCGGGTCGACATCCTTACCTCGACCGAGATCACGCGTGCGAGGTGGGCGGCATCCAGCGTGGACGGGTTCATCTTCGCTTCGGGCTCCTCTCGCCCGATGAACCGCGCTGCCGACGAGAGTGTACCGACGATGCTCTTCTTCTCGGGGGACTTCACGAGCTTGGGAGCATCCACGGCATTCGACGAGGCTGGCTCCGAAGACCGGTCCAGAGGGGTTCATCGGAGGAGGCCGGGGTCGAGTCTCTTCAAGACGGTGGTGTCGAGAGAGATGGAGACCGCGGCGAGGGCGGACGGGGACGTGTCTAGGAATATGAGGCGCGCGTCGTTCCTGGACGGACGCGTGTCGTGGAAAGACAGACGCGCGGCATCGAATGACACGAGCGTGTCGAGGAATGTCGAGGGCGTGGCATTCCTGGACGGACGCGTTTCGTGGAAGGACGCGGGCGTGTCGAGGAATGGGAAGGGCGCGTCCTTCCTGGACGGAGGCGTGTCCGGGAATGTGGAGGGCTTGGCATTCCTGGACGGTGGCGCGTCCGGGAGTGTGGAGGGCTTGGCATTCCCGGACGGAAGCGTGTCCAGGTGTGTACATCCGGTTGCTCACGCGACCGGCCCGTGGGCCCCTCAGAACGGATTCTCCCCCGCGAGCCCCTTCTGCTCCACGCGCGTGCCCCCCGGCTTGGCCCCCGCACTCCCCGTCGCCACCGGCACCGGCACCACGACCCCCCGCTTGCCACTTCCCACGGGAACCGCGACGGCCACGGCCCCGGCCTTGGTGCTCGCGGTCACCGCGGTCGCCGTCGTCACCGTGGCCGACGGCAGCGGCGTCAGCGCGATGGCCGACGGGCTCTGCGAGGCCACCGCGGTTGGCTCCGCAGTCATCGTCTGCGTGACCGGCGGCGCGACGCCTCCCGTGTTGCCTCCCCCGACCGACCCTCTCCCGACAACCACGAGGGCCGCCGCCACGAGCACGCCTCCGATGCCGGCGACCGCGATCATCGCCCCGCGGGACTTCTTCGCCGTGTCGGCGCGCGGGACCGCGAGCGGCGCGCCGACGGAGAGCGCCGAGCCTCCGGCGGTGAGCCCCGGCAGCTTCTCGCCCTGCGTCGGCGCCCGCGGCGGCTCCGATCGCGCGATGGCCGGCGCGGGCGGCGGCTTGGACGACCCACGGATTGCGCTCGTCTCCAGCATCGTCGCGTCGAGGGCCACGGCGCTGTACGGCTCGAGGGCGAGGCCGAGCTCGCGCGCCGTCTGGAAGCGCTGGTTGCGATCCCGCGCCATCGCCTTGTGCACCACCTCGACGAACCCGATGGGGAGCTCGGGTCGGCGCTCCGACAGCGGCGCCGGCTTGCCCTCGTGGATGAGCACCGCCAGCTTCGGCAGCGCGTCGGCCTTGAAGGGGCGCTTGCCGCTCGCGCACTGGTAGAGGATGACGCCGAGCGCGTAGACGTCGGTGCGGGCGTCGAGGTCCTTGTCGCCGTCGACCTGCTCGGGCGACATGTAATAGGGCGTCCCGAGCGCCGAGCCCTCCTTCGTCGTGCCGTCCGCCCCGGTCAGCGTGGAGTCGAACTTCGACACGCCGAAGTCGAGGAGCTTCACGAACGATCTGCCGTCGCGGTCGACGAGGAAGAGATTCTCGGGCTTGAGATCGCGATGGACGATGCCCGCGTCGTGCGCCGCCTGCACGCCGTCGCACGCTTGCCGGATGACATCGACCAGCTCCGGCAGCGCGAGGCGCCGCACCTTCTCGAGCCGGTCGCCGAGCGTCTCGCCCTTCAGCATCTCCATGACGAGGTAGGGCTCTCCCCCGTCGAGCTTCCCCGCGTCGAACGTCTCCACGATGTGCGGGTTGCCGATGTGCCCTGCCGCCGACGCCTCGCGCACGAAGCGCGCGACGACGATGGGGTGCTCCAGCATCTCGGCGTGCAGCATCTTCAGCGCGCGCCGGTGCTTGGTGAACTCGTGCTCCACCTCGTAGACGGCGCCCATGCCTCCCATGCCCAGCATGCGCACCACGCGCAGCTTGCCCGCGATGATGGTGCCTTCGGGGAGGGGAGGCGGGTCGGACACGGGGGCGCCCTTACTTTAGCGTACCCGAGGGCCCTACTGCGTGAGCATCCCCTGGGTCGCACACGTCGTCGTCAGGTCGGGACTGATGGTCCCGGCGTCGAGAATGGCACCACCGGCGCCCGCATTGATGCGGATGTACCCCGCACCGCCGCCGCCACCGCCGTAGAACGTGGTCCCGGCGTCCCCGATCACACCGAGGGACCCGTTGATCGTCGGGCCCGCGGAGCCCGCGCCCCCGTTCGCTCCGCCGGCCGCCGGCGTGCTGCTCGGCGTCGCCCCCGCGCCGAACGTGCTGTCGACGCCACCCCCACCGCCATTCGCGGCGAGCGTGCCCTGGACGGTGACCGTCGGCGCCTCGAGGAGGATCGCCCCGCCCGAGCCGCCACCGCCATACGCCCCTGCGCCGCCGGCGTTGATGAGGCCGACGTTGCGAATGATGATGCTCGTCGCCGACGAGATCTGGACGCCGCCGCCACTGAACCCGGAGTAGCTGGTCCCCGAGTAGTACCCACCGGCGGAGCCGGCGAGCAGAGGCACGTTCTGCGGGCTGCCGTACGTGCTCCCTCCCGGCGCGATGAGGCCCGTGCCGGTCCCCTTGGCACCGGTGCCGCAATACGACCCCCCTCCCGCGGCGCTCGCCGGGTACGTGGGGCTGAAGCCGTTGCCTCCGGCGCCCGGTCCCTGCGGCGCCGCGCTGTTCATCCCGGCCGGAGGCCAGCCGCCCGCCCCGGGGTAGAGGCTGACGTACACGCCGTTGGCGTTGACGGCTCCCTGGATGTCGACGTCGCCGAGCGACGCGATGATGACCGGGTTGGGGCCGTTGAGCGTCAGGATGGTCCCGGACGCGATCTTCAGGCTCTTCACGACGTAGAGGGTGGCGGGCGAGTGGTCCGCGTCACTCTGGGTGAGCGTGATGCCCGGGCCGAGGCAGGTCGCCGAGCAGTTCGCGGTGATACTGACGTCCACCGCATTGCTCCAGTCGAGCCCGCCGTCGGCGCCGATGATGGCGATGCCAGCGTCTCCCCCGTCCGGGATGCCGCCGTCGGCGATGGTCACCGTGCCGAGGTTCGACGCCACGTACCCGAGCGGACCCGCTTCGACGTTCGGGCCATCCGGGGAAGCGTCGCCACCACCGCTGCCACTGCCGCCCCCGCTGGAGGACCCGCCCTCGTTGCCCGAGCTGCCGTCGAGCTCACCCGGGTCGTAGCAAACGTCGGAGGTGCAGAGCTGCCCGACGAGACAGTCGCTCAGGGACATGCACGGAGCCCGGCACTGCTGGTCCTGCCCGCACACGAGGCCGTTCTGGCACGACTTGGTCGCAGAGCACGGCGCCTCGCTCGGCAGCTGGCAGACGCCGCTGCCGTTGGTCTTCACGCACGCCTCGCCGTTGGAGCAGTCGCGCGAGGCGGTGCACTGCTGGTGACAGAGACTGAACGCGCAGATCAGCGGGTCGTTGCAGTCGGTGTTGATGGAGCAGCCCTGGGCGAGGCCCTCGGGCGACTTCGACGAGCTGCTGCAGCTCGGCGTACCGATGGCGACGAGAATGGCGACCGGGGTCGCGACCAGAGCCCACACGCCAACGCGAAGCTTCATGAAGACCTCCCCAAGCTGTCCGGCGGAGAGAGCAGGACAGTGCCTCCCATTGTAACGGAGGAGGGTCTTCGCGACCAATGAGCGGGTCACGGGGGCCGCCGCTGGGTCAAAACATCAGCCCGTCGGACACGTAAATCCCGACGGGGAACCCCGGGTTCTCGCTCTCGGCGTCGGGCGAGTAGGCGACCTCCACACGGAAGATGGCGGCCTCTCCCCACTGGAGGAAGACGCCCGCGCCGACGCCGTACTTGAGGTTCAGCGTGGTCCCGTCGGCGGCCGAGGTGATGTGGTAGTCGCTCCACACGCGTCCGGCGTCGAAGAAGAGGTTCGTCCCGATGCGGAGGCGCTGGCCGAGGAGGTGGAAGCGGGGGAACGGCGTCGCCCGGATTTCCGTGTTGGAGATCATCTTGGCCCGGCCAGCGTAGCGACCCTGAGGCACGCCCCGCACGCCCGTCTCCCCGCCGAGCAGGTACTGCGGCTCGAAGACGCCCCCCTGAGCGAGATCGTAGAAGGGCACGCGACCGACCTGGAAGCTCGCGATGAAGCGGTTGGCGAAGATGAGCGTGCCCCCGAGGGGCGCGAAGTGCTCGAGCACCGCCGCCGCTTCGCCGTACGAGACCTCGTCGGCCGAGCCGACCGTGCCCGAGACGCCCACCTGGTAGAAGACGCCGCTCCGCGTCACGAACTCGCTGTCGCGCGTGTCGATCATCGCCCCCGCGGCGATCCCCGCGAGGAGCATCGACGAGCCGCCCGGCAGCGCCGCGTCTCCGTTGGGCTCGCGGGCGCCGAGGTCCATGGCCAGCTGCGAGCCCTGGTAGGCGTTGGGTGCCTCGTAGCGGAGGTTCGTGCCGAACGCGAAGTCGACCATTGTGCCGGTGTGCACGCGCACGATGGTCCGCGCGCGCCCCTCCTCCTGGAGATACTGGTACGTGCGCCCGATGTTCGGTGCGCCCGGGGGAACGAGCGCTGCGGTGACGTTGCCGATGCCGTAGTACCCGTCGTTGATGGTGCGCTGAAAGCTGCCCCGTGCGTCGAGGCGTGCCTTGCCGCCGAAGAGCTCCGGCGCGTCGAGGCGCAGCACGTGGCTCTGCTGCACCAGCCCGAACCCGTCGGCGTTCTTCACGCTGCCGGAAAGGAGGAGGTCGATGTTCCAGAGATACGGGTGCGCGTCGTCGTAGAAGCGCGTCCACGTCACGGCCCCGCCGAACTGCACGCCGATGTCGCTGTTGCCGCCGACGATGGGGAAGCCCGCCAGCTCGTACCGGCGCGGGTCGAGACGAGGTGCCGCAGGCTCCACGGGATCCTCGGCTCGAGCCGGTGTGCCGATGGTGACCGCGAAGAGGACGACCAGTGCGAAGACCGTGACGCACACGGATCTCGTTTCGGCAGGGGTCGGTGTCATGGCAAGACCAGCATTCCGCTTGCGATTTGCTCCGCGGTCGGCTTCCCTATGCCCCGCCTCCAACCGGGTCCAGTCCATTCCTCTCCTTCCGGCATGTTGTTTGCGGCCATGCCGGTCGCGACAGGTCTTGAGCACAGGGCCCGGGTAACACTATGACGTCGACCGAGATGAACGAGATGCACGTGAACGCGCCCTCCGCCGCGGAGCTTCCGCGCGCGGCCCGGCGGCCCGAGAGCGTCTCGCCCTCATCGCGCATTTCGGGCGACTCGCCGATGGCCGATGCGTGGGGCGAGGCGCGCTCGCGTGATCTCAAGCGCTCACCGTATCCGCGCGTCCTCGGTACGGTGCTCCGGCATGCGTCCGGTGTGCAGGTGGCGGCATGGGACCGCGCCCTGCGCGACGTCCGGCGCGTGCAGGAGCAGCAGCTGCTCTCGCTCGTCGCCCACGCGAAGGACACCGACTTCGGCCGCGCGCACGGCTTCGCGAGCATCCGCTCGTACGAGGACTTCGCTCGCCAGGTCCCCGTGGGAGACTACGACTCGCACTCGCCGTTCATCGACCGGATGCGCAAGGGCGAGAAGAACCTCCTCGTCCCGGAGTTCGTCCGCTACTTCGGCAACTCATCGGGCAGCTCGAACCACGGCAAGCCCAAGTTCCTCCCCATCACCGACCGCCAGATCCGTCACCAGCAGCGTGCCGGTACGGACACAGTGATGCGTTATCTACACTGGTCGGGCGACGAGGGGATGTTCGGGGGCGGATTCACCCTGGGTCTCTTCCCGGCGATCACGATGCGGGAGGAGGGGCCCGTCCTCATCACGTCGAACCCGGCCCTGATGATGACGAAGATGCCCGCCATCACGCGCCCCGTGTATCTCCCGGAGGACGACGTCCGGCGCATCACCGACTACGACCAGAAGCTCGGTGTCATCGCAGAGCGGTACTTCGACCACGACGTCCGCGCCGTGACCGGGACCACGTGCTGGTTCACGCTCCTCTTCGAAAAGGTGCTGGCCGAGGCCCGAAAGCGCGGCCGCCGCGCCCGTACGGTGAGGGACGTCTGGCCGAACCTGCGGGTGCTCCTCGGCGGCGGGGTGTCGGCGACGCCGTATCTTCCCGTCATCCGCGACCTCGTGGGCAGGGAAGACATCACACTGGTCGACACGTACAACGCAACCGAGGGTGGATTGTACGCATCGAGCGACTTCAGCGGTGCCCGCGGGATGCTCATGCTCCCGCACCGCGGCACGTTCTTCGAGCTCATCCCCCTGGAAGAGCACGGAACCCCATCACCCACGCGCGTTCCCCTCTGGGCCGTGGAGCGAAATCGCCCGTACGTCATCGTGTCGACGACCGTCTCGGGCCTCTACGCGTACACGCTGGGCGACATCGTGAGGTTCCCCCAGACGTCCCCGCTCCGCATCGAGTTCATGGGACGCCTGTCCGGCTGCCTGTCGGTCACCCAGGAGCTGACGACCCACGTGGAAATCGAGCGGGCCGTCGAGCACGCGGTCAAGGTCGTCCCCTGCACCACGGTCGATTTCGGCGCCGCAGGTGACGTTGGGGTCGATGGCACGGCCAAGTCGAGGTATCTGCTGTTCGTGGAATTCCAGGAAGGCGCCGCCCCTGCGGACGTGGACGCCTTTGCATCAGCGTTCGACGAAGGGGTGTGTAACGAGAACCGCGTCTACCGAGAACATCGCAAAGGGGAGGTGGCGCTTTTGGCGCCGCGTGTCATTCCCCTGCGCACCGGGGGCGCGCGACGGTTTCTGGAAGAGGTCACGCGCGGGAACGTCCAAGGGAAGTTCCCCCGCATCATCGACGACGTGAAGAAAGAGCTGCTTTGGAAGCACGCGAAAGGCTCGCCATGAATCGGATCGGGGTCGCCATCGTAGGAGTGAACGGGGCTGTCGCGTCGACGGTGATCGCCGGCGTAGAGCTGATGAAGCGCGGACTGGTCCCGCGGGTCGGCATGGTCACCGAGAAGACGGACGCGCGGATCGCCGAGTCGATCACCGAGCTCATGGAGTTCGCGCCCCTCGACCACCTTGTCTTTGCCGGGTGGGACCTCCAGTTCGCCAACGTGTACGAGGGCGCCCTGCACCACAAGGTGCTGCCGCCGCACGTGCTCGACCAGGTGAAGCCGGAGCTCGAGAAGATCCAGCCCTGGCCCGCCGTCTTCTCGACGACGTACGTCGCGAAGCTCGCCGGCAAGCACGTCGTGCACGCCAGCGGCTACCGCGAGGAGATCGCCATCCTCGAGCGCAACCTCGAGGCCTTCAAGAAGGCGAACAACCTCGACCGCCTGGTCATCATGAACCTCGCGTCGACCGAGGCCTTCCTCGAGGAGCAGCCTTGCCACAAGAACCTGCGCGCCTTCGAGGCGGGGCTCGACGCGAACGACCCGGCCATCTCGCCGGCGATGCGTTACTTCTACGTCGCCAACAAGCTGCGCATCCCGTACTGCAACTTCACGCCGAGCCTCACGAACGTGCCGGCGCTCAACGCGCAGGCCGAGGAGATGGGCAACCCCTTCGCCGGCATGGACGGCAAGACGGGGCAGACCCTCCTGAAGACGGCGATGGCGTCGATGTTCCGCGCGCGCCGCCTCCTCATCGAGGGGTGGTACTCGACGAACTTCCTCGGCAACGGGGACGGCCAGGTGCTCGACTCGCCCGGCTCGAACAAGACCAAGGTGATGAGCAAGTCGGCGGTGCTCGACTCGATCGTGGGCTACCACGTCGAGAACCACCAGGTGCACATCCACTACTACAAGCCCCGCGGTGACTCGAAAGAGGCCTGGGACAACATCGACATCGTCGGCTTTGCCGGCGTGCCGATGCAGATCAAGGTCAACTTCCTCTGCCAGGACTCGGCCCTCGCGGCGCCGCTGGTCATCGACCTCGTGCGTCTCCTCGACGTGGCCAAGCGCGTCGGCGAGCGCGGCATCCAGCGCCAGCTGTCGATCTTCTTCAAGTCGCCGTACGTCGCCCCCGGCGAGACGGCGGTCCACGATCTCTTCAAGCAGGAGAAGCTGCTGGTCGACTGGGTGAAGTCCCACGCCCACGGCGGCAAGGCCGTCGTCGCCCCCGCCTCGGCTCAGGGCGCGCACACCAACGGCGCGAAGGCGCACGTCGAGCGCACGCCGTGACGGCGATCGCGCTCTTCGGAGGGACACCCGTCCTCTCGAAGGACGCGCATCGGGTCTGGCCGCTGGTCGAAGAAGAGGAGCGCATCGCGGTCGCGCGCGTGCTCGACAGGGGCATCCTGTCGGGCCAGTTCGCGCCGGAATCGATGGCGTTCGAGCAAGAGTTCGCGCGCTTCGTGGGGGCGAAGCACTGCCTGCTCACGCACTGCGGGACGAGCGCGCTGGTGGTGGCGCTCGCCGCGGCAGGGGTGCGCGCAGGCGACGAGGTGATCGTCCCGGCGTACAGCTTCGTGGCGACCCCTCTCGCGGTGATCCAGGTGGGCGCCATCCCGGTGTTCGCGGACGTCGACGTGGAGACGGGTTGCCTCGATCCCGCGAAGGCCGAGGCGGCGGTGACGCCGAAGACCCGCGCCATCATGCCGGTGCACATGCACGGTTGCGCGGCAGACATGGCGGCGCTCCTCGACGTGGCGCGCAGGCACGACCTCGTGGTGGTGGAGGACGCGGCGCAGGCGCACGGGGCGACGTTCGGGGGCAAGCCCGTGGGGGCCATCGGGGCTGCGGGAGGCTTCTCGCTCCAGTCGAGCAAGAACCTGTCGGCCGGCGAGGGAGGCCTCTTCGTGACGAACGACGATGCGCTGGCCGAGGAGGCACGTGCCATCCGTAACTTCGGACAGGTCGAACCGGCCCACTACGACGCGTCGCGTCCCCTCGACGGGACGCGGGCGCTCGAGTCGAAGCGTCTCGGATCGATGTACCGCGGCAACGAGATGATGGCCGCCTTCGGCCGGGCGCAGCTCGCGAAGCTGGGAGACCGTACGGCGCGATGCCAGCGGAACGCCCAGAGGCTCTCGCAAGCGCTCGCCGATCTCCCGGGTGTGCAGACGCCGCAGGTCCCCGAGGGACGGACCTCGGTGCACCACAAGTTCCGCGTCCACGTCGATCCCGTGAAGGCCGGCCTCGCGATCCCCGCCGACAGGCTGCGGGACACGCTCATCCACGCCCTCCGGGCCGAGGGGCTCGAGGTCGTCCTCTGGCAGGCGGCGGCGCTCTCGGCGCAGACGGTGTTCCAGAAGCGTGACCCCCTCGGCGGGTTCCCGCGGGCGCAGCAGGGAGGGACCGATCTGGGGGCGAACTACGATCCCTCGCGCTACCCGAACACACGCACGCTGCTCGAGGGATCGCTGGTCCTCTTCTCCCAGTCGTGCCCCCTCATCGGGCAGGACGACCGCGTCGTCGACCGGTACGCCGAGGCCTTCCGGCGCGTGTGGCAGCACCGTCAGGCCCTGGCCGACTGGGCTGCGCGCAAGCCGTCGTGACGCCCGCGGCGGACGTCGCCGCCCCGGAGGGTCGAGGATCGAAGCGGCGCATCTTCGCTCGCGTCCTGGCGGCGGTTGTGGGGCTCGCGCTCGTGGCGTATCTCGTCCGCGGCGCAGGACCCGATCGGGTGGCCGCCGTCCTCTGGCAAGCGGGCCGGTGGCTGCCTCTGATCCTCGCGCTGGAGGTCTTCCAGCTGGGGACCGACTTCTTCGCGCTGCGGTCCATCCTCGGGGAACGCTGGCGACACATCCCGGCGGCGACGTGGGTGCGCTCCTCGGCCATCGCGTACGCGATGATGACCCTCCTGCCGGCGGGCCGTGCGGCGGGAGAGGTGACGCGGGCGACCCTCTTCTCGAAGTTCATCGGCACCCCGCGAGCGGCCACGACGAGCACGTGCCTCCAGGCCGCGTACCTGTCGGCCAACGGTGTCCTCTCGCTCGTGGCCTGCCTGGCGGTGGCCTCCCGGTTCGGCCTGCGGTCGCCGCTGGCGATGCTCCTGGCGGGGAACGTGGTCTTCCAGGCGATCATCGCGGGGAGCCTGCTGGCCATCCTGCGAGCGGCGCGCATCGGCCGCTGGCTGGACCGAATGCGCCGTCGCTTCGTCCCGGGCGCCAAGGACTCCCCTCCCCTCGATCCCGAGGAGCGACGGCGGATCCCGTGGCGAGCCGCGCTCGTGTGCAGCATGGGCCGGGCCGCTCAGACGGTGCAGTACGGCATCATCCTCCACGCCGTCGGCGGCGTTCTCACCGTGCGCAACGCGCTCATCACCCACGGCATTCACCTCGTGGGCGCGACGCTGGGGGACATGCTCCCCAATCAGCTCGGCGTGACCGACGGCTTCTTCCGCGCCTTCGCGGACGACCTGGGGTTCGCCGATGAGCCGGCGCGCGCGCTCTCCATCGCGTTCGTGGTCCGGATCGCGCAGCTCAGCCTCGCGGCGACGTGCGTGGTCGTCGCGTCGCTGACGAGGCACGCCGCAGCGCGCGACGGAGCAGCGTCTGCGTCGATGCGTGCAGACGCCCATTTGTAGCCAGGACATCGCCGGACTCGAGGAACCCGGTACCGCCGTCGGGCTCCGTCACCGTGCCCCCCGCCTCGCGGACGAGGATGGACCCGGCGGCGAGGTCCCAGGGCGCGAGGCCGAGCTCGAAGAAGAGAGCGAAACGGCCGGCGGCGACATAGGAGAGATCGAGCGCCGCAGCGCCCATGCGACGGATGCCGGCGGCATCGTGCATGACGTCGGAGAGCACCGCGAGGTAGCGCGCGTGGCGAGCGCGGGAGCTCGAGTGCGGGATGCCGATGGCGACGACGGCGCGGGTGAGATCGCGGTCGGGCACGACGTGGAGGCGGTGGCCGTTCACGTGGGCTCCCCGCCCCTTCTCGGCGACGAACATCTCGTCCTTCGGGACGTCGTAGACAACCCCGGCCACCACCTCGCCCTCGTGCTGGAGCGCGATGGCGATCGCGAAGTGAGGGACGCCGTGGAGGAAGTTCGTCGTCCCGTCCAGCGGGTCGACGATGAAGCGGGTGCCGGCATCGGCGCCCACCGTGGGCGCGCTCTCCTCGGTGAGAAACCCGTGTCGCGGGTAGCGCCGGAGCAACGTGGACCGCAGGAGATCCTCGGACTCGCGGTCGGCCACGGAGACGAAGTTGGCCGGTCCCTTGAGCTCGACCTTCACGGTGCTCAGGTGGTGGAACCGCCGCATCAGGCCCACGCCGGCGCGCCGGCTCGCCTGCATCATGGCCTGGAGGTCTCGCGAGGGGCGGAACATGGACCCTTGTTACACCAACCCTCGTGCATCGTGGTCGCGCCGGCACCCCCACTGAACGGGACGCCACCAACGGGCCGCAGCTGGCCCGGTGGGTTCCGGAACAACGAGCTGAAAATGGTGGGCGCCGGGAAGCGCCGCCCCTCGAACGATGCGGGCGACGCCTCCCGGTCCCAGATCAGGCGCTCTCGCGCCTACGAGGTGCCGGCTACTTCGTGGACGGGCCCAGCAGGATGGGCGCGCTCGAAGCAGTCGACACCGGCTGTGCAGGCGGCGGGGACGCGGCCGGCGCGGTGATGGGGGTCACGGTGACACCCGTCACGTTGCCGGTGACCGCGAGCTTCTGCTTCTTGCTCGTGGTCCCACGCGCTGCTCGCGTGGCCTTGGCCTTCGCCGCTCTGGCGGCCAGCTGCTCGGCGGACAGCGGCGCTCGCACCTTGGGGGCTGCGAGACCGAAGTCCGAGAGCGTCTGGCTGGCGTTGGCGTACGCAGCGAGGACGAGATTCTTGTAGGCCTGAGCTATCGGGCCCACCTTCGTCTGCGTTGCTTGCTCCGTCACCAGTGCGTCCTTGGCGCCCGTTGCCGCCGCGATACGCGCCGTCATCGCGGTCACCAGAGTCCCGAGGACCTGGATCAGCGATGCCGCCGTGTACGTGGTGCTCCCGATCGTGAACGACCCGTTCGGGAGGTGTTTCTGCGT
>Ga0182030_10005208_pt1 | contig 27654 bp, 26 predicted proteins | sample 812S3MmetaG_FD_121299 | JGI IMG/M metagenome (GOLD analysis project Ga0182030, IMG submission 121299) | Permafrost microbial communities from Stordalen Mire, Sweden - 812S3M metaG (Illumina Assembly) | ecosystem: Environmental > Terrestrial > Soil > Wetlands > Permafrost | place: Sweden... | reverse complement strand
CAGAATGCCTTCAATGAAACCTTTTCCGCGGATGTCAAGATCAGGTTTGGGAGATCACAGGATGCTATCTGCGGAATTGAGTTAACTGCGGGCGGTCAGAAGCTGTCCTGGAGCATTGCTAGTTATCTCACAGAGTTCGACAAGAAGATTTTCTCCATTGGAGACACTCATCCTGCGGCATCCAGCACACCAAAGCCAGATACAGTGCCCGAAGCGGGCGCTGTAGCGCTTGCTGAGGCTAAATGAACGCGCCTACTGGGGTATTTCAACCTGCCATCGAGGAAGCTTTCGCGGAACTGCGCCAAGTCCGCGAGGCGTTTCACCCTCAACTGATACCCCATGAAATTGGTATTGTCACCAAAGTATCTACAGGAATCGCCACGTTTACCGGGCTTCTGAGTGTAGGTTATGAGGAGATTGTCTCTTTCCCAGGCGACCTGCTTGGCATCGCCTTCAATTTAGATGAAGATGAAGTCGGCGTGATACTGCTTGGCGATTACCAGAACCTGCACGTGGGCGACGAGGTGCAGCGGACCGGGCGTGTGATGGATGTTCCGGTTGGAAACGGCCTGCTTGGACGGGTAATCGATCCATTGGGCAATCCGCTTGACGGCAAGGGTGCGTTAGTCGCAGAGCAGCGCCTCCCGGTTGAGCGTCCAGCACCGCCCATCATGGATCGTGCGGCTGTGAGCGTACCGTTGCAAACAGGCTTGAAGGCCATCGATGCACTTGTTCCCATCGGGCGAGGCCAGCGTGAATTGATTCTCGGTGATCGCCAAACAGGCAAGACTACCATTGCTATCGATACTATATTGAATCAGCGCGGACAAAATGTGGTATGCATCTATTGCGCGATTGGGCAGCGCGCGGCTGCTGTAGCCAAGGTGGTGGCCAACCTCGACAAGCAGGGTGCGATGGATTACACAGTTGTTGTAGTAGTCGAAGATAACAATGCGCCCGGCCTTGTCTACATTACGCCATACGCAGCAACCAGCATCGCGGAGTACTTTATGGAAAACGGGCGCGATGTTCTGATTGTCTATGACGATCTTACTCACCATGCACGCGCTTATCGTGAACTCTCGCTCTTGCTGCGCCGCCCGCCAGGGCGTGAAGCCTTCCCTGGCGACATCTTCTATATTCATTCACGGATGCTGGAACGATCAACCCACCTCAGCAAGGAACGGGGAGGCGGATCTCTAACTGCGCTACCTATTATTGAAACAGAAGCACAAGATATCTCTGCCTATATTCCAACTAACTTGATTTCGATCACGGACGGCCAGGTATTTCTTTCACCGACGTTGTTTCAACTGGGAATACTTCCAGCAGTCGATATCGGCAAGTCCGTATCTCGTGTGGGTGGGGCTGCGCAAAGGGCGGCCTATCGTGCAGTTGCGGGGAACCTCAAGCTTGCTTACTCTCAGTTCGAGGAACTGGAGGCATTCGCAAAGTTCGGAACCCGCCTTGATGAGGCGACGCAAAAGACGATTGGCCACGGAGAACGCATTCGTGCCTGCCTCAAGCAATCCGAATCTCATCCCGTGTCCATGATCGAACAGATCATCGTCCTTCTGGCTTTGACTGCAGGACTCTTCGACCCCCTGCCACTCGACAAAGTGATGGACGCCGAATTAGCGCTTCACAAAGCCGTCTCTGATATTCCATCAGAGGTTGCCGGGCGATTGACGTCAGCCGAAACGTTCAGCGATGACGATCACAAGGCAATTCTCGAAATCGCAACACAAGCGCTGGTTTCAATGCAGCCTGCGCCAGCGACCAAGCCAGCAACGAAGCCTGCACCATGAGCAGATCCATTGAAAACCTATCGAGGACAATCGCCGGAGCAACCGATCTGGAGGCTGTTGTTCGCTCAATGAAGGCGCTTGCCGCATCGAGCATTGGACAATATGAAAAAGCAGTCCACTCGCTCGACAACTATGCGAGTACAGTGGAACTCGCACTGACAGCCTGTTTCCGGTATGCCGGGCAGGGTTACGACACAGCAGCAGAGAGCTCGCAGATAAAGCGCAACATCGGAGCCATTGTCTTCGGATCAGACCAGGGATTGGTTGGGCGGTTCAACGAAGTGGTCGTGGAATATGCCGTTCGCACCCTCAAGGATCTGCCCGGCACAGTCACGAAGATATGGCCACTCGGGGAGCGCATCCATGCCCTTCTGGCCGATTCCGGACAGCCGACTGCCGGGATTTTGACTGTGCCTAGTTCGGTCAATGCCATTACTGGTCTCGTAGGACGTATTCTCATCGACGTCGAAGCCGCTCGGGAGCGGGGTGAGGTGGTTGAGGTATACCTCTTCCACAACCATCCAGGGTCCGGAGCAGTCTACGAACCCATGGGCAAGCGACTGCTGCCGCTGGATCTTGCATGGCAGAAAAAACTTGCTGCCAAGCCGTGGCCAACGACAATGCTCCCGGAAGTAATCAAGGGGCTCAAGTCTCCGCTCCACGCATTCATACGGGAATACCTGTTTGTCTTGCTCTTTCAGGCTTGCGCCGAATCGCTCGCCAGCGAGAACGCCAGCCGCATGGCTGCAATGCAACGCGCGGAGAAGAATATAGACACTATTCTGGAAGACTTGCATCGCAAGTTGCACAGCATTCGCCAGGAGTTGATAGACGAAGAGCTATTCGACGTGATATCGGGCTATGAGGCTCTCAATGATATTGGACGGTAAACCTAATGAATGATCGCCTCATGGTATCTTCTCTTTTATATCGGTCGACCTGAACAACTGCGACCAACTCATTCCGGTATAACTATCATTTCTGACTCAACAATGCAGAAACTATGTATTTCATATTTCGTTTGATCATAGTGACTCAGTCGGCACTTTCTACCTACGCCTCTTAATGTCTGTCCAGCATGATTTCCCAGTTGCTATCAACTGCATCAAGTCAACACTAGGTTGTAGCGCCGCGTTGACTTGATGCTGAATTCAGGGCCGTCTCCCGGTTAGCAGGTTGATTATTAGAACAATCAACGCTACGACCAAAAGAAGATGAATAAGTCCTCCTGCTATATGGAAACTAAAACCCAGCACCCATAACAACAGGATAATGACAAAGATTGTCCAAAGCATAGATCCTCCGCAGTCGTAATAGGCGCACCAGAATCATCGAACAATCCGGTGCGCCCAAACGTTGTCAGCACTGGCTGTTAATTGGATGCAACGGCCTGCGCCTTGGCGCCCCTGACAGCATTCAGAAACGGCTCGGCAGAGGCGGGGGTTGCAACTTCTCCATGCAGAATACGGTGCGTAGAAACTTCGTGCCCGTAAATAGCTTCGGTGGAATCGTCGTCACGGCGAATCGAAGCGCCTGTCAACGTAAGGCCGGCAAAGAGACCCTTGGCTCGTGAATAGGTAAGAACTTCAGTATTCAGTTTCCAGTCAGTATCAGCAGAGGCGTGACGCCCAACCGGACCGGCCGCGGCGGAAGCATCCCCGCCAAGCTCAAAATTGCTGTTGATCAAGTGCTGCATACCGCGATCACCCTGGATGATCATGACCAGGTCAACGCCTTCGATTCCGATCTGCAAGCCCCAGCTACCGCCGGTAATGGTAAAGAACGCAGGCGCGCTCCAACCGTTTGCAGTCCTGCAGGTGGCAACGCCTCTGCCGTTCTCGGCGCCGAATACAAAGCCACCCTTGAGCATATGGGGAACAACGGCCACACACTTTGCGTGATCGAGAACCTCCTCTGGAATGCCACGGTCGGGGGCCGACATAATCTCGTGGAGCACCGCTCCAGCGTGATCCAAGCGGTCAACCGATGCTTCTTTTCCAGACCCGGCCCAGCAAACACCTGTCATGCTGAGAATTGCTGCCAACGCGATAAGATTTTTCACTCTGTCCACCTTTTCTACCCATGCGCAGCGTCACTTTCTTTCCGCGCACTGAGGCGCAATAGGTAGTTTCCACTTTAGAGGTGAAAGAGGTTGTCGTCTGAGCAAGAACGCTCAACGTTCAGAATGGGTTGGACATGACGTTTCGCGCGAAGTATATTCACCCTGCGAACCCCGACTATTAATATGTTGGCACAAGAGGATTGGGCTCGCTTTCCAGCGAGCCCGCTCAAGAGGCATTTTTTGGGGGGAGCCGCATAAGGCAGGATTCGGTTTGATGGGGGAGGAGCTACGAGGATAAGAAGGTTGCAGGTCTTCAGAAGTACCTCTTATGACAATTTACTTTATTGATATACATAGAGTCATTCTGTTCACTATTGCTCATATTCTCACAAACTTGTCCGTTACCTGCATTCTTTGTCCTGGCCATGGTCCGAATAGCTCAGAACATCACTCCTTCTATCGCTAATCTCAATCAAGCATATGAAGAATGGCGCCAATTCAACGATTGCGAGGAGAATTTATGAATAAGGATAGCGTGATGGGCATGATTGACGGAGTGGCTGGAAGCGCCAAGCGCAAAGTAGGCGAGTTGACCGATAATCCAAAGTTACAGGTCAAGGGCATGGTTCAACAAGCGAAGGGCAAGGTTGAGACCGCATGGGGCAAAACGAAAGAGGCAATCAGTGATGCCACCAAGGATGCCGAATTGCATATTGACACCCATGTGCATGTGGCAGTGAGGGATCCAAATGCAGATACTGAACAGGGTAAGGGTAAGTAGATACGATTTCAGCGTTCTGGTCACAATCAGGCGGGTTTCCGTTGAAAACACGCGTGAAAGAGGATGGATCATGCTCACTTCAGAATCATTGAAACACACCCGCCAGATTTCCGACGCACGCCCTATCGACAAAGGATCGTCGTTGGGAACTCAGATAGTTTTGCTATTACTGGTAGCTGTTCTGCTCGTCGGGTGCCAATCGAAAGAGAAGCAGGCCCTGGATCAGGCCAAGACGCAGGCGGCTGCAACCGGGCAGGCCCAGCAAGTGGTTTCTATTGACAAGAATGGGATCACTACGACGACCGTCGTACAGCCGCCAGCGACGGGACAGAAGGACGAGGTCATTACCACCACGGCGACACCACCGCCAGCAGGATCGACCATCCCGGCCCCAGCTGCGCCCGCGGTTTCCGCAGTACCACAGCCGCCTCCAGCACCTGTTAGCGTGAACATCCCGGCCGGTACGACACTGACGATCCGTATCGATCAACGCATTAGCGTAAAGACCAGTCGTGCTGGAGACACGTTCTCCGGCGAAGTCGTGGAACCCATTCTGACCAGCGACAATCGTGTGCTACTGCCCAAGCTTACTCCTGTGAACGGCTTGGTGGATGTGTCGCACCGGCGTGGCCACTTCAAAGGCAGTTCGCTACTCGAGTTGCGGCTAACTTCACTGACACTAAACGGGGCCACATATCCGCTTACGACAAAGGATCTGGCTCGCAGCAAAAGAGGCAAGGGCAGACGATCAACGGCAATGATTGGCGGAGGCGCGGGGCTTGGCATGCTCGTGGGTGGCGTAGCCACAGGTGGAGTAGGATTGGTCGTTGGCGGCTTGGTGGGTGGTGGCGCTGGCACTGCGGCTGCGGGGCTCACAGGCAACCGGGATCTCGATATACCGGCTGAGTCTATCGTGCGCTTCAAGCTGTCGGACGATTTGGTGCTGCAGCCGGCACAGTAGTACACGGCCTTCTGCTCTTAGGGACGCTGATGCGTGTTGTAGAAGCCGTTCGCGGCCGGCATTTTTTGCCTGGCCGCGAGCTTTTTTTAGCGTTGGGCAGATGCCCGCCGACTAGGCCGCAACAAAATATGCCGAGCGATCAATCCGCCGGAAAAACATTTGCTTGCGACATAAGTTTCTCCGCTGCATCGATCTTGCGCATTCCGCGAATCTTGAAGACTCCAAAGCATATACCGACAACCAATAAACCGACAAAGACGCAAAGCAGTGGAGTTGACCACTTCTGTAAGTCTCCAGACCAAAGGCGGACAATCCTGCGTCCGTAGGTCACGCCGAGCCACGCGACAAGGGAGTAGCGCAAGCTGCGTGCGACTCCAAAGACCAGAAGAAAGCGCTTATGTGAGACACCAAGCGCTCCTGAGGCGAGTGCAAATGGCAAAAGCGGAATAGGCGGAGGAAGCACCGCTGGAATGAAAACAGCTAGAATTGGATGACGCTCGACCCATTTGACAATAGGGCCAAGAAGACGCACTGGTACATAACTGCGCAGCGCCGCTTCTCCACCTCTGCGGCCAATATACCAAGTTGAGTAGCCGCCCAGGATGCTACCTGAGATGGCGCAGAGAGTAAGCGACCACGGATCGCCGCTATGCGCAACCAGCCACAACAACAGCAGATCCGTACTGCCGGGCAAAGGCAACGGGATAACCGAAGAATCGATCACGGCAACTGAGAAGAGACCCAGCGCTCCCATGTGTGTAAGCCAGTGCGGCACCGCTGCAGCAGGCGGACTTGGCACAGACGTTTGAGCTGACGATTGAATAAAGATACTCATACACGCCTGTCCATCGGTTCGGTTGATGGCCTATTCTGCATTCACCGCATGCAGTGTAAACCAGTAATACCTTCTCCAGCAGAATTTACATCGAACGGGATGCAAAGCGAACATCGATAATAGCCCATCGAACGGGCGCAGTTCAGCGGGTTTAAACTTTAACGAATCGCAGCGAGGACATACTCGGCGAATCCAAAGCGGATGTGGTAGCCAGTCGGGCCAATTTCGCCAGGTATAGCTCATATACCTGCCTCAGTTGAATATTTCGCTGCTCTCGTTAGAATGTGCGACCCTCCGCCTGACTTCCATTCGAGTCCAGCCAGGAAAGAAGACTGCGAATACTCCCCGTGGCCAGTGCAATGCAGGAATCGGCTGCACCGTAATACAAATTAATTGTGTCGCCATCGGCTCCGATGGTTTGCCCGCAAGGGAAGACAACATCGTTTACGTCCCCGCTCCGTTCGTAGGGAGCCTCTGGTCCAAAGATCCAGGAGTTTCCCCGTTGCAGACAGATATCCGGCCTTTCTAAATCGAAGAGTGCAAGTCCAAGCCGATAAATACTTCCCGAAGCAGTCTGCCGCACGCCATGATAAATCACCAACCAGCCTTTGGCGGTTTCAATCGGAGGTGAGCATAGACCGATCTTGTTTGCGTCCCACCATCCACCACGCCGCGCTTCGAGCATAATCTTGTGGCTTCCCCAATGCCGCAGGTCCGGCGAATAGGAGATCCATATATGAGCTCCCAAAGCCGTCATTGGACGATGAATGAGAGCCCAGCGCCCCCCAATCCTACGAGGCAGTAATGCCGCATCTTTGTCCTCCGGCGACATGATCACACCAAAACGCTCAAAGCTGCGGAAGTCCTTTGTCAATGCTAGTGAAACGCCAGGACCACCTCTCGCGAACGATGTGTAGGCTACCGCGTACTGCTCGAGCTCTGGGACATACGTTATGCGTGGATCCTCGATGCCCCATATCTCTTCCGGATACTCAAGAGGGCTTGCCAACAACGTTGGGTGAGGATCAATCCGCCAACCATCAACACCATTAGAGGACCGTGCAGCACAAAGATGCGACAAGCCGCTACGGTCTTCGACACGACAAAGCAGAAGAGTATCGCCATCAGCCAACAAAACAACCCCGGCGTTCATGACGCTGTTAATGGGATAGGGCCAATTATCTCTGCTTAGGAGCGGATTGCCCGCGTAGCGCGAAAACAGTGGCTGATCGGCGTTGTATGGCCCATGATTTTGCTGAGCGACAACAACAGCCTCTGCTGAAACATCCGTTAGATTGATCGAATTCAATGGGAGATACTCATTCCATGATGCAGTTCTTCAACGCCTGCAACCTTAGCCGCCTGCATTTCCAGCAGCGCCATGAGAAAGGAAAGCGTCGATTCCGCGCCCTGATTCTCGTTTACGCGATCAGGATGAAGGCCATCTCTGCATCCACCTGTCATTGCATCATACAGGGAAACCTGCAGATCGTTTTTCCCAAGAAACCATCGGAAAGCTTTGTGCGCCTCTTCAAGCCATTGGCTCTCTTCCGTTAGCCTATATACCTCTAAGCAAGTTGAGACAGTCGCGCAGGCCTCAACTGGCTGCTGATCGAAACGCGCTTTTTCACTTCCTTCGATAAAGAATCCGTTGGAGCCGATCGGAACGAATACGTTCTCATCGTCGCGGTGCTGCTCTGCAACAAGCCACTTCAGAGATTCCATTCCGGCTTCAATCATCCTTTGGTTGTCACTTCGCCAACCAGCTAGAATAAGCGCCTGCGAAAGCCTCGCATTCGAGTAGGATAGACTCTTCTCGAACCACCTCCAGGTATCGGTATGACAACGGTCGTAGATGTCGAGGAGTCGATTTGCTAGCTCGTTACGAACGCCCTGCATTGATCGATCTCCTGGAAACCAATCCAGATATGCTTGGATGCCAAGGATGCTATACGCCCAGGCACGTGGACTGGTAAATTTGAGTGTTGCCGGAACAGCGGCCTCGAAGAGTCTTCCCGCCGCACCTCTCAAGCCTGCGTTTTGCGAGACTCCAAGCACCTTTCCAAGCGACCACAATGCACGTCCATGACTATCGTCTGACCCGAAGTTTTCAAGCCACCTGCGGTCATAATCGAGAAAATTCCTGAACCTCCCGGAATCAGCGTGAAAGGCCAGCCAAAGAAACGACAGGTAGCGTTGAGATAGGTTTGGATATCCACGCCGATCGGCGTACTCTGGGTTTTCGTCGAGGAGAACGGAGACGATCAGCGCTCGCGCGTTGTCGTCTGTGGTATAGCCCTCTCGCGTGTTTGGCAATGTGAAGATGGCGTGCTGTAGTATGCCCGTGTCGTCGGTCATGTTCAGGAGATGATTGGTATTCAGAAAAGGCAAATCCCCTATCGGGTTCATTGCTGGATCGCCCATCTGTGCGGCCCTAGGATGCAATGAGCGCTCAAAGCGTGCCCGTTGAAAACTCGCCATATAGGCTCGAGCCGTCTTCTCCCAAGTTGTACTACGGGAGTGAAGATAAGCTCGCTTGCGCATTGCATGCCGCTTCGCGTCGTTTTCGAGCAATGAAAGAACTGCCTCAGCTATTGCGCTTGGATCCTGAAATGGAACTATTACGCCACGGTCCTCTGCTAGCAGTTCCTTTGCGTGCCAGTAAGGCGTTGAGACAATCGCCTTCCCTGCACCCATCGCAATCGCAAGCGTGCCAGATACTACCTGAGCCTCATGCTGATATGGCGTAATGTAGATATCGGCTGATCCCACATGCTCGACAAGTTCGTCAGCGCTCACGAAGCGATTATTGAGGATCAGATGATCTTCAACGCCTAGCTGTTCAGCCAGTGCTTGTAACCCCTCACGGTAACGCTCGCCCTCGTGCCGGCGAATATGCGGATGCGTTACACCGGAAACAAGATACACCACATTTGGCTGTCGCGCGAGAATCGCAGGCAGTGCCTGAATTACGTTCTCGATACCCTTGTTCGGAGAGAGCAGCCCAAATGTAAGCAAGACGGCCTTACCTTCCGTGCCGAACTTGTCTTTGAAGAAATTGGGATCCATGAAGGGGATATCTGGAACGCCATGCGGAATTACATCGATCTTTCCACTTGGAACTGCGTACACATTGCGCAGAAGTTCCGCTGCCAGCTCACTCATCACCACCATTCGATCTGACAGTTGTGCAATTTCTTCGAGCACCATCCTCTGATTCAGATCTGGATCACGCAGAACCGTATGCAGTGTTGTGACAAGCGGCATCTTCAGCTTGCGCAGCAATGCCAGTATATGGCTGCCAGATTTTCCGCCGTAGATTCCATATTCATGTTGCAAGCAGACAAGATCGTTTCCATTGAAATTAAGAAATTCAGCAGCACGGTCATAGGAGAGAATATCTTCTTGGGTTATCTCCAACCGCACCTGCTTTGGATAGTCATAGTTTGAATCAGGATCATTCACCGGGATCGTAAACAGGCACCCCTCACCATACTCAGCAGCAAGCGCTGTACACAGATCTGTGGTGAACGTCGCGATGCCGCATTCACGCGGAAGATAGTTTCCAATAAACGCGATTCGGGTCGGCAAGGGTAGTCTACTCGCCTTCAATGCGAGAAGAGACGTAACCTCCGGAGTATTCTCTACAGATGTATGGTCATATTGCATTTTCTTCGAAAGCGGCATTCTGTCCTCTTTTCGAGTTTAGATCTGGCCGAGAATCAGAAGGATCACAACAATCAGAAGAACGAGTCCAATCCCTCCACTCGGGTAATATCCCCAATTCCTGCTATGCGGCCACCGAGGCCAAGCTCCCATAAGCGCGAGAGCAAGAATCACTATCAAAATAGTTCCGAGCATTTCCCACCTCATACACTATTCGAGTAATGCCACGATCAAAGGCATCTGCTGCGGCCTTGGGACTAGACCGCAGCAAATACCTGGCGTATTCAGAGCAGGCTACCCGTCGCTACATTGGAAGGACTTCCGATCGCATCACCAGATACAACCAGCTCGACTCGACGATTCTCTTGCCTGCCTGCCGCATTGTCATTGGAAGACACCGGCGACATGTTTCCGAAACCCTTCGCGCTCACAGAGGTCATCGCTACACCCTGTTCGATAAGATAGGTGCGAACGGCGCTAGCACGATTCTCTGAAAGCGTCTGGTTCATAGCATCGCCCCCGACGTTATCGGTGTAGCCGCCGACTTCAATGTTAAGGCCAGGATACGCAATCAGAATTCCAGCAACCTTGGCCAACTTCTCACGTGCGCCTGGCTTTAGCTGATACTTTCCTGTGTCAAAAAGGACATCGGACATGCTGACAATCAATCCGCGGGCGCTGTCGCGAGTCGCAAGAATCCGGTTTAATTGTTCAGACAGTTGCGCACGTAGCACAGCCTTATCGGAATCTGCTTGTTGCTGACCCTGTTGGGCGATTTGTTCAGCTGAGCGAGCCTGTTGAGCATCTGCTTGGGCTGCGGTCATGTTAGCTTGTGATTGTGCCGCATTGGCCTCAGCAGCTGCAGTCGCAGCTAGTGCATTTGCCGCTTCGACCTGCGCCATATTCTTGAGACGTGTTGCTTCGTCAGCTTGCGTCCGCGATTTTGTCTGAGCATCAGATGATGCCTGGCGATCAGCAGCGAGACGCTCCTCATCGATCTTCTTGACTGCGATCTCGCGTGCATCTTCAGCCGTCTGTACCGTCTCACGTGCTACTGCAATCAGAGGTTTCAGATTGATATGCTTACTCGTCGCATCCGCATCGGTATCGTTCATCAATCGTACTGCATGCTGATAGCTAGCACCGGCGTATTGCGCTGCGCCTTCGGATTCAGCAATACGCAACGCATTCCGGGCTTCATAAAATTCCAAGGGGAGACTTGCGCTCAGAACAACCGGATCAAACTTATAACCCGTAGGGATGTAACCGCCGCGCTCCATCAACTCATACTTTGCGTTGATAGCTTCGGCGGTTCCCTTCGTGTCATCGCGAACCACATTTTCAAGAACTACCACATTACTCGGCTCACGTACGGCATAGTACGGTTCAGCAGTAACGATCAGAGCGAAGGATTGCAGGTCGGTCGTAGCAGTCAGCTTGCTACGACTATTTTCCCCGACCAGCACCTCTCCAAGATTCACTGCCCGCCCCTCGGGCGAAATAGCCCATAGGACGAAAGTGAGGTACTCGCTACCAAAAGTCGTTGGGGATTGAAGGTTTCCGAACTCTGCCTCGACTTCCATTGTTCCGCGCTTGCTGCGCACTTTGGCTTTTCCGTTTGCAGAAAGCAACAAGGGAGTACCGGCAAAGTCAATCAATGATGCGCCGGTCTGATGCTGATAGTTGACAGCCTGAACCGAGCGACTGATCACAGTTACATGGTAGGACAATGCAGGGCCGCTAGAGTCAAGAACCGTCGGCGCTTGCAGATTGCCTTGAGCAGATGCGCTCAAGCTCAGGACAGTTCCCATTGCGAACAAAAGCAAGTGCTTCAAGATTCCTCCTATCGGCAAACAATGCCGAATAGCGTTGGACTTGCGCTGTGTTAAAAGGCTCATTCTTATGAGATTCGGCAGATCCTTCAATCACCGTCCAACTCTGAACTGATTGATGTAGTCGAAGAGGCCGAATACCCTCAGTAGCCACAAAACAACGACGATTACCACAACGCCGTTCAAAATGCTCTTGACCTGCCCTTGCATTGGTATGTAGCGGTTCACCAGATACAACAGCAGACCAACAACACATAACGTAATGACTACAGGGACAAGTGGCATATCCTGCCCGATTTTGAGTTGCGATATGTTGTCGAAGAGGCCAACAATCCGCAGGAGCCACAGAACCACGGCGATGACGACGATGCCATTCAAGATACTCTTGATCTGGCTCTGCATGGGGATGAAACGGTTGACCAGCCATAGCAACAAGCCGACAACAGCAAGCGCGATAACAACGGTAATAAGCGGCATTTAGGACTCTCCAGTTGAAGTACATAATCTGATGCGATCTCTCTGTAGAACATCTCTCTGCTTAGCTGAACCCAGCGTTGCGTGAGGAAGTGGACTCGGTATATAGCTTCCTTGACGCCTAAACCTAACACCGTGGGATGCGCCGTTTAATCGGGGTAGGCATCAGACATGTCCGCCTATGTCAGGACCAATAACGCCCACGGCTACCCTAGAAGGCCTTGTGGATCACAATCGGACTTTCACACTATCTCCCTTTAGGCTTCGACTTCTCTTTCGGACCATCTCATGGCACAGAAATAGCGTGTTGATATAGGCGACACATAGATGCGAGACACAGCAACAGCAATTCTGCGTTTGATTTTCACATTAACCTCCACATGCATCGAAGCAAAGGTCATTAATACCAGCAGAGAGCAGAAATAGAAGCGCAGTACGATACAGTTGCAAGAGAAGATCCTCCTATCCCCCTACCAACTTAGGTGATTCGTCTCACATGTGGAGCAACAGGGACTTCAGTGGCTACACCGTCATACTATCTTTGCACTCACTTGTGGTCTGGTCAATTGGGCACTATTGCTTCGGTGTGAAAATTGCAGACGTATGGGCCGGTTGATCTGAGGCTATCCCAGTCAATGGCGTACCAGAAAGCGCTCCTTCGGCAGGTACCGCAACGCCGCTCGGATAAATGAGAATCTCAACCGATCCCCATTCCGCGTCTTTACTCGATTCCACGCTCAACATTGCTTGCTTGCCTATGCCTAGGGTCTTAAGCAGACGGTCGTCGAATCCGAAGTTCTCTACAAGGTATTCCCGCACGACCATACCCCGGGCTTCTGTGAGCACAAGATCCTTCTGTGTATCGCCTTCCGTTCCCGCTGACACAACAATTACTGCAAATGCAAATTGACTCTGCGCAAGATATTTACCAGCGACATCGAGAGATCTCTGGTCTTTCAGCTTTGCTGAGTCGCGAGCATCAAACAACTGCTTCGATCCAAACGTATACGCCTTCAAGGGAGCGTCGTGCGGCAGAGCACTAATTCTATTTGCACCCAAATCGGCGGAATCGTTATATCCACGCTTCTTGAAATATCCGCTCAAAAAGAAATTATGTTTCAAGGCTTCCATGTTTTCTTGAAAATCTGTTACACCTACCTGTGCTTGCGACATCGTTGTCTGTAGCGTGGCTGTAGTGTCTGCAAGATGAGCGTAAAGCTGCTTGTCGTTCACCAAGGCGCCAACAGTCCCTTGCCCTGAGTCGATCTTGGCACTTACCGAATTCAGATGCCCTGTCGCTAATGTCGCATTGTTGATGGCCTGCTGGCTACTGTCCAAGATGCCGCTCGCCTTTTTAAATAAATCCGAAATCTCCAAAGGTGGTTCACTCTGAATGACCTCATTATCCTTGACATCAGCTTGCCCAACAGATCCAAAGGATATTGCCAGGTACTGATTTCCCAAAACTCCTTCTGTCTCAATCGATGCCACGGAGTCGTGTTTGATAATCTCTCGTGTCACCCTGTCAAGATCCATCACGACCATAACCTTCTCGCCCAGTCTGCGAGGCAACGTGATGCTACGCACGGTGCCACTGTGCACTCCTCCGACCTCTACGTCGGCCCCGGCAGCCAATCCAGCAACATTGTCGAACTCCGCCCGGAGTTGGTATGTAGAGCTGAAGAGATATTGCTTGCTGCCTATAACAAAGACCCCTGCAACCAGGATTGCCATTGCAAGGATGATGAACGCTCCTAACCGTGCTATTCTCGACATACTTCCTCCCGCGAGTACTTAAGAAACTCCTTCACAAAAGCAATGTCACTCCTGTAAAGCTCCTCAAAGTTCCCATTAATTACGACATTGCCCTGATCGAGCAACGCCACTCTATTTGCAATCGTCTTGGCGCTGTGCAAATCATGAGTCACAACTATGGATGCCATCCTATGTTCCCGCTGAAGCTTGAGAATTAGATCGTCGATTTCTCCTGAACTAATGGGATCGAGGCCTGCCGTCGGTTCATCGAGGAGCAGAATGTCCGGCTCCAGTGCTAGAGCCCTTGCCAAGCCAACACGTTTCTGCATTCCACCTGATATATCGGAGGGCATATCCTCAAGATGGCCATCCATGCCAACCTCGGATAACAACTGTTTCACTCGGTCGTCACGCTCGGCTATTGACATCCCTCTCCGATGGTGTTCGAGCGGGAACGCCACATTCTGAGCAACGCTAAGCGAGTCGTAAAGTGCTGCGTGTTGAAACAGGAATCCCATTTTCTTTCTGATTTCTCCCATCTGATCAAGCGGCAGAGCAACAATATTCTGGCCGTGGATGTTAACCGAACCAGAGTCTGGCAGTTCAAGGCCAATGATGATCCTCAGCAATACGCTTTTGCCTGTTCCACTGCGCCCGAGGACAGCAAGAGTCTCGCCGCGATTCACGCTCAGACTCACCCCATTCAGAACCACATGGCTCCCAAATATCTTATGCAACTGATTGACGGCAACGACTGGCGAGCTTTCGTCTTTCTGCAGTCGCTCGTCCTTCATCGCAGTCTCACTCTCTGTTGCCATATATCCCTCGCACGCTATCGAATCGTCGGTTATGGGTTATGGGTTATGGGAATACCATCAGAATGAATTTCACCAGTACAACGTCGGCGAGTATGACGAATAGCGATGCTAGAACCACAGAGTTTGTCGCAGCACGGCCTACACCTTCAGCCCCACCACGCGTGCGCATTCCCTGAAAGCACGCAATTGTGCCAATAATCAATCCATAAACAGCCGTCTTAAAGGTGGGTGGTAGGAACTCATTGAATGTAGCTCCATGAAACCCACTATTGATGAACTGCTGAAAGGAAAGCGGTTCAACTAGATTCTGCGCGAACCAGCCCGCTATTAGCCCACTTGCGTCAGCTGCAAGAGTAAGCAGAGGCAGCATCAAAATGCAGGCCAGAATACGCGTTGCGGCCAAGAACTTGTAGGGATTGACTGCAGATGCTTCAATTGCATCGATCTGCTCACTTACTTTCATAGAAGCAAGTTCCGCACCGATGCCTGCTCCAACGCGCCCACTCACAATCAGGCCCGTCATGATGGGCCCCATAACTTGAATGACTGAGTACACCAAAGTTGCTGGGAACATTGATTTTGCGCCAAATCGACTTAGGCTGTAGCGAGCCTCCATCGAAATCACTACACCGATAGCTGCACCAGCTAATGCCACTAACGGGAATGACATTGATCCGATATTGTCAAATTGTCGAATCAGTTCTCGCCACTCATAGGGCGGAGTAATGCCTGCACGAAGAACCGCCCAAGCGAACATTCCTAATCCACCAAACCACTCAAGGAATCCGTTGATTTTCCGCGATATGGAAAATCCATCTGAGGTCGGGGGTTTGCTTAGGCTCTCACTAAGACTCGCCTGCGTATTCTTAATCGCTATGACCGTTCGGCCGCTCACTTGTTTGGCCCTTCAATGGGTGCCCCGTGAAGATTGTTCAGATGCATACGAGAAAGCAGCGATCGCGGTCCGTTATAAATAAATTCCAAGGATATATTTTCACCTGCGAATGCTAGTAAACTGTAATTACCCATTCTAAAAGCGTCTTTAGCGTTGTAGCGGTTCGGATACCAACCATAGGCAGCAGTCATTGTACCTGCATATGGTCCAAGGACCGCAGGAATAGAAACAACGCGATGGCCGTCTTCGCCACGTCGCGCCGTCACGGTTGATATTAGAGCATGGCGTACTCGAGGTAGCAGACCCTTACAATCACACCGATAGTACATCGAGTCTTCCTTGAAGACTTCAGATAATCCATAGCGTGTCGTTGTGGCCACCATTGCAATACCGTAGTTAGACGCTACTCGCTTGGAATATCCATCAAACCCCTGCTTCCACTCTGGCGGAGTATTATCCTCCTGATTGATGCCGGCGAGAAGAGCAGAACCCAGAATAGGGTACGGACCAAATGCGTCAAAGAGATAATTGTTTACCTTTGTTCTCTCGGTCGGACGCATGTATGGACCATACAGTCGCACCGACCTGACACTGTCGATTGGGTTGGAGGACTCTACAGGAAGTGCAGGCGCCTGCGATACGGCAGGAACTTGCAGAACTGCCAAGAGCGCTATGTACATGATCGCAAATATTACCTGGCATATCCTGATTTCGGGTAGCACCTTGCGTGGTTTGCGCTTCCGCCATTCCGAGGGATCTTCGCGGGAGCCTCGTAATAGAATCGAGTTAGCCGTTCGCATGGAGATCGTCATGTGGTCTACTCCGATCGACTCTGTCTGTGCCAGGTATACGAGATTGTTTCAGCAATCATTGCTGGTCATGGGCATCGTCCATGGCAATATTGACAGATTCGAGTCCCACCGGGATGGTCACATTAGCTCGAAATCTTCGCGGCCAATGTCATCCAGAGTTTTAGATTTTTCATCAAAACAGACCAATACAGAACAGACACGACTCGCACTATCGCGCGCATATTGGCTTAACCTTGAGTTTTTCCCAGACGCGGTGAGCGGCTCCAGGTGGGACACCCGTTTCTTCTATAGGGTTGCTTGGAGTAGCGTTCTCCGTCTAATGGCGCGAATTGCACTCAATCTCTGGTGCTTGAAGGCCGTCTCTCTCGCCTTCTATGGAAGATTTCACAATTCCATAGGATATATAGCCGGAGGTGCCGATTACTGGTGATTGTTCTTCACAACCGCTCTATTGCAGAAAATGAGAGTAAATCGGTAACCCAACACTATTGCCTATGTGCGTGAACAACGAATCGCTCTGGTGCTCCACCAATGTAGTGAAACGGATAGCAAGTCACGAGAGTCAGGGAGGATTCCCTTGTAGAGGCTACAATTCCGCCATCGTCTGGCGCGGTGATTTGTATCCAATCTACCTCGTATCTTGCGATTCCAGATGCGGTCTGAAGGAGAATCTTGTCATCGCGGTGAACGTTTTTCAGACTACGAAAGAAGGTGTCACGATGGCCAGCAATTCCGATGTTCCCGGGCTCACCAGGAAGGGCCGTCCCTTCGATATGACCGACTCCCAAGCGAAGCGTCTGCGCTGATGTCCCTTGCAAAACTACTACCGACAAAGCAATCCTCGGAATCTCAATGCGTCCGAGAACAGCCCCTTCTTTGAATGCGCTTGCGGTCTTGACGAACGTATCCTGCCCCCCGACATGTATTTGCTCCTCAAGCGCGCGACTCGCAGCGTTTTGAAAGAGCTTCGCTTGGATCAATGTGATCGCGACATAGGTGAGCGCAACCATGGCGCTGAGGACGAAAAATCGCTGTGCCCAACGAATAAACCGCTCCGCGCGTTTTGAGAACGCCTCTCGCTCAGTTATATGAATCATGGCTAACAGTCTGGCCTGCCTGCGGTGGAAGTGCCGATGGGACAAAATATCCTGGTCGAGTGCGAGCCGATAAGCGCCCATACCGGGGAGAACTAACCTTCACTTCGACACTCCGATACCCACCATCCAACTTGGACAGCGCAGGGACATAAGCTATTGTGTACTGATTACGTATATCTTGAGCAATTCTTTCGCAGATGGATGAAGTTTCATTCGAGGATTTTGGAAAAAATGCTTCGCCGCCGGTTTCTTTTGCAAATCGTTTGAGCACGCCTGGGTTCTGATCTTTGTCCTGCTCATCGAAGATGCCGATCGTGTAGATGATCACATTGGACGCTTTAGCTATTTCACTTATCTGGGCAAAGCCGTGTTTGCTCGCATTATCGCCGCCATCGCTAATTACGACTAAAACCTTCTTGTCGCTCTTTCCTTGCTTGAGATGGTCGAGCGCCGCGGCAATCGCGTCGTATAACGCTGTTTCACCAGTTGTATTGATTGCAGAAAGGGCTCGTTGCAATTGATCTCGCTGATCGGTAAAAGGAATATTCGCTGGCAAGCCAAAAGTCACATGCTCGTTGAAATTGACTACAAACATTTGGTCTTGCGGATTGCTTGAATTTGCGAAAGACAAGCCTGCTGCGATCACATCGTTGCGCTTTGGTCCCATGCTCCCGCTGTTGTCGATCACCAGACCAACCGTAACAGGAATATCCTCATGGCTGAAGTGCTTGATCGGCTGAAGAACTTGATCTTCATAAACCTGAAAGTCTCTTTCATTGAGTCCTGAGACTAGAGCATTATGGTGGTCGATCACGGTGGCGCTCAGGATAACCAGACTTGTATTAACTCGAAGCGTGTAGGCGCGCGGTTCATTTTGTGCGGAGGATACATCCTGAGATAAAGCTACGTCAGATATAGCGATCGATGAGACGAGAATTAGCAGGTAGAGGAGCGCGCGTTTGCAAGACGCACTGAGTCTATTGTCAGGCCTCAGACACGCAGAAGATATCAAAGCAGAGCATAAATTGCGATATATCTTTGACACTGCTCTTTTCTCCATCTTTGTCATCCCTGCTCGACCCCTGATGCTCCCCAGTAATCGGCTGCTGTTTCCCACTTCTGAAAAAATTGAGGCGACGCTCTTTCGCATCGCCTCAATTAGAAACTCGCTCCAACTAATACAGAGGTCAGGACGTTCCACGAACGAATGTCTGGACTACACGGACTTCTTGGCAAACCGGGGAAGCACAACCCCGACACTGAGCAGCATCATGCCGATCAGTCCAATCAATCCAAGATTACTGGCCGTCTTGGGCAGCGATGCAACCTCTACTGGCGCTACAGCGGCGGGCGCAGGCGGTGGTTCAACAACCTGAGCTGTGTCCACTGCTTCGCCGTTCGGGTTAATTGCCTCAACTGGAGCAGTCTTAAGAACGTCAACCGGAGCCGCTGTCAATGTGGCAGGGGTCGAAAGCACATACTCATTGGTTTCCTTGGCTAACTGAATGGCCTTGGGCCTCTCGTAGACAAATTCCTCACCCCATTCACGGCCGGGATAGAACCAGGCCCTTAGAGCCTCAGGCTCGCCCGCAGGCCTCTCCCGAAAGGTAATGACGGTATTATCGGTCGCTTTCAAGCGATAATTGGGGATCGCCAGAATGGTCGTGAACACATGGGTTTCTTCCTGGTTGAAGATCTGCACAATGTGGCGATCAGAGGCGGAATCAACGATCTTGAAGATATAAGTACCAGCCGGCAAAATCTGGGCTCCAACGCCCGGGACTTCGACTGGCCCGCTAAAGGTAACTACGGTCTTTCTGTCCCAATCATCGGCCTTTGCTTTTGGCGCGACGAGTAAGCAGAGCACGATGAGGCAGAGTCCTGTTCCTAACCCTTTGAGCAGTTTCATTGTTTCTCCATTACTTCCTCCGACTCACTCGCACGGCGGTTGTAATGCGATCTCTATATGTTGTCGGGTTCACAAGAGGTCGCACGCCGGAGATTCCGGCAGCCATCTATCCCGTGGCGTGTACTGAAGGCCAGTATTTCCCATAGCCCATTCAAGGACTGACCAATATTGACCTGCCGTCATGATTTACAGCTGACGCTAACAGATGCTCTGTTTTGCACAGATTCGGGCGGATATCTGAGGCTAGAGTCAAGGGTGTAAGGGTAGTTAGATGTCGGCCCTAGAACGGCTGTTGATTTTGATAGACGGACTGAACCCCTTATGGTGTCTGCGCGATCCGGGTTGAGTAATACGGCAGCGGAGCATCTTACCCAACACTAGGCACCGCAGACACCTGAAGGGAATCATTTATGCGAAAGCTAACAACTCTATTTGCTTCAACAGCATTGCTCGTTGGGCTGGCCATGGCGCCAGCCGTTCAAGCGCAGCTTGTCGTCGACATCGGCGTCCCACCCGTTTGTTCGTACGGTTACTACGACTATGCGCCTTACGCCTGTGCGCCCTATGGGTTTTATGGGCCTGGATACTTCTATGGCGGCATCTTCCTGGGCATGGGGCCATGGGCCGGCTGGGGTTATGGCCACGGCTGGGGTGGACATCGCTTCAGCGACGGTGGCGGAGGAAGTTATCGCGGCGGCGGTGGCGCCATGGCCAATCGCAGCAGCTTTGCGCGTGGCGGTGGGGCAGCAAGCGGTGGTGGTGCGGTCCACAGCAGCGCGCGGGCTAACAATGCTGGTGGGGTGCACGCCAGCGCAACCCGCTCGTCGGCTGCACAGCATTCAACTAGCAGCCAATCCCACGCTGCGTCTTCGCATAGCTCCGGTGGCGGCGGATCGCGCGGTGGTGGTGGTGGTTCACGCGGTGGTGGCGGCGGCGGATCGCACGGTGGCGGCGGCGGCGGACGTAGGTAGCCCTATAAATATAGGTTCTAGCGATTAGACACCAACGAACAGGCAGGGCTCATCGGCCCTGCCTGTTCTGCAGGTGAGTCCAAATGCGCATCAATCATCCATATTCTCTCGCGATATTGTCGTACATATCTAAGCGAATGACCAACGACCATGAACATGTGAAATGAACTGCGCTCAGCGGCGTAAAGACCAGCCAACGAGTCCAATTGAGAGTACGGCACAGAGCCAGGCGAAAACATCTCCGTGGGCAGAGTAGAAGGTGACGTCGGAGCGGAAGCCGTAGCCGGCAGGCAGAGCGTCCTCGGCGTGGCGCGGAATCGATTGGCGGACGCGACCGTAGGGGTCGATGGCGGCGGTGACGCCATTGTTGGTGTCGCGCAAAATCCAGCGGCGGTTCTCGATAGCCCTCATGCGAGCCATGTTCAGGTGTTGCCAGGGGGCGCTGGTATCGCCGTACCAGCCGTCGTCGCTGATATTGACCAAAGCTTCCGCGCCGTACTTTGAGAACTCGCGCACCTCGTCGGCGAAAACCGCCTCATAGCAGATGAAGACGCCATAGCGATGCCCATTGATCAGGAACGTGCGGTGCTCCTCACCTCGATCGAAGCGCGAGACCTTGCCGGTGAGCTTGCGGGCGAAGAAGAGAAACTTTTTAAACGGCACGTACTCGCCGAAGGGAACCAGATGGATCTTGTCGTAACGGCCGATGCGCTGGCCGTCCACGCCAACGACCAAGGCCGAGTTGTACTCATGCAGCTCGTTCGCCGCCGCATCGAAATCCGTACCGATGGAGCCGATGACCAGCGGCGCATGAACCGATGCAGCCAGCGCTGCACGCGACTTTTGAAAGCGCCCATCGTCCTCGAGGTAAGGCGCGGGAGACTCAGGCCAGACGACCAGATCCGGATGCGTCGGGTAGGGCGGGCAGACAATTTCGCCGCTGGGATCGCCGGTTTCGGGGGTTCCGGCGATGTAGCGTTTGCACTGCTCAGCGGCAAGCCGCGCAAAGGTGGCCATGTGCTCGTCCCACTCGCCGGGGCCTGTCCACCAGCCCGAGCCAGCAACGTCGAGGTTGGGCTGGACGAGGACGGCTGTAGCGGTGGGCGTGGGCGCGGGTGAAATCACATCAACCCCGTTTATCAACACAGGGATCGCCAGAAGCCCAACTACAAGCCAAGTCTTGCGCCCCCAAAGCTTTCCGCGCAACGAGTCGCCGGTTGAAAGACTGTCCTTGGCTAGATCAGCGCCCACAAGCAGCGCGTTGGCGGCAACCAGCAAGAAACTGATGCCGTAAACACCCGTCCACGGAACCAGCTGGTTAACGAGCCCATTGTCCACCTGGGAGTAGCCCAACTGATCCCACGGAAAGCTGGTGACGCGGGCGGCGGCCAGTTCGATTGCGGTCCAGAGAATGGGCGCGACAGCCAGCGCCATCAGTTTGCTGCCCGAGCGCTTGTGGACAGCCACAAAAAACAGGCCGAAGAATCCGAAGTAAAGGCCGAGGTAAAGGCTGAAGCCGAGCAAGAGGAGTTCGGGGGCCAGCACGGGCATGTCGCCGTACTGCTGCATGGTGTCGCGCACCCAGTAGCAGTTGCCGAGGTACCAAAGTACACCGCAGAAGTAAGCAATCAGGAAGCCGTTGCGCAGCGGACGCGGACGGCGCGCTACACCTGCCAACGCCAACAGCAGCGGGACCAGCGCAAACCAGGCAAACAGCGAGCGCCAGGGCGGCATGGGGCCGGCAATGGGAAACGGCAACTCAAGCAAAACTGCGGACAAGGCAGCCAGTGCCCACAATTTCCATGAGCCGGAGGCGGCAGAAACAGGCGCTTCAATTGAACGCGGCATACTGTGGCGAGTCTATCGCAATGCAGCAAGCCATGGAACCGGTCTGGGAATTTCCATGATTTCTTAACAAAAGAAAGTGGTTACTCCCTGTCCAGCTTGCCGGCCAACGCCCTTCCACACCGCAGCGGGACCAAGCCACGGCTCTGGCGAGAATTTGGAGGCCGGTGCACTTGAATCGGACTACAATCGTGGTATGCAACTCGAAATCATTGGAATGCGCGTGCTTGAGGTTCTGTTCTTTACCGGACTGGTTGGCTCAGCCGTAGTGGTGCTGATCAGCTTTGTCGAAGACGGAAAAGAGCTGTTCGGCAAAGACTGAAGTGATTCTTTCGCTTATCTTTATTCGCTCTTCATTGACACTGGCTTGAGTCAACACTAGACTCAGCGGAGAGCGGGCGACAGTAACGCTTTCTCAAGTCCAGAATACCGGTAAAACTCCGGCCCGAGCGCGATGGCATCTACACGAACGACCGTAGCACCTGTTTCCAACCGAGTGCGGCTGATCGTTGCATCCTCAGTGATGCTGACGTTCATCTCCTTCTGGCGTGCCGCCGCCATTGTTCTCTGCGACCTGGGATCATCAGCCTTCTATGCCGGCGGCATCGCGGAAGAGGCTGTGGGCGCTTCTGCGCCCTGGTTCATCCTGGGCATCATGCTATTCAGCTTCGCGGTGCGCGCCGTCTACGTCGAGAGTTGCTCGATGTTTACGCGCGGCGGCGTTTACCGCGTGGTCAAAGAGGCTCTGGGCGGCGGCTTCGCCAAACTGAGCGTCTCGGCCCTGATGTTCGACTACATTCTGACGGGCCCCATCTCGGGTGTGTCGGCTGGTCAGTACATCACCGGCATGATGAACGAGCTGATGAATGTGGCCAACACCAGCCACTGGCTGCCTCCAGCCCTGCTCGACACCTCAGGCAACCCCTTCCAGTTCGATATGAACCACACCTCCGCCGTCTTTGCCGCGGCGGTGACCATCTATTACTGGTGGCAGAACGTCAAGGGCATTGAGGAGTCCAGCGGAAAGGCTCTGCAGGTTATGCAGATCACCACGGTGATGGTGGTGATTATGCTGGTCTGGGGCGGCTATACGCTGATGGTGAAGGGCGCGCATGTTCCGCCGCCACCCACCGTCTCCAATCTCAAGTTCAGCACGGATGCCCTCGGATTTCTGAAGGGCACCAAGTTGCTTCCGCTGATGGGCCTGTTCGGCATCCTGATGGCCTTCGGGCACTCGGTGCTGGCCATGTCCGGCGAGGAGAGCCTGGCACAGGTCAACCGAGAAATCGAGCATCCGAAGCTCAAAAATCTGAAGCGGGCGGCGATCGTCATCGCCATCTACAGTCTCATCTTCACCGGCGGCGCAACGCTGCTGGCTTCGATGCTGATCCCAACCTGGGAACGCACCCACATCTACCAGGACAACCTGATCGCCGGCATCGCCATGTATCTGGTTGGCCCCATGTTCTGGCGCATTGCCTTCCGCATCTTCGTGGTGATTGTCGGCTTCCTGATCCTTTCCGGCGCCATCAACACGTCGATGATCGGCTCCACCGGCGTGCTGATGCGGGTGGCCGAAGACGGCGTGCTCACTGACTGGTTCCGCAAGCCCCATGCCAAGTTCGGCACCAGCTACCGCATCGTCAACCTGGTGTTCATCCTGCAGATGATCACCATCGTCGCCTCGCGTGGCGATGTGATCATGCTTGGCGAGGCGTATGCCTTCGGTGTCATCTGGTCGTTCACCTTCAACAGTCTGGCCATGCTGGTGCTGCGCTGGAAGTATCATGGCGAGCGTGGCTGGAAGGTTCCACCGAACATCCGCATCGGCAAGTACGAACTGCCCGTCGGATTGATTTCGGTCTTCATGGTGCTGCTGGCTACGGCCATCACCAACCTGTTTACCAAGTCGGTGGCCACCGTCAGCGGCATCATCTTCGCGGCCGCATTCTTTGTGATCTTCACCATCTCCGAACGCCGGAATCTGCGCAAGCACGCGTTGACCGCGCGGCAGATGAAGGATCACTTCCAGCTTGAACACCAGGACACGGTTAGCCGAGAGTCGGCAGCCATTCGCGCCGGCGGCGTGATGGTGACCATGCACGATGCGGCCAATCCGTTGGCGTTGAAGTGGGTGCTGGCCCGTACCAGCACAGACGAACGCGACGTGGTGGTGGTGAGCGTGCGCATGATGGGCGTTGGTGGACCCGAGTATCTGAACGCCGAAGAACAAAGCTTCAGCGAGCACGAGCAGACGCTGTTCACCAAGGCGGTTTCCGTTGCCGAGAGCTTCGGCAAGAAGGTCTCTCTGCTGGTGGTTCCGGCCGGCGACGTATTTGCCGCGCTGGTGCAAACGGCCAACTCGCTCGAAGTGGACTCGGTCATCTCCGGCATCTCCACCTCAATGAACGCAGCCGATCAGGCCTTCCATATGGGTCAGGCCTGGGAGGCGCTCCCCGAACCGAAGCGCCAATTCAACTTCTACGTGGTTGGGCCGGGCAGTGAGAGCATGGTCTTCTACATCGGCCCCCATGCGCCAGCGTTGAGCCCGGATGACGTGCAGTTGGTGCACCGTCTGTGGCTGAACATGAAGCGCGATCCATCCGTCAGCGACCTGCACCACAGCGACATCATTACCTACGCTCTGACACGGCTGGCAGGCAGTTATGCGCGCGAAAAGGACGACATTCTCCGGGATCTGCGCAACTACCGTGCCTCGCGGACGCCGAGTTCGATGCGTCTGGGCGGCCAGGACCTGAGCAATGTTTCGGGCCCGGCTCCGGGCCTGGAGCCGCCGCAGCGGGCCATCCGCCAGACGCGCGACCAGTAGCTGCTCAACTAACAAACAATGCGGCCTCTACCTGTTCGGTAGAGGCCGCATTGTTTTGACTCCCAAAAACCCTCAGGTCAGGCCGTGTAGCTCTCGCCCGGGCTCCATGCCACCACTTCGACTTCAGCGCCCACCAGAGCGGCCAGGTCCGCCGGCGTCCCGGTGAGTGGCGGGAAGGTTCCAAAGTGCAGTGGCAGCACCGTGGCCGGCCCGAGGAAGCTTACCGCCAGCGCCGCCTCCCTGGGACCCATAGTGTAATGGCCTCCGATGGGCAGCAGTGCGACGCGCGGGTGGTAGAGTTCGCCGATGATCTTCATGTCGCCAAACACGGCCGTATCGCCCGCGTGGTAAAGCACCGTGCCGTCCTCTACGGTGAGCACAAAGCCCGCCGCCACGCCGCCGTAGTGCGTGCCCTGTTCGTCCTGGATCGACGAGGAGTGTTTGGCCTCGACCATGGTGGCCGTAACATCGCCCAGCGCAACCGAACCGCCCAGATTCATGCCGATGGTCTCAGCCACACCCTTGGCAGCCATGTACCCAGCCAGTTCGTGAACGGCGACAATGGTGGCGCCGTGCCGTGTAGCAACGGGCAACGCGTCGGAGATGTGGTCAAAGTGTGCGTGGGTCAGAAGAATGCAGTGTATCTTCGAGGGCAGATCAAAGCCTTTCGGATAACTGGGATTGTGAGCAATGAATGGATCGATGAGGATATTGGTGCCTCTGGCGGTCTGGATCAGCACAGTGGCGTGGCCAAGCCAGGTGATGCGGGAACTGTTGGGTGTGCTCATGGGTTCTCCCTCGCCTCGATTGTCGCTCAATTGGGCTCTGCTACGCAGCAGGGAAGGCTCGCGCGCTGCTCAGCGGGTAATGATGACCTCTGAAACACTGTCTTTGGCCAGAAACTGCCTGTGGCCCGACCAGGAAGAGAATAGCCGCTCGATTGACCGGTTGGTAAAGGCGCGCTGGATGGGAAACTGCTCGGCCAACTGGATCTCCACCTCGTCGCCCGCCGTAACGTGAAAGCGGCAGTGCACCGCTTCCTCGCCCGAGATGCGCGTATGAAACAGGGCCAGCACCTGGCCGCCGGGGTTCATCGCCTCGTAAAGACGGGCAACCACCGGGGCCACAAAAGCTTCGGGCAGGTAGTCGAGCGCGGTCCACAGCAGAACCACATCGAATGTGCGGCCGGCAAAGTTGAGGCTTTGGTTCAGAAAGCCTTCAATGTTCCAGATCAAGTTGCCGTCTTCATCGGTTCCCGTGAGCCAATTCTGGGCACAAGCGTCATGGACCAGATCTGCCAGGAAGATGGAGTGGCCCAGCCCGGTCAGATGGTTGATGTTGGTCGGCGAAGTATAGCCCACGTCAACGGTGCGCAGTCCTGGTTCGGCCTCAAGCCGCTTGCGCAGCACAGACCATCCGCCCGAGTGGCGCGGATACTTTGGCCCCACGGGGCTGGCGTGCGAAGCCACGGCTTCGCTCTTCGTCTTTTTGTCGAACCAGCGGCTCAACACCCTGAATTTCCCTCACGATTTGGCGGTTGTCTACCAGCAGTCGCGCGCCTGCGACTGCTGTTAGAAGATTCCGCCGGTCTGTGGGGCATTGGCGCCATCGGGGCCCTTGGTCGCGGCCTGAGTAAGGTCCACCTTGCCGCGGAAGATGGCGTTGTCTTCAACGGCTAGGCGCAGGGCGCGAATGTCGCCCTCCACCGTGCAGCCGGCACGCAGCTCAACGCGGCCGCTGGCCACTACGTTGCCCTGCACATGGCCCAGAATCAGCACGTCCCGCGCTGAAAGGTCGGCCGCCACGTTGGCGGTGGGTCCAATGGTCAAACGGCTCTCAGAGAGGCTGATGGTGCCCTCCACACGGCCATCCACAATCAGATCTTCGCTGCCCTTCACTTCGCCGCAAATCACGATGGTCTTCCCGATACGCGCCTGGGGATTCTCCACAGCCATAGTCTATTTCCTCTCGGAATATGAAAGTGTCTCTGCCCGCACTATACGCAACGAGGGGCACCTGCTTCAATCGCAGAATCTTAAACATGCAAAACACGTCTAATCTAGGGCCTGTTCACACTATCCTGGTGGGCGGCGACGGGAGCCAATTTTTCACAGATCGAGGAGAGAGGAGCGACAGATACCGGGTGTATCTTAGCGACGATTGACTACGAGATGGGGAAAATTGGCCCCGTCCCTTCGGGCTGCGGCGCAAATCGCGCCAGTGGGGTAGCTGCCTTAGTACAGTGACCACCATGGGTTGTGGTGTAGACCGGACCGTTAACTCTTTGATCGGTCCGCCCGCAT